>VYLE01000618.1_pt1 | contig 15902 bp, 14 predicted proteins | sample 5114391 | NCBI WGS metagenome assembly VYLE01 (sample SAMN12291771, study PRJNA351875) | freshwater metagenome | isolation source: freshwater lake | place: USA: Michigan, Kent Lake | collected 2013-08-15
CGCGCCACGCCGCCGCGCGCCATCACCGCCAGCGCCGCCCGCGCGATCTGCGCCCGCCTTTCGCCGCGCCGTGCCCCTGTCTTGACTGCCCTGTCCCCTGCCATGCCGCATGCTTCCACCGCATCGCCCGAATGGCAAGGGCGGGCGCGGGCCATGAAAAAGGGGGCCGAACGGCCCCCTTTCCCGCGCTCAGTCAACGGCGCTCAGGCCATCACATGTTCCGGCATCTTCGCCCCGGTCATGAAGGCCACCGCATCCGACATCGTGTATTCCTTCGGATCGATCACGCACAGCCGCTTGCCCAGACGGTGGATATGGATGCGGTCCGCCACCTCGAAGACATGCGGCATGTTGTGGCTGATCAGGATGATCGGCAGCCCGCGCTTCTTCACGTCAAGGATCAGTTCCAGCACGCGGCGGCTTTCCTTCACCCCCAGCGCGGCGGTCGGTTCGTCCATGATCACGACCTTCGACCCAAAGGCCGCCGCCCGCGCCACCGCCACGCCCTGCCGCTGTCCGCCCGACAGCGTCTCCACCGCCTGCCCGATGTTCTGGATCGTCATCAGGCCCAGTTCGGACAGCTTGTCGCGCGCCATCTTCTCCATCGCCTTGCGGTCCAGCATGCGGAACATGCTGCCCAGCACACCGGGTTTGCGGATTTCCCGCCCCATGAACATGTTGTCCGCGATCGACAGCGCGGGCGACAGCGCAAGGTTCTGGTACACCGTCTCGATCCCGGCATCGCGCGCCTGCATCGGGTTGGTGAACTGCACGGGCCGACCATCCAGCTTGATCTCGCCCTCATCCGGAACCACCGCCCCGCACAGCGCCTTGATCAGCGTGGACTTCCCCGCCCCGTTATCGCCGATCACCGCAAGGATCTCGCCGGGATAGAGGTCGAAGTCACAGTTATCCAACGCCGTCACGCGCCCATAGCGCTTGGTCAGACCGCGTGCCGTCAGAATGGGTTCAGCCATATCTCGTCCTCCCTCAGCCCGAAACCTTGCGGATCCACTGGTCAATGGCGACAGCGCCGATGATCAGGATACCGGTCAGCAGCACCTTCCATTGCGGGTCCGCGCCCAGCATGTTCAGACCCATGCTCATCACGCCCACGATCAGCGTCCCGAACAGCACGCCAAGGATCGATCCCCGCCCACCGAACAGCGAAATGCCCCCGATCACCGCCGCCGTGATGGCCTGCAGGTTGAAGTCTGTGGTCACGGTCGAGGGCGAGATCGACCCGTTCCGCCCAATCGACACCCACGCCGCCAAGGCCGCGATCACACCGGCAAGGACATAGACCCCGATAAGCACCCGGCTGACCCTGACACCCGACAGCTCAGACGCATCCGGATCGTCGCCAACAGCATAAATGTGGCGCCCAAAGGCCGTGTAGTTCAGCATGTACCAAAGCGCGACATAGACCAGAACCATACAGATGACGCCGTAGGTGATCTGCGCGCCGCCCAGTTCAAAGCGGTTCCCGAAGAAGTGCAGCCCGGTCGTCAAGGCCGTCAAGTCGGCCTCGCGCATGGTTTCGTTGGCGGAATAGATCAGACAGACCGCCATGAAGATATTCCACGTGCCCAAGGTCACGATGAACGGCGGCAACCGCAGTCGCGCTACCAGAACGCCGTTGATCCAGCCGCACAGTCCGGCAAGCAGGAACCCTGCAAGGATCGCCAGATACCACGGCAAGCCATAGGTCAGCACCGCATGACCCATCAGAACGAAGGCGAAAACCATGACCACGCCGATGGCAAGGTCGATGCCCGCCGTCAGGATGACAAGCGTTTGCGCCGCAGCAAGGATACCGACCACGGCCACCTGCTGCATGATCAGCGTCAGCGTATAGGCAGAAAAGAACCGCAGACCTTCGAAATCACCCGTGATCCAACGGAATTCCAACAGGACCGCACCATCGCGCGCAGCGGCAAAGAAGATGATCAGCGCGACCAGAACGATCATCGGCACGGCGGCCGGGTTGGAATGCAGGTAATGCTGCAGCTTGCGCAGACCGCTCCTGTGCTCATCGAAATGCGCGACGGTCGTCGCGCTCTGTTCGAGAACCTTCTCGAATTCCTGTGGCTGGCTCATCTGTCCCCCCGTTCAACCCGTCATCCGGGCGCTGCCTAGACGAAGGGCGGCCCTGATCGAGAGCCGCCCCCGTTTTCTCCCTTGCGGGATGGTGCAGGGGGACAGGCCCCCCGCACAAGACTTTTCAGATTAGCCCCAGCAGAGCTCGGTGCCCTTGGTGGTGTCGATCGACGGCACGCCTTCGGCGGGCTTGTCGGTGATCAGCGCCACGCCGGTGTCGAAGAACGCCTTGCCGGGGGTCGGCTGCGGCTTCTCGCCGGTGTCGGCCCACTTCTTGATGGCTTCCACGCCCAGCGCCGCCATCATCAGCGGGTACTGCTGCGAGGTCGCACCGATCACGCCGTCCTTGACCGAGGCAACGCCCGGGCAGCCGCCGTCAACCGACACGATCAGCACGTCGTTCTCCTTGCCCACAGCCTTCAGCGCCTGATAGGCGCCCACAGCGGCCGGCTCGTTGATCGTGTGGATCACGTTGATATCCGGGTTGATCTGCAGAAGGTTTTCCATCGCCTTACGGCCGCCTTCTTCGTTCCCGTTGGTCACGTCATGGCCAACGATACGCGCATCGGTTTCGTCGCCGATGTCGTTCGGGTCAGCCACGTCGATCCCGAAGCCCATCATGAAGCCCTGGTTGCGCAGGACGTCCACCGTCGGCTCCGACGGGGTCAGGTTCAGGAAGCCGATCTTGGCATTGGCGGCTTCTGCACCCAGCGTCGCGGCAGCCCAAGCACCGATCAGCTTGCCAGCTTCCAGGTTGTCGGTCGCGAAGGTCGCGTCAGCGGCATCCGCCGGATCAAGCGGCGTGTCGAGAGCGATCACGACCATGCCCGCTTCCTGCGCCTTCTTCACCGAGTCGACGATCGCCTTGGTGTCGGACGCGGCGATCAGGATGCCCTTCGCGCCATCGGCGATGCAGGCTTCGATGGCCGCGACTTGGCTGTCGTGGTCGCCGTCAACCTTGCCCGCGTAGGACTTCAGCGAAACGCCCAGTTCGGCCGCCTTGGCTTCTGCACCTTCCTTCATCTTGACGAAGAAGGGGTTGGTGTCGGTCTTGGTGATCAGGCAGGCAGAAACGTCCTGCGCCATGGCCGGGGCCACGGACAGAAGCGCAAGCGTGGCAGCGCCCGCAAGGGCCTTTGCTTTGAATTTCATTGATTTTCCTCCCAAGAAAATCCGGGGGTACACCCCCTGTGTGACATGCCGTGCGGGCCTTTGCCCGTTGCGACAGGGCACAAGAAAACCGATTCCCGACGCCACGTCAAGATAATTAAATCACTCTGATTTATTATTGACAGGCCGCCGATTCCCCGCGCATCCTCGCCTCAAATCCGGGCAAAACCCCGGGCGGGAGGAGACGTGAGACAGCAGGCCGAGACGATGTCCGATCGTCCGATTCCCGAAGCGTCGGGCTTCCGGGGATCGAACCAGTCGGGCATGCGCGCCCATAACGAAAGGCTCGTCCTGTCCATCCTGCGCCAACAGGGGGCGCTGGCCAAGTCCGATCTGGCCCGCATCACCGGGCTTTCCGTACAGACCGTTTCGGTCATCATGCGCTCGCTTGAACAGGACGGACTGCTTCTGCGCGGCGAACCGATCCGGGGCCGCATCGGCCAGCCCTCCGTCCCGATGTCGCTGGATGCCGAGGGGGCCTTCTTCCTCGGCCTCAAGATCGGCCGTCGCTCCGCCGATCTGATGCTGGTGGATTTCCTCGGCCGCGTGCGTTCGTCCCGCCGTCGCATCTACCGCTACCCCACCCCCTCCACGGTGGTGGCCTTCGTGCGCGAAGCGCTGCCCGCCGTCACCGACGCCCTTCCCCCGTTCCAGCGCGACCGCATCGGCGGTATGGGCATCGCCATGCCCTTCCAACTCTGGAACTGGGTCCGCTACATCGGCGCGCCGCAATCCGAAATGGACGCTTGGCGCAACCACGACATCGCCACCGAAATCTCGGCGTTGGCAGGGATGCCCGTCCATATCCAGAATGACGCCACCGCCGCCTGCGGCGCGGAACTGGTCTTCGGCACGGGTGAAAAGCCCAAGGATTTCCTCTACTTCTACTTCGGCACCTTCATCGGCGGCGGCCTCGTCCTGAACGGCCAGCTTTTCACGGGGCGCACCGGCAATGCGGGCGGCGTCGGTCCGCTGCCCGTTCCCGGCCCCGACGGCCGCCTCCAGCGCCTCTTCGACGTGGCCTCCATGTCCCGGCTGTCCGAACTGATGGAAGCCGCAGGTGAAAGCAGCGATCACCTCTGGGAACAGCATGTCGAGTGGCGCGTCTCGCCCGAACTCCTCGAAAACTGGATCCAGCACGCCGCCGAGGGCCTCGCCTACGCCACCCTCTCCGCCGCCGCGCTCGTGGAACTAGAGGCGGTGATGATCGACGGCTGGATGCCCGCCCGCATCCGCGCCGAAATCACCCGCCGCACCATCGCCGCCCTCAACCGGATCGATCTTTCGGGCGTCGAACCGCCCCAGATTCGCGAAGGCACCGTGGGGGCCGAGGCCCGCGCCCTTGGCGCCGCAGCCATCCCCCTCGCCCAGCGCTACCTGATCGACCCCGCCGCCCTGCAGGGCTGATCCTCGCGCCACCCCGGCCCCTGCGTCGGAATCGCAACGCATCCGCACCGGTTGTGCCCGTTTCGCCGCATCTGCATCTTGATCTGATCGAACATTTTGCCCAGATGGTGTGGGTCCGTCCGAACGGATGCCCTAACTTTCGGGCAAACCCAGACGAATAGGGAGTGTGCGTCGGGGACACGGCGCAAAGGGAGAGACCGTTTCACGATGACCCTTGCGCTGATTGCCGCCCTGCCCTTCCTCGGTGCCCTTCTGCCGGGCCTCATGATCCGCGCGGGCCGCACCGCCTGCGCCACCGTGACGGGCTCCGTCACCCTTCTCGCGCTGGTGCTTCTGGGCCTGCAGGCCCCCGCCGTCCTGCGGGGCGAGGTGGTGACCACCCGCATCGAATGGCTGCCCTCCCTCGGCCTGAACGCGAATTTCATGCTCGATGGTCTCGGCCTGCTCTTCGCGGGGCTGATCCTCGGCATCGGCCTTCTCATCATCCTCTACGCGCGATTCTACCTCGCAAAGTCCGATCCGATGGGGGTGTTCTATACCTACCTCATGCTCTTTCAGGGCGCGATGGTGGGGATCGTCCTGTCGGACAACATCCTGCTTCTCCTGATCTTCTGGGAACTGACCTCGCTCTCCTCCTTCCTTCTGATCGGCTATTGGAAGCACCTGCCCGAAGGCCGCCAAGGCGCGCGCATGGCGCTGGCCGTCACCGGCGGCGGCGGTCTCGCGATGATCGCGGGCATGCTGATCCTCGGCAACATCGCGGGCAGCTATGATCTCTCGGTGATCCTCACGCAGAAAGAGGCGATCCAGGCCTCCGAATGGTATCTGCCCGCGCTGATCCTGATCCTTCTGGGCTGCTTCACCAAGTCCGCGCAATTCCCTTTCCACTTCTGGCTGCCCCACGCCATGGCCGCCCCCACCCCCGTCTCGGCCTATCTGCACTCCGCCACGATGGTGAAGGCGGGCATCTTCCTGATGGCGCGGATGTGGCCCGTGCTGGCGGGCACCCCGGAATGGTTCTGGATCGTGACGACGGCGGGCCTGATCACCATGCTGATCGGGGCCAAGATCGCCTTCTTCAAGGATGACCTGAAGGCGCTCCTCGCCTTCTCGACGGTCAGCCACCTCGGCCTGATCACCATGCTTCTGGGCATGGGCACGGCCAAGGCCGCGACCGTCGCCGTCTTCCACATCATCAACCACGCCACCTTCAAGGCCGCCCTCTTCATGTCGGCTGGGATCGTCGATCACGAAACCCATACCCGCGATCTGAAACGTCTGGGCGGCCTGCGCCACCTCATGCCCGTCACCTTCACCATCGCGGGCATTGCGGCGCTGTCCATGGCGGGCATCCCGCCCTTCAACGGTTTCCTCTCCAAGGAACTGATGCTCGAAGAGGCCGCGCATACCGCCCTCGGCCCGGCCTGGCTCTTGCCGGTGCTGGCCACCCTCGCCGCGCTTTTCTCGGTGGCTTATAGCTTCCGCTTCCTCGCCCATGCCTTCCTCGGGCCAAAGCGCGATGATTACCCGCACAAGCCGCATGATCCGGGCTTCGGTCTCTGGGCCGCGCCCGCGCTTCTCGCCACGCTGGTCGTCCTGATCGGCCTCATGCCCATGACCACTGCCGCATGGCTGGTCGATGCCGCCGCTTCCGCCGTCACCGGCACCCCGCAAGAGGTCTATATCAAGCACTGGCATGGCCTCTATTCCCCGGCGCTCTGGATGTCGCTTGCGGCGATCGGCGGCGGCCTTGCCATGCTCGCCCTCTTCCCGCGCCTGCGCGCCCTCTGGGACGCCACCCCGCGCCCCGAGGCGAAGGCGATCTTCGACGCCATCGTCGAACCGCTGGCCGCCACCGCGCGCAGCGTGACGCAATTCTTGCACAACGGCTCGCTCACCCGCGCCATCGCCATCGGCACCATCGCCATCGGCGCCACCGCGCTCTGGGCCTTCAACGGTGGCACCCACACCCCCGGCACGCACGAAATGCTGGCGATCACCCCCGTCACCGCCATCTCTTGGGGCCTCTTGATGTTCGCCACGCTGGGCGTCGCGCTGGTGCACCGCAACCGCCTCCTGTCGCTCATCCTCATCGGGATCATCGGTCTGATCATCTCGCTGGGCTTTGCGTGGCTGTCGGCCCCCGACCTCGCCCTCACCCAGATCACGGTCGAGGTGGTGACGGTCGTCTTCATGCTGCTGGCCTTGAACTTCCTGCCCAAGGAAACCCCGCGCGAAAGCAGCCCGGTCCGGCGCACCCGCGATGCCGTCATCGCCATCAGTGCGGGCGCAGGCATCGCCGCGCTGGCCTATGCGATCATGACCCGCGCCGCCGCCTTCCCTCCTATTTCGGCCTATCACCTTGAACAGTCGAAACCCGGCGCAGGCGGCACCAATGCGGTCAACACCATCATCGTCGACTTCCGCGGCTACGATACCTATGGCGAGATCATCGTGCTCGGCATCGCCGCGCTCCTGATCTACGCGCTTGTCGAAGCCCTGCTGAAACCCGGCCCCGCCAATGACGCACTCCGTGCCATGGCGGCCACGCGCACGGGCTTTGCCGGGGACCGTCACCCGCTTCTGATGGTGATGGCCACCCGCTTCATCCTGCCCGTCGCCATGATGATCGGTGTGTTCATCTTCCTGCGCGGCCACAACCTGCCCGGTGGCGGCTTCGTCGCGGGCCTCGTTTTCGCCATCGCCACGGTCATGCAATACATGGCCTCCGGCCTTGCTTGGACGGAAACGCGGCAAAGGATCGACCACCATGCCCTCATCGCCTTGGGCGCCCTCACGGCCGCGGCGGCAGGGGTGGGCTCTTGGCTCTTCGGCGCGCCCTTCCTCGCGTCCAGCTTCACCTATGTGAACCTCTGGCCGCTCGAAGAGTTCGAACTTGCCACCGCCGCCATCTTCGACCTCGGCGTCTTCCTCTGCGTCCTCGGTGCGGTGTTGCTCGCCCTTAACTCGCTCAGCCGTCTGGCCCGCCGCGCCGGCGAAACGGTCAGCGCCGATCCCTATTCGGTGGATCGCCCGGAAGGGGGGAACTGACATGGAAGCCCTGATCGCCATCGCCATCGGCACCCTGACCGCAAGCGGCGTCTACCTGATGCTGCGCCAGCGCACCTTCCCGGTCATCATCGGGCTGACGCTGCTCTCTTATGCCGTCAACGTCTTCATTTTCGCCGCAGGCCGCCTCGTCCCCGGCCTGCCCGCCATCATCGCCAAGGATGCGGCGGGCTATACCGACCCGCTGCCGCAGGCGCTCGTCCTCACGGCCATCGTCATCTCCTTCGGGATGACCGCCGTCATCGTGCTCATGGCGCTCGGCTCATGGCTCGAATCCGGCCATGACAAGGTCGACATGGACGACGAGAAAGACGAACAGGAGACGCGCGCATGATGTATCACTGGATCATCGCGCCGGTCGTCCTTCCGGCGATCATCGCCCCGCTCATCGTGCTGATGATGCGCAACGACCTGACTCTGCAGCGCGTCTTCGGTCTGGCAAGCACAGTGGCCCTTGCCGCCATCGCCGCCGCACTTCTGATCTCGGCCAGCCAGAACCCGCCCGAAATCTACCTGCTGGGCAACTGGCCCGCCCCCTTCGGCATCGTCCTCATGCTGGACCGGCTGTCGGCCATGATGCTGATGCTGACGGCGCTGCTCGCCATCGCCGTGCAGCTTTACGTCATCTCCACCAACTGGGACGCGAAGGGGCGCCATTTCCACGCCCTCTTCCTGTTCCAGATGATGGGCATCAACGGCGCTTTCCTCACCGGCGACGCCTTCAACCTCTTCGTCTTCTTCGAAGTGCTGCTCATCGCCTCCTACGGCCTGATGATCCACGGCGCAGGGAAGGATCGCTTGCGGGCAGGCGTGCAATACATCGCCTTCAATCTGATTGCCTCGACGCTGTTCCTCTTCGCACTGGCCACGATCTATGCCGTCACCGGCACGCTCAACATGGCCGATATCGCGGTGAAGGTCGCGGCCCTGCCCGAAGGCGACGCCGCCCTGATCCGCGTGGCCGCCGTCCTGATGCTGTCGGTCTTCGCCATCAAGGGCGCGCTGGTGCCGCTGCAATTCTGGCTGCCCGGCACCTATGCCAATGCGCCGGGCCCTGTCGCCGCCCTCTTCGCCATCATGACCAAGGTCGGCGCCTATGCCATCCTGCGCAGCGCCACCCTGATGTTTCCGTCCGAGTCGGCGGCGATCGGCACGCTCATCGCCGATATCATGCTCCCCGCTGCCCTTGTCACGCTCGCCGTGGGCTCCATCGGCATCCTTGGTGCCACAACCCTGCCCCGGCTGGCGGCCTTCTCGGGCATCGCGTCGATGGGCACGATCTTCACAGCCTTCGCCGCCCAGACGCCCGAGGCGACCTCGGCCGCGCTCTACTACCTCCTGCACTCCACGCTCGCCACGGCGGCCGTCTTCCTGATCGCCGATCTCGTGACCGACCGGCGCGGCAACGCCACCCTCTCTGCCCAGCCCCGCATCGCCCAACAGGGCCTGATCGCCGCGCTCTTCTTCGCCAATGCCATCGCGCTGGCGGGCATGCCGCCGCTCTCGGGCTTTATCGGCAAACTGATGGTTCTGGATGCCCTGCGCACCGACGCCGCCCTGATCTGGACAGTGATCCTTGCCTCCTCCTTCCTGATGGTGCTGGGCTTTGGGCGGGCCGGATCCACCCTCTTCTGGAAATCCCATGCCACGGGCGAACCGGCAGAGCCGCATCACAACCCCGAACCCTTGGCCTTCATCGCCATCGGTGGCCTGCTGGCGGGTCTTGTCCTGCTCACCCTCTTCGCAGGCCCGGTGAAGGATTGGCTCGACGCCACCGCCGCCGCCCTGCACGCCCCCGCTGCCTATATCGGGGCCAACAACCTGCCGGGGGTGAACTGACATGTTCCGCCGCCTCTACCCGCATCCTTACCTGTCGCTCTTCCTCGTTCTGACGTGGTTCCTCCTCGTCAACCAGTGGAAGCTCGGCTCCCTCGTCATGGCGATATTCCTCGCCACGGTGATCCCGCTCATCACCGCGCCCTACTGGCCGCACCGACCCAAGCTCAACAGCATGCCCGCGCTCTTGTCCTATGTGGCGCTGGTCGTGTGGGACGTGATCGTGGCCAATGTGCAGGTGGCAAAGATCGTCCTCTTCATGCCGCGCGACCGCATCCAGTCCGCTTGGGTGCGCGTGCCGATCGAGTTGAAATCGCCCGAGGCGATCGCCCTTCTCGCGGGCACCATCACCATGACCCCCGGCACCGTCACCGCCGACATGTCGGCCTGCGGGCGCGTGCTGCTGATCCACTCGCTCCATGCCCCCGACCCCGACGCCATCCGCGACGACATCAAGTCGCGCTACGAATCCCGGCTGAAGAGGATCTTCGAATGATCACCTACGCCCTCGCCTTCGCGCTGGTCTGTTTCAGCCTCGGCCTGATCCTGAACCTCTGGCGTCTTGTCATCGGCCCCACCGTGGCCGACCGCGTCCTCGCGCTCGACACGATGGTGGTCAACGTCATCGCCATCATCGTCCTCTACGGCATCCAGACCGGCCTCGGCATCAACTTCGAGGCGGCGATGCTCTTCGCCATGACCGGCTTCGTGGGCACCGTCGCCTTCTGCAAATACCTCCTGCGGGGGAGTGTGATCGAATGACCCTCGCCCTCGACATCATCCTCTCCATTCTCCTCGTCGTCGGCGGGCTCTTCGGCCTGATCGGCAGCTATGGCCTGATCCGCCTGAAGGACCGCATGCAGCGCCTCCATGCGCCCACCAAGGCCTCCACCGTGGGCCTCGGCACCGCGTTGCTCGTCTCCATGTTCCACGGGCTGATGATCGGCACGGGCTTTTCGTGGCAAGAAGTGCTGGTGATGATCTTCATTTTCGTCACAGCCCCCATCACCGCGAATTACCTCGCCAAGGTCCATCTGCACTCCCGCCACTATGACGGGCAGACCCCCCAGACGGGCGTCAGCACCGATTGGGCCACCTTCGACCAAACCCCCGAAGACGCCGAACCGCAGCTTCCCAGTCGCGATTCTTGACCGAAAGGTCAAATTTCCACCGATCCCCGCCGCCCCGCCCTTGCGCGGCGGGCCTCCCCCGTGCATCTTCCCTTCGTCCGAAGGGAGGACCGCGTGACCACTCTCACCCCCAGCCCGACCCAACTTCCCCAAGTCGCCCATCCCCGCAACGAAGGGATGCCGCTCGATCTCGACTGGGTCGCCGCCGTGCAGGCCAACACCTCCGCCATCGAACGTCGCGCCGCCACCTTGGGCGGCAGGCGGTCGGTCAAAAAGGAATGGCAGGCGGCATGGCTGCTCAAGGCCATCACCCTGATCGACCTCACCACCCTCTCGGGCGATGATACATGGGGCCGGGTCGAACGCCTCTGCGCTAAGGCCCGCCAGCCCGTCTCCCCATGGATGCTGGAAAAGCTGGGGATGGACGGCCTCACCGTCGGCGCCGTCTGCGTCTATCACGACATGGTCGAAACCGCCGTGCGGTCGCTGGAGGGGACCAACATCCCCGTCGCCGCCGTCTCCACCGGCTTTCCTGCGGGCCTTTCTCCCTTCGACCTCCGGATCGAAGAAATCCGAAGGTCCGTCGCCGCCGGCGCGCGCGAGATCGACATCGTCATCTCCCGCCGCCACGTCCTCACCGGCAACTGGCAAGCTCTTTACGATGAGATGCGCGAAATGCGCGCCGCCTGCGGCGCGGCCCATGTGAAGGCCATCCTCGCCACGGGTGAACTTGCCACGCTCCGCAACGTCGCCCGCGCCTCCCTCGTCTGCATGATGGCGGGTGCCGATTTCATCAAAACCTCCACGGGCAAAGAAGCCGTCAACGCCACCCTCCCCGTCACCCTGACGATGATCCGCGCGATCCGCGATTATCAGGATCGCACCGGGATCAAGGTCGGCTACAAACCCGCCGGCGGCATCGCCAAGGCCAAGGACGCGCTTCTGTACCTTGCCCTGATGAAGGACGAACTCGGCCACCCTTGGCTGCAACCCGATCTCTTCCGCTTCGGCGCGTCGTCCCTTCTGGGCGACATCGAACGCCAGTTGGAACATTACCTGACCGGCCACTACTCCGCCGCCAACCGCCATCCGATGGGATAAGACCATGACGATCAAGGAAATCTTCGACCGCATGGACTATGGCCCCGCCCCCGAAGGCAATGCCGAGGCGAAGGCATGGCTGGCGAAACACGGCCAAACCTTCGGCCAATTCATCGACGGCGCCTTCACCAAACCGGGCCAGACCTTCGCCACCAAGAACCCTGCCAACGGCACCGACCTTGCGCAGGTCAGCCAAGGCACCACCGCCGACATCGACGCCGCCGTCGCAGCCGCCCGCCGCGCGCAGGCCAAATGGGCCCGCCTGCCGGGTCATGCCCGCGCGAAATACCTCTATGCGCTGGCCCGCCTGATCCAGAAACACGCCCGCCTTCTGGCGGTGCTGGAAACGATGGACAATGGCAAACCCATCCGCGAAAGCCGCGACATTGATGTGCCGCTGGTCGCCCGCCATTTCTACTACCACGCGGGCCTCGCCCAGTTGATGGACAGCGAACTCCCCGGCAACACCCCCCATGGCGTCTGCGGTGCGGTGATCCCGTGGAACTTCCCGCTTCTGATGCTTGCATGGAAGGTCGCGCCTGCGCTGGCCGCAGGCAACACCATCGTTCTCAAACCCGCCGAATACACCCCCCTCACCGCCCTCCTCTTCGCCGAAATCACGCGCGAAGCGGGGCTTCCCAAAGGCGTGCTCAACATCGTCACAGGTGACGGCGACACGGGCGCGGCCCTCGTCGCCCATCCAGGCGTGGACAAGATCGCCTTCACGGGCTCCACCTCCGTGGGCAAGGCGATCCGCCGCGCCACCGCCGGAACGGGCAAGGCGCTGACCTTGGAACTCGGTGGCAAATCCCCCTACATCGTCTTCGACGACGCCGATATCGACAGCGCCATCGAAGGGTTGGTGGACGCCATCTGGTTCAATCAGGGCCAGGTCTGCTGCGCGGGCTCCCGCCTTCTGGTGCAGGAAGGCATCGCCCCCCGCTTCCACGAAAAACTCAAACGCAGGATGGACGGCCTCCGCCTCGGCGACCCGCTCGACAAATGCATCGATGTGGGCGCGGTGGTGGACCCGATCCAGCTCGCCACGATCACCGAGATGGTGCGCAACTCCGACGGCGACATCTACCACGCCAATACGCCGATCCCGACGCAGGGCTGCTACTACCCCCCCACCCTCATCACCGGCCTCGGCACCGCCTCGCGCCTGATGCAGGAGGAAATCTTCGGCCCCGTCCTCGTCTCCATGACCTTCCGCACGCCGACCGAGGCGGTAGACCTCGCCAACAACACCCGCTACGGCCTCGCCGCCAGTGTCTGGACCGAAAACGTCAACCTCGCCCTCGACATCGCGCCGAAAATCAAGGCGGGCGTGGTCTGGGTGAACGCCACCAACCTCTTCGACGCCGCCGCAGGCTTCGGCGGGGTGCGCGAAAGCGGCTTCGGGCGCGAAGGCGGCTGGGAAGGGCTCATGGCCTATCTCAAACCCGCCCGCACCACCAAACCCCTCAAACACGTCGCTGCCACCCCCGAACCCGCCAGCTTCGAAGCGCCCACGCTCGACCGCACGGCGAAACTCTTCATCGGCGGCAAACAGGCGCGCCCCGATGGCGGCTATTCCCGCGCGGTCTTTTCGCCCAAGGGAAAACATCTCGGCCATGTCGGGATCGGCAACCGCAAGGACATCAGGAACGCGGTCGAGGCCGCCCATGCCGCCAAAGGCTGGGGCAAGGCCACCGGCCACAACCGCGCGCAGATCCTCTACTACATCGCCGAAAACCTCTCGGCCCGCGCCGCCGAATTCGCCACCCGCCTGAAAGACCTCACCGGCAAGGACGGCACGGCCGAGGTGGAGGCGACAATCGCCCGCCTCTTCACCTATGCCGCTTGGTCCGACAAATTCGACGGTCAGGCGAAATCCGTCCCCCTGCGCGGCATCGCACTGGCGATGAACGAACCCGTGGGCGTCATCGCCGCCCTTTGCCCGGACGAAGCGCCGCTTCTGGGCCTGATCTCCACCATGGCCCCGGCCATCGCCATGGGCAACACCTGCGTTCTGGTCCCCTCCGATCCGTTCCCCTTGGCGGCGACGGACCTCTATCAGGTCCTTGAAACCTCCGACCTCCCCGCAGGAGTCGTGAACATCGTCACGGGCAGCCATGCGGAACTGGCGAAACCCCTCGCAGGCCACATGGACATTGACGCGCTCTGGTCCTTCTCTTCGACCGACCTGTCGGCCCTGATCGAAGGCGAAAGCGCAACGAACCTAAAGCGCACTTGGGTCAACCACGCCCGCACGCGCGACTGGGCCGGAACCGAAGGCGAGGGGCGTGAATTCCTGCGCCACGCCACCGCGATCAAGACAGTCTGGGTCCCCTACGGCGAGTGACGAAAAATCTTCTCCGAAGATTTTTCCAAAAGGGGCTTTCCTTGGAAAGCCCCCGCGAATTTTCCATGGAAAATTCGCCCGACCGAAAATTTTTCGGACGAAAAATTTTCGCCCTTCACGCCCGCCCGGCTGCCGCTGACAAGGTCAGCGGGTCTATGCCCATCCCCCGCAGGGCCCCGGCCCATTTCCCGGCATCGTCGCGTGAAAAGACAAGTTCCTCCGGCGCTTCGCCCACCAGCCAGCCATTGGCCCTGATCTCGGCCTCAAGCTGCCCCGGCCCCCAGCCGGAATAACCCAGCGCGAGGATGGCCTGCAAAGGCCCCTCCCCCCGCGCCAAGGCCTCCAGGATATCAAGCGTCGCGGTCATCCCATAGGCCCCGCCCACCTTCATCGTGGCAGGTCCCCCGGCATAGTCGCGCGAATGCAGCACGAAGCCCCGCCCCCGCTCCACCGGCCCGCCGACATGCACGCGAATATCGCGGCCCGCCGGCGCGCGCGGGATCTTCAACTGCTCCAGCAGGTTGCGGAAATTCAGGTCGGGCGAAGGGCGGTTCACGATCAACCCCATCGCCCCTTCGGCGGAATGGGCACAGATCAAGATCACGCTCTTGGCAAAGCGGGGATCGCCCATCCCGGGCATGGCCACCAGAAGCTTCCCGTCCAGTTCCAGATCAGCCATCACCGATCCCCTGCCATCGCCGCTCATACGAACAAGATGGGCCTGTTGCCCCCCGGCCTCAAGGGCAAAGCTGACACATCCTGTCGCCGGAACGTGATTTCCCCTTCACCTCCGCCTCACTATCTTGGATCCATGCGCCCGATCCTTTTCCTCTTGGCCCTCTGTCTTGCCGCCGCCCCGCCCGCCGCCCGCGCCTTTTCGCCGGAGGAGGTGATGTCGGGCCAGTTGCGCCCCGGCTGGCAATTGCCCGATGGCGGACACATGACCGCCTTGCACATCGCCCTCGCCCCGGGATGGAAGACCTATTGGCGCAGCCCCGGCGATGCCGGCATCCCCCCCATGTTCGACTGGTCGGGCAGCGAGAATCTGGCATCCGTTCAATTCCACTGGCCGCGCCCGCATGTCTTCCATCTGAACGGGCTGCAGACGGTCGGCTACAAAGGGGAATTGGTCCTGCCGATCGAAGTGACCCCCGCCGATCCAACCCGCCCCGTCCGTCTGAAGGGCAGCGTTGAGCTGGGTGTTTGCGACGACATCTGCCTCCCGGCGACCCTGCCTTTCGACCTCTTGGTCGATGGCCCCGGCGCCCCCGATCCGGTGATCGACGCGGCGCTGTCCGATCGCCCCATCGTCGCGGCCAAGGCCGGGCTGCGCAGCATCGGCTGCACCGTCGATCCGATCGACGACGGCCTGCGCCTCACCGCCCTGCTCGATCTTCCCCCGGCGGGCGAAGAGGAGGTGGTGGTCTTCGAAACCGGCACCCCCGGCATCTGGGTGTCCGAGGCCGACACGGCCCGTCAGGGGGCCGCCCTGTCAGCCAGCGTCGAGATGGTGCCGCCCCATGGCGCGCCCTTCGCGCTGGACCGTTCCGCCGTCACCGTGACCGTGATCTCCAAAAGCCGCGCAGTCGAAATCCGCGGCTGCCCGGCACCCTAGGCAGGGTCATGGGCCGCATGGCCCATCCTACCCCTGCGCCGCCCCCGTAGGATGGGCCTTCCGGCCCATCATCCGCCCCAACACCCACGCCATCCCCGCCACCAGCGCCGCGCCCGCCGCCACCAAC
>VYLE01000619.1_pt1 | contig 15895 bp, 22 predicted proteins | sample 5114391 | NCBI WGS metagenome assembly VYLE01 (sample SAMN12291771, study PRJNA351875) | freshwater metagenome | isolation source: freshwater lake | place: USA: Michigan, Kent Lake | collected 2013-08-15
CACATCGCGTGTATCCACCATCGAGCGGATACCGAGCGTCATCGCGTGGCGAGGCGTCAGGGTCACCTGCTGCAGGACGAGCGATGGCGCCGTTCGGCTGGCGAGGGTCAGAACCTCGACGAACACCGCCTTTCCCGACGCCTCGAAGATGAAGGATGACGTCAGCTCGCCGGTCGCGAAGTCATAGGTCTGCCGCAACCGCGAAACCGCCCACGGCTGGTCGCTCAGCCAGACCCCATCCACGGACACGTCACCCGCTAGTGGATAGGGACATGCCACCGCCGACTCGATGCGGCGGTCCGGATGATCGCCGGCGAAGCCACTCACCAGCGTCATGCCGGCGACCAGAGGCACCTCGCGTACGCGCAGCCCGATCACGCCGTTGCCGACGTAGGCCGGACGCGCGCCGTCTCGCGGGCCGGCCTCCCGCGGCGGGTTCAGAGGTTTCATAACCGGCCCGCCGCCGCTTGGGCCTACTCGCCGGTCATCCGCTCGGCCATCTGCAGATGCGCCTGGATACGGGGCAGGACGGTCCGGGCATGCTCCGCCAGCCTCGGCGCGTCGGCGTTGTCGGAGAAGCCGCGATGCAGAGTCACGGCCTCCTGGTGCGCCGCAACCTGCTGGGCCAGATAGACACGATCGAACCCATCGGTAGGCGCGCTGCGCAGGTTGTCGATCAGTCCCTGGCGGCGCTCGTCGAGCTCGGTGGGCAAGGTCACGTCGGCAGCCTCGGCGGCCGCGATGGACTTGAAGCGCTCGCTTGCGGCGGTGTGGTCGGTCTTGATCATCTGGGCCAGCTCGCGCACCTCGGCGGTCTGTGTCCGCTCCAAGGCGATGTCTGCGGCCATGATCTCGTACATGTCACCCATCGCCGCGTTCGGGACATAAGCGCTCACCATGTTGGAACCCATGGTCGCGGCAGACATCTGACCGACCGGGGCAGAGGCAGCGTCTTGAACGGCGTCGACGGGATTGGCTTCGTCAGACTGGTTGCAGGCGGAAAGTAGGCCAGCGCAGGCGATCCCCACCAAAGTCAGTCTCGAGTTCATCGGAATCTCCATATCGAAGGCGGATGTGATCCGCCGGATCAAGATACCAAATACCAACCCACCGGGTTTCAAGACGTTCCGTAGCGAGCGTGCATGCTGTGCTTTGGTGGTTAGGACCATGGGCGGCATCGAAATTCTCGCCAGAAGTCTGCTTAACCGCAGAACAGGTTTGGACGCCATTCCACCAGCCCTACAACTTCTGCGGGCGACGCCGAGGCCAGAGCGGTGGGGTGAGCGGAAGCGCGCCGGGGACCACTTTTATCGTGGTCCTATGGGGACAACGTCAGGAACCACTTTAGGTTCGAAGGCTTAACCGTGGCATCTTCGGTGCGCGGGGGCTGTCTACCAATGCATATTTCTGCCGAGCTTTTTGAGCATTCGCCAGCGATGCTTTGGCAGGGGGACGCGACGGGACGGTGCTCACGTCTCAACGCCGCTCAGCGCGAGTTTTGGGGTGTCCAAGCAGACCGTGTCACCGAGTTCGACTGGTTCTCGACGTTGCTCTTGGACGACCGTTCGCTTGTCGAAGGTCCGTTCGGCGAAGGCATGCGCGAGCAAAAGCCGTTCGCCTGCGAAGCTCGTTATCGCCGCGCAGACGGGACCGTGAGGCTGCTGAGGACAAGCGCTAACCCCATTTTCGACGGTGCTGGAAAGTTCCTCGGTATGGTGGGCATCAACGAAGACGTCACGGAGCTCCGCGTGGCGCAAACCGATCTCGCTGCCGCCAACGCTGATCTGAAGGTCAGCCTTCACGAAGCCCAGATCGTAATGCGCAGGTTTGAACAGGCCACGAGGATCGCCGGCTTGGCCATGTCCGAACATGATGCCGATCTTCGCTATGTCTGGGCCCACGGGATCCCTTACTCGAGCATCGGCCGAACACCGTCTGAGTTCGTCGGAGGTGAGCTTGGCGAAATGCTGGATGATATTCTGCGAACCGCTTTGCGTTCCGAAGAGACTGTAAGCAAAGAGCTGGAGTTCGCAGTCGACGGCCGTCGGCAGTGGTGGGAGGTGCAAGCCTGCCGCCTGCCCGGAACTGACGAGAGAGGCGGAGTTCTCGCCAGTGCTCTCGACGTCACAGCGCGCAGGCTCAACGAGCAGAAGCTTGAGGTGCTAGCGAGAGAGCTTAGCCACCGGGTGAAGAATGTCTACGCGGTGGTTCAGGCGATCGTACAACAAGCCGCCAAAGTGAGCGGTGTGCCTAATGACTTCGTCGACAAACTGTCTGACCGCCTGAGAACCTTGGCGGCGGCGCAGGACGGGCTGCTTGCTGCCGGCCGGGATCATGTAGACATGATGGAGCTGTCTAAACAAACGCTGGGTCATGTCGAAAATGTCAGTATTGCTGGTCCAGAGGTCCGAGTTCCCGCACGACTTGCGCCCTATGTGGCGCTGGCGCTCCACGAACTTGCCACGAACTCGCTTAAGTACGGTGCTTTAGAGCAATCGCAGTCAGCAAAGTTTGAGTGGTCCGTTGACGGCGATAACGAACTCCACCTGCAATGGGTCGAGGCGTCCGGTTGGTCAACATCACATTCTGAGCACAGGGGTTTCGGCACGCTGTTGCTGACCAAGATCTTTGCCCGTGCAACAGGCGGGCAGGCAGCCCGCGATTGGGCCGATGGAGTTCTAAGGTGGACCGCCCAAGTGCCCCTACGGGCCGAGATAACGATGTGAAACCGGTGCAGGCTAAGCCCCTGTTGCGGCGGGTGCGGTCAGATACGGTGGCCAGCTTGAGGCTTGTGCCACACAACATTTCCTCGGACCTGCCGACGAAGGGCGGGTCTTTAGTCGTTGCCACCTCGCCTTCCCAATGTCACCTCACGCTCCACCTGAGCGGTCTCGGTTAGCGATCGCGGTGGACGCGGACGGGGCCTGTTCGTCCTGAATGGAGGGCAGATCGCCGAAGCATAGCCTCGTCTCAGCCGCTTGGACCTGGAATGCGGATCGCGACCTTCAACATCAACGGCGTGAATAAGCGCCTGGAACCGCTGCTGACGTGGCTCGACCACGAGCGTCCCGACATCGTGTGTCTCCAGGAGCTGAAGGCCGACCAGAAGCAGTTCCCCGAGGCGGCCATTCAAGATCTCGGCTATCAGAGCGCTTGGGTCGGACAGCGGAGCTGGAATGGGGTCGCCATCCTCTCGCGCGTAGGCGAGCCCATGGTGACCCGACGCTCGCTGCCGGGCGACCTTGCAGACGTCCAAAGCCGCTACATCGAGGCCGCCGTCAACGGTTGGGTCGTCGGTTGCCTGTACGCCCCGAACGGCAATCCCCAACCCGGCCCGAAGTTCGACTACAAGCTCGCTTGGCTACGCCGACTTTTGAGCCATGCGGCGACGCTGAAAGATCTGAACGCACCCGTGGTTCTGGCCGGCGACTACAACGTCGTCCCGACCGACGCGGACATCTATTCGCTCCGGTCTTGGCAAACGAACGCCCTCGTACAGCCCGAACCCCGCGCCCTATTCGCAGAGTTGCTGGACAGCGGCTGGACGGATGCTCTCGCAGCGGCTGGCTCCCACTCGTCACCCCGATGGACCTTCTGGTCGTACCTGCGCGAGGCATGGCCCCGAAACGCGGGGCTGCGCATCGACCACCTGAGCCTGAACCCGGTAGCCGCCGCTCGCCTGGCGGAGACCGGCGTGGACGACTGGGTCAGAGGCTTGGAGGGCGCGAGCGATCACGCGCCGGCTTGGATCGAGATGCGGTGAAGGAGACCGTAGCCCGCTCGGCCAATGTGCCGGGCAACGTCTCCGCCATGCGTCCACAAGTAAGTTCTTGGTTTGTTCTTGAGCTCCTTGGGCCGGCGGAGCTACGCATCTCCTTGGGTCGGCACCCACGGAGCCAGTCATGCAAGAAAACCTCTTTCCCATCCGCGCCGACGACCAGCATCGCATGATGGAGCGGCTGGCTAGCGCCCGCATAAGTGACGACCGGGCGCGCGAGATCATCCAGTCGCCTGATGCTTACCGCGCCTTTTTGGTCGAGGTCGCCGCCGGCCTCTCGGGCTTTGCCCGGAGGTCGGTCGCGCGGGGAGCGTGAGCCCCGACCGCTTGGCCTTCACCCTCGACGACCTGGACGACGGCGTTGCGGTGCTGACCGTCTGCCGGTCCTGCGGCACGTTCAAGATGCTGGACCCGGCCGCCCTGCCGACCGCTGCATGGGCGCTCCAACTGCATGCGCTGGAGCCGAAGCTGCGTTGCCGGTGGCGCGGGTTCGACGGCATGAAACGGCCGTGCGGCGGCCGGGTCGAGTTCAGCATTGAGGGTGTGAAGACCGGCCGCTCGCCCCTTCGGGACTATGACTATGGGACGCCGTAACCTCGACCGGTACCGGCCCGAGGACTGGCGCGACGCCGCGCCCACGGTGCGCGCGGCCATCGACAATCGCTGGCGCGTCTTCACCGAGTGCGAGGTCTGCGAGCTGCGAATCGTCGCCGACCTGAAGCGGATCGCTCAGGTAATGGGACCGAACTATCGCCTCTGGGGCCAGCGCGCCCAGTGCCGCCGAATGGGCTGTCCGGGCAAGGTCGTGTTCCATGCTCAGCCGCCGGGCGCGGGAACGACGATCGTCATGACTTGAACTGCGCCTAGGAACACCCTCTCTTGGTGGTCGTTCCGCCAACGGAAGGAGCACCCCAGGTCTGATGATCGTGCAAAATCCGGCACCCAGGACCGCAAGCGGATCGATCTCGGCGAGGATTACGAAGTTCGCGATTGGGCGGAGAAGTTCGGCGTAACGCCGGAAGAACAGCGGTCCGTCGTTAAGCGAGTCGGTGACAGGGCCGTTGATGTTGCGAAGGCCCTGCAATCATGAGCGATCCCATCAACGCGGATTTAGCGGAACAGAACCGGGGGATCGGCCAAGTGAACCTGACAGTCGAGGAACCGAAGGTGGAACAAGCCGCAGCTGTTTCTGGGGCCGGGAAGGGAACTGGGTCCGGTCCCACTAAAGGACAGCACAAACAGCGCAGGCCGATGGGCAAGCCGCCGAAGGCAAGCGGCGGGACATACGGCCAAGGATAAAGCTTTAGACGGCCGCTGCTACGGGGGTCACCGGCGCAAGTTCCGCGGCTTGCGTCTGGGCGGCAGGCCATCCGATTGCTGCGCGCCGTCGTCTGCGACTTCGGTGATCGACACGATGACCTCACCGTCGCATATCAGCGGCGCAGCAGCGTCGCCGGCACGAACATCAGTTGAGAAGGGACGCGGACATCGCGCCCCACACCGTCACGCTCCAACACGACCGTATAAAATCGCATGGTCATTTGCCGGTACCGGAGCCGTCAGGGCCTCCGGCTCCCGCTGTGCCTTCCCCACCCGTCGCCGGGCTAGCCGGTCTGGTGACGGGCTGAGTGACTTCTCGATCCGGACGAGCATTGTGCTGTTGGCCGTCTTCAGGCTTCGGCCTGACCGAGCCCTGATTTTGATCTGTCATGGTTGGCTCCTTGATGGAGGGCCAGCGGATCGGCCGGGGGGGGGGGGCTGTTCCTCAGCGCTGAGCGAGTTAGTTTGCAGCTCAAAACTCTTCCGACATACCGAGACCACGTCCTGCATCCGACCAGCAGTTGCGTCGGGTGTACGGCCAAAGTGATCCGCGCCGCCGCAGATAGCTCAGCCTTTGTGACGTGCGACTCGACAGCTTCGGAACTTCATAGCGACGCCTGGGTTGCATGAGTCGATGCCTGATCACTCTTCCATCGTCGTCGATGTCGAGACCCACCCCGTTGGGCGGCACTTCCCTGAGTGGGCAAAGGTTCGGATTGCCGAGGAAGCACGCCACGAGTCAGCAGCCCCTGGCTTGCAAATCTCGCCCAACGGACGCGTCCTTGTCATCGAAAGTGGAGTGCTCGCGGCGCGCAGCAACGACGGAGTGTGCATCGGAATGTACGGGCGTGCCTCGGTCATTGGACTGGAGCGGACTTTCGCTTCCCACCTCAAGGCTGCCTCTCTTGAGGTCGTTCTTGCCGCCGAGTGGCTGGCCGTGCCGATCGATGTCTTCCGCAGCCGCGAGCGGCCTTTCTGGGCGGAGCGGATGTTCGCTCATCAGGCCATCGATCGTACGAAATGGCTGGTAGACGAACTGTCGTGCGCCTTGGCGCACAATGCTCGCGGTCGACTGGCGAAATGGCTGTTGCGGCTGCATCACCTCGCCGGGCGCCCAAACCGACTGCCCATAACCCAGGCTACACTTGCCGCGCTGCTTCACTGCCAGCGGACAACCGTCAACGCCCAGATGACCGTCTTCGAGCGGCAGGGCCTCCTCCGGACGGGCCGCGCATACATCAATCAGATCGACCGGGAAGGCCTGGCCGCTGAAAGCTGCGGTTGCGCTTAGTTAGCAAGGAACTCTGGAACGAGCTTCCATGCGACACCTTGTCGGCATAGGGCCCGGAACAAACAAGCGTGCCTGATCTTTTGCCTGTCAACGTACAAAAAACTACCCGGGGGAAGCTGTGTCGCAAGGTGCTGTTGCGGTTCTGATCGTGGAAGACGAGCCCATGATCGCCATGCTCATAGAGACGGCGCTAGAGGATATCGGCATGGCCACCACCCTCGCGGCCAACGGCGACGAGGCTATGGAGCTGTTGACGACTACGGCATGCTTTCAAGCCTTGGTGACCGACATACGTATGGGGCGGTCGGCTGATGGTTGGGCGGTCGCAGCCAAGGCGCGCGAGGTGCTTCCGTCAATCCAAGTCATCTACATCACCGGCGACAGCATGGACGACTGGCGGTCCAAAGGCGTCCCAGAAAGCGTATTGCTGACGAAGCCTTTCCTGCCTGCACAGATGGTGACCGCTGTCACGACGCTTCTAAATCGACCGGAGGCGCAGGTCGTCTGACGAACCTGGCCGTCGGGTGCGAAGGTCCTTGCAAGGAAAACGCCTCGCCGGCGGATGGGGGATGTCGGCGAGGGCGTCCTTCAGGCTTCGACTCCAAAAAGCTGAGCGGCGAGATGTGCCGGTACACCGATCTAACAGCCGGCTCTCGACCCTTGAACACTATGGGGCATGGCTAGTTCCGCCAGTGACGGATGTAAGACACATTGGTTCGTCTTTGACGTTACTCGAGACCCCTAGTCTGTCGACCGGGCAGTGGTGGCGTCATCTCAGTCCTGTGCGTGCCCGCCTGCCGCTGCCTCTGTCGCGAAGAAGTGCAGAACAAAGAGCCCCAGACCTTTTTTGTCACGGACCGAACAGCTCCAGTCCCCGAGAATCCAGAACCGATCAGGTGCCTTCTGCAGCAGAAGGCCAGCGATATGGACGGCTTCAAGTCGGGCGGCGTTGAGGCCTTCCAGCTCGTGGCCCTAGGTGTCGATGAACTCCTCAATAGCTGTGACGTCAAAGAAGCGCGGCACTTTCCGAACCTAACCCATTGATGGGGTTAATTGGTCTCTGCATCAGTACGAACCCTCAAGCAGAGGAGTGGTGCTGCCGAAGGTAGGCTCCGGAAAGCAGTTCATCCGGCCGGGACCGGAAACGTGACTTCGACGACGGTTCCACCCTCGACGTACGTCCTGCAGCGGCCACCGACTTGTCGAGCCAGAGCGTCGAGCAACTGGCTGCCTAAACCGGATGCTGCTGTGTCGGCACGGCCGATCCCGTCGTCACATATGGACAAGACGGCTAGGCCTTCGTCGACCCGCCGCACCCTGACGACCACCGTGCCGCCATCGTCACCGAAAGCGTACTTTACGGCGTTGGTTGCCGCTTCAGAGACGATCAGACCGATCGTGCTCGCCTTGTCCCCATCCAGGCTAATGTGCTCGACATCAGTCGATACTACGATGCGGCGCTCGGCGGCTCCGAGGCTGGCCGAAAGCTCGGAACCGAGGCGACTGAGATAAGTGGCTAGATCCAGATGACCCAGGTCTGCGCCAGCGTACAGGGTCTCATGCACGAGGCCGATTGACGTTACCCGTCCCTGGACCCGCTCTAGAGCCGCGCGCGTTCCGAGGTCGGCGCCTCGAGCTTGCAGCATCAGGAAACTGGAGACGAGCATCAGGCTGTTTCGAACCCGATGGTGGATCTCGCGTAGCAACATTTCGCGTGTCGCGAGGGACGCCTCCGCATCCTCCTTGGCTTTCGCCAGCAACATCCGCGAAGTTTCTTCCGCCCTGGAGACGCGAAGCCCCGCCCAAGCGAAGGCACCTCCGAGCAACAGGAGAAAGCCGCCCAAACCAGCAATGGAGGTCGCGAACATTCGCCACTTGGTCAAGACGCCATGCTCATCAAGCTCGGCCGATACCCAGAGTGGGAAACCCTCGACCCTCGTCTCGGCTCTGATGATGCCGTCGCGCTGGATCACTTGTCCGGGAAGCGTTGTCGCAAGCCCCGGCGGCGTGGGCGGGATGATCGGGGCGCCGCTCGCGTTGAAGTCGATATAGGCCGCTGCGATAAAGCGCCTGTCCGACCTCCATACGGTGACCTGCGGCGCCTCGGGCTGCCGGTTCGCCGTGGCCTGGATGCCGAAGGGGCGGATGGCCACCCCGACTATCCCGGCCATGCTGCCGTCGGGCGCGTCAATCCGATGCGACACACGATAGATGATCTCTCCGGTGCCGCGACTGAGAACGACTTGGCCGATGTGGCGCCGAGCACCCGCCCTGTGCTCTGCCAGTGTGTCCTCCTGCACTCGGAAAGACTGCATCGGCTCGGAGCCGGCGATCATTTCTCCCTCGGCGTTGAACACCACGAAGTAGTCGTTCTGCGCTGTGCCCTCAGCGGCGGCGACGAGGAGGGGCGTAAGCGCCATCGGATCGAGCGGCGCGTCACCGATATCCTCGGCGAGATGTCGTCCAACCTCGTCAGCAATGTCGTACATCCGCGAGGTATAGGCGGACGAGAATGTAGCGACCGCGGTAGCTTGGCTGCGAGCCATGTCGAGCGTCTGAGTCCGTGCTGACCAGATGCCAGCGGCACAGAGCCCAATCACGACCAGCGCATAGACGATGCCTGCGCACACGAAGAGCAGGGATGAACGTGGCCAAACGCGCCGAAGGTAGGTTTGGCCGCCGTCGGACTTGGGCATCCGATCATGCTCCTCCTCAGCCGCCGTGGGCACCGGCCAGATCGGTACGACGGTGCTGGCAATTGGTCTAAGGCTGGCCTGGGTCAGGCTGTCCAGAAATTTTGAACTTGTGTCGTGTTTCAGTCTCAACGGCGGGCCGCCGAGGTGCCGAAACGTCTGCGGGGGTCGAGGTGTGCCGACTCCACAACCTCGCGAGCCCATGACAGGTTGGGGCCGAGCGAGGCCCTCGCTCAGCGCCACAAAACGGGGGGAAGCACAATGTCCGACACGCCGAAGCGATCGCCTGCGCGCCTTCTCGTGGGGATCATGATCGGGGCCTCATTGGCGCTGATCGGCCTCGCGGTCTGGATGATCGTCAACGACGAGGGTTCGCCCGTCTTTGTGGCCGTCGCCGGTTCGATGCTGGCGGCCGGCGCCGCCATCGTCGCGGCCCAGACGAAGAAGAACGGCTAGGCTAGAACGGCCCCCGCTACCGCCTCCCCTTAAGGCCCGCCCATGTGCAACCTCTACCGTGTCCGCTCGGGCCCCGGCGACATCCTCGCCCTGACCCGCGCCATGGCGAACCAGGCGGGCAATCTGGAGCCGCGCGACATCTATCCCGACTACGCCGCCCCGATTGTCCGGCATGACGAGGCGGCCGTTGGCCTGGTCCTGACCACGGCCCGTTGGGGGATGCCGTCGTCGCGCAAGGCCCTCCTGGACGCCACAACCAAGCGCGTCGAGAAGCTGCGCGCCAAGGGCCAGGCCATCGATGACGAGGGCTTCAGGCGGTATCTGGAGCTGGAGCCCGACGCCGGAACCACGAACGTGAGGAACACCAGCTCCTCGCACTGGCGGCCATGGCTGTCGCCGGCCAACCGCTGCCTGGTCCCCTTCGACGCCTTCAGCGAGCCCGGCCGCGACGCCGAGGGCAAGTACCGCCCGGTCTGGCTCGCCCTGCCCGGCGACGATTCGCTGTCGACCTTCGCCGGAGTCCACGTCCGCGACTGGACCTGCGTGCGCAAGATGAAGACGGGGCAAGAAACGTGCGACCTGTTCGCCTTCCTGACGACCGAGCCGTCCGAGCCAGTGAGGTCGGTCCACCCCAAGGCCATGCCGGTGATCCTGACGACGGCCGAGGAGCGCGACGTCTGGATGCGCGCGCCCTGGGAGGAGGCGAAGGCGCTGCAACGGGCGCTGCCGGATAGGGCGTTGCACCAGCTCTGATCGTCGATTTCGCTTCGCCAGACTAGCAGAGGCCGGGCGTCGTGGCAGGTTTCAAATGCTGGGTGGGCCACCCTCACTCGGCCGGCGGCCCAGTTGCGCAGCCCCCAAGCTCCAACGTCGCTGGGCCGCCTTTCCTCAACCGACGCAACCGCGCTCAGCGCGGCTGATGCGGCCAAGTCATTACTGATCTCACCGGTCGGACCGAAGCCCCATACGCGCCGCGCAAAGTTCGGCCTTCATTTGGTTGTGAATTTAGTGCACGTTCGTCAGATGACGGACGAAGACATCGACACCCACGTCGGCCGCGCCATACGAGCGCGGCGCGAGGATCTGGGCATCACTCAGGTCATGCTGGCCGCGCAGCTGGGGATCACCTTCCAGCAGGTGCAGAAGTACGAGCGAGGCGCCAACCGGGTCGCCGCGTCACGCCTCTGGCGGTGCGCGAAGGTTTTGGACACGTCGGTCGAGGCCTTCTTCCCATCGGCGGACGTCTAAAGCTCTTCTCACCCGACGGCACCCCCAGCAACGTCACGGCCCGACCAGCACCACGACGGTGATGCGACTGACCTTCACAGCTGACCGGGTACATTAGAGTCAGGCCGCGACGCAAGAAGACCAGCGCGGCCCGACGACTTCAGGGTGACAAGCGCTGCCGTAACGCGACCGATTCGCAATTCTCGTCGCATCACGACGCGTGCAATACCGGATTTGGGGGGTTGCCAGACTGGCGGAGGCCAAAACGTCGTGGCAGGCTTCTACAAGCCGAGTGAGCCGACCTCACTCAGCCGGCGGCCCGGCACCCTCCAGATCCCGCAAGACTGAAGAGTCGGGCCGCTTTGCTCCTTGGGGGAGAGATGCGCGATGACGCGATGGATCACGGGTCTGGCGCTGGCGATCAGTTTGGCGGGTGCTACCGCAGTCGAGGCCCAAGCCCAGAGGCCGGACGTCACCATCATCGAGCGTCGCGTGGACGCGTCGACCGCCGATGCCTGCCTTCGCCGGATGCGTCTGGGCACCGACTCCGAGGAGCTGCTGATGCTCGATATCAGTTTCGGCCCGCCTCAAGGCGACTTCTCGACCTTCTTCGCCTACCGCTTCGGCACCTATAAGTTCGCCACGCCTGCCGGCGGTATGGTCTTCGACCAGGCCCGGAGTATTCCGCCGACACCGCCAGCGGCCTGTTCCGCATCGACCTGACCCATGTCGCACCTAACGGCTATGTGTCCATGACGGCCGTGCCCCTGGACCCCAGCGAGGTCTCGCCCCCCGGTCCGCCAAACTTCGTGGCGGATACGTGCGCCAACCCAGCAGACTGCGGGTATTGAACGGCCGGCGCGACGACCGAACCGATCAGGTTCTGGTCGCCGCCTACATCATGCTCGTGATCGTTAGCGCGGTGCTCGCCGTTGCGGGAGCGTGGACTTCGCTAAGCTGATCTTGCCTCAGCCGATCGACTAACTGGGGTTCCAGGGCGGTCGAGCGAGCGCCGCAAACTGCCCCTGGGCGGGTTAGCCCACAACTCACCCCTCCTCGGTTCGGCTGGGTTACTTTGGCGCCAGCCGACGTGGACACAGAGCTTCTTTGCTGTGACGCTGAGGCTTTCCGCGACAGACGGGATTGTGGTCGGATGATCGGCGATCCGAAACAACCGTCTGACTTTCGTGATCAGGCCGCGCGCGCTCGCCGTCTGGCCGCGATGTCCACCGATCAATACACCCAGCGCCAACTATCGGACTTCGCTGACGAGTGCGACAGGCATGCTGACGCCCTCGACCGTGACCGGAGCCGCATCCACTGACGTGGACCCCGAAGCGCTGCCGTAACGAGACAGATTCGCAATCAGCGCAGCCTTGCGGTATGTTCATCTAGCTGAACGGGCCTGTAAAGGCGCGACACCGAACGTGCGTACCAATCTTTGGCGATCGCGACTGCCCACGGGAGTAATCCGTGACCTACATCTGCTTCATAGAATCCAGGAACTCGAGCACCCCTCATATGGAGCCGCTCATGGCTGAGGACCTGACGGAGGCCTTGAGCGAGGCTTACCGGCTGATGGGCCAGCACACCACCCCATTGGCCGCGCATGTTTTCAAGGAAGATCAGTTGATCCAGACGGTGTTTCAGGACGAGCCCGCCGCATGACCGTGGCCTCGCGCCAGGACGCAGCCATTTGGTGATAAGCCTCTGTGCGAAGAGTCTCGGTGGACACGTCGCCGAGGGCATCCATCTCTTCAGCTCGCCGGTCGCAGTTCCGCGCTCAATATCCGCACACTACTTGCAACACCCTACAACGGCATGCTTCCGTATCGACCTGTCGACGAGCCGACACCGAGGGTTCTGCGTTCTGTTATCCTAAGGCTCCCGTTGAAATAGGGTGCCGTGATCGCCAAGGTGTTCGTTTCACTGCAGCCAACGGCCGCAAGCTGCTCACAAGTCCCTCGTCATCGGTATAGACCTCGGACCGGTCCGGGGAGAACTAGCGCGCAAAGGCGATGGGCTGGGCGTTCCAGCGCTGCGAAGACGTTGGCCAGCTTGTGGGTGCCGCTGACCCACTCCTCGACCCGATCATTCGTGGCGTTCAGGTGTAGATCAAACGTCCGGTTCGGGCGCAGAGCGGCCGTTCCTCAGCCGCTATGGTCGCGCTCCGTCCTTCCTTTGCACCAGCCTGATCTTGCTCCATGCCTCCTGCTGTTCGCGCCAACGCTTGATGTCGAAGCCAGGTTGGCGTCGCGTTTTCTCATCGGGTAGGACCGCAGCGATCATGTCGGCCATCCGCTGTTCGCGCTCCATCTCTTCGCGGTAGAACTCGCTGTACTGGGACTTGCGTTTCAAGCGTTGCTTCAGCTCGGCGACCTCATCCAGCGCGTAGGCTCGGCGGTCGCGCATTTGGTCCCACTGCTTTTTCTCGTCCTCCGTCTCAGGGCCGTTGAAGGTGACGGCCAGTGTTTTCGTGTTGACGCTGATCTCATGCGGATGGGGAACGGGTTCAGGTCGCGGCTCGCCGCGTGCGTCGTGCTGCTTGAACACCTCTTCCCAGCTCGCCTTATAGTCGAGCGCCGCCCTATAGATGACAGCGCGCTCTTCGAGGGTCTTGTCCTGGACCGCCTTGACCATGCCGGTGATCGCGATCTGCGCACGGTGACTGCCTTTGAGGGCGGCCACGCCCAGGCTGCGGATCACCGCTTGGATCAAAGGCAGCTCGATGATCTCGTCATTCTCGCGGATCTGGATCGGCCGGATCGCTTCGGCCAGCACAAGGTCGGCAATATGATGGGTCAGGACCGGATCTATCGCCTTGGGTCGGTCGGCCTTCAGCTGCTTGCGCGGCCGCCCGCGGGGATTGCCTGAACGGCCCTTCTGGAACTGGTGTTCGACCGGCGGCCGGGCGTAGCCGACCACCATAGCCTTGCCGGGCGAGGTGGGTGCGGGCGTGTCGCTCAAGCGGCGAGCCCCCCGCGACGGTCGACCGCCACGTCGTCGAACAGCGCGCCGCCCTCCTGCAGTATCGGCTGCTTGCCGGTCAGGCGCGCATAGCGGCGGATGATAACGTCGCAGTAGTAGGGGTCATATTCGATCAGCCGGGCAGTTCGGCCGCAGACCTCCGCTGCGATCAGGGTTGTGCCAGACCCTCCAAAGCCGTCGAGCACGATGTCGCCTCGCCTGGAGCAGTCGCGGATGGCGTCAGCCACCATAGCGGTCGGTTTCACCGTAGGGTGCATGGCCAGCTGCTCGGCCCGGTTCGAGCTGATCGAGCTGATGCCGGCGTAGTCCCACACGTTGGTGCGGTAGCGGCCGCTGTCGCCCAGGCCGAAGGTGTTGGTGTGAGGCGCGGTCCCCACCTTGTAGACGAACACCAGCTCGTGCTTGGACCGATAGAAGGTCCCCATGCCGCCGTTGGTCTTGTTCCAGACGCACAGGTTCTTCAGTTCGGAAAACACCTGCGAGCCTGCGTTGAGCAGCTCGGTCATATGCCGCCAGTCCATGCAGACGAAGGCGATCGCGCCATCGCGGCAGGAGGCCGCCATCGGCTTCAACGCATCGGCCAGGAAGCCGGTGAAGGCGTCTTGGCTCATCTCGCCGACGCCCATGGCGAACTCGCGGTGGCGGATACGGCCCGAGCCGCAGACGTGGCCGTCGATCGGCACGTTGTAGGGCGGGTCGGTGAACAGCAGGTCCACCCGCTCATCGCCGAGCAGCCGGGCGTAGTCACTGGCCTCGCGAGCGTCGCCGCAGATCAGCCGGTGGCGGCCCAGCACCCAGACGTCGCCCATGCGCGAGACCGCCTCAGGCGCGCTCGGCGGGATCTCGTCTTCCACGCCGGACGGCGCGTCCGGATCGCGCTCGCGCGCCGCATCGAGGGTGAAGTCCACCTCGGCCAGGGAGAAGCCGGTCAGGGTGACGTCGAAGTCCAGGTCAATCAGCGCCTGCAGCTCGATGGCGAGGATGTCCTGATCCCAGCCGGCATTTAGGGCCAGCTTGTTGTCCGCCAGGACATAGGCCCTTCGCTCTTCGGCACTGAGGTGGGAAAGCCGCAGCGTCGGCACCGTCGCCAGGCCGAGCAGCTTGGCCGCCTCGACCCGGCCGTGGCCGGCGATGATCTCGCCCTCGTCGCTGACGAGCACCGGGTTGGTGAACCCGAACCGCTCGATGCTGTCGGCGATCTGGCGGATCTGTTTGCGGGAATGAGTCCGGGCGTTCCGGCTGTACGGCCGGAGCTCTGACGGCGGGCGGGCCTCGAGGGAGCGAGGAGGGGCGCGATCTGTCACATGGCCACGCTAGCCGATTCGCCGCCGGTGTTCCAGTTTTGTTCACGTTGTCCCCAGCGGACGATATTGCATCCCCAGCGACTGGACTGTGGCCCGGAACGGAGCCTCAGTGTCTGCGCGCCCGGCCGCCCCGGGCTTGCCTCGGTGGGGGCACAGGTTCCCGCTGATCCAAGGTTTTGATGACCACCGACACCTCCACTGACATTGACTGCGCATCCCTGGGCGACCTCGGGCTGGAGTCGCTGCGCGCGATCTGGCGCGAGCGGTTCGGGGCCCCGCCGGCGATCCGCTCGCCGCAGATACTGTCCCTGATGCTGGCCTGGCGCATCCAGGCCGCCCACGAAGGCGGACTGGACGGCGAGCTGCGCCGCACCATCCGCCGTCCAGCCTCTGCGCCGGTGGCCACGGCGCTCACGCCCGGCACGCGGCTGACCCGCGAATGGCAGGGCGTCCGCCATGAGGTGGTGGTGGAACCAGACGGTCGCTTCGGCCACCAGGGCGAACTGCACCGCAGCCTGTCGCAGGTGGCCCGCAAGATCACCGGCTCGCGCTGGAATGGGCCGCGGTTCTTCGGCCTGCGCGCCGGGGAGGAGGGGGCATGAGCGCCCGTCCGCTCATCCGCTGCGCCATCTACACCCGAAAGAGCAGCGAGGAGGGTCTGGATCAGGCCTTCAACAGCCTTCATGCGCAGAGGGAGGCCTGCGAGGCCTATATCCTCAGCCAGGCCGGCGAGGGCTGGGAGGTGCTGCCGGCGGTCTACGACGATGGCGGCTTCTCCGGCGGCAACATCGAGCGTCCGGGGCTCAAGCGGCTGCTGGAGGATATCGACGCCGGCCGG
>VYLE01001036.1_pt1 | contig 15860 bp, 13 predicted proteins | sample 5114391 | NCBI WGS metagenome assembly VYLE01 (sample SAMN12291771, study PRJNA351875) | freshwater metagenome | isolation source: freshwater lake | place: USA: Michigan, Kent Lake | collected 2013-08-15
CACGCAGCGATTCGCCGGTCAGCGCGTCGCGGATGGCAGTGGGGCGCTCGAGGCCGCCGGTGTCGCCGGGCACCAGCGCGTCCACGCGCTGCAGCAGGGCGGGGTCCAGGTCGGCGTGGTGGCGGACCGCGGGCTCGCCGCCGAGGTTGGCGCTGGTCGACACCAGCGCGCCGCCATAGGCCTGGCACAGCCCGACGACGATGGGATGCTGGCTGACCCGCACGGCGATGCCGCGATGCGCGCCGGTGATCCAGCGCGGCGCCTGCGCTGTGGCCGGCATGATCCAGGTATGCGGGCCGGGCCAGCTCGCCAGCACCTCGGTCAGGCGGTCGGTCGGCACGGCGGCCACGTCGATCAGCGGCTTCAGCTGTTCCAGCGTGGCGGCGATCAGGATCAGGCCCTTCTCGACCGGGCGTTGCTTGATCGCCAGCAGGCGCAGCACGGCGCCTTCATCGAACGGATCGCAGCCCAGTCCCCACACGGCCTCGGTGGGGTAGGCGACGACACCGCCGCTGCGGATCACTTCCGCCGCTTCCTCGATGGTCCTTTCGATCGGCATGGCCCGGGTCCTTCGAGCAGGTCAGAACGGTGCGTCGTCGTCGGCCGCGGGTGCGGCCGCCTTCTTCACCGTGGTCTTCTTGGCGGCGGCTTTCTTGGTGGCGGTCTTCTTCGCCGCCGTCTTCTTGGTCGCCTTCTTCGCGGCCTTCTTGGCCGGCGCCTTCTTGGCGGTATCGGCCTTCGGTGCGGCGGCCTTCTTCACCGCGGCTTTCTTGGCCGGGGCCTTCTTGCCGAAGCCCTTGCGCACCGGCTTGCCGGTTTCTTCCAGCAGCTTCTGCACTTCCTCGAACGTCAGCGACGCCGGCTCGCGGTCCTTCGGGATCTTGCCGTTGAGCTTGCCGTCGCTGATGTACGGGCCGAAGCGGCCGTTGAGCACCTGGATGTCGCTGCCGTCGAATTCCTTGATGATGCGGTTGCGCGCGATCTCTTCCTTCTCTTCGATCAGGAACACCGCGCGCGCCAGGTCGATCGTGTACGGATCGTCTTCCTTCTTCAGCGAGGCGTAGGTGCTGCCGCGCTTGGCGAACGGACCGAAGCGGCCGATGCCGACGCTGACTTCCTCGTCCTTGTCCTGGCCCAGCTTGCGCGGCAGCTTGAACAGCTCCAGCGCGTCTTCCAGGGTGATGGTGTGCATCGACTGGCCGGGACGCAGCGAGGCGAACTCCAGCTTCTCGTCGGTGTCCTTGTCGCCGATCTGCGCATACGGCCCATAGCGGCCCAGGCGCACGCTGACCGGCTTGCCGGACTTGGGATCGGTACCGAGTTCGCGCGCGCCGGTGGCTTCGCTGCGATCGACGGTCTCGGCCTTCTCGTCCACCAGTTCCTTGAACGGGCCCCAGAACTTCTCCATCAGCGGCACCCACTCTTCCTCGCCGCGGGAGACGGCGTCGAGCTCGTCCTCCAGCTTGGCGGTGAAGTCGTAGTCGACGTACTGGGTGAAGTGGCCGGACAGGAACTTGCTGACCGCGCGGCCCACATCGCTGGGCTTGAAGGCGCGGCCTTCCATTTCCACGTACTTGCGGAAGATCAGCGTCTGGATGATCGAGGCGTAGGTGGAGGGACGGCCGATGCCGTATTCCTCGAGCGCCTTCACCAGCGCGGCTTCGGTGAAGCGCGGCGGCGGCTGGGTGAAATGCTGGTCGGCGTGGATGCGGTCCAGCGGCACGCTGTCGCCGGGCTTCATCGCCGGCAGCTTGCGGCCTTCGTCGTCGTCCTCGGCGTTCTTCTGGTCCTTGCCTTCCTCGTACACGGCCAGGAAGCCCGGATCGACCACGGTGGTGCCGCTGGCGCGGAAGCTGTGCTGGCTGCCGGCGGCGAGGTCGACGCTGACGGTGTTCAGCGTGGCCGGCACCATCTGGCAGGCGACGGCGCGCTTCCAGATCAGGTCGTACAGCTTGCGCTCGTCGTCGCTCAGGTACTTGGCGACCTGCGCCGGCGTGCGCAGCGCACTGGTCGGGCGCACGGCTTCATGCGCTTCCTGCGCGTTCTTCGATTTGGTGACGTAGACGTTCGGCTTGTCCGGCAGCGCCTGCACGCCGTAGTCGCGCGCGATGACGTCGCGGATCTCGGCCAGGGCGTCCTGCGACAGGCTGACCGAGTCGGTACGCATGTAGCTGATCAGGCCGACCGTGCCTTCGTCGCCGATGGCCACGCCTTCGTACAGCTTCTGCGCGACCTGCATGGTCTTGCGCGTGGTGAAGCCGAGCTTGCGCGAGGCTTCCTGCTGCAACGTGGACGTGGTGAACGGCGGCGCGGGACGGCGCTTGCGCTCCTTACTGGTCACGTCGGTGACGTGCAGCGTGCCTTGCGCGGCCTGCTGGATGCGCAGGCGCGCGGCTTCGGCGGTGTCGCCGTCGGTGACGGTGAACTGTTCGAACTTCTGTCCGTCCAGCTTGGTGAGCTTGGCGGTGAAGGCCTGGCGCGGATGCGCGCACTCGGCCTCGATGCTCCAGTACTCGCGGGCGACGAAGGCTTCGATCTCTTCCTCGCGCTCGACGATCATGCGCAGTGCCGGCGACTGCACGCGGCCGGCGGACAGGCCGCGCTGCACCTTGCGCCACAGCACCGGCGACAGGTTGAAGCCGACCAGGTAGTCCAGCGCGCGGCGCGCCTGCTGGGCGTCGACCAGGTCGCCGGCGATCTGCCGCGGCTGGGTCATCGCTTCCTTGATCGCGCGCGGGGTGATCTCGGTGAACACCACGCGGTGCAGCGGCTTGTCCTTGAGCAGGCCGCGCTCCTTCAGGATCTCCGCGATATGCCAGCTGATCGCCTCGCCTTCGCGGTCCGGGTCGGTCGCCAGGAAGATGTCGTCGGCGCCCTTGGCGGCCTTGGCGATCGCATCGACGTGCTTCTCGTTCTTGTCGATGAGGTCGTAGCGCATGGCGAACCCGTTGTCCGGGTCCACCGCCCCCTCCTTCGGCACCAGGTCCCGGACGTGGCCGTAGGACGCCAGGACGGTGAAGTCCTTGCCGAGGTATTTGTTGATCGTCTTGGCCTTGGCGGGCGACTCGACGATGAGCAGGTGCTTGGGCATGTCAGGGGTTCAGGGGAGTTCGGGTGGGCCGGCAGGGTCGGCTAGGGTGCCCGGGATGCGGGCGCCAGAGAAGCGGACGCCCGGGGCGGGGGCCCCGGGCGTTCAGTTTCCTTTTTATAGTGGTGTCATGGCCGGCCCCGGGCTGTCAAGCCGGAATGCCCGGCCCGATGCCGGGGCCGCGACCCCGGTCACGTCCGGCGGGCCGGCTCAGCGGGCCATGGAGAGCAGGGCGCCGAAGGCCACCAGCATCAGGATCAGGGCGCCGCCGATCAGCAGCCCGCCGATGATCAGGACCACCAGGGCCACGGTGCCCAGCTCGTCGCGCTGGCGCTCCGGCTGCGAGGTGAAGGCCCACTTGTCGACCACCAGGGTGTCGCAGATGAAATCGTGCAGGCCCTGCTTGCGTGCGGTGAAGGCCGCCATCAGGAAGCCGATGCCGAGGATGAAGAACGACAGGAACGAGGCCCAATAGCGGGCGAACGCGCGCAGGAAGCTGATCTTGTCGCCGTCGGTGCGCACCACCTTGATGCCGATGGCGAGCTTGCCGGGCGTGGCCATCAGGCCCGCGGCCGAGTGGAACCAGGCATAGGCCATCGAGGTGAGGACGTAGGAGATGCCGGTTTCGCCCACGTTGATCGCATCGGAGGCGAAGCCGCTGGAGAAGGAACTCCCGAAGCCCAGCAGGCCGGCGATGATGGCGGCCACGATGCCGACCGGCAGGCCGATGGCGAACGCGTCGATGAAGCTGGCCGCCACGCGCTTCCAGAAGCCGGCATAGACCACGTGCGCCCCCGGCACCGCCGCCGCGTAGGTGCGTGCGCCGACCTCCGCACGGGGTGCCGCGTAGGGCGAGTCAGTCGTGGCGAATCCCGGTTCCGCGCGTGCGACGGCGGCGGGCGCGACGTACGTGGGTTCGCTCGCCGTGAACACCGCGCGGCCGGTCAGCGGACGCTCTTCCTGCACCTCGACCGGGGCGGGCGCTTCGACCTGCTCAGGCGCCGGCGCGGGCGGTGGCGGGGTCATGTCCAGCCGCAGTTCCGGTGCCACGTTGACCAGCGCGGTCCACTGCTCCATGCCCTCGCGCCAGACCAGCGAGGCGCGGGTGAGCGTACCCGCACGGAAGAGGTCGGCCACCGCGGCGGCATCGACCGGACCGTGGCGCTGTTGCTGGGCGTCGACGTAGTACCACTGCGTCATGCGAGGTCCTTCATCAGCATGGCGCCCATCACGCCGTAGATCGCCAGGGTGCCGACGATCATCAGGCCGGCGAGGGCGAGGATCACGATGGTCACCACGCCGAGCTCGTCGCGCTGGCGCTCCGGGTGGGCGGTGAACGCCCATTTGTCGACCACCAGCGTGTCGCAGATCATGTCGTGCAGGGCCTGCTTGCGCTCGGTGAGGGCCACCATCAGGCCGGAGATCAGCACGCCCAGGCCGCAGGTGACCATGGTGAAGAGCAGATAGGCGAGCGAGCGCAGGAAGCCGCGCCAGAAGCTGACCCGCTGGCCGTCGGTGCGCACCACCTTGATGCCCACTGCCAGCTTGCCCAGGCTGGCCTGCAGCGACGAAGACTGCATCCAGCCGAAGTAGACGCAGGGCGCCAGCAGCAGGATCGGGTAGATGGCCAGGATCGACGCCATGCCTGCGCCGGTGGCGAACGGATTCTCGGAGCCACCGGCTCCCATCACGCCGACACCGATCAGCATCAGCGGGATCATCAGCGCGTAGCTGATGACGGTGGTGACGATGCCGTCGATGAAGCTGGCGGCGAAGCGCCTCCACAGCCCGCCGTGGACGATGTGCCCCGCGATGACCGGCTCGAACGCGGCGAGGTCAGCGGCCGGCGGCGTATACGGCGCATCCGCGTCGGGAACCGCGAAGTCCGCGGCAGCGACGGAGGGCGTGTCGAACTGCAGGTCGAGTTCGCCCGCCACCGTGGACAGCGGCTGCCAGTCCGGCAGGCCTTCCCGCCATACCAGCGTCGTCGCGCCGAGGCGCGCGTGGCGCACGTGGCTTTCCAGTTCCTCGGCCGAGAAGGGCCCCTGCCGTTGCCCACCGGCGTCGGCGTAGTACCACTGCGTCATGCGTCATTCCCCGATGAAAGGCGTGGCCCGCGTCGCCACGCTGACGTTGTTCAACCGCGGCAGTCGACCGGCAACCACTTGTCGGGGATCTCCGACGAGCACTGCCATGCGCTGTGGTCGCTCCCCAGATCCCACCACAGTTTGCCGCCGTCGATCTCGGTGTTGCCGGTGTTGCCGAATTCCAGTTCGAACCCGCAGGTGCCGTCGTCGAACTCGCCGACGGTCGCGCGCGTGACGTAGGTGCCCGCGTAGCTCTCGGGCGTGCCGATGCCGTCCTCGCCGTTGCCCGGACAGCGGCCCTCGCCGGTCCGGATCGCTTCGACCTGCGCTTTCAGTGCGCCCGTCTCGGCGATGGCCTGCGACACCTTCGCGCGCAGGGTGTAATCGTTATAGGCCGGGAGCGAGATCGCGGCGAGGATGGCGCCGATGCCAAGGCAGGGCACCAGCAGCACGGCCGCGACGATCAGGGCGATCTTGCCGCCGGACATGCGCGGCTTCGTTGCCGGCGCGGCAGGCGCACGCAGCAGGCGGTCACTGGATGCCGCGGTCGCGGCAGGAGGCAGGGGTGCAGGCGGCACCGGGGGCGGTGCGCTGACGGCGTCGACCGGGGCGGGATTCAGGCCGAGCTCGTCGGCGAAATCCTGCAGCGGCTGCCACTGCGCCATGCCTTCGCGCCAGACCAGGCTGTCCAGCGCGACGCGGCCGAAACGGAAGTGGGTGACCAGTTCATCCGACGAGACCGGACCGTGCTGCTCACGGTTCCGGTCGGCGTAATACCAACCCGACATGCTTCCCCCTGAAGCGGATCAACGCCTCAGTGTACCGGCTCGGGCTCGTCGGCAAACATCTGGGTTTCCATCCATGCATACGCGGCTTCGGAGCCCGGCTGGTTGAACAGCACCATCAGCACGACCCACTTCAGGTCGTCCAGGTCCAGCTCGTCCTGGTCCAGCGCCATCGCGCGGTCCAGCACCAGCTCGCGCTGGTCCGCGTCGAGGACGCCGTGCTGTTCGAGGAACAGCAGGAAACCCCGGCACTCGATGTCCAGCTTTTCCAGCTCGGGTCCGTGGAAGACCCGGGTGGGACCGCCGACGCGCGGCGTCGGTGCCGCGGGCCTCTGGTCGGCCAGGGCATCCAGCCAGTCGAAAGCCTTGCTGATCTCGGTGGGGCTGAAGCCGGCCTGGATCAGGCCGTTCTGGAGAGAGTCGCGGTCGCGGACAGGGTCCGCATCTTCGGTGAAGTAGTGTTCGAACAGGTAAAGCAGTACGTCCAGGATGCTCTCTTTCATTGCCCCTCGGCCTGCGTCGTCGACGCTGTGGAGGTGAAGAAACCGGTCTTTCTCTGGTATCGGCCGTGTTCCGCCGTTACTAAGCCATCCAGTTCCATGACCAGCAGCATGGAGGACAGTTCCGCGGCCGTCAATCCGGTTCGTGAGACGAGCTGATCCATACCTGTTGGGTCATGACCGAGGCCATCCCACAAGCGCTGGTAGTCGGCATCAAGACATGGCGCCGTCTCGGCCGGGCCTGCGATCACTCCCGATTCAGCCTCGCCGAGCCGCGCGCGCAGGGCGTCGGCCAGGTCCGCGGCCAGATGGGCGAGGGCGGCGATGATGTCGCGCGGTTCCTCCACCAGGGCGGCGCCATCACGGATCAGCCGATGGCAGCCCCGCGCCTTGGGGTTGTGGATGGAGCCGGGGATCGCGAAGACCTCGCGTCCGGCCTCGCCGGCCTGGCGGGCGGTGATCAGCGCGCCGGACTGTTCGGCCGCCTCGACCACCAGCGTGCCCAGCGACAGTCCGGCGAGGATCCGGTTGCGGGCGGGAAAGTGGCTGCGCAGCGCCGGCGTACCCGGCGGATGTTCGCTGACCACCGCGCCCTGCCGTGCCAACCGGTCGCGCAGACGATCGTGCACGGGCGGATAGGCGATGTCGGGCCCCGTTCCGACGACCGCCACCGTGATGCCGCCGTCGACGGCCAGCGCTGCTTCGTGCGCCACCGCGTCGATACCGCGGGCCATGCCGCTGGCCACGGCGATGCCCGCTGCCGCGAGCGACCTTGCGAAGTAGTGGGCGTTGTCGCGACCGCCGCTGGTGGGGGTGCGACTGCCGACGATGGCGACGGCGGGACGCCAGAGCAGGCCGGGATCGCCGTCGACGAACAGGGCGAGCGGGGGACTGGACATCGCGCGCAGCGGCGCGGGGTAGTCCGCGTCGTGCCAGCCGACCAGATGGTGTCCGGGTTCCTGCAGCCAGCGTTCCGTGCGCATCAGCGTGTCGTGGGCGTCGCCGTTCTGCAGGCGCGCGACCTGCGTTGCGTCGAGCCCCTCCGCACGCCATGCGTTCGCGCCTGCCGCCAGCGCCGCAGCGGGAGAGGTGTGTCGTTCCAGCAGGCGACGGCGGGGCAGGACGGGGCCGCCGGCCAGGACCAGCCGGGCCAGGGCCATCGTGTCTTCGTTGGGCATGCGGCCAGCGTAGGCCGCAAACGACGACGGCGCCCTCGGGCGCCGTCGCGGTGTTGCGTAGGACTTGCCTGACGCGGGTCAGTAAGTCGCGTCGGGGTGTTTCAGTTCGTAGCCGACGCGGGTGGCGTCCACGCCTTCCATCACCAGCGCGTAGCTGACCTTGTCGAAGGTGCGGAACACCATCGCATGGCTGGCGTATTCGTCCGGCAGGCTCACGCGGCCGGCGCCCGACTTGGTCGACTCGCTGATGCGCGAGGATTCCGGGTGGGCCATGCGGTTGGCCGTATGGCTGCCATTGCGCCAGATCGAGAACACGGTGCCGTTGTCCACGCCATTCAGGCGACCACCGGAGATAGCGATCACGTCGCGCGTGCCGCCGGTGGTGAGGGCGTCGGCCACCGCCAGCACGCGCAGCTTGCCGGCCGGATCGGTGGCGGGCGGATGCGGGAAGAAGTGCAGGTCGTACGGCTGCGCGTCGACCGGGATCAGGCGGTCACCGACGCGGACCTCGTGGCCACCGATATCGGCGACCAGCGTGCTGACTTCGGTGCCGGGCACCACGCCGCGGGTGAAGGTCGCCACGTTGACCTTGGCCAGTTCGTAGCCGAGGAACGCGCCCTTGCCCGACTGCTCGACGATGTCCTTCCACTGGTCGACTTCGCCACGGATGGACTTGCCGCGGAAATCCAGGTCCTGCGCGCGCGGGTTGTCGCTGAACTTCGCGGTCGGACGCACGACCAGGAAGCGCTGGCCGGCCTGCGCGCCATCCAGGCCGCGCACGTAGATGTTGTGGCCACCCGAGCCGCGCAGGCGGTCTTCTTCCAGGCCCGCGACGTGCGGCAGCTGGTCGAAGCTGTCGACGATGCGGCGGTCCTTCAGGTAGGCCTCGATGTCGGACAGCGGAATGGCGTTGAGCGGTGCCTCCTGGCGCGGACCCTGCTGTACCGCCACGCGGTCCAGGTAGGCCAGGCTGATGACGTCGCCCGGATAGATCAGGTGCGGGTTCTGGATCTGCGGGTTGGCCTGCCAGATCTCCGGCCACAGCCACGGCTTCTTCAGGAAGCGGGCCGAGATGTCCCACAGCGTGTCGCCACGCTTGACCACATAGGTATCAGGATGGCGTTCCGCCATCTCGGCGGCAGCCGCATAGGTGCCGACGGTCAGCACCGCAACGGCGAAAACCGTACGAAAACATTTAAACATGGCGGTATCTACCTGATTCCCCGACAGGTGGTCGGCACTATAGTCCAGAAAACCCGGCGCAACGCAAGCGCCCGCGTTAGAATTCGTGAGGCCTTGCCGGATTCCACTGGCGCCCCCATCCCGAGACGTACCATGGCCCTGCTTCCCATCCTCGAATTCCCCGATCTCGACGACATGTTCGAGACCATGTACGACGCGCCCGGCATCGGCCTGGCCGCCAGCCAGGTGGATGTGCACCAGCGCTTCATGGTCATCGACATCAGCGAAGAGAAGAACCAGCCGCAGGTCTTCATCAACCCCGAGCTGAGCGACACGGTGGGCGAACAGGTCTACCAAGAAGGCTGCCTGTCGGTGCCCGGCATCTTCGCCGACGTCACCCGCGCCGACGAGGTGACCGTGCGTTTCCTCGATCGCCAGGGCCAGCCGCAGGAACTGCGCGCCGACGGCCTGCTGGCCGTGTGCATCCAGCACGAGATGGACCATCTGGACGGCAAGCTGTTCGTCGACTATCTCTCGCCGCTGAAGCGCGAAATGGTGCGCAAGAAGCTGGCCAAGCAACGCAAGCACGTGGCCTGATCGCCGCGCCACGGAACCGGGCGCACGGGAGGCTCCCGCCGGTTCCGTCCTCCCCTTTTTCACGTCGGTCCCCATGAGAATCGTCTTCGCCGGTACGCCGGCTTTTGCCGTTCCCTGCCTGCGCGCCGCGCATGCGCACCATGAAGTCGTCGCGGTCTACACGCAGCCGGACCGGCCGGCCGGCCGTGGGCGGGGCCTGACGCCATCGCCGGTGAAGCTGGAAGCGATCCAGCGCGGCATCCCGGTGCTGCAGCCGCTGTCGCTGAAGAAGAAGTCCACCCAGGACGCGCTGCGCGAGATGCAGCCCGACGTGATGATCGTGGTGGCGTATGGCCTGATCCTGCCGCAGGCGGTACTCGATATCCCGCAGTACGGTTGCTGGAACGTGCACGCCTCGCTGCTGCCGCGCTGGCGCGGTGCGGCGCCGATCCAGCGCGCCATCGAGGCCGGCGACGACGAGACCGGTGTCTGCCTGATGCAGATGGAGGCCGGTCTGGATACCGGCCCGGTGCTGCTGGCGCAGAGCCTGCCGATCGGGCCGGACGATACCGGCGGCCAGGTGCACGACCGCCTGTCCGATCTCGGCGCGCAGGTGTTGCGCGACGCGTTGGGCTTGTTGCGGGCGGGGGTCCGCCTGCCGCCCCATCCGCAGTCCGAGGTGGGCGTCGAGTACGCGCACAAGCTGGACAAGGCGGAAGCGAAACTGGACTGGACGCAGCCTGCCGACGTGCTGGCGCGCAAGGTGCGCGCCTTCAATCCGTGGCCGGTCGCCGAAGCGCAGGTCGCCGGCGAACGCCTGCGCATCCATGGCGCGGTGGCGATCGACCAGACGCATTCGGTCGCCCCCGGCACCTTGCTGGCAGCGAGCCGGCAGGGACTGGATATCGCCTGCGGTGGCGGCGTGCTGCGCCTGCGTGTCGTACAGCGCGAAGGCGGCAAGGCGATCACCGCGGCGGACTACCTCAACGCACGGCGCGACCTGGTGTCGCCGTGACCACGCAGGCCGGGGTGGCGGTGCGGGTGCTTGCGGCCCGCGTCGTGGATGCGGTGATGCATCGCGGCCGTTCGCTGAAGGCCGAGCTGGCGACGAACCTTCCCCGGATCGAGGATCCGCGCGACCGTGCGCTGCTGGAGGCGATCTGTTTCGCGGTGCTGCGCTCGCGCGCCCGCAGCGAAGCCGCGCTCGCGGCATGGATGACGCGGCCGTTGGGGCGCGCCGACAACGAGTTGCGTGCGCTGTTGCACGTCGGGTTCGCCCAGGTGGTGGTGATGGAGCTGCCGGCGCATGCGGCGCTGTCGGCGACGGTCGAGGCGGTGCGTGCGCTGGGGCGCCCGCATCAGGACAAACTGGTGAATGCCCTGCTGCGGCGCGCGCAACGCGAAGGGCTGCCGACGGTGCCAGCAGATGCCCTGTGGCCTGCCTGGTTGCGCCATCAGGTGCGTGGGGACTGGCCGGAGCGCGCCGATGCGATCTTCGCGGCCAGCCAGCAGGAAGCGCCGCTGTGGCTGCGGATCAATCGCCAGCGAGGTAGCCGGGATGCCTATCGGCAGCGCTTGGCGGAGGCCGGCATCGCGGCCGGGCCGATGGACGGCGTGGTGGATGCCCTGGTCCTGGACATGCCAGTTCCTGCGACGAGCCTGCCGGGGTTCGCCGACGGCGATGTCTCGGTGCAGGACGGCGCCGCGCAGCGGGTGGCCGACCTGTTCCAGGATCTGCCCCGCGGCGCGCGCGTGCTGGACATGTGCGCGGCGCCGGGCGGCAAGACGGCGCATCTGCTCGAACGCGACCCTTCCCTGCAGGTAGTGGCGCTGGATGTCGATGAGCGGCGCCTGCAGCGCGTGCGCGAGACGCTGGCGCGCGTCGGCGTGGAAGCGCAGCTGTGCGCGGCCGACGCTACCGATGCGGCGACATGGTGGGACGGCCAGCCCTTCGATGCTGTCCTGCTGGACGCACCCTGCTCGGCGACCGGCATCGTGCGTCGGCAGCCGGACGTCCTGCTTCACCGTCGGCAGGAAGACCTCGTGGCGTTGACGCGTTTGCAGGCGCGGCTGCTCGACACCGCCTGGCAGGTGTTGCGGCCGGGCGGACGCCTGGTCTATGCGACCTGCTCGCTGTTGCGGATGGAGAATGCCGCCCAGCTCGACGCGTTCTGCCTGCGGCATGCGGACGCACGGCCCGATGCGCTGGGCGATGCGTGGGGTCATGCCGATGGCATCGGCCGGCAGCGTTTGGCAGGGGAGCAGCAGATGGATGGCTTCTTCTACGCCTCGCTGCGCAAAATGTGAGTCTTGTAGCAGGACATCTTGTCGGCGCGTCCCGTTCATCGTGGGTCGGGCTTTCGAGGTTCGCGCGACGGGCATAATCCGGAACGTGTCGACGGCTGGCGATTCGCACGATCCACGTTGCCCCCCACGGCGCAGACTTTCCCGTCGCAGGACGTCTGGCTGCCGCTTCGATGACCACGCTGTCGCAAACCGCAGGACCCAAGGCAATGCAGGTAGGGAGTACACGACGACAGGATGTCGCGCGCGGGTTGGCATCGCTGGCCGGTTTCAGCGCCACGGCGCTGCTGGTGGTGCCCAAGGGTCTTTCCATCTTCGCCTGCCTGATGCTGGCCGCCACACTCGTCGCGCTACCGGACACGTGGCGCCGCGGGCGGCCTGTGCCACGTGCGCTGTATGCGCTGCTGGCGGTCTCGGTGGGCGTGATCCTGGTGGTCGCGGTGTCGACGTGGCGGACCGAAGCCCCGCTGTCGGCGCTGGACAATCCATCGCGCGCGTTGCTGCTGCCTTGGTGTGCCTGGCTGGTGGGTGTCGAGCGGGTGGGCAGCGATGCGAATCCGATCGTGTTCGCCAACGCGGTGTTGACCTTGCTGGTGATCGCGGTGTTCTGCCGGCCGTCCACGCGTGGTTGGCCTCTCCTGCTGGTGTTGGCCGCCATCCTGATGGCGAATGTGGCCGTCATCCTCAGCGGCAGTCGCGGTGTCCTGCCCGGGCTCGGGCTGGTGGTGCTGATGCTGCTGATGGGGAATGCGACGCCGCAGCGGTGGTGGCGGCTGGGCGCGGCCCTCGGCGTGCTGGCGCTGCTGTTCGTGGCCCTGTGGACGGTGCCGTGGTTGTCCCAGCAGTTCCGCCTGGATGAGCTGCATGGGGATGTGGCGGGCTTTGCGGCCGGCGCGGTGGACAAGCCCATCAGCGCGCGTATGGCCCTGCTGTCCGTCGCCTGGGACGCCTTCCGTGAGTCGCCGCTGACGGGCGTCGGCGTCGATACCTTCGCGGCACGGATCGATGCGAGCACGTACTGCCTGGATGCGCATCGACACTTCTGCGGCCTGGGCCATGCCCACAACGATGTCGCGCAGTGGGGAGCGACGCTCGGGGTGCTGGGTCTCGCCGCCCTCGCCGCGCTTTACCTGGGCCCCCTCTGGATCGCCGCGCGGGCAATCCAGGGTGTCCGTCCCGACATGCCCGTCGGTCCCGCATGGGCGGCCGTCATGCTGGTCGCCACCTACGGGGTGTCGGGCATGACGCAATCGATGTTCTCGCACGCACTCAGCACGAGCGCCTTCTTCGTGTTCGGCGGATTGCTGCTCGGTTGCGCGCTGCGGTCCGCGCAGACCGCGGGCAAGCTCCATTCACATTAGTAAACGGCGGTGAACTGCCGCCGCCGGTCGTCCGACGGCTCTCACATTTCAGTCAGAGAACGCTTCCTAGAATCGCCGCACTTCACGCGGCCTTTCTTTCATGCCCCACGTAAACCTGATCGGTTGGGACAACGGCGTCGGTCTGAGCCGGGACCTGTGTCTCATCGAACAGGTGCTCCGAGAGGGAGGCTTCGAGGTCAGTCTCCAGCCTGCGCGCGGTCGCGGAAAGTTGCGGAAATGGCTGGGACCGTGGGTGCAGCGCGCGCGTTTCGCTGGCCGACGCCTCATGCGTCGCCAGCGCTTCGACCTGAACATCATGCTAGAGCACGTGACCCCCGAGTACCTCGGAGCGGCCCAGCGGAACACCTTCATTCCCAATCCCGAGTGGTGCATGCCGCGCGACGTGCGCCGGCTGCGCCATGTCGACCAAGTGCTGACGAAGACCGATCATGCCGCCGACATTTTCCGGGACCACGGCTGCCGGATCGCACCCATCGGTTTCACCAGCGGCGACCGCCATCTGCCGGAGATCGAACGCACCCGCACCTTCCTGCACCTGGCGGGACGCAGCAGCGCCAAGCGCACGCGGGTGGTGCTGGAGACCTGGGCGCGTCACCCGGAATGGCCGACGTTGACGGTCGTGCAGCACCCGCGCATGGCGGATTTCCGGCCGGTCGCCAGGAACATCGTCCATCGCGTGGACTACCTGGATGATGGGGAACTGCGCGAACTGCAGAACGCCAACCTGTTCCACCTCTGTCCTTCGGAGACCGAGGGGTTCGGACACTACATCGTGGAAGCGCTCAGCGTGGGTGCGATCGTCATGACCACCGATGCCGAACCGATGAACGAGCTGGTGGACCACGAGCGTGGCGTCCTGATGTCGTATGCGCGCAAGGAGCGACAGCAACTGGCGACGCGTTATCTGGTCGACGCCGAGGCCCTGGAGGCCGCGGTGGCCTCCGTGCTGTCGCTGGAGGAGGCGGCGCTGCGGGCGAAGCAGCAGGCGGCGCGCGATTTCTTCCTGCGCAACGACGCCGCGTTCCGCATGCAGCTGGTGGCGGCGGTGAAGGCGCTCGTTGGTGGTGCCGCAACGGCGAGGGAAGCGGCGCATGCGGCGCCGATGGACGCCCTGGGCGCCACGCAGGCCTGAGCCGCGTCGGCAGGGCGTAGAATCCGCCGATGCCCCTGCTCCCCCTTTCACTCATCGTCATCACCCACAACGAAGCGGCAAACATCGCGCGCTGCCTCGACAGCGTGCCATTCGCCGCCGAGAAGCTGGTGATCGACAGCGGCAGCACCGACGGCACCGTGGCGATCGCGCAGGCCCATGGTGCGCGCGTGGTGCATCAGGACTGGCTGGGATTCGGGCCGCAGCGCAACTTCGCCGATACCCAGGCGACGCACGACTGGATCCTGGTGCTGGATGCGGATGAGTTCCTCACCGACGAACTGATCGAGGAGTGCGGCCGCAAGCTTCCCGCCTTGCTGGAGACGGGACTGGCCGCCGTCTGGCTGCGCCGCGCGACCTGGTACATGGGCGCGCCGATGCGCTGGTACCGGCCGCTGCGGGGCGAGCGCAAGGCCCGGCTCTACCACCGCGCCCGCGCGCGATGGAGCGATGCGCGCGTGCATGAGACATTGCTCTTCGACGGTGAGTCGAAGCAACTGGACGCCCCCTTCAACCATCGCAACAACCCGACGCTCGTGCACAAGCAGCTGAAAGTGCTGCGCTACGCCGAACTCAAGGCGCTGGACTGGCGCGAAAAACGCAAGCCGGTCGCGATGTGGCTGGCGCCGCTCGTGTACGCCAGCTCCTTCTTCAAGGACTATGTGCTGCGGCTGGGATTCATGGACGGATGGCGCGGCTTCATCCTGTCGCAGATGGCTGCGGACTATGCCATCTACAAGCGCATGCGCTACTACGAGATGCAGCGCGATCCGCAGACGATCGGCGAGGCACGGGACCAGCTCGTCAAGCATCAGCTCGAACGCTGATGCATCGGGGCGGGCATCGCCCGCGCTATCATTTGTGTCATTCCGATGACAGACGTGGGAGTTCCGCCATGGCCGATGTCCTGCTTGCGGCGCGTGAGCGATACGCCCTGCCCATCCTGCAGCCCCTGGCAGACGCCTTGTCGCAGGCGGGCTACCGCGTCCATGCGTGGTTCGATGGGCCGCTGGCCGACGCAGGCGAACGCATGCCGGGCGACGTGGCGATGGTGGATACGCGTGCAGCCGTCGCGCTGAAGCCGCGCGCGGTGCTCTGTGCGATGGACTGGATTCCGCCGTTCTTCGCGGGCGCCAAGGTGCAGCTGTTCCACGGCTTCAATACCAGCAAGCACTCCGATGCACGCGGGCACTTCCGCATCCGCGGGCTTTTCGATCTGTACTGCACGCAGGGTCCGGCCACGACCGTGCCGTTCGCACAGTTGGCCCGCGAGCAGGGGCACTTCGCCGTAGTCGAGACGGGATGGTCGAAGCTCGATCCGCTGTTTCGCGACGATGGCGGGGCCGCCGCGCGGATGCGCGACGCAGCATCGGGCCGGCCCGTGGCGATGTTCGCCTCCACCTTCACCGAGCGGGTGAGTGCGGCGCCGCATCTGGTCGATGCGATCGCCGCCGAGATCGCGACCGGTCGACGTTACTGGCTGCTGACGCTGCATCCGAAATGCCCGCCGGAATGGTTCGCCCGTTATCGTGCGCTGGCCGGCGAGCACGCGCGGTTCGTCGAACCCGAGCAGATCGTGACCGCACAGCGTGCCGCCGACGTGCTGCTTTCGGATACGACCTCGGTGG
>VYLE01000706.1_pt1 | contig 15830 bp, 12 predicted proteins | sample 5114391 | NCBI WGS metagenome assembly VYLE01 (sample SAMN12291771, study PRJNA351875) | freshwater metagenome | isolation source: freshwater lake | place: USA: Michigan, Kent Lake | collected 2013-08-15
CGCGCCGCGAACTGGGGCCTCAACGGCTACGCACGCCAGACCACGCCGGAACTCGCCGCGCGCGACGTGCTCAACTTCCCCCACGTCACCGCCTGCGGCAGCAGCACCGAGGTCTCGCTGCCCTGCATGTTCTCGCCGCAGGGCAGGGAGCACTACGACGAGGCGGAGATCCGCAGCCACCAGTCGCTGCTGCACGTGCTGCAGCGCGCGGGCGTGGAGACGCTGTGGCGCGACAACCAGTCCGGCTGCAAGGGCGTCTGCGACGGACTGCCCGTGGAAGACCTGCACGCCCGCACCGACGCCGATCTCTGCAACGGCAAGCGCTGCTACGACGGCATCCTGCTGTCGGGACTCGAAGACGCCGCCAAGCGCCACCACGGCGACCAGGTGATCGTGCTGCACATGCTGGGCAACCATGGGCCGACGTATTACGAACGGTACCCGCCCGCCTTCAAGGCCTACCAGCCGGTCTGCGAAACCTCCGACCTGGGGCGCTGCTCGCGCACGCAGATCGTCAACGCGTACGACAACGCGCTGCGCTACACCGACCACGTGCTGGCGGGCGCCATCGACCGGCTTGCCGGCATAAAGGACTACGACACCGCCCTGCTGTACGTCTCGGACCACGGCGAGTCGCTGGGCGAGAAGGGCCTGTACCTGCATGGCATGCCGTACTCGATCGCGCCACGTGAACAACTGGAGGTGCCGATGGTGGCTTGGTTCTCCGAGGGCTGGCGCGCCTCGACCAGCCTGGATGCCGCCTGCCTGCGCCGACAGGCGGCCGCTCCCCGCAGCCACGATGAACTGTTCCACACCGTGCTCGGCCTGACCGACGTGAAAACGGCGCTCTATCGCCCCGACCACGACATTTTTCGGACCTGCCGCGGTGGAGCATGACCCCATCCCCTTTGAGGCTACCGCCATGACGAGCCTGTCCGTCGTCATCCCCGTCTTCAACGAGCGCGACAACATCGGTCCGCTGGTGCACGAAGTGGTGCGCCACCTCCGCGGACGCGTCGCCTTCGATGTCATCTGCGTGGACGACCACTCCGAAGACGACACGCGCGACGTCTTGATCGCATTGAAGGCGGAAGTACCGGAGCTGCGCGTGCTGATGCACCAGCAGCGCAGCGGCCAGAGCGCGGCCATCCGCACGGGCGTGAAGCAGGCGCTGTCGCCCTGGGTCGCCACGCTCGATGGCGATGGGCAGAACGACCCGGCCGACATCCTGAAACTGCTGACCGCGCGCGCCACCGCCCACCCGCAGGTGCGCCTGTTCGCCGGCTGGCGCGTGGATCGCAAGGATTCCGCCAGCAAGCGCTGGGCCTCGCGCTGGGCCAACCGCATCCGCCAGCGCCTGCTGCACGACGATACGCCCGACACCGGTTGCGGCATCAAGCTGTTCGAGCGCGCCGCGTTCCTCGAACTGCCCTACTTCGACCACATGCACCGTTACCTGCCGGCACTGATGCAGCGCGCCGGCTGGAAGACGGTCAGCGTGCCGGTCTCGCACCGGCCGCGCGGCGCCGGGCAATCCAAGTACACCAATGTCGGCCGCGCCCTGGTCGGCATCCGTGACCTGATGGGGGTGTCGTGGTTGATCCAGCGCAGCCACGTCACTCCCATCAGCGAGCTCAACGTGGGGCGCAAGCCATGAACGTCATGGACCAGGAACTGGTGTGGCTCGGCTGGACCGGCCTGCACATGACGCCGTGGAAGCTGATCGGCCTGACCGGCGCCGCCTTGTTCGGCGCGCGCTGGGCGGCAGCCTGATGGCGCTCAGCTACTTCCTGTTCTCGTCGAAGCAGGACGCCGTGGGCGTGCTGCAGAACCTGCTGCCGGCGTTCACCGCCGCCTACAGCCTGTACCTGGACATCCGCCTGGGTCGCGAACAGCGGCAGGCCGCCAACGGCACCGCCGCGCATCCGGCGCGCTGATCAGCTCCGGTTCGGCGTCAGCTTCAGCAGCCGTCCGCCGCTGCCATCCTCCAGCAGCCACAGCGCACCGTCGGGCCCCTGCTCGACCTCGCGGATACGCCGGCCCATCGGATAGCGCCTCGCTTCGCGCGCCTGCATGCCATCGAATTCGATCTCGACCAACGCCTGCGACGCGAGGCCGCCGATGAAGCCCTTGCCGCGGAACCACGGGAACAGGTTGCCCGAATAGATCACGAAGCCGGCCGGCGCGATCACCGGCGTCCACGAGGCTTCCGGCGCGTTGAAGTCCGGACGCGTCGAATGGCGGGGAATCGGCGTGCCGTCGTAGTTGTCGCCGTTCGACACCACGGGCCAACCGTAGTTGCTGCCGCGCTCGATCAGGTTCAGTTCGTCGCCGCCCTTCGGCCCCATCTCGTGGGTCCACAGACGGCCGGCGCCATCGAAGGCGATCCCGAGCATGTTGCGGTGGCCGAGCGACCACACCTGCGCGGCGATGCCGCCCTGTGCCGCGAACGGATTGTCGGGCGGCACGCTTCCGCACCGAAGGCCAGCCGATGGCCGTAGTGCGCATCGCCATTGACCTTCGGCAACTGGCGCCAGATCACCTGCAGGTTGGACAGGCTGCCGCCGTTGCCGCTGGCGTCGAGCTGCAGCGTCGCGCGGGCGACCGCTGCACCACGGGTGCTGCCGCTGCCGGATTCGGCATAACTGAGGTAGACCAGCCGGTTGTCGGCGAACCGCGGGTGCAGCAGCACGTCGCCGAAGCCGCCCTGCCCGCCGTAGGCGACCGCCGGCACGCCGACGATCTCGCCGACCTGTCCGGTGGCGACGTTGGCCAGCCGCAGCTTGCCGGACTTCTCGGTCACCAGCAGGCGACCATCCGGCAGGAACGTCATCGCCCACGGTTCGTTGAACGTCGCGACCGGCGTGCTGGTGAACGGCGGATCGGGAACGGCGCGGGCGCGGGAGAGGCCCGCCATCACGCGGCCGGTCTCGGGCGTCGCCGCTTCCGGCGGAAGGGAGGCCGGTTGCATCGCGGCGCCGGCGACCGGCGCCGTCGCAGGATGCGAGGCCACGACCGCGGTGATTCCTTCCTGGTCGAGCGTCGCCTTCTGGCAGGCGGTCAGCGACAGGCAGCAAGCGAGCAGCAACGGCATCTTCATCGGCGACATCCGGTGGGCTACCGGTAGCCGTTATACGCCCTCGATGCGAAAGGCGCGTTAGGGCCTCAGACCTTTACGTACCAGCCGCGCCGATCCATGCCCCACACCACCAGCCACCACACGCCGACGAAGGCCAGGGCGAACGCCAGCGACGGCACGAAGGCGCCGAAACGTGGCGTCATCCAGTCGGCGAAGCCGTGCTCGTACAGCGGTCCCATCACGCCCAGGCCGAGCAGGACGTAGGTCATCACCGCGGCGCCCACGTAGGCGGCGATCGCGTTCACGCCGAAACGGCGACCGATCGCGGGCCAGCCATGCCGGTCCACCAGCACATGCACGGCCAGCAGCGCGAGCGCCGCGCAGCCCGCGGTGAACAGCACATACGACGAGGTCCACAGCGCCTTGTTCAATGGAAAGCACCATGACCACGCCAACCCGAGCACGATCATCACGATGCCGGCGACCCCGATCCGGGAACGGGCACCCGCGCGCAACCATGCGCCGACACGCACGCCCAGCAATGTCGTGGCGATGGCGGGCAGCGTGCTCAGCAGTCCTTCCGGATCCTGCCCGCGCGACAGGGCGGCATCCCACTGGTACAGCCACGGCCCGAACAGCGCCGTGTCCACACGCGCCGCCAGGTTCGTATACGGCGCGTAGCCGCCCGGCGCCATCACCGCCCAGTAGCCGACAAGCAGCACCACGATGGCCGACCACTGCGCGCGCGGCCGCAGATACAGCGCGACGATGCCCGCGATCGCGAAGCACAGGCCGATCCGCTGCAGCACGCCCCAAGGGCGGAACGACGGCCGGTCGAGCAACAGGAAGGCGAGCAGGTGCAGCGCCAGACCCAGCGCGATGATCTTCGCCGCCCGCCACGACACCGCACGCACCAGCACGGAGCGCGCGACGCCCGCTTCCGCACGCGGCACCACGCCCAGCGCGATCGACACGCCAACGATGAACAGGAAGAACGGAAACACCAGGTCGGTCGGAGTGACGCCATCCCATTCGGCGTGGAGCAGCGGCGCGTACACGTGCGACCAGTCGCCCGGCGTGTTGACCAGCAGCATCGCGGCGACCGTCAGGCCACGCAGGGCATCGACGGACGCGAAACGGACCGGCGCGGCGCTCATGCGGCGAACGTCACTCGCCGCCGATCCAGGTGCCGATCACCTGCAGGTCGGCATCCAGCGCGACCAGGTCCGCGCGCCAACCCGGCACGATGCGCCCGTGCGTATCGCCGAGGCCGAGGAATTCGGCCGGGTAGGTGGACGCCATCCGCGCGGCTTCTTCCAGCGGCAGGCCAATCAGGCGCACGCTGTTGCGCACCGCGCTCGCCATGTCCAGTGCCGAGCCCGCCAGCGAACCGGCCGCATTGCGCACCACGCCGTCCACGGCGGTGATGGTTTCGCCGTAGAGATCGAAGGCGGGATCGTCCGAGCCCACCATCGGCATCGCGTCCGTTACCAGGAACACCTTGCCGCGCGGCTTGGCCGCCAACGCCACGCGCAGGCTGGCCGGATGCACGTGCACGCCGTCAACGATCACGCCGCACCAGCTGGCGGCGTCTTCGAGTGCGGCGCCGACAGCGCCCGGCTCGCGCCCCTGCAGCGGCGACATCGCGTTGTACAGATGGGTGAAGCCCGACACGCCCGCTTCGATGCCGGCGCGGATCTGCTCGTAGGTCGCGGCGGTATGGCCCGCGACGACGATCGCGCCGCGTTCGACCATCGCGCGGATCGTCGCGACGGGTACCTGCTCCGGCGCCAGCGTCAGCAGCGTCACGCCGTTGTCGAGCGAGGTCGCCATGGCGATCTCGCCTTCGTCGGGCACGCGGAACTTGCCCGCATCGTGCGTGCCCTTGCGGGCCGGCGCGATGTACGGACCTTCCAGATGAATGCCCAGGACGCCCGGCACCCGCTGCGCGATGGCGTCGCGCGTGGCGGCGATGGCGCGCGCCATCACGTCGGCGTCGTCGCTGATCAGCGTCGGCAGCAGGCCGGTGGTGCCGAACCGGCGATGCGCCTGCGCGATCGCACGCAACGCATCGACCGAGGTGTCGTTGTTGAACAGCACGCCGCCGCCGCCGTTGACCTGGGCATCGATGTAGCCGGGCAGCAGCGTCGCGCCCTGCAGGTCGTGGCGCACGGCATCGGCCGGGATCGCATCGGCGGCGAGCAGGTCGACGATCAGGCCCTCCTGCATCAGCACCGACAACCCGTCGACGAAGCCGTCGGGCGTCAGCACGCGCGCATTGCACAGGGCGGTGGCGGGGCGCGGGGCGTTCATACCGTTTCGGTGACCTTGTTGAGGTGCGGCGGCACGTCCGGATTGTGGCCCCGGCGCAGCGCCAGCGCGTTGATCGCGCGGTAGAAGCTCTGGATGGTCAGCAGCGGCGCACAGGCCGGATGCGGCGCCTCGACCAGCGGCAGATCGCCCTGGCGCGAGGCCACCCATACCTGCGCACCGCGGCCGCGGAATTCCTGCGCCAGCGCCAACGTACCGGCTTCGGTTTCGTCCGGCTGCGCGAAGCACAGCACCGGGAAGCCCGGCCCGACCAGCGCCATCGGCCCATGCTTCACTTCGGCGGAGCTGTAGGCCTCGGCATGCAGGCCACAGGTTTCCTTGAACTTGAGCGCCGCCTCCTGCGCGGCGGCCAGGCCCAGGCCGCGCCCCAGCACGAACAGGTTGTGCGCACCGACAAGCCCTTCCGTCAGCGGCGACCAGTCGGCCTGCCATGCGCGCTGCAGGGCGTCGGGCAACGCGCGCGTCGCGTCGTACAGCGGCGCTTCGTCCTTCCAGTACGCGGCCAGCTGCAGGATGGCCGCGAGCGAACCGAGGTAGCTCTTGGTGGCGGCGACGCTGCGCTCGGGGCCGGCATGCATCGGCAGCACGGTATCGGCGAGCTGCGCCAGCGGCGAGTCGGCCACGTTGACGATCGCGACCACGCGCGCACCCGCTTCCTTGGCGGCCGTCGCGTTGCGCAACAGGTCGGGGCTCTTGCCCGACTGCGAGATCACGAGATACAGCGCGCCGTCCAACCGCTGCTTCGCCTCATAGACCGACCCTACCGACGGCGACGCCGACGCGGTCACGACGCCCAGCTGGGTTTCGAACAGGTACTTCGCATAGGTCGCGGCGTGATCGGAACTGCCGCGTGCGCAGGTGACGACGAACGGCGGCGGATGGCGCCGCAAGTCGTCGGCGAGCGCCTTCACCGTGTCGGCATTGCGGGCGTACTGGTCGGCGATGATCGTGGAAGCCTGGGCGGCTTCCTGATGCATCAGGGTATCGGCGGGAGCGGGAAGCGATGTCGTCATGGCGAAGAGGATTCGTGTCGTTCCGCACGCGGACGGACCGGCGCGGTGGAGCCCCGCACGACCAGTTGCGGCACGAAGCCCTGGTTGTGCACGGGGGGCGGATTGTCGTCGTAAGCGTCGGTGCGCAGGCCGGCGATGAGCAGGCGCGCGGCCTGCTTGGCGATGTCCTGCGTGGCCTGCTTGGCGGTGGTCAGCGGCGGCCACGACTGCTTCGAGAACGGGCTGTCCTCGAAGCCGGCGATGGACAGGTCGTACGGCACGTTCATGCCGGCCGACTTGGCCGCCGCCAGCACGCCCGCGGCGATCTCGTCGTTGGAGCCAAAGATCGCCGTCGGCGGCTCGCGCAGCGCCAGCAGGCGGCGTGCGCCGCGGAAGCCGTCGTCGAACGTGTAATCGCCCGGCACCACCAGATGCTTGTCCAGCGTGATGCCGTAATCCTTCAACGCCTTCTCGTAGCCGGCATAGCGTTCGGTACTCGATCGGTGCGCCAGCCCGCCCCACAGGAAGCCGATGCGCTGGTGGCCGAGCTGGATCAGGTGCTCGGTGATCTCGTACGCGGCGTCACGGTCGTCGACGTAGACGCAGGGCAGGCCATCGTCGGGGTCTTCCGTCGCCGCGATGATCCGCACCAGCTTCACTCCACGCGCGGCGAGGGCGGTAACCAGATCGGCGCGCTCGGACATCGGCGCGGTCAGCACCAGGCCCGCCAGGCGCGAACGCTGCACGAATTCCACCAGTTCCTCCGCCAGCAGCGGCGAGGTGGAGTCGACGGGATGGATCTGCAGGCCGAAGCCGGTTTCCTTGCACGCCGCCAGCACGCCGTTCTGCACGCCGATGATGTGGTACGGGTTGGGGTTGTCGTACACCAGCCCGATCACGAACGGCGTGCCGCTGCGCAGGTTGCGCGCGGACTGGTCCGGTTCGTAGTCGAGCTCGGCGATCGCGTGCAGCACGCGCGCGCGCGTCCCCTGCAGCACCGAGGGCTCGTTGTTGATGACCCGGGACACGGTCTTCAGCGAGACCTTCGCGCGTTCGGCGACGTCCTTGATGGTGGGTCGGCGCATGGGCGTTTCCGTCATGGAGGCGAGTCCGCCATGATGCCGCGTTCCGGGACGGCCGTCGCCGCCCGTTTCGCGCTGCCCACCCGATGTCCGGCCAGCGCGTAGTACAGGATGTACAGGTAGGCGGGAATGGCCAGGCCGGCGAACACTACCTGGAAGTCGTAGCGCTGCTTCAGCACGGCGAACGCCTGCGGCAGGAGGGCGCCGCCGGCGATGCCCATGATCAGCAGCGCCGACCCCATTTCGGTGTGCCGGCCCAGTCCCTTGATCGCTAGCGGGAAGATCGCCGGCCACATCATCGCGTTGGCGAAGCCCAGCGCCGCCACGAAGCCGACCGACACGTAGCCGTGCGTCAGCAGCGCGCCAAGCGCGAACAGCACGCCGAGCGCAGCGGAGATCGCGAGATAGCGTTCCTGCGACACGACGCGCGGGATCACTGCCAGGCCGACCAGGTATCCCGCCAGCATCGCGAACAGCGTGTAGGTGGTGAACAGCTTGGTCTGGTCCAGCGGCAGGCCGAAGCCTCTTCCGTACGTCCCGATCGCATCGCCCGCCAGCACTTCCACGCCCACGTAGAGGAACAGGCACAGCACGCCCAGCCAGAGGTGTGGGAATCGCGACAGGCCGCGATCGTCATCGGCGGCACCTGCCACGGGAGCAGCATTGACCTCCGACGGTTTCACCTCCGGCAGCGGCGAGAACAGGATGCCGATCGCGACCATCACCAGCACGCCCGCCATCACCAGATAGGGCAGGTGGATCTTCGCCGCGAACGCGTCGAGCAGCACCGCCTTGCCCGTCGCATCGGCGGCCCCGACCTGCGCGGCCAGATCGCCCACGCCGTGCAGTACGAGCGTACCGAGCACCAGCGGTGCCAGCATGCCGGCGACCTTGTTGCAGATGCCCATCAGCGCGATGCGCCGGGCGGCGCTTTCGATCGGACCCAGGATGCTGACGTAGGGATTCACCGCCGTCTGCAGCAACGCCAGGCCACCACCAATGACGAACAGCCCCGACAGCGCGCCGGGGTACCAGCGCTGCGTCGAAAACTCACCGAACATCGCGGCGCCCACGGCCATCACGAACAGACTGGCGGCCAGCCCCTTCTTCATGCCGGTGCGCTTGAGCAGCGCCGCCGCGGGCAAGGCGAGGAAGAAGTAGGACAGGTAGAACACCATCAGCACGAGGAAGGCGTTCACCTCGTCCAGGTCGAAGGCGAGCTGCACGAAGGTGATCAGCGGCCCGTTGATCCACGTGAAGAAGCCGATGATGAAAAACAGCACGCCGACGATGGCGAGCGATCGGGCGGGACTGGAACCGGCTGCAGTAGTCATGAAATCCCCTTGAGCTGGCGATGCCAGCCGCCAGAGCGTCGGGCATCGGGAACAACGTTGTCAAAGACAATCGGGCCACCCGGGAAATGCGATGAACGGAACGCGCCCCACGTCCCCGGAAGAGGAGCGCCTTTCTCGTGCACTGCAGCATCAAGTCCTAGTGGACTTGCCCGGAATCCCCCTTCCAATTCAACAATTAACGCCATTTCTGCAAGCAATGATTTCCTGAATACGGAGATTGTTTCCGTTTCACTGCACACCCCTGCCTGCCGTGCGCCTATTTGATGACAGAGCCTTGACAACGTTGTCAAACACTTTCCACACTCCGGCCATATCGGGATGCGGGAGTCCCGGCCGCGAACATGTGGGGAGACGTGTGGTCGCCATAGCGAATCCAATGCCGACGGATGCCATCAGCGGGGCGCACGACGCCTTTATCGCGGCGGATGTCGGTGGCACGCATGTCCGGATCGGTTTGGTCCGCGGCAGCCGCGACCCTGGCACGCCCGTCGAGGTGATCGAGTACCGAAAGTACGCATGCGCCGAGCATGCGGGGCTGGGCGACATTGTCGGCGACTTCCTGACCGTGCTCGGCGGCGCCCGCGTGTCACGTGCCGTGATCGCCAGCGCCGGCTATGCGCTCGAAGACGGCACCGTCATCACCAACAACCTGCCCTGGCGCCTGTCGCCGGCGGACCTGCGCACGCAACTGCGGTTCGACGACGTCCGTCTGGTCAACGATTTCGAGGCGGTGGCGCACGCCGCCGCGCAGATGGATGCCAGCGAAGTGGTGCAGCTGGCCGGCCCGGCGATCACGCCGAAGCGTGGCCCCACGCTGATCCTCGGCCCGGGCACCGGTCTGGGCGCCGCCGTCTGGATTCCCACCGGTCCCCGTGCGGTCGTGCTGGCGACCGAAGCCGGCCAGGCCGCGCTGACGGCCGGTAACGCGCTGGAAATGGCGCTGCTGACCGAAATGCTGAAGACCCGTACGCACGTACCGGTCGAACAGGCGCTGTCGGGTCCCGGTTTGCTGAACCTGCATGCGGCACTGTGTGCCGTGCGTGGCGCCGCCCCGTCGCCGTACACGCATCCCGGCCAGGTCACCGCCGCCGCCCTGTCGGGTGAGGACGCGCTGGCGCGGGAGAGCCTGGACGTCTTCTGCGGCCTGCTCGGCAGCGTGGTCGGCGACATGGCGCTGCTGTACGGCGTGCAGGGCGGCGTCTACCTCGCCGGCGGCATCCTGCCGAAGATCCGCGACTTCTTGATCGACAGCAGCTTTGTGCCGCGGTTCCTCAACAAGGGATCGATGCGCGAGGCGCTGGAACGCATTCCCGTGAAGCTGGTGGAGCACGGGCAACTGGGCGTGATCGGTGCGGCCCGGTGGTATCTGGGACAGCAGCAGGGCGAGTAGGACGAGGGCGCCGGCACAGGCGCATGCGGTAGCGGCGGAGCCGGGGCTGGCACGCCGTCGATGGGACAACGCAAGACCAGGCACGGCGGAACAGCGCGAGCGACGGCTGCCGACACTCAAGCAGATCGGAGAGACACCATGAAGTACCGCAGATCCATCCTCTCGGCCACCATCGTGACTTGCCTTGGCATGGCCGTGCACGCACAGGCGCAGGACGCCCAGTCGGCTGATACGCAAGCGACCGACCTCGACACCGTGGTCGTCACCGGTATCCGCGGCAGCATCGAGAAGGCGCTGGACGCGAAGCGCGACGCCGCCACCCACGTCGAAGTCGTCACCGCCGAAGACGTGGGCAAGCTGCCGGCCAAGAACGTGGCCGACACGCTGCGCCAGCTGCCCGGCGTCAATATCGCCTCCTCGAGCGCCAGCGAAGGCGGCTTCGACGAAGCCGACCGCGTCAGCCTGCGCGGCACCAACCCCAGCCTCACCCAGACGCTGGTCAACGGCCACACCATCGGCACCGGCGACTGGTTCGTGCTCAGCCAGGTGGCCAACGTCGGCCGCAGCGTCAGCTACTCGCTGTATCCGTCCGAGATCGTCGACCGCGTGGTCGTGCACAAGACCTCCGAGGCGAAGCTGGTCGAAGGCGGCACTGCGGGCTCGGTCAACATCATCACGCGCCGCCCGCTGCAGTTCGCCGATCCGCTGACCATCCAGGGCTCCATCGGCGCGGTGCATTCCGACCTGCCGGGAGACACCAAACCGCAACTCGATGCCCTCCTGAACTGGCGCAATGACGAAGGCACCGCGGGCTTCATGGTGCAGGTGTTCAACGAAGAGCGCAGTCTGCGCCGCGATGGCCAGGAAGTGGTGGGCGGCTACGGCACCATCAGCTCGGACAACCCCGAGCTTGACGGCGCGCTCTATCCCAACCTGATCGGTGCGGCCTTCTTCGAGCAGGTGCGCAAGCGCAAGGGCGGCGTGGCGAACATCGAGGCCAAGGTCACCGACAACCTGACCCTGAACGTCAATGCGTTCTACTCGAAGCTGGAAGCGGATAACTACAATCGCAATTACATGATGTGGGCCAGCCAGTTCGTCAACTCGCAGGATCCCACCAGCTACACCGTGCAGAACGGTGTGCTGACCAGCGCCGTCTACGCTCCGGTGACCGGCGGAGAGACCGTGACGCCCTACGGCGTGTACGACATGATCTCCCGCCCTGGCGCGGTTTCCACCTCGAAGTACATCGCGCTGGACGCCGAGTGGAATGCGAGCGATGCGTTGAAGTTCGTGTTCCAGGTCGGCAGCACCAAGGGCTCGGGTTCCAGCCCGACCCAGGACGTGCTGGAAACCGGCCTGGCCGGCAACGCCGGCGCCAGCTGGAGCATGAACGGCGTCGGCAATCCCATCGACTGGTCGCTGGGTGGCACCAACACCGCCGCGAACCATCTGCCGCAGAACGGCTGGATCTTCGGCGACCAGGGCATCGATGTGCTCGACAAGGAAGACTGGGGCTCGGTGGACGGCCAGTTCTTCTTCGACAGCGATGTCATGTCTTCGCTGGACTTCGGTTACCGCCGTGCCAGCCACGAGCGCAGCAACGACATGTCCATCGGCCAGGGCCCGAACTGGGCGAGCAACTGGCAGGACATCACCGCCTATCCGGGCGCGGGTGGCTCCTACCCGGGTGACTTTGGCGTCGGCGGTAACGTGCCGAGCGGCATCTGGTACTACACCCCGGCACAGCTGGCGGAGATCAATGCCCGCTTCGCCAATCGCGCCAACCCGGGCCGCTTCAACTTCAGCAACGTCTACGGCGTGGAAGAAGACATCGATGCGGTGTATGCCCAGTTGAACTTCCGCGGCGACCGCTGGAGCGGCAACGCCGGCCTGCGCTACGTGCGTACGGCGACCGAGATCCTTTACAACCAGTCCGTCAATCCGAACGTACCCGGCGCGATCGTCGGTTCCGACTTCGGTGCCTACCTGCCGGTCCTGGTGGACAACGACTACAACGAACTGCTGCCCAGCGTGAACTTCCGGTTCGACGTGACCGACACCCTGGTGGCGCGTGCGTCGGCGAGCAAGACCATGACGCGCCCGGACTTCTCGGCCCTGGCTGGCGCACTCACGCTGAACGACCTGACGCACGAAGGCAGCGGTGGCAATCCGAACCTCGAGCCTCTCGTGTCGACGAACTTCGACGCGTCGCTGGAATGGTATTTCGCCCCCCGCGCCCTGCTGGCTGCCAGCGTGTTCTCGATGGACCTGGACGGTTACGTCGACTTCGGCAACACGGTCATCCAGTACAAGGACCAGCAGGCGAGCATCGAAGCCGGCACAGATGTGTACGCCGACTATCTGGTTTCGGTCCCGGTCAATTCCAACGGCAAGGTCAAGGGCGTCGAGCTGACGTACGAGCAGCCGATCGGCGAGAACTTCGGTTTCAACGCCAACTACACCTACGTGGATGGTGAAGCCGATGGCGGCAAGCCGCTCAACGGCACCTCCGAGAACACGTACAACGTGTCGGCCTGGTACGAGAACTCGCGCTTCAATGCCCGCGTCAACTACAGCTATCGCAGCTCGTTCTACGCCGGTGTCAGCCGCGCGGACAACTTCTACCAGGACGACTTCGCGACGGTCTCTGCCTCGCTGGGCTTCAAGGCCACCGACTGGCTGACGATCAGCCTGGATGGCCTGAACCTCAACGATCCGAAGCTGAAGTACTACACCGAGAACGACGCGGTGCCCGGCTACCTGCCGCACGCCTTCTACAGCAACGGCCGCCAGTACTACCTCAACTTCCGCTTCAAGTTCTAACGGCGTCATCCACCGGCAGGCGCCCCCGCCTGCCGGTGGTGTTTCACCGCGGCACGCACGGCACTTCGCCGTGATACCGGCGCCCCCGCGCCGGCAAGGGAGAACCACCAGGGGAGCGCCGGAACAGGCGCATCGCGGGCACGGCGTGGGGACGCCACCCGGTACATCGCAAGCGGTCGCAGGATCGGGCCGTCCATTCTTCGCGCAATGATGGGAGAGACATCATGAAGCAACGCAAGACCGTTCTATCCGCCGCCATCGTGACGTGTCTGGGCTTCGCAGCCCATGCCCAGGCACAGGAAACGGCAACACCCGCCGCAGGGACCACGGCAGAAGCCTCCGAACTCGACCGCGTCGTCGTCGTCGGTATCCGGGGCAGCCTCAAGCAGGCGATCGACACCAAGCGCGATGCGGACGCCATCATCGATGTCGTCACCGCCGAAGACGTGGGCAAGTTCCCGGCCACCAATGTGGCAGAAGCGATCACCATCATTCCGGGCGTGACCATCGACAAGGCGTTCGGCCAGGGCGAGAAAGTCAGCATCCTGGGCACCGACCCGGCGCTGAACCGTACGCTGCTCAATGGCCAGACGATCGCATCTGCGGACTGGTTCATCACCGACCAGCCGGGCCGTACGTTCAACTATTCGTTGCTTGCGCCGCAGCTGGTCAGCAAGGTGGAAGTCTACAAGTCGCCGGAAGCACACATCGACGAAGGCTCCATCGGCGGCACGGTGATCGTCAGTACACGCAAGCCGCTGGATCTCGAAAAGACCACTATCTCCGGCTCCGCCAGCTATCTGTACAACGATCGCATCGAGGGCGGCGACCCCTCCCTGTCCGCGCTGCTGGGCTGGAAGAACGATGCGGAGACCTTCGGCGTGATCGTTTCCGCGCAGCGCTCGAAGGAACGCATCCGCCGCGACGGCATCGAATCCTATGGCACGGTGACCGGCGACCACTACGCTGCCGGCCGCGAAGGCAGCTCGAACTCCCTCACCAGCACCACCACCGACTGGTCCACCGATCCGCCGGGTACGATGCCGCCCAGCTGCGTCGGTGCTTGCGCGGACACGTTGCGCGCCAACCTGAACGCAGTAGGCCCCAACTCGGTCAGTGCCCATTACTTCCAGCAGGAGCGCGATCGCGACACGCTGTCGGTGGCGCTGCAGTTCAAGCCGCATGAAAAGCTCGACATCGAGTTCAACGCGCTTGACGTCAAGGCTGGTTACGACAACATCAGCCACTCGATGTTCGCCTTCAACGGCAACACCTGGAACAGCTTGTCGAAGCTGACCGACCTGACTGTCGATGGGGGCGTCATCACCCGCGCCTCCTTCCGTAATGCCCTGACCGTCTACGACCTGATCAATCGCCAGGCAACGGTCGATACGGACTCCTACGACCTGAAGGCCACGTGGAACGATGAGCGCTGGTTCGCCTCGGCACATGCCGGCACGTCGGAGGCCACGGGTGGCACCGGTCGCCAGGTGTTCGGCGAGTTCCTCAACCTGGCCAGCTATACCTACGACATCAGCGGTACGCCCAGCCTGACGTTCACGGGCTACCAGACGCTGCCAACGACCGAGATCGCCGCGCATATGGCGCCCGCATTCTCCGGCAGCCCTTTCAATGATCCGTCCGCCTATCGCATGGATGGTGGTTATCCGAACCCGTGGCATGCCAACCCTCCCAGCCAGACCAACTGGGCACCGGGCTGGGGCGGCAATATCGTGACCAAGCCGACGCGCGACGAAGAGAAGTACGTGCAGGCCGACTTCGGCATCCGCTTGGATTCGCCGATCTACCAGTTGCGCTTCGGTGTCAAGCGTCGCGAACATGAGACTGGCCAGTCGATGGCGGGCGTCTCGCTGGCGTCGATCCGCGGCTACGGCGACGCCACCGCAGACCAGTTCGATCCTCGTCCCCTGCCGTCGAATTACCTGAGTGGCTTCGGCAATGTGGGTGACCTCAACCGCCGCTTCACGATCGACGGCTGGGCGCTGGCTGACTACATCCTCAGTGGCGATTGGCTTGCCCCGTGGCAGACCATGCCGACGCCCAGCACCTTCGCCGACCCGTCGTTCGCGGCGAACACCTGGACCGTCACGGAAGACGTGACCGCGGCCTACGTGCAGGCCGACTACAGCTGGGATCGCCTGCGCGGCAACGTCGGCCTGCGCTTCGTCCAGACCGAGTCAGACAGCATGGGCTGGGCATGCGCGGTCAATGTCAGCCCGTGCCCCGCGACCGGCTACGAGCAGACCAGCGTCAAGAAGAAGTACAACAACGTGCTTCCCAACCTGAACGTGGTCTTCGACGCCACCGACAGCCTGGTGCTGCGTGGCTCTGCCGCGAAGGTCATCTCGCGTCCGAACTACGGCGACATGTCGAGTTACTTGTGGCTCGGCGACCAGACACTGACCGGTGGTGGCGGCAATCCCGACCTGGACCCCTACGAGTCCACCAACCTGGATTTCTCGGCCGAGTGGTACTTCGCGGAGAACTCCATCCTGTCAGGCACGCTGTTCTACAAGGATGTCGACAACTACATCCTGGTGACCACGCAGAAGGAAACCCACTTCAACCAGGGCCAGCAACGCGACACGGTGTATGACGTCTCCCGTCCCAACAATGCCGGCAGCGCGAAGATCCAAGGCTTCTCGACCGCCTTCCAGCAGACGTTCGACAATGGGCTCGGCATCCTCGCCAACTACACGTATGCAGATGCCGAGGCGGACAACGGCGACCAGTTGCCTTACAGCTCGGAGAACC
>VYLE01001149.1_pt1 | contig 15737 bp, 14 predicted proteins | sample 5114391 | NCBI WGS metagenome assembly VYLE01 (sample SAMN12291771, study PRJNA351875) | freshwater metagenome | isolation source: freshwater lake | place: USA: Michigan, Kent Lake | collected 2013-08-15
CCCCACACCCCACACCCCACACCCCCCACCCCACACCCCACAACCTCTTTCAAGTCAGGTAGTCACCTTTTCACCCCCTTGGCTCGCGCGTTTTTAATCGGTACTTTTGGTTCGGTGGCGATGATGTGAAGATCGATATTTTTCTGCCAGATCAGACGCATGAGTTTTTGGGTGAAAGAACCTTTGATGAAATTCTTCCAGCGCGATTGAAGGCTCTCCCCGATCACAATCTGGGTGATCCGTTCCCGTTCGGCCACTTCAGCGATCGCTGCCGCCACCTGATAGCTTTTAATCCGTAAGAATTTACCCTCGAATTCCCGACATAAACGTTCGCAGGTTTCGATATGTAAAGCCTCCTCTTTCGTGAGAAAGCGCTCGGGTTTATCGACGAAAATCACGAAAAATTCCGCGTTCATATACCCCGCTATCCGCGCTCCCCGACGTAATAATCGTAAAGAGTTGGGATAGGTGGAAATACAGACTAATACCCGTTCGTGAACGGGACAGGATTGACCGATGAATTTGGTCGAATTACTCGCTTCTTCTTCTACCGTATCGGCCACTTCGCGCAAGGCCAGTTCCCGGAGGGCGATTAAATTACGCCGTTGAAAGAAATTATTTAAAGATTGTTCGATCTTTTCGGGAGCGTAGATTTTTCCCGCTAATAATCTTTCCTCTAGGGTTTCAGCGGTAACATCTACCACGATCACTTCATCAGCTTCCTCCAAAATTCGATCGGGTATTCGCTCCCGCACCACCACCCCGGTGATTCGGGCGACCAGATCGTTTAAACTCTCGATATGCTGGATATTCACTGTCGAGTAAACATCGATTCCCCGGGATAAAATTATCTCCACGTCCTGAAAGCGTTTCTCTCGCTCCGAACCAGGCGCGTTCGTGTGGGCTAATTCATCGATCAGACACAGCTGCGGCGAGCGGGCGATAATCGCTTCCGTATCCATTTCCGAGAGAGTGAATCCCTCTTTCTCTAGGATTTTTCTCGGTACGATTTCCAACCCCCCGGCTTTTTCGGCGGTCTCTTTCCTGCCGTGGGTTTCGAGAAGTCCGATCACCACGTCGGTTCCCTGCTTTCTGAGGCTATGCCCCTCCTCCAGCATTTTGTAAGTTTTCCCGACCCCCGGGGCCATGCCGATAAAAATTTTATGTCTTCCCCGTCGCACGCTCGTCTCCTTTTTGGCAACTTCCCTTGTAGATTAATACTAAATCCAGTTATTAAAAACTGATTATCTATTCCCTCTTTTGCCTTTTGCCTGTCCTAATATGTAGCCTATACTCAACGGATTTGCTCTGAGAGTGCTTATTGACTAGAGGTAATACCGCGCTGACGTAATTGGTCGATAAAAAATTCTTCTAGGGAAGCACGAGCTAAATTCAGACTAATCAAGCGAGCATCGATACTAGGCAGGGCAGCCAGAAAAGCAGCGGGTTCTCCCTGTAATTGTCCCTGCCAACAATTATCGCGCCAATGCAAACCGAGTATCCATTGCTGTAGTTGATCCTCCCTACCACCTTGAACAATCACCTGATAGACATCAGCACGACCGAGAATTTGCTCGAGGGAACCAACACAGAGTAATTCTCCCCGGGCCAACAGGGCAATGCGATCGCAAATTTGTTCCACATCGGAGAGAATATGAGAGTTAAAAAAGATGGTTTTCCCCCGTTGTTTGAGGGATTGAATAATTTCCCGCACCTGATAGCGACCGATAGGGTCTAGTCCCGACATCGGTTCATCGAGAAAGACTAATTCTGGATCATTGATTAATGCTTGGGCTATACCAATCCGTTGCATCATCCCCTTAGAATATTGACGCAATTGCTTTTTCTGGGCAGTTTTGCGGTCTAATCCCACTAAATCCAATAATTCAGGAATGCGTTTTTTTTGCAGAAAAGAGGGAATTTGAAAAATGCTGGCGATTAATTGTAGGAATTCCCAGCCGGTGAGATAGTCGTAGTAGTAGGCATTTTCGGGAAGATAGCCGATGCGTTGCCTGACCGAGCGATCGCCAATTGGCTGACCGAGAATCAAGGCCCGTCCGGAAGTGGGTCGGACAATCCCCAAAAGGGTTTTTAAGAGCGTGGTTTTGCCGGCCCCGTTCGGGCCTAATAATCCAAAGGTTTCGCCCTCATGGACAATTAAAGTACAGTTTTTCAAGGATTCGATTTTTTTATCTAACCAGAATCCCGTCCGATAAGTTTTTTGTAAGTTTAACGTCTCTAGCACAGTTTGACGGCTGGTATTCGTCATTGTTTTGGAATCATCTGAGACAGAATACATGGGTCGGATATCCCTCTTCCTACACTTTGCTTTTATTATCCCCAAATTGTCACCAGCAATGTCAACGGTATCAAAATAGCCCGGTTTTGGAACCCAGAAAAATCCCAACTGGTCTTGAGAATAGGTATCAGTGTAGTTCTGGGCTATTGCCAGCTTTCTTCTCTGGCATGGGTGTGAATTAGCCGCTAAAATCTGTTAGAAAGGTAACTTTGACACTTGAGCGGCAACTGGTACAATAGGGCGAACGCTTACGGAAACCAGACTCTTACACAAACACAGCATGAAACAACTCCTCAATTGCCTCAATTCGTTGACAGTGGCCAGTGTAGCCACTATCGCTTTGGCCTATCCTAGCATCGCTCAAGTTAATCTGTCTGTTTATCCCGCTCCTTCCTCGTCGAACGAATCCATAGAATTATACGTTCCCCCGCCAGAAAACAATAACACCAATAATACCTGTACTCAATCGATCGGGGCAAATATCGATAAAGTTATTAGTCAAGCTCCCAATCAGTGGGGTATATTAATCGAATCTATCGATCGCCAAACAGTTATTTATAGTCATAACGCTGATCGCTATTTTATCCCCGCTTCTAATACAAAGTTATTTACCACGGCTGCCGCTTTACAAGTGATGAACCCGGAAACGACGATTCAGAAGAAATCCCTGCGCGATTGGGTTAATATCACTAATCAGAGAAGTAATAATTTCTACGCTGACACTCTTTTTCGCTTTATCGGCGGTGCTAAAAATGTTACTGCCATCTTGGCACAATTGGGCATCAATCCCAGTGGTTTTCGTTTAGCCGATGGTTCGGGATTATCCCGCCGTAATACCGCTACTCCCCGCTCGATCGTGGAAATTTTGCGGGTGATGTATTATTCTCCTAATCGCGACACTTTCTATGCTTCCTTACCGGTAGCGGGAATTAGTGGCACCCTGAGAAACCGAATGCGTCAGACGGCCGCTACTGGCACAGTTTACGCTAAAACTGGCACTCTTACCGGTGTGCGGGCCCTATCGGGTTATCTAGAAAACCCCAACCAAGAACCGATGTTATTTAGCATTATCGTTAATAATCAACGGGTTTCCGGACAGGCTCTGGTGAAAGCGATCGATACTATTGTTCTACAGATGACCGAATCTCGTTCCTGTCAAGCTCGGTAGAGCGCTGGTAAAAATCGCCCTGTCTCCCGACTCCTAACTCCTCAATTCTGCCCGATGCAAGAGGTCTAATCCCGGGGCGATTCTCGCGAGTCAATCCGATTTTTTGGGCGGAATGATGGCCAAATTCCCTTAACCCGAGATGGGGTTAATAATAGCCATAATCTGCTTCGGTTTGGGTTTGGGTTTGGGGGGAGAGATATTCAAAATTAGAGGGATCTCGGAGAAAACGAAATATTTCTTCTTCGAGACGATGAATTAGATAGGGTTCTATGGAACTAGAATGGCGTAAACAGGCTAAATAGCCTTCTACATATAGCCGGATCTCATCAAAACGCGAGCCACGGTGCCAAAGATCCACCATGTCATCGGTGAGTCTTTGATAGTAACGAATGGATTGGGTATCTTGGAGCATGGGCAGTAGAACAAAAAAGAGAGAGTGGGGGTAAGTGTGTATGGATAATCGTAGGGAGAATTGCTATTCTCGGTCCCCGATACCTCTATTGTACTCACCAAATTGGCAAAACACAGACGAGGGTATTTTCAGTGATCAGTAAAGGGTGTGGGGTGTGGGGTGTGGGGTGTGGGGTGTGGGGAGAAGGGAGAATAAATAAAGGCAATCTCCTGAATCCTGTCTCCTGAATCCTGTCTCCTGCCTCCTGCCCTCTGCCTTCTGCCTCCTGCCTTCGTATAGATTATTCGTGGTTTCTTTGTCTTTTTGCCCGTTCAATTTCCGCTTGTAGTTCTGCTATTTGTCGCTGCAATCTTTCGCTTTCGCTATCATGAGCATCAACATTAATTGAGCTTTTAACCCCTGTTTTGGCATAGTTTCCCCGGCGAATTTGACGATAGGATTCCGAGTTAAACCATTCCTGTAGATAATGCACTCTTTCCACGGAAAAAGGATGGGTTAAAAAGGAACCATTACCGCCATTATAAATGAGAAATTTATAAATCTGGTTTAAGTTATCTTGGTCTAATTGTCGGTAGGCTTCTCCTTGGCGAATAAATTCTTCTAAGTTGCATTCATGCAGATATTTTTGACTTCCTCCCGCACATTTCATTAAAGTTCTCAGGACTACATTTAAATCATCGCTAACTAATAAAGCGGCTCTGTCTGCGGATAATTCGGCTTTTCTGCGCCATTCATAAAAGGCATAAACTAGACCAGTAGTAATGGCTTTTCCTAGTCCTAAAGTGATGTCTCCAAGCAAATTAGCCGCCCCCATCACCCAAAAAGAAAGTTGAATTAAAATACTATGATCGCATTTTAAATGGCCTAATTCGTGGGCAAGAATTACCCTAATTTCTTCTTCATCTAATAGGTCTAAAAGGGCAGTATTAAAGACAATGTAGGGATGTTCCGAACCTAAAGAATAGGCATTCGCTGAAGGGTTTTGACTGACATAAAGATTCGGTTCTGGGGACATATCTAAATCCCGCAGACATTGGCGATATATACCGTATAAAGTGGCGTATTGACGCGGGCCGACTTTGAGATCATTGCCCATTAATAAAATTTGCTGGGGACGTTCATAGAGATATTCGGAAAAACTTTTCGCTAATAAATCAAACCCTGGAACTGATCTTAAGGCCTGTTCAGCTTGCTGATCTAGGGGATGTTTAAAAGCTTGACTGGAGATATCAGGATAAGTTGGCATATTTTTTCAAGGAAAAAGGGGAAAGGTAAAAATGATAATTCAGTCGTTAGTCAGAAATAAACGGGCATTAATTGCCAAGTTTTTAAGATTGTCTTGTCAACTTTTTCGAGGCAACCTATGGCATTATAGTCAGGAATTACTTCTAGAAACAGTTGGCGTTTATCAAATCAGTAATGTCTCTCAATAGGTTTTTAATTCTGCAAAATTGCGGATTCTAGAGTTTATTTGGTTGCGGTGACATAGAATAGACCTGTGGGAGAAATGAGCTTTTTTCTTGTTAACTATCCTTGGCAACAATTCCTAGATTCGATAACAAAGCTTGTAGGTTAGTTTGCACGGTAGCGGGTTGGTATCTCTTAATAGTTTCTAGGGAATTATCAGCGAGTTTTTGCCACAATTCCATATTATCATAGAGTTCGATTACCGCTTGGGCAAATTCCTCGGCAGTATCGGCAATTAAAACATCTTGGTGGTCAATTAATCCCATACCTTCGGCACCAATTTTTGTGGTAATAGTCGGTAATCCTAGGGAAAGACTTTGACCTATTTTACCCTTCATTCCCGCACCAAATCGCAGGGGTGCGACAAAAATCCGACTCTTTTGGAAATAGGGTTCCACTTCGGGAACATAACCGGTAACAATCACTTGATCATTGGCTAATTCCTTCACTTCATCCTTGAGGTTACTTCCCAATAAATTAACGGTAATATCGGGACGGGATGCCCAAACTAAGGGCATAATTTCTAAACATAACCACTTAACGGCATCAATATTAGGAGGGTGATTGTAGCTACCAATAAATACTAAACCGGCTCGCTGGTCAAAAGCAACTTTTTCTGACAGGGAAATTTCTTCATGGATATTGGGGATTACCCAAACATTTTTCACTCCTAAAGAGGATAATACCTGCTTTTCGTCTTCGGTTACTACTACGGTTGCTTCCGCTTGATTAGCATAGTTTAACTCTAATTTCTGATAGGTTTGCCAACTCCAGCTAGTATTTTGGTAACTGGGATCGAGATAGTCTTTTTGCCGTTTTAAACGTAGAAAATGCAGGTCAATTGTATCATAAATAATTGGTGCTTTTGTTTTTAAGCGAATTAAATCCATATACTTATCACACAATTCGGGACGACACAACCAAACTCCATCGATCAGGGGTAAATATTTGATTAATTTTTCTTCTAGATTATATCTTTGCGCTGTGCCATAAATAACTTCAATTCCCAGCTGTTGCAGTACAGAAGTATAGGGTTGTTCAGGATAGCCATTATCGGGAAAGAAAATCACTGAATAGCCTAAATTGAGCAGTAGCTTAAGAATATTTAATAAACGCACACAGCCGGATTCTCGATCGTATAGTGGAACGTAGGAATCGATGACTAAAATTGTCGGTTTTCCTTGTAAACGTCGGGCAGCTTTCGGGACATTATTAGGATCGTTATCTAGGTGTTTAGTTAATACCTTTGACCATTTTTCTCGAAACTTAGTTTGATTAATAACTTGATATTGTTTGATCCCACTAGAAAGGTCTGTTCCCGAGGTGATTCCTTCGTAGTGAATGACGTTAGATTGGGGTTGATAAAGGACTTGATAACCCAATTCTCGGAGGGCAAAACATAAGTCTGTATCTTCGTAATATGCGGGGATAAAGTCTTGAGAAAAACCACCTAATTGCTTAAATAATTCCGTAGGAACTAATAAACTTGCTCCCGAACAATAGTCCACGGGACGGACATAATTATATTCCGGTTCCTCGGGACTATCTAAGCGTCCATAATTCCAACCATCGGCAGAATTCCAGATAATTCCCCCCGCTTCTTGTTGTTTACCATTAGCATAAATTAACTTGGAACCCACCGCACCAACTTGGGGATTATTGATAATTAATTTTAATAAACTTTCTAGACAATTTTCTAGAATTCTAGTGTCGTTATTGAGGAAATATAGGTATTGACCTTTTGCTTGACTAGCCCCATAATTACAGGAACGAATAAAACCAGAGTTTTCTGTATTAGTTAATACTTTAATTCCTTTAACTAAAGTTGCTAATTGTTCTAAGGTTTCATCGCTGGAAGCATCATTAACAATGATTATTTCATAAGCTAAATCAGAACTTAGGTTAACACTCAAGGATTCGAGACAGTTAAAGGTGTAGGCAAATTGGTTATAAACAGGAATAATAATCGAGACTAAAGGATCATCACTACTGGCAATTTCTAGGGGTCGCGGTTCAGCTAGTTTAGCACTTTCGATCACCTGTTCTTCAAATTCAGAGGAACTCTTTCCTGTGAGAATTTTGATAATTTTCCGTTTCGTCTTTTTGAGTGCTGGTTTCCATCCTTCCTCTTGGAGACTAAAGACAAATTTTTTGAGCAGTTTTTTAACTTTAAAAATAATCATTATTACCATAAATAATCCTCTAGAGAAAACCAATATTGTGCTAAATTTAAATCTCTTTCTGCTCTAACAATAGCCCCTTCTTTTAATGGTTGATCGAGGTAGTTTCTCGGTTGTTCCATAATATAAGTAGATGGGTGGAATTAAATATAAGATGAACGTAGGTTGGGTTGAAGCATGAAACCCAACGCCCGCATGGGTTACGCTACCGCTAACCCATCCTACAAATAATTGTGCCTCCCTACTTATTAATTAAATTATTATATTCTTTTTCAGGATAATCACTACTCGCCAACCATCGATCGAGAAGTTGCATGGTATCTTCAGGGAGAGTTATCTGAAGTTGTCTGGCCATTTTGTCTTTCCTAACCATATCTAGACAATAACAATTATAAGCCCCTAGAGCGATTTTAGTTGCTGTCGGGATAAATTCTCGGGGCTGCGGCGATTAATTTTTGAGTGTAGGGGTGTTGGGGATGGCTAAAAATCTGTTCAGTGTCACCCATTTCAACAATTTTACCCGCAGTCATCACCGCAATTCGATCGCAGAGGAATCTCGCTAACCAAAGATCATGAGTTATAAATAAATAAGTGAGATTAAATAACTTTTGTAACTCTAACATTAACTCTAAAACCTGTGTCTGAACACTAGCATCGAGCATACTAACCGGTTCATCACAAATAACTAATTCTGGACGAGTAATTAAAGCGCGAGCAATGGCTACCCTTTGCTGTTGTCCCCCCGATAACTCCCTAGGATAGCGTCGATAAAATTCCTCTACCGGTGTCAAACCGACTCGATCTAACATTGTTAAAACCTGTTTTTTAGCCGTTTCTAGATTAACTTTTTGATGGATAAAAAGCGGATCGGCGATACTTTCTCCCACCGTCATTAAAGGATTGAGACAAGCGAGGGGATCCTGAAAAATCATCTGCATTAAGCGCCGTTTTGGACGCATTTTTTCCGCCGACAAAGGGGTTAAATCTTCTCCTAAAAATTCCACTTTTCCCCCGGTGGGTTTAATTAACTGTAATAGGGTTCGCGATAGGGTACTTTTCCCACACCCCGACTCCCCAACTAAACCGAATATTTCCCCTCGATACAGTTCAAAATTGACTTCATCCACCGCTTTAATAAATTTCTTTTCTTTCTTGAAAAAACTATCTAAAAAGTTACTTTCTAGGGTATAATACTGTTTTAAATTATCCACCTTTAACACCGTTTCTTTGCCTTGAATTGCTGTGGATTTTTCCTCCCGTAGCTGTAGGTGTAAAGCGGCGGCCAAAAGAGAACGAGTGTAGGGATGTTGAGGCGCTTTAAAAACTGTTTTTACCAATCCCGATTCGACAATTTTGCCCCCCTTCATTACCGCTAATCGATCGCAATATTCTCCCACCATCGCTAAATCATGGGAAATTAACAATAATCCCATCTGTTCCTCGCTACATAAACGCTTTAATTCCCGCAGAATTTCCGCCGAAACCGTCACATCTAAACTGGTGGTGGGTTCATCGGCAATAATTAACTTAGGGTTTAATAATAAAGCTAAAGCAATGGCCACTCTTTGCCGCATTCCCCCGCTAAATTCGTGAGGATATTGGGACCAACGATTAGCGGGAATTTTCACTTTTTCTAGGACAGTACAAGCTTGACTTTTAGCTTGACGATAGGTTAAATTTCCCCGATGAGCTTGCAAAGTTTCCACACAATGATCGCCAATAGTCATCAGCGGATCCAGTCGCGTCATCGGATCTTGAAAGACTAATCCCACCGCTTCCCCGCGAAACTTTTCTAACTGTTTGCTAGATAAAGATAAAAGCGATCGCCCTTCAAAGGTAATCTCACCTTCCACGTGAGTGCGATTGGGTAATAACCTTAAAATAGCCTTACCGATGGTCGATTTTCCACAACCAGATTCACCCACTAATCCCAGAGTTTCCCCTTTGCCTATACTAAAAGACACCCCATCGATCGCCCAAGCGGGAGAACTTAATTCTGTCGGGTAGGCAATTTTTAGGTCTTTAATTTCCAACATGACGCGATCGGTAACGATAAAAGTTAGGACTTAAGTAAGTAGTTATAATTAAATCGAAGATAGATTTTGCCTCTGATCCCCCCTGCCCCCCTTGATAAGGGGGGTGCCGATCCCCCCTGCCCCCCTTGATAAGGGGGGTGCCGATAGGCGGGGGGATCCCCCTTGATAAGGGGGGCATCTGATAATTTTTAACGCCTACCTACTTAGGGTCAAGTATGCCACACAAACGGCGATCGAGCATTTAATTACTAATCGACAACTGACCCTAACAAAACCCGACAATACCCCTTTAAAGTCGCCACTCGCTCGCTAATTATCTGTAAACGTTTCTCCCGTCCTTGCCGCGCCGAGGCCAAAAATAACCAATCCGTCTCCAGCAATCGCCACGATCGATATAGTTCCGTCTGGAGCGTGCGCCAACGATTAGCCACCTCTGGGCTGAAATTGTCATCATTTAGTGACAATATCTCCCCTTCTAGACAGGTTTGTAAAGCTTGAAAAGATTGTAACCCCGTGGAAGCATCCCCATCCAGAAGGGCAAGACTGAAATCCTCCAGTTTTCTTAACAAAGATTTGTAAGCTTGATGGTAATTTGTCGGTAGCATCCAATACAAAGCGCGTTAGAATTTGTTACATAAGATTAACGATTTGCCGTCACGGTTGCAAGTCCTCTTCCCGATCAGAGACAAAAACTTAAAAGAATCCCGCCCTTTTCGCCGATCGATCCGATTCCAGTGTTAGAGAGTTAAGTAATCTGGCATCCCTTCGGCCTAATAATTTTCTAGTTATCCGTCTCCTCCCCCCCCCTATTATCCCCCCGATCTAACCATGAACGCCATCACTGCCATCCAACCGGAAACCCTCACCGCCCTTCCCCGGGCCACGGAACCGAAAAAAGCGTTAGTTTTACCCGATTGGCTGAAAGAATGCCTGATTACCTACGAAAACGACCCCCAGAATCCCGATATCGATTTAATCTCTAGGGCTTTTAATTTCGCCCACAAACTCCACGAGGGCCAGTATCGCAAATCCGGGGAACCCTATATCGCCCATCCCATAGCTGTGGCGGGATTACTGCGGGATCTGGGGGGTGATGGGGCAATGATCGCGGCGGGATTCCTTCACGATGTGGTGGAAGATACGGAAGTCACCCCCGAAGAAATCGAGGCTAGATTCGGTGTCGAGGTGCGTAATTTGGTGGAAGCGGTGACAAAACTCTCCAAATTCAACTTTTCTAGCAAAACTGAACGGCAAGCGGAGAATTTTCGCCGAATGTTCCTGGCGATGGCTCAAGATATCCGCGTCATCGTGGTCAAATTAGCCGATCGCCTGCACAATATGCAAACCCTCGAACACCTCACCCCGCAACAGCAGCAACGCATCGCCCTAGAAACTAGAGAAATCTTTGCTCCTCTGGCTAACCGTTTAGGGATTGGCAGATTTAAATGGGAATTAGAGGATTTATGCTTTAAATACCTCGAACCCGATGCTTATCGCACCGTGCAGTTATTGGTATCGGAAAAACGTATCGATCGAGAGGCCCGCATCGAAACCGTCACTAACACATTGCGGGAAAAATTGCAAGAAATTGGCATAAAAGTTCTTGATTTACAGGGTCGCCCCAAACATCTCTACGGCATCTATCATAAAATGCACAATCAGGGCAAAGAATTCGAGCAGATTTATGATATTGCCGCCGTCCGCATTATCGTCGAAACCAAAGAGGAATGTTATCGTTGTTTAGCCATAGTTCACGACCAATTTACTCCGATTCCTAACCGTTTTAAAGACTATATCGGTTTACCAAAAGCTAACCGTTATCAATCCCTCCATACCACCGTTGTTGGTTTAAATGCCCGTCCCCTAGAAGTGCAGATTCGCACCCTAGAAATGCACCACGTTGCTGAATACGGGATTGCAGCCCATTGGAAGTATAAAGAAACCGGTTCTAGTCACACAACTTTAACCGCTGAGGATGAAAAATTTGCTTGGCTGCGTAATCTGCTCGACTGGCAAAAAGACCTTAAAGATGGCCAAGAATACATGGATGGCCTGAAAAATAATTTCTTTGAAGAAGATATCTATGTTTTCACCCCCAAAGGTGATGTGGTGGCTCTGGCCCAAGGTGCGACACCGGTAGATTTTGCCTATCATATTCATAGCGAAGTAGGTAATCAGATGAAAGGGGCAAGAATTAATGGTAAATGGTCAGTTCTTGATGCTCCCTTGCAAAATGGTGATCTGGTGGAAATTCTCACCAGCAAGCATAGTCACCCTAGTTTAGATTGGTTAAATTTTGTCGTTACTCCTAGCGCCAGAAATCGCATCCGGCAATGGTACAAAAAATCGCGCCGAGAAGAAAATATTAGCCGGGGTCGTGATTTATTAGAGAAAGAATTGGGTAAAACTGGCTTCGATGCCCTGCTGAAATCGGAACGAATGCAATCGGTGGCTAAACAGTGCAATTATGTGGCAGTAGATGATTTATTGGCGGCCTTAGGTTACGGCGAAGTTACCCTAAAAAATGTGGTTAATCGTCTGCAAGAAACAGTTAAAAATCAACAGGAAATTTTAACGGTCAAAAATCCGCCCGATGTCCTGACTGATTCCCAATTGATTCTACCACCTTCTCCCGTTCAAAGGGCTTTACCCGTTAGTAAATCACCGATCGCCGGTGTGGAGGGATTAGTCTATCGTTTGGCCGGTTGTTGTTGTCCTTTACCAGGAGAAAATATTACCGGTATAGTTGCCCATGCGGGGGAAGGTATTGTTATTCACCGTCAGGGCTGCTCGAATGTGGAAAAAGCCGAAGCTGAACGCTTAATTCCTGTTAGTTGGAACCCCCTAGATGACCAGGGACGTTATCCAACTTATCCAGTAAATATTCAGATTGAAGTGATTGATCGCGTCGGGGTTTTAAAAGATATTCTCTCTCGTTTAAGTGACCAAAATATTAACGTTCGCAATGCCGGAGTTAAGACTAATTTCGGCAAACCCGCTTTAATTTCCCTGAAAATTGAAGTAAAAGACCTGCAACAATTTGAACGCTGTGTTACTCAAATTAAGCTGATGAGCGATGTTTTAAACGTTCGTCGCATCAGTCAGGTGAAAAGCGAACGAGAGTAGGTTAAACCTAAAATTACCGCTCATATCCCCCAAACTTCAGAGCGCCTTAGCTTTTGAACTGGGATGCTGACACTGACTAAAACCACGATGGCAATATCGGCACTTTTTGTCACCGAACAACGTAGGATCGATAATTAATCTGAGCGCAAAAATCCCTATGTTATTATCCCTACTCTCAGTCATCAGTTTTCTGATCAGTTTTCTGGTGGTTGCCCTGATTAAACAACGTTTTAGCCAACAATTGTTAGATATTCCCAATGAGCGTAGCAGCCATAGTCAACCCACACCTAGGGGGGGTGGACTCGGTTTTGTCGTCGCTTTTGCTCTTACCAGCGGCCTCAGTTATTTTCTCCTTCCTCCTTCCCTACCTCTCATTCCCCTGTGGTTGTCCCTGACTCCTTTAATTATTATCGGCCTTCTCGATGATCGTCGCGGTATTCCCTCTAGTATTCGCTATTTAGTGCAGTTATCCTCCGCTAGTGTTGCGGTCACTTTTTTCGGTGCTTTTCCCCAATCTTGGCTATTAGATTTAGGTTTTGTCGGCAAAATTTTGGCTGTTATTCTCACAATTATCGGCCTGACCGCGATGATTAATTTTTATAATTTTATGGATGGTCTCGATGGCTTGGTGGCTGGCTGTACGGCGGTACAATTAGGATTTCTCGCTCTCTATTTTCAGCAACCAATTTTATGGCTTTTAGTGGCAGCTTTAGGCGGTTTTCTCCTCTGGAATTGGTCGCCAGCGAAAATTTTTATGGGTGATGTGGGTAGCACCAGTTTAGGGGCAATTGTCGCTATGGTTTTACTTAATAACCAGGGCAATCAAAGTCAGGCTTGGTCAGCTTTAACTATCACTTTACCTCTGATTGGTGATGCTATTTATACCCTTATTTGTCGATTATTAAAAAGGGAAAATATCTTCCAAGCTCACCGCAGTCACCTTTATCAAAGATTACAAAAATCTGGCTTGTCTCATTCACAAGTAGCGATTATTTATATGGGGGTAACTCTCCTGATTGCTATTAGTATTAACTCCTTAGGAATCCTAGGATCATGGCTGAGTTTACCTCTGATTCTAGGATTAATTTTTCTCGGAGAAATTTATCTGAATAGGAAAGTTAGCGAGCATAATTTAGCAGTGACAAGAAAAGAATAATTTTTTTTGCTATGGACTTAGGGGTTAGTCAAACCCAGAGAATGTTAGACTAAATCCTATTTAAAAATTATAGGATCGGGGGGTAAGGAGCAGCAGGAATCACTCAAATAGTTATTGGCTAAAGTCTTTTATTTTACTCAAAAACCGATGGTTTTAATCTGGCAAAAACTGAGCTATTTATCTATTATCCCTCCTAACCAAGAGAAAAGAAAAAATTAATATTTATCGGCCAGGGTTAGCTGATATGATCAAGGAGATGACTATCATTCCAAAGTCAATGAGCGCAAGAACATTATTCGATAAAGTCTGGGACGCACACACGGTTAAGATTCTTCCCAGTGGACAGACACAATTATTTATCGGACTGCATCTAGTCCATGAAGTCACCAGTCCCCAAGCTTTTTCGATGCTGAGAGAAAGGGGTTTAAAAGTATTATTTCCCAGACGGACTATTGCCACCGTCGATCACATCGTCCCCACCGAAAATCAGGCGCGTCCTTTCCTTGACGATTTGGCCGAGGAAATGATCCGGGCGATCGAAACTAATGTTCAAACCAATCATATTCCTTTCTATGGCATCGGTTCCGGCAATCAGGGCATAGTTCATGTGATCGCTCCCGAACGGGGTCTAACCCAACCGGGGATGACGATCGCCTGCGGTGATTCCCACACCTCCACCCACGGCGCTTTTGGGGCGATCGCTTTTGGCATCGGCACTTCCCAAGTACGCGATGTTCTTGCTACCCAAACCCTATCCCTATCGAAATTAAAAGTGCGTCGAGTGGAGGTAAACGGCGATTTAAACCCCGGTGTCTATGCTAAAGATGTAATTCTCCATATTATCCGTCAATTAGGCGTTAAAGGCGGTGTTGGTTATGCCTACGAGTACGCTGGTAGTACAATTGAACGGATGTCCATGGAAGAAAGGATGACGATTTGTAACATGGCGATCGAAGGTGGGGCCCGATGTGGTTATATCAACCCTGATCAAATCACCTACGATTACCTCAAAGGTCGTGATTTTGCGCCCAAAGACTGGGAAAGTGCGGTTAATTGGTGGGAAAGCATTAAAAGCGATGCCGATGCGGTTTATGACGATGTGGTGGTCTTCGATGCCGGCGAAATCGAACCCACAGTTACTTGGGGGATTACTCCGGGCCAAGGAATCGGGGTTAACGAAGTCATTCCCACTCCCGAAAGTTTACCGGCAAGTGAAAGAGCGATCGCAGAGGAAGCCTATCAATACATGAAACTCACCCCCGGCACCCCGATTAAAGGCACAAAAATCGATGTCTGCTTCGTCGGTAGCTGTACTAACGGCCGGATCAGTGATCTGCGCGAAGCGGCCAAATTTGCCCAAGGTCATCGTGTTGCCCCCCATGTGAAAGCTTTTATCGTCCCCGGTTCCGAAAGAGTCAAAAAACAAGCGGAAGCAGAAGGATTAGACCAAATTTTCCTAGCATCGGGCTTTGAATGGCGCGAGGCGGGCTGTTCCATGTGTTTAGCCATGAATCCCGATAAATTGCAGGGAGATCAGATCAGCGCCTCCTCCTCCAATCGTAACTTTAAAGGTCGTCAAGGTTCCGCTTCCGGTCGTACTTTGTTGATGAGTCCGGCGATGGTGGTAGCGGCAGCAATTAAAGGGGAAGTCACCGATCCCAGGGAGTTGTTAAATTAAATAGGGTTTGCTGAAAAAGTTTGTTACTGGGGTCAGGAGTCAGGAGTCAGTATTCAGGAGTCAGTATTCAGGAGTCAGTATTCAGGAGTCAGTATTCAGGAGTCAGATGTGAGTTTTCAGTTCACTGATTACTGTTTACTGATCACTGAAAAAAGCTTCTCCCCACACCCTACACCCCACACCCCACACCCCACACCCCACACACTGTTTTTGAC
>VYLE01000622.1_pt1 | contig 15642 bp, 12 predicted proteins | sample 5114391 | NCBI WGS metagenome assembly VYLE01 (sample SAMN12291771, study PRJNA351875) | freshwater metagenome | isolation source: freshwater lake | place: USA: Michigan, Kent Lake | collected 2013-08-15
CCGCGTCACCGCCGGTGACATCGAGCGTGCCGCGAGCGGCAAGGCTCCAGCCGCGGCGCCGGCCGCCCGTCCCTCCGCCGCTCCGGCCGAGCGCTCGCCCGCGCCGGCGCCGGTCATTTCCGGCGACGGCATCTCCGCCCGCATCCCGTTCCGCGGCGTGCGCCGCAAGATCGCTCAGGCCCTCGACCTCTCGGTCAAGACCGCGGTCCACTTCACCGTCGTCGACGAGGCTGATGTGACCGCGCTTGATCGCAAGCGAAAGGAATACTCGACGGTCCTCGGCCAGAAGCTCTCGCTCCTGCCCTTCATCATGCTGGCGGTGACGAAGGCGCTGAAGAAGCATCCGACCGTCAACTGCAATGTCGACGACGCGAAGGAGGAGATCCTCATCAAGAGCGTCGTCAACCTCGGCTGTGCGGTCGACACCGACCACGGCCTCATGGTGCCGGTCATCCACAACGCCGATCATCTGAGCATCGTCCAGCTCGCCGACGCGGTGAAGGATCTTGCGGCGAAGTGCCACAACCGCACCGTCGCCCGCGAGCAGCTCAGCGGCGGCACCTTCACGATCTCGAATGTCGGCAGCTACGGCGGCATGTTCGCCACGCCGATCATCAACTATCCCGAGATCGCGATCCTCGCCGCGGGCCGCGCGAAGGAAAAGGTGCTCGTGAAGCACGGGCAGTTCTATGCCGGCCATGTCCTTCCGCTCTCCCTCTCCTGCGATCACCGCGTGATCGACGGTGCCGAGGGCGCCCGCTTCCTCAACACCGTCGTCAAGCTGCTCGAGGATCCGGCGTCGTTGGTCGGGTGAGTGCGAACCGCTCCCCTCACCCATCTGCTCAACTCGTCCACGCGCCGAGCAGGATCGCGAGATCCGGGGGGCCCACCGCGCCGTCGCGATCGAGATCGCCGGCGCCGGGAAGGTTCCAGCCGCCGAGCAGGATCGCGAGATCCGACGCGTTGACCGACCCGTCGCAGTCGAGGTCGCCCAAGGCAGGCTGCACCGGCGTCAGGCGGACCGCCACGACATCGTTCCGCGAGTCGGCGGCGTAGCCGGTGATGCGGCCTTCCGCGTCGATCGCTCGCGCGACCCGCATGTCCAGCCCCGAACCAGGAAGCAGCAGCTCGTTGAGGTCCCGCATCACGCCGTCGCGCCACACGAACGCCGTACTGGCGTTGATCGACGCAGCGGTGCCCCAGCACTGACCCACCACAACGCCCCCGTCGTTGAGGTCGTTGGCCGCACTCCGCTTGAATCCCGGCAGAGGCTCCAGCACCTGCATCGAACCCCCTGTCCAGACGATTGCCCGGGTGATCGTCGACCCGTCGGGTAGTTCGGCGATGCCGAAGCCGACGATCTCGCCGCACTCGTTGATCGCCGCTGCAGCACCGGTTCCGTTCGGGATGTGGCCGAGGTTCGTCAGCTCGCCGGTGTCGAGGTCGAACAGAAACGCGTCGGACTGCGTTCCGGTCGACGAGCCCATCCACCCGACGACCTGGTTGGTCTCGTTCACATCTCGCGCCGAGCCGTTCAGTCCCGGAAGCGGCAGCTGGACCGGCAGTTGGTTCAGCCACACAACCGCCTTCGGCGCTGACGGAGCGTACGACTCGCCCACCACGACACCGCCATCACTCAGGCGGAGCGCCACGGCACCGGAAGTGCCCGCGGGGAGTCCCAACACCGTCGTTGTGCCGTTCGACCGAACGAAGGCGACATACTCGCCCGCGCCCGTCTCCGCCCACCCTGCGATCTGACCAACCGCATTGATGTCCTCGGCCCGCATATCGACCGTGCCCGGCAGCATCGGAAGCGCGACCAGCGCCTGCCCCGGCGCCGCCACGAACGCCCGGTCCACCGCTGAAATGCACGTGCTGTAGTACCCGACGACAGCACCACCCGAGACTCCGTTCCCTTGCGTCACGGGGAACAACCCGAACCCGCAGTACGGGGCTTGGATGAAGTCGACCGAGTATCGCACGCAGGCACCCGAGTCGGCAGAGGCCGTACGGGTGATGATCCCAACAGACATGTCGGCGACGAGCGCTACCGAGACCATGCGCGGCAAGACTTGGTTCATGTTTTCAAGCGTACGGCGCACTTCATCCATTGCAATCTTGGGGCCTCGATTGTCCTCAATGTCACACTCGAACCCGCTCGGGGGTTCCCGCGTTGCGGTCCATGTTCCAACTGTCGAGCCACGCAAGCCGGCCAGGATGAAGGAGATTCGCTGATGTTTCCGTCCCAACCCCGTTCAATCTCGGTCGTCCTCGCAATTGCGGCTGCCTGGGTCCTCGCCAGCAGTTCCCGCGCGGCGACGTTCCACATTGATCCAAATGGCGCGGATACGGCCAGTGGGCTTGGATGGCTCAACGATCCGATTGCTGGAAATCGTGCCTTCAAGACCCTCTTTAGGGCGCTCGCCGCCGGGAATTCTGAAGGCGTGGAACTGTGACATACAGGCCGCCGCCGGCGACATCGCCGGCGCGATCACCTGGGAGACCCCGAACCTGAATGCAGATCCGTTCTACGACGCCGACGCACGGCCCGGGTTCGCTTCGCTCTGCCTCAATCAGGGCGACCCGGCGTTGGGGCTCCTGCTCGTCGATCTCGGCGATGTCGATGACGACAACGACTTCGGCGAACAGCTTCCGATCGACGCAGGCGGCGACGCGAGGCGCATGTATCCGGCACACCGAATCGACATCGGCGCTCTCGAGAACCAGCTCGACTCGTGCGTCGGTGACATCGCACCCAACCTCAACGGCGGACCCGACGGCGCCGTGGACAGCGCGGACCTCGCCACGCTGCTCGCGCGCTGGGGCACGCCCGGCGGCGTGGCCGACCTCGCCCCGACCGCCGGAGACGGCATCGTCGACTCGCTGGACCTCGCCGCACTGCTTGGGGCGTGGGGACCGTGCGCCGAGCAGGGCATGATGACGATGATGTCGGAGTCATCGGCCAGTTCACCGTCGCCCGCCGAGATCGGGGCGATGCTGGGCTTCGCGTCGATCGACGAGTTCGTCGCGTGGCTCGAGAGCCTTGGATTCGAGGCGATGAGCGCGATGCTTCAGGCACTCTTCCCCGACTGATCGACCACCGCGGATCGACGGCGCCGAGGGCGCCCATCTGCTCAACTCGTCCACGCGCCGAGCAGGATCGCGAGATCCGGGGGGCCCACCGCGCCGTCGCGATCGAGATCGCCGGCACCGGGAAGGTTCCAGCCGCCGAGCAGGATCGCGAGATCCGACGCGTTGACCGACCCGTCGCAGTCGAGGTCGCCCAAGGCAGGCTTCACCGGGGTCAGGCGCACCGCCACGACATCGTTCCTCGAATCGGCGGCGTAGCCGGTGATGCGACCCTCCGAGTCGATGGCCTGCGCGAGCTGCAGCTCGAGCCCGGAACCCGGAAGCAGCAGGTCGTTGAGGTCCCGCATCACGCCGTCGCGCCACACGAACGCGGTACTGGCGTTGCTCGACGCAGCCGTCTTCCAGCATTGGCCCACCACGACGCCCTCGTCGTTGATGTCGTTGGCTGCGCTCCGCATGAAGCCCGGCAATGGCTCCAGCACCTGCATCGAACCCCCTGCCCAGACGATTGCTCGGGTGATCGTCGACCCGTCGGATTGTTCCGCGATTCCGAAGCCGACGATGTCGCCGCACTCGTTGATCGCCGTCGCGGCACCGGTTCCGTCGGGAAGGTGACCGAGGTTGGTCAACTCGCCGGTGTCGAGGTTGAGCGCGTACGCGTCGGACTGGAAGGTGGGCACCACGCCCATCCAGCCGACGACGTGGTTGGCCTCGTTGATGTCTGCTGCCCTGCTTGAGGAAACAGCGGGCAGAATCTGTGTTGGCACGCCTCCCACCCACACCGTCGCCTCGGGGGCGTCTGGCTCGTACGACTCGCCCACGATGATCCCCGCGTCGTTGAGCGACCACGCCTTCGAGCCCGCGAACCCCGCCGGAGTCTGAAGCACTGTCGTCACGCCGCCGGAGCGCAGGAACGCGAGATACTCGCCCGCGCCGGTCTTCGCCCATCCAACAACCTGACTTACCCCGTTGATGTCCTCCGCCTGCATGTCGACGGTTCCGGGAATCATCGGCAGCGTCACCATCGCCTGGCCTGGCGCGGCCACGAACGCCCGGTCCACGAGCGAGATGCAGGTCGAGTAGTACCCGACGACCGTGCCGCCAGAAACGCCATGTCCTTGCGTCACCGGATACAGGCCAAAACCACAGTACGGCCCTTGGATCACTTCCACCGCATATCGAACGCACGGGCCGGAGTCGGCCGAGGCCGATGGGGCACTGATGCCAACGCATAGTCCGCCGAGGACCGTTCCGACAAGAAGCCTCGCGGGGACTCGTTTCACGAATACAAGCGTACTTCGGACTTTCGTACGGGCAACCGCGGATGTGCGATTGTCCATATCGAATATGGAAGAGTCGCGCGTAAGCATGCATCCAACCGATCGATGGTCGCTCATGGACCGGGCGCACCGCCATCAAGAAGCTGCACGCGGCCGTCGGATGATGGGACGGCGAGATACCGGCCGTCCGGACTGAACGCGAGCCGGCGGATCGTGCCGCCCGCGGCGCGGTAGGTCATGACGATCTCGCGTGTCGACGGATCGATGAGCGAGACGCTGCCGAACCAGCCCGCTGCGGCGAGACGCGAGCGGTCGGGCGACCACGCGAGGCTTGTGACGAACTGACCGACACCGTCGATGACCTCGTCGCCGCTGCCGTCGCGGGCGTTCCAGATGCGCACCGTCTGGTCGCGCGATGCCGTGAAGAGCCGCTCGCCGTCGTCACTCCACGCAACGGCGAAGACATCCCAGGCGTGGCCGCTCATGCGGGCGACCTGCTCGCCGCTTGCGACGCTCCAGACGCGCGCGGAGCCTTCGCGCGACGAACTCGCGAGTCTGCTTCCGTCGGGGCTGAAGAGGACATCCGTGACGCGGGCGAGATGCCCTCGCAGGACGGCCCGTTCGAGACCGGTCGCGAGATCCCAAAGCCTCACCGTTGCGTCGTCACCGCAACTTGCGAGCAGCGTTCCGTCGGGACTGATGTCGACCGCCCAGACGCCTCGCTCGTGCCCGGTGAGGACGCGCTCCAGACGGAACGGTTCCCCGTCCGCGTGCGCGAGCCACACGCGCACCGTGCCGTCGGAGGATGCCGAAGCGAGACGCTGACCGTTGGGCGCGTAGCACACATCGAGCACAGTCCCGGTGTGGCCCTCAAGCGTCGCGATCTCGTCATACGAGCCGATCGACCAGAGCCGAATCGCCCGATCCGCGCCACCGGTCACGAAGCGATCGGCGATGGGCGAGAACGCAACGCAGTTGGTCCCTCCCTCATGGGCCGAGAGAACGAGGCCCGCCATGCCGGCGGTCTGGCGCGGCTCCCACCACCGAATCGTGCCGTCCCATGACGCGGTCGCGAGCCGCGCGCCGCCGTCGACGAAGGAAATGCCCGCGATCGCCTCCTCATGTCCGGTGCCGGAATACAGCAATTCCGCGTCGGGAAGTCCGACGAGCGTGATGGCGCTGTTGCCCTGTCCGATCGCGATGCGCGAGCCCGTGGCGTCGAATGCGATCGAGCGCACGAGACTCAGGCCGTCGCGCATCTGGAGGGTCGTGATCTCCTTGCCCGATGCTATCGATACGATCGAAACGATGCCATTCGCCCGTCCGACCGCGATGCGGTCGATGTCGGCGCGGACCTCGACGCATCCGATGTCGCCCGGGAGCTTCCATGACCGACGCTCCGTGAGGGTCGCGCCGTCAAGGACGACGATCGACTCTTCCGCATCCCACACGACGAGAAGGCTGCCGTCATCGGCGAACTTGGCGCGGCGCACCGTGCGCCCGCCGAGTGTGACGGCCTCTGGGCGATCGGCACCCGGAGGCAGCACGAAGAGGTGTCCCTCGTCGGTGACGATCGCGATGCGCCCTTGGCGATCCTCGCTGAGGCCGACGATCTCCTCGTCGGAGACGCGGGCCACGACCTCGGACTCCGCACCGACGCCGTCTAGCCTGAGGAGTGTCCCGTCGCCGGATCCGACGAGCGTGCGGCCGTGACGATCGAGGAGAACGGCGGTCGCGCTGCCGGCATCGGGCCGCCACTCCGAGAGCATCGTGCCGACATCGGGGCCGTCGGCAAGACGCCACCGCCGAACGCTTCCCCCCTCGTCGAGCGTGACCGCCGTCGCACCGTCGCGATCCACGCTCCAATGTCGGATCGCCCGATCGTGGGCGACGACGGTGCGAGCGCTCCCGTCCGAGGTGCTCGCGAGAAAGCCCCATTCCCACCCGCGATGCTCGACCGGCGCGTCACGGACATGGCGTCGGACCTGTCCCATTTCACCATATTGAAATGATGCGACCGCTGCCGAAATGCTGGCGAGATAGCTTTTCCGAAGGGCCTTGTCGCGCTCCCGATCGGCGCGGGCCTCGGCGAGCGTGCGCTGACGCAACTCATCGGCGGCGACGAACGCCGAGCGCAGGCTGATCGCGGTCGCCGCGACGAGGGCGACGAACCCCAGGCCCGCAGCCGTCACGAGCGTCCGGTTGCGCCGGGCGAAGAGCCGCGCCTGATAGAGCATCGTCGGCGCGCGCGCCTCGATCGCCTGGTGGGCGAGCAAGCGCCGGAGATCGGCGGCAAGTGCGGCGACGCTTCCGTAGCGGCGTTCCGGCTCCTTCGCCATCGCCTTGAGGACGATCGCCTCGACATCGCCGCGCAGGCGCGCGTCGATCGCGCTCGGTCGGCGGGGCTCGACGCGCTGGATCGTGTGAATCGCCTCGTGCACCGGGAGCGCGTCGAGGTCGTGGGGCGGCGCGCCGCAGAGCACCTCGTACAGAAGCACCCCGAGCGAATAGACATCGGTTCGCGCGTCGACCGTCGCACGCGGCGTGCACTGCTCGGGACTCATCGCGTTCAGCGTGCCGATCATCTGCCCCGCGGTCGTCGCCTGATCGCGGCCGCCCTCGCGGGCCGCACGGGCGATGCCGAAATCGATGACCCGCGGCTGGCCGTTCGCATCGACGAGCACATTCGCGGGCTTCAGGTCTCGATGGATGACGCCGTTGAGATGTCCGTGCTGGACCGCGTCGCAGACGCGAATCATGAGCTCGATTCGCGCCGCGAGCGCGAGTCGCTCGGCGACACAGTGCGCCGTGATCGTTCGGGCGCCCTCGACGAGCTCCATCGCAAAATAGGGAATGAGGCCGGCGCCGTCGTCGAAGGTGCCCGCCTCGAAGATCGCCGCGATCGCCGGATGCCTGAGCTTCGCGAGCACTTCGGTCTCGAACTCGAAGCGTCGCAATGCGTCCGGGCCGGCGACGCTGCGGCGGAGGATCTTGAGGGCGACGCGTCGGCGCGGCAGTTCCTGCGTCGCCTCGTAGACGGCCGCCATGCCGCCGACGCCGACGAGCCGCTCGATGGTGAAGCCGGGCACAGCGGGAAGCACATGGCGTTCGCTCCGTGCGGCCGCAGCCTCGCGAAACGCCGCGCCGACCGGCCGTTCGAGAAACGCATCGGTTCGCTCGAGCGCGGCGAGGAGCGCCCGCACGCGGGTCAGCGTCGCGGCGTCGCCGCCGCAGAGTCGCTCCGCCTCGATCGCCCGGTCCGCCTCCTCGAGCTCGATGAGCTGCTTGAGGATCGCGTGTGCGCGGCGCTCGACCTCATGGGCCATCGCTTCCCCCGTCGCCGGCGGGTCCGAGCCGATCGGCGAGCCATGCCTTCGCGCATGCCCACTCGCGATCGACGCTCCGCCCGCTCACGCCGAGATACTCGGCGATCTCGTCGATCGAGAGACCGCCGTAGAAGCGCATCTCGACGATGCGGGCCTGCCGTTCGTCGAGTTCGCCGAGTTCGACGAGCGCTTCCTCGAGGGCGAGGATGTCGAGATCGCGTGACGCGCCTCGATCGGCAACGGTCTGGCCGACGGTGTCAAGCGGCACGCGCAGCCGTTCGCCGCCGCGCTTGAGCGCATCGCGAGCTCGGGCATGGTCGATCAGCACGCGGCGGATCACGCGGGCCGCGACGGCGAAGAAGTGCAGGCGGTCGCGCCAATCGGTCGAGCGCTGATCGATGAGGCGGATATACGCCTCGTGCACGATCGCCGTGGCTTCCATCGTGTGCCCGCGGCGCTCGCCGGTCATCTGGTGCGCTGCGAGCCGGCGGAGGTCGTCGTAGATCGCCGCGAGCAGGGCGTCGACATCACCGCGCTCGCCGCTCGATGCGGCGCGAAGGAGTCGCGTGATGTCGCTTGGTCGTTCACTCATGGGAAGTCCCCCGCCGCGCTCGCTCTGGTGACCGAGACCACGGCTTCCCATTGTGACGCCCGTTCGTCACGCGGTCCACGCGCCGAGCAGCACCGCGAGATCGAGGGCGTCGGTCGTGCCGTCGCCGTTGAGGTCCGCGCCGGCCGTGTTCCACGCGCCGAGCAGGATCGCGAGATCGGCGGCGTTCACCACGCCGTTGCCGTCAAGATCGGGAAGGGCGGTCTGGCAGTCGTCAGGCACGAAATCTCCGTTCTGGTCGGTGGAACTCTTCGGCGCGACGATGACCGCATTCGCGGGACCGGCGTCAACACCGTAGGAGCGATAGGTGCGCTCAAGATAGCCACTCTTGATGTTGTAGCCATTCAGCGTCGAGGAACTCGCCGAGCTGGTCGCAAGATACGCCTTGCCGTTGCCGCTCAGGGCGACGCCCGACGCACGACTGAGCAGGCCGTTCGACTGCACATCGAATCGGCCGAGATACGCACGGGTCGCCGCGTCGAAGCGGACGAGTGCGCCCTGGGCGCGGCTCGCCACGATGATGAAGGCGGCATCGGGCGATTCAATCACGCCAAAATAATCATGACCCTGACCGCTGCCGTCGAAACCCGTGGTCGGCGTGCCGTTCGCAAGGAACTGGCGGATGCGGCCGTCGGTTGAGGTGACGAGGATGCGTCCGTCGGCGCGCACCGCGACATCGCGCGGCGTCGGCGCTGCCTGCTTGCCGCCGCCGATCCAACCGAGGAAGGTGCCGTCGGTCGTGTAGCGTCCGACGCCGCCGAGCGAGTGGGCGACGAGGAGCGAACCGTCGTTCGCGAAGGCCAGTCCGTTCGCGGAGCCCGAGCCGACATCGACGATCGCCGGAAGCGCCGAGGCCGTCGCGCGATCGATCGGACGGACGAAGCGCCCCGCACTCGCATAGAGCAGTCCGTTCGGCCCGATCGCGAGATCGAAGATGTCCGCGCCCAGGTCGACGGCGCGGAGGAGAACGCTCGATCGCGGATGCAGCTCGCGGACGAATCCGTCCTGTCCGCCGGTCCAGATGCTCAGCCCGCCGGCGAGCTCCGCGAGGTCGAGCGTGCCGTCGCCATCGCAATCCTCGCATGCGTCGAGGATGCCGTCGCGATTGCGGTCAAGCTGCATGTCGAGCTGGATCTCGGTGAGATCCGAAACGCCGTCGCCGTTGCAGTCCGGTTCGCACTCGTCGGGCACGCCGTTGCCGTAGGCGTCGACCGAGGTTCCGAGCGAGATGTCGAGCCCGTCCGGAATCCCGTTGCCGTTGCAGTCGGGCTGGCAGCCGTCCGGCGTACCGTCGCCGTCAGTGTCCTTCACGAGACCCTGGGCGATCGCCTGCGAATCGAGCACACCGTCGCCGTCGCAGTCCTGGCAGGCATCGGGAATGCCGTCGCCGTCGGCATCGGCCGCACCGGCCTCGACGGCCTGGGCGTCGCTGACGCCGTCGCCGTCGCAGTCGCTCTCCATGCACTGCGGAGCTCCGGCGATGAAGCTCTCCATCTCCTCGACGCACACGCGATGGAACTCGAGATCGATGTTCGCCGACGCGCCGCTGTTGATGTGGCAGTAGGACATGATCGACCCGCGCTGCACGGCGCCCGCGTTGCATGCGTCGAGTCCGTAGCTGTGGGTGTGGAGCGACGCGACATTGTGGCCGAGCTCGTGGGCGATGACATTGATGTCCCAGTTGCCCGGATTCGTCGCCACCGGATCGGCGAAGCTCCCGATGATGTAGCCGTTCACGCAGTAGCCGAAATCGGTGCAGCTCGCGTCGAGCCACGCGACGCCGCCGTAGGGCAGGTTGCGGCGGCCGCTGACGAAGTGGGCGAGATCACGCTCGACCATCGTCATCGTCGCGTTCCAGTCGTCGCGGAAGGGATAGAGCGGATCGGGATCGTTGTAGAGATCCTCCGGCACATCGAAGAATCGCGTGAAGACGATCTCGACGCGGGCGCCGACATCACGCTGATAGATCGCGCTCACCGCGCCGTAGACGCTCGATATGTATTCGGCCGCGTCGATCACATTGCCGAAGATCGTGAAATATTCAAAATCGGTATCGATGGCGATCTCGATCGTCGGCACCGCGCCGGCGGGAATCGTCGCGTTTCCGGCGACGCCGCCCTGGCGACCGCCCCGATCGCCGCGCACGCCGCCGCACATCGGCACATCGGGTGCGCTCGTTCCCGTCGTACGGTCGAATCGGCCGGCGCCGCGGACAAGTCCTGCGCCGGTCCCGCCGACCGGACGCAGCGTGTAGCGCTCGCGGCCGGGCCCGAGATCGATCGTCGCGGCAGCGCCGCGGTCGCTCACCGCGAGATAGACCGAGGATCGCTTCGCCCCGACGACCTCGCCGCGGAAGTGCTGCACCGCGCGCATCGCCTCAGCGACGCCCGGCGCCGTGCGACGACCGATGCGGGTCTCGATGTCATGGGCGACCACCTGAAAGCGCTCGAGCTCGAGCGTGACGACCGTGCCGTCGGCGAGCGTCACGCCGGGAAGCGTGACCGTCGGGCCGGCCGCGCGCATGCGCGCCGCGAAGGCCGCATCGAGCGTCAGCACGCTTCCCTGCTGGACAAGTGCAGACATCGGCGTCGCGCCGTCGGCGCCCGCGGGAGGCATCGCGCTCGCGGCGTGGGCGAGAAGCGAGACGGCGATGAGACCGGCAAGTGCGGAACGGCTGGACGGACACCGACGACGGAAACTGGACATGCGGGCTCACTCCGAGCGATGCCGACCGCATCCCGTGCGGAGGGCGAACGCAAACGGATGCTACGGCCACGGGTCGCAAACTCCGACGGGAAAACGCCTGTTTCGCGTCGGCGGCAAAGCGGTCAGCGCATAATCCCCGGCGCATGATCGACCACGCTGCGACCGACCCGGCGCTTCCCGGACGCCACGCCTGGCGGGTGACCCCACTTCGCGCGGGCGGTTTCCGCCTCGACGGCGGCGGCATGTTCGGCCTGATTCCCAAGACGATGTGGTCCGGCTGGACGCCGCCGGACGCGTCCAATCGCATCGCCCTCGCCTGCAACGCCCTCCTGCTCGAGGATGGCTCCATGCGCGTCCTTGTCGAAGCGGGGTACGGGGCGAAGTGGTCGGCCAAGGAGCGAGCGGTCTACGAGCTTGAGGAGCGCACCGTCGTCGACGCCCTGCGCGAGCGCGGCCTCGGGCCCGAGTCGATCGATCAGGTGATCGTGACGCATCTGCATTTCGATCATGCGGCGGGATTGACCGAACTCGATGCGAATGGCGTTCCCCGACCGGTCTTTTTGCACGCGCCGATCATCGTTCAGGAGCGCGAGTGGGAAGACGCCGTCGCCAACCGTTCGACGATGACCCGCACCTATCTCCGCACCCATCTCGATCCGGTGCGCGAGCTGGTTCGCCCCGTCCACGGCATCCACGAAGTGCTGCCCGGGATCCTCGTTCGGCCGCTGCCCGGCCACACCTGGGGCCAGCAGGGCGTCTTCGTCCGGACCGCGGAGGGAATCCTCGTCTTTCCGGGCGACCTCATGCCGACCGCGCACCATGTCCACCTCGCCGCCAACATGGGCTACGACATGCTGCCCTACGAGAACATGCTGCAAAAGCGGGCGTTTCTGCGCGAGGCTGCGGATGGAGGCTGGACGATCGCCCTCGATCACGACCCGTCGGGAACCCTCGTTCGGGCCCACGCCGAGGACGCGGAGAGCGGGCGATTTCGACTCGAACGCCTCGCCTGATGAGGCTCTCGCCTCAGCAGAGACAAAGGGGTGGTCGACGGATCGCCGGAAAGCCGCTTGCGGAGCGCCGAGAACGGCCCGTATTCTCCCTGTCATGAAGTTCACGCAACGGCTGCTCTCCTCGACGCTCACGACGCTCGCCCCGCTGGCGGCCCTCGCGGTGACCAGCGCTGCGCTCGCCCAAGCCACGGGCCCGCGCCAGCCCAAGGTCGACGCCGTCCCGAGCCCGGTCATCGGCTACGGCATTTTCCTTGTCTTCGCGGCGATCGTGCTGGCGATCAGCCTCTATCCGTCGAAGCGCGCCCACAGCGATCTCTGATCCTCGCGCCGTTCCGCCCCTCTCGCCCGCCTTCGGGAGTCATCGATGCGCACCCGCCGTCGTCCGCTTGTCGGACTGCTTGCCCTGAACGCCCTTCTGCTCGGCGTTCTCGCGACCGTCGCCCTCACGCCGCGCGTGCAGGGTTCGCCCAACGCCCTCGGCCGCAGCAGCTACGCGATGGTCGCCGGCACGATCAAGGGACAGGCGATGCCCGTTCTCTTCATCGTCGACGAGGGAGCGCAGGAACTCGTCGGCGTCTCGTGGGACGAACAGGCGAAGACCCTGACCGGCATGGGATACCGCAATGTCGGCGCCGACAGCGCCGAAGTCGGCCGCGCCCGCAACTGATGCACCATTCACGAAAGGCACCCATGCGCACCTCCGCAGCAGTTCTCTGGGCCTCGGCCATCATCGTGCTGGCGCTCATCCTGGTCACCGCCGGCCGTCTTCCGGAAAATCCCGCGCACGCGGCGATGGCCACGACCGGCAACGGCGGCTTCACGCTCGTCACCGCCCCGAGCGGTTTCGGTCCGGCCGACAAGCCGTACGAGATCCTGTATGTGATCGACAACACCTCGCAGATGCTCTATGTCTACGCGATCGACAGCGCGAGCGACCGGCGCATCCTGCTGCGGAGCGGCGCGAGCCTCCCGGCTCTCTTCCGCGCCGGACGCGGCGGCTGACCGGCCGTGCGCGCATCCCTCGCCATCCCGTCGCGCCGTCCCGTCGATCCGCTCGGCGCGCAGCAGCGCGCCGAGAGCTTCACGAAGCGGTCGATCAAGCGACAGTCGAAGATGGAGGGGCTGCGCCTCGCCCTCTCGATGGTCGACCTGACGACGCTCGAGGGTAAGGACAGTCCGGAGAAGGTTCGGGCGCTCTGCCGGAAGGCGATGCGCGTCTCGGAACGGGTGATCGATCCGCCGCTGCCGCCGGTCGCCGCGGTGTGCGTCTATCCGACGCTCGTGCGGATCGCCCGCGAGACGCTCGCGGGAAGCGGCGTGAAGGTCGCATCGGTCGCGACGGGCTTTCCGAGCGGCCAATATCCGCTCGATGTGCGGCTCGCCGATGTGCGATACGCCGTCGCCGAGGGAGCCGACGAGATCGACATGGTCATCTCGCGCGGTCTCTTTCTCGCCGGACGCTTCGGCGAGGTGATGGAGGAGATCCGCGCGATCAAGGAAGCCTGCGGGCCGGCGCATCTCAAGATCATTCTCGAGACCGGCGAGCTTGAGACGCTCGACGCGGTGCGCTTCGCCAGCGACATGGCCATCGATGCGGCGCTCGCCGCACCGGCCGACGGCAGGCGCGCCGAAGATGGTGAGATCTTCATCAAGACCTCGACCGGCAAGGTCACGCCCGCGGCGACGATGCCGGTGACCCTCGTCATGCTCGAGGCGATTCGCGACGCGTATCGCCGAACGGGGATCCGGATTGGCATGAAGCCGGCGGGCGGGATCCGCACCGCGAAGTCCGCACTCCACTACCTCGTGATGGTGCAGGAAACGCTCGGTCCCGAGTGGCTTTCGCCCCACCTCTTCCGCTTTGGGGCAAGCACCCTCGCGAACGATCTTCTCCGACAGATTCTCAAAGAACTGCGCGGCCGCTATGTCGCCGCGAGCGACCTGTCGGAGGCGTGAGCGGCACGCGCGGCGCGATCGATCGTGAGGCTCTCGCTCGCTTATCCACCCTTTGCGGTCCGGTGCGATCCCTAGCGGACAATCGGCGGCGAACTTTCCTGCGCCGTACTGATGCGGCCTTCACGGTTCCGCCTTATCCTTCCGCCCCCTTGCGGCCGATGGCTGGCGCGGGTCCGTCGCAACGGCGAACCCGCTCACCGGTGAGCATCTCGGACGCAGGCCTGAGGTGTTCACTCTCCCCGCAGGCTTCGCCCAACCGTGAAAGGCCGGTGAGTTTCCGTAAGTTGCCGCAATCGCGAGGGTCGCGTGACGAAGAGAGCGAACAGATTGCGTATTCTTCCCGCGGCAGGATGCCATCATTTCTCAGGGCGAGCTCACGCCTGAACACGCGGCCGTCGGACGGCCGCGCCGAGCCCGCCTCCCCGTCACAGGGGTTCATTCCGATTTTGGAGGGGTTGCCGTCCTTGAACGGCACCAGCGTTTCATCTTTCCCGAAGTGCCCTGACCACCCGACCGAACGGTCGAAGGTGGCCTCATGAGCACCCCCGGCGCACAGCGTCGGATCGAGCAGCAGCTCTTCGGCTACCGGATCCTCAAGCACTTGGGAGACGGGGCCGCGAGCCGCGTCTATGCCGTGCGCGATCCGAAGACCAAGCAGATCTGGGCGCTCAAGCATGTGACGCTCGAAGAGAGCGACAAGGACCAGCGTTACCTCGACCAGGTGACGCAGGAGTACGAGATCAGCTCGAAGCTCGACCATCCGGCGATCCGGAAGATGTACCGGCTCGAGAAGGAGCGCAGCGGGCTCTTCAAGGTCTGCGGGCTCGGACTGCTGATGGAGCTTGTCGACGCGACGCCGCTGAGCGAGATGCCTCGGCCTCCGCTCTACTCCTGCGTGGAGATGTTCCTCCATGTCGCCCACGCGCTTCTGCACATGCATGAGCGCGGTTTCGTGCACGCGGACATGAAGCCGCTGAACATCCTCGTCGGCGACGACGGCCATGTGAAGGTCATCGACCTCGGACAGGCCTGCAAGGTCGGCACGAGGAAGGATCGCGTCCAGGGAACGCCGGGATTCCTCGCTCCGGAGCAGGCCTCGCGCGATGAGATCACTCCGCAGACCGATGTCTTCAACTTCGGCTGCACGATGTGGTGGGTGCTTCTTCGCGATCACGCGCCGCAGGCGAGGCAGATGGACGGCAACTCGCGCGGGGCGCGCGGCGAGATCCCATCGCCGCGGAAGCTCGACCCGACGATTCCCGAGGAGCTCTCGGTGCTCATCCAGCGCTGCCTTGAGGAGAAGCCCTATCAGCGCGTGAAGATGACTTGGGTCGTGCGCAAGCTGGAGGAGATCCTCCGCTCGCTCACGCCGGTGAAGAAGTCGATGGCGACGCGCTCAGCGGGCTGAGCCCGCGCTGGCGAGCACGGCGGCGAGCAGTTCGAGTTCGTCACGGGAGATCGTGCCGGCGCGCCGACAGGAGGCGTGCAGGTGCGGCGAAACGGCGAGAAAATCGCGGGCGTTCGAGGCGCGCACGCCGCCGCCGGGAACGACCTCGACCGGCGGTCGGCCGGACGGCGCCGCGGCGCGGGCGAGGCGGGCATCCTCGGCCAGACAGGCGATCCGCGCAGCGAGCGGGCGCACCGACGCGTCCCAGCCGGGC
>VYLE01000623.1_pt1 | contig 15612 bp, 14 predicted proteins | sample 5114391 | NCBI WGS metagenome assembly VYLE01 (sample SAMN12291771, study PRJNA351875) | freshwater metagenome | isolation source: freshwater lake | place: USA: Michigan, Kent Lake | collected 2013-08-15
GGCCTTCCGTTTCAGCCCCGCATCGTCCACCCCCGTGCCCCGGCCCACCCAGCCCACCGGATCGCCGCCGAACAGCGCCGCCGCCAAAGCCGCTGCAGGCGTGGTGTTGCCGATCCCCATCTCGCCCGTCACCAGCAGATCCGCCGCAGGGTCCACCGCGTTCCACCCGCAGGCCAGGGCCGCCACGACCTCATCCTCGCTCATCGCCGCCCCGGTGGTGAAATCCACCGTCGGGCGGTCAAGGTCCAGCGCATGCACCGACATCTCCGCCCCGAAGGCGCGGGAGAGTTGGTTGATCGCCGCCCCGCCATGCTGGAAATTCGCCACCATCTGCACCGTCACTTCCGCCGGAAAGGCCGAAACGCCCTGCGCCACGACGCCATGATTGCCCGCAAAGATCACCACCTGCGGCCGGTCGCAGCGCGGCTTTTCCACCCCCTGCCAACCCGCGATCCAAATCGCCAGATCCTCCAGCCGACCCAGCGCCCCCGGCGGCTTGGTCAATTGCCCGTTGCGCGCCCCTGCGGCAGCCAGCGCCCCGGCATCCGGGCCGGGCAGGCGAGAAAGGATCGCACGGAATTCGGAAAGCGTGGCAAAGGGAAGGGTCATCCAAGGTCTCTCATTGAAGGGGTCGTGCCGCTTGGCTACCTAAGGCAGAGGGCATTGACCAGCCGGTAAGGGACGCATTCATGACCAGCCGCGACACCGTCGCCACCCGCGCGCTTGACGATCTGGTCGCGGCCTTCGGCCTGCTGACCCGCCTGCCCATGCCGGACCGCAGCATCACCCCCAGCCCGCGCGCGGCTTGGGCTTGGCCTGTAGTGGGTGCCGCGCTGGGCGCGCTCTCCGCCGCTGCCGCCTCCCTCGCGCTTTGGGCAGGCCTGTCCCCCGCCATCGCCGCCGCCCTCGCCCTGATCACCAGTGCGCTCTTGACCGGAGGCCTGCATGAGGACGGGCTGGCCGATACCGCCGACGGCCTGATGGGCGGGCGCGACAAGGACCGACGGCTGGAGATCATGAAGGACAGCCGCATCGGCAGCTACGGTGCGCTGGCGCTCCTTCTCATCACCCTCATCCGCTGGTCAGCCCTCACCGCCCTCTTTGCCGCGGGCCAGCACTGGGCCGCCCTCATTGCAGCGGGCGCCCTCTCCCGCGCGCCCATGGCCGTGCTGATCGCCACGCTGCCCAATGCGCGCGGCAGCGGCCTCGCCCACCTCACCGGCCAGCCGCCGCGTAGCGCGGCCCTTGCCGCCTGCGGCATCGCCCTGATCGTCACCCTTCTCGTCATGGGCTGGGCGGTGGTCGCCATGGCGCTCGCCGCCGCCGCCACCAGCCTCTTCCTTGCCCGCGCCGCCAAGGCGCGCATCGGCGGCCAAACCGGCGACATCCTCGGCGCCAGCCAGCAACTGGCCGAAGCTGCGGCCCTCGCCTTCGCCGCAGCCCGGCTGACCTGATCCCTCCGCTTCCCGACCCCGCCCGGTCGGGAACGGAACAGACGCAGGCCCTGCCCCATGCGCCTGTGATCGCACGGGCAGGAGAATGCGATGCGCTACGGTGTTGGTATGGTCTTGGTGGTGACGGCGGGCGTGGTCTGGTCCACGCAAGGCCTGATCTTCCGCCAGATCGAAGAGGCAGGCACATGGGCCACGCTTTTCTGGCGCTCGGCAGGCATGATCCCCGTGCTGCTGGCCTTCCTCATCTGGCGCGCAGGCGGCTCTCCCTTGACCGCCATTCGCGCCGTGGGGCTGGCTGGCGTCTTGGGGGGCTTTGGGCTGGTGGGCGCCTTCGCGGGCGCCATCTATTCGATCCAGTCCACCACCATCGCCAATGCCGTCTTCCTCTTTGCCGCCGCCCCCTTCCTCACCGCGCTGATCGGCTGGGCGGCCTTGGGCGAACGCGTCCGGGCCGAGACATGGGCCGCTATGGGCGTGGCGCTGGTCGGCATTTTCGTCATGGTCCGCGGCGATCTCTCGGGCGGGGCCATGGCGGGCAACATCGCCGCGCTCGTCTCCGCCCTCGGCTTCGCCGTATTCACGGTCACCCTGCGCTGGGGCAAGGTCGCGGACAGCCTGCCTTCGGTCCTTCTGGGCGGGCTCTTTTCGCTTGTCGCCGGGGCACTGATCGCAAGCCAGATGGGCCAGACCCTCGCCGTTCCGGCCCCCGATGCACTCTGGGCCATGGCGATGGGGGCCGTCACGCTCTCCGGCGGGATGGTGCTTTATGAATTGGGCAGCCGCGTGGTCCCCGCCGCCGAAACCGCGCTTTTGTCGAATATCGAAGTGATGCTCGCCCCGCTTTGGGTCTGGCTATTCTTGGGCGAGACTGCCAGCAGCGCCACCTTCCTCGGCGGCGCGATCCTTCTGGTGGCCGTCACCCTGAACGGCATCTCCGGCGCAAGGCGCGCCACCGCTGCCCCGTAGGATGGGCAATACTGCCCATCCTACCGATGCCGCCGGAAAAACCGCGACCGGGCATACAGTTCTTCCAACCGCTTCAGCCGTCCCTCTGTCGCCGCCCATGTCCGGTCCTGCACCGACGCCAGCAGCGTCTCCACCAGCACCAGAAGCGACACGGTGGAATCCCATGCGCTTGGCGCTTCGATATGGCAGGCCAGCACATGCCGCGCATGAGCCGCGGCGGGCGACATCCAGCGGTCGGTGACCAAGACCACCTCCGCCCCCTGTTCCACCGCCATCTCGGTCAACTGCAGCACCGAATTCTCGTAACGGCGGATGTCGAAGACGACCAGCACATCCCCTTCCACCATGTCCAGCAGGGCGGGTGGCCATGTGTTCGACATGCCTGACAAGAGCGTCACGTTGGGCCGGACATTCTTCATCAGCGTGACGAAATACTCCGCCATCGCATGGGTGATCCGCCCCCCCATAGCAAAGACCCGCCGCCCCGGATCGGCCAGCAACGCCGCAGTGGCATCGAATTCCGCATGGTCGATCTGGCCCAGCGTCGCTTGCAGGTTCGCCACCACCGCATCGGCAAAGCGGTTCAGGATATGCGTGTCCGGCACGCCCCCTGCCCAGCGGTCATGCTTGGCAAGCGGCGAGACCAGCATCGCCTCCACCTCGCTCCGCAGCGCGTGCTGGTAATCCGGGTATCCCTTGAAGCCGAGCTTCTGGCACAGCCGCACCACCGTCGGGTTCGACACCCCCGAGGCCCGCGCCAGTTCCGCAATCGATCCCAGTGCCGCCATCGGATAATGCGTCAGGATGTGGCTCGCCAATTGCCGTTCGGCCCGCGTCAGATCACCCATCGCGGCGCGCATCCGCTCTTCGATCGTTTCGGTGATTGCCATGGCTCGGCCCCTTCCGCATCGGACTGCACAGCCTCCGGGCACCCGGCCATGATCTTGCCGAATCCCCCGCAGCCGCGGCGCAGAAAAAAATGTAACAGAAAATGCATTGCAGAAATATTCTTGACAGACACGGCAGGCGCAGAGGACGCTGACCGAAAGACAACAGGGGGATTCCTCGCGCATGACCGCGGGCCGCAGCGACCACAGCACGGGCTTTCCGCCCGTGATTGAGAATAGTTCCGCCAAGGGGCGGGCGGTGATCGTCTGCGAACATGCCTCAAATCACATCCCCGCGCTTTGGGGCGATCTCGGCCTGACGCCCGACCAACGCCGCGCCCATATCGCCTGGGACCCCGGCGCGCTGGGACTGGCGCGCGGGCTCGCGCGCCATCTCGACGCCGTCCTCGTCCATGCCCCCGTGTCGCGCCTCGTCTATGACTGCAACCGCGCGCCCGACATGGCCGGGGCGATGCCCGCCCGGTCCGAGGTGCACGACATCCCCGGCAACGCCGCCCTCTCACCCGAAGACCGCGCCGCCCGCACCGCCGCAGTCTATGTGCCCTTCCACGACGGCCTGCACGCCGTCCTGATGGACCGCATCGCCCGTGGCCTGCACCCCGCGCTGATCACCATTCACAGCTTCACGCCGGTCTATTTCGGCCAGCCCCGGACGCTGGAATTCGGCGTCATCCACGATGCCGACGACCGCCTCCCCCGCGCCATTCTGGCCGAGGCGCAGGCGCGCACCCGCCTCCGCGCCGCTTTGAACGAACCCTATTCCGCGCAGGATGACGTGACCCACACCTTGCGCCTGCATGCCACGCCCTACGGGCTGCCGAACGCGATGCTTGAGGTTCGCAACGACCTCCTCGCCACCCCTGAGGCCGAGGCGGCTATGGCCGCCACCCTCGCCCCCGTCCTCGCCGCCGCTATGGCCGCCCTCACCCCAGAACCCGTGTGACCCGCAAGATGCCCCGCTTCGTCATTGGCTTTGTCAGACTGGTGGATCGCCTGAACTATGGCGTCGGGCGCTTTGCCATGTATCTGCTGTTCGTCCTCATGGCGATCCTGATGTGGTCCTCCATCTCCAAGGCCTTCTTCAACCCGTCCCTCTGGACGCTGGAAATGGCCCAGTTCGTGATGGTGGCCTACTACATCCTCGGCGGTCCCTATGCGATGCAGAACGAAGCACATGTCCGCATGGACCTCTTCTATGCCAAGCAATCCCCCGTCCGTCGGGCGTGGTGGGACGGCTTTACCGTCTTCGCGCTCATCTTCTACCTCGCCATCCTGATCTGGGGCGCCGCCGAAAGCTTCGGCTATTCGCTGGGCATCCGGTGGACCGACCCCGAAACTTCGTTCCTAGGCTGGTCTTGGCCACAGATCGGGCGGCTGGAACGCAGCCCCACCGCATGGCGGCCCTATCTCTGGCCCATCAAGCTTGTCATGCTCATCGGCTTCACCCTCATGCTTCTTCAGGCGCTCTCGGCGCTGGCGAAAGACATCGCCACTATCCGCGGAGAGACGATCTGATGACCTACGAGATGATCGCCGCCCTGATGTTCTCTACCATGCTCCTCATGATGATGACGGGGCAGCGCGTCTTCGGCATCATCGGCTTCGTTGCGGTCATTGCCGCAATGGTGCTCTGGGGGACGGGCGGGCACAACATGGGCTTCTCTCAGGCGATGAAGCTGATGAAATGGTATCCGCTCCTGTCGCTGCCCATGTTCGTCTTCATGGGTTACATCATGTCGGAAAGCCGCCTGGCTGACGACCTCTACCGCATGTTCCACGTCTGGTTCGGCCCGGTTCCGGGCGGTCTTGCCATCGGAACCATCCTCTTGATGGTGCTGATTTCCGCCATGAACGGCCTGTCCGTCGCAGGCATGGCCATCGGGTCCACCATCGCGCTGCCCGAACTCTTGCGCCGAGGCTATCAGAAACAGATGGTGACAGGCGTCATTCAGGCGGGATCGTCGCTCGGCATCCTGATCCCGCCCTCCGTCGTGCTCGTCCTCTACGCCATGATCGCCCGCGCCCCGGTGTCCGAGCTTTGGCTGGCGGGCGTGATCCCCGGCCTGATGATGGCCGCGATGTTCATCCTCTACGTCTGGATCCGCTGCCGCCTGCAGCCCGAGCTTGGCCCCGCCATGGGGGCAGAGGAACGCGCCAGCATCACCCGCGCGGAAAAGATGCAGGCCCTGCGCGCCGGCGCGCTGCCTTTCATTATCTTCTTCGCCATGATGTTCCCCTTCATCTATGGCTGGACCTCGCTCGTCGAAAGCTCGGTCATCGGCGTGGCCGCCACAGTCGCCGCCGCCGTAATGAAGAGCCGGATGAACGGGCAGGTCTTCGAAGTTGCTACCCGCAACACGCTCTTCATCTCCTGCATGTTCATGTGGGTGATCCTCGCCGCGCTGGCCTTTGGCGCGGTCTTCGACGGGCTTGGCGCGGTGAAGGCGATCGAAAGCCTCTTCGTCGAACAACTGGGCTTCGGGCCATGGACGATCCTGATCCTGATGCAGGTCAGCTTCCTGCTGATGGGCATGTTCCTTGATGACACGGCCATGCTCGTGATCGTGGCCCCGCTCTACGTGCCGCTGGTGGCAACGCTCGACCTCGGCATCCCGCCCGAGGACGTTCTGATCTGGTATGGCGTGCTTTACACCATCACCTGCCAGATCGCCTATCTGACGCCCCCCTTCGGCTACAACCTCTTCCTGATGCGCGCTTTCGCGCCCCCGGAAATCACGATGGGCGACATCTACCGCTCCGTCGTGCCCTTCGTGCTGGTGATGGTGGCGGCCCTCGCGCTGCTGATGGTCTTCCCCGGCATCGCACTCTGGCTGCCCAACGTGATCTACCCGAACTGACACACCGATGCGGGGCACTCCCCGTTCGCAACAAGGAGGCTGACACCATGACGACTTCGAGACGTTCCTTCCTGACCAAGGGCGCGCTGGCCGGGGCCGCGACCCTCGCCGCCCCCGCCGTGGTGCAGGCGCAAGCCCCCATCAAGTGGCGCATGCAGACCTATGCTGGTGCCGCGCTCGGCGAACAGGTCGTGAAGCCCGCCGTCGATGCCTTCAACCGCATCGCGGCAGGCCAGATGGAGATCGAACTGTTCTACGCCGACCAGCTCGTCCCCACGGCCGAGCTGTTCCAGGCGATGCAGGCGGGCACCATCGACTGCGTGCAGTCCGATGACGACTCCATGGCCTCGCCCACCGAGGTGACGGTCTTCGGCGGCTACTTCCCGCTCGGCCTGCGCTACTCGCTCGACGTGCCCGCGCTCTTCAACAAATACGGGCTCAAGCAGATCTGGGAAGAAGAATACGCCGCCGTCGGGGTCAAGCACATCTCGGCCGGCGCATGGGACCCCTGCCACTTCGCCACGAAGGACCCGATCAACAGCCTTGCCGACCTGCAGGGCAAGCGCGTCTTCACCTTCCCGACCGCAGGCCGCTTCCTGACGCAGTTCGGCGTCGTCCCCGTCACCCTGCCGTGGGAAGACATCGAAGTTGCCATGCAGACGGGCGAACTGGACGGCATCGCATGGTCCGGTATCACCGAGGTCTACACCGTGGGCTGGTCCAACGTGACCAACTACTTCCTCACGAACAACATCTCGGGCGCATGGATCGGGCATTTCTTCGCCAACATGGACCGCTGGAACGAACTGCCGCCGCATCTGCAGGAACTGCTGGCGACCTGCTTCGAACAGTCCCACTACTACCGCCAGCACTGGTACTGGGCGGGCGAAGCCGATCTGCGCATCAACGGCGGCAAGCTGCAGCTGACCACCATCCCGGATGAGGAATGGAAGACCGTCGAAGCCGCCGCCCAAGTGTTCTGGGACGAGATCGCCGCCGAGTCCGAGGTGAAGGCCAAGGTCGTCTCGATCATCAAGCAGTATAACGACACCATGGTGAAGGCCGGGCGTCCCTACCGCTTCTGATCCCGCGCGCGGGGGGCGGCCATCCGCCCCCCGCACCCCCCGCATCGATCCTGCGGCTGCCGTTGCACAGGGTGGACTGCGTAGATATGATCAAATTCGGTCAGGCGGGCATCCGGCCCGCTCGGACCTAGTGGAGTTGTCCATGCCCACGGACCCGGCCACCTTCCCCCGTCGCGGCGACTGCTGGCCGCGCAAGCCCGAATTCGGCGGCGCCCTCCGCACCCGCCCGCCCGCGGGGCGCGGCTGACTGCGGTCAGCCCCCCGATCCCCAGCCCCGCCAAGGGGCCATGACGACCGTTTCAAGGATGAGGCCAAAGATGCCCGGAACCATGACTCTCGATGCCCTGAAAGACGCCGTGGATCGCGGCGAAATCGACACCGTCCTCGTCGCCGCGATCGACATGCAGGGCCGCCTGATGGGCAAGCGCTTCCACGCCGCCTTCTTCGTGAATGGCGGCCACAAGGAAACCCATTGCTGCAATTACCTTCTCGCCGTGGACATGGAGATGACCACCGTCCCCGGCTACAAGACCGCCGGATGGGAACAGGGCTATGGCGACTATGTCATGAAGCCCGACCTCGCCACCCTGCGTCCGCTGCCGTGGCTGCCCGGCACCGCGCTCTGCCTTGCCGACCTTCTGGACCACCACAGCCATGAAGAGGTCGCCGTCAGCCCCCGCGCGATCCTGAAGAAACAGGTCGCCCGCGCCAAGGCGATGGGCTTCGACCCGATGATGGCGACCGAACTTGAATTCTACATCTTCGAGAACGCCTACGAATCCCTGCGCGATCAGGGCTTTGCCAACCTCAAGCCGATCAGCGCCTATAACGAGGATTACCACATCTTCCAGACCACCAAGGAAGAGGCGCTCATGCGCGATGTCCGCAACGGCCTCTACGGCGCGGGCATCCCGATCGAGAACACCAAGGGCGAGGCCGACAGCGGCCAGCACGAGGTGAACTACCGTTATTCCGACGCGCTCGATACCGCCGACAACCACGTCATCGTGAAACAGGGCGTGAAGGAGATCGCGCATCTGAAGGGCAAGTCCGTCACCTTCATGGCCAAGTATGACCACCGCAAGGCGGGCTCCTCCTCCCATGTCCACCAGTCGCTCTGGACGCTGGACGGCAAACCCGCCTTCTACGACGAGGGCGACGAACACGGCATGTCCGCCACGATGAAACACTTCCTCGCAGGCCAACTTGCCCATGCGCAGGAAATCACCGCCTTCCTCGCCCCTTACGTCAACAGCTACAAACGCTTCTGCATCGGCCTCTTCGCGCCCACGAAAGCGGTGTGGAGCGCGGACAACCGCACCGCGGGCTTCCGCGTCTGCGGCGTGCATACAAAGGCCGTGCGGGTGGAATGCCGCATCCCCGGCTCTGACGTGAACCCCTATCTCTGCTGCGCGGCCCTCCTTGCGGCAGGGCTTGCGGGGATCGAACAGAAGCTGGCGCTGGAACCCGAGATGAAAGGCGACATGTATGCCGCCCAGAACGCCCGCGAGATTCCGAAAACCCTGCGCGCCGCCGCCGACCTTTTGCTCGCGTCGCAGATGCTGCGTGCGGCCTTCGGGGACGACGTGGTCGAACACTATCACCATGCCGCGCAATGGGAGATTTCGGAAACCGACCGCGTGGTGACCGATTTCGAACTCCAGCGCCTCTTGGAACGCGCCTGATCGGCGCAAGGACTCGGTGGGGTGGTACCCCACCCTACGGCCCGGGGTAGGGTGGGGTTCCACCCCACCACGCCCGCGAAACGGATAGAGGGTAGGGTGGGGGTTCCCCCCACCACCCCCCGCAGGACATGAAACGACAGGGCGGGGCGATCCCGCCGCAACAGGTGACGCATATGAAACCCATCCAACTCATCTCGCCGGTCGATGGATCGGTCTATATCGAACGCATGCCCCTCTCGCGCAACGCGGCCTTCGCTGCCGTCGCCCGCGCCAAGGCCGCCCAGAAGGCCTGGGCCGCCAAGCCGCTGGAAGACCGCATCGCGCTGGTCAAGGCGGGTGTGAAAAAGCTCAACGACATGTCCGCCGTCATCGTGGAAGAGCTTGCCTGGCAGATGGGCCGCCCCGCCCGCTTTGGCGGCGAATTCGGCGGCGTCAACGCCCGGACCGACTACATGTCCGACATCGCGGCGGCGACCCTCGCCCCCCAGATGATCGAAGACAGCGACAAATTCCGCCGCTACCTCGCCCGCGATCCGGTCGGCGTCGTCTTCATCGTGGCCCCGTGGAACTACCCCTACCTCACCACGATCAACACCCTCGTCCCCGCGCTCATCGCCGGGAACACGGTGGTGCTCAAGCACGCCTCGCAAACCATGAAGGTGGGTGAACGGCTGGCAGAGGCCTTCCACGCCGCAGGCATCCCCGAGGATGTCTTCCAGAACATCGTTCTGGACCACGCCACGACCGAGGCACTCATCGCCGCCCGCTCCTTCGGCTTCGTCAACTTCACCGGCTCGGTGGGGGGCGGCATCGCAATGGAAAAGGCCGCCGCAGGCACCTTCACGCCGCTGGGGCTGGAATTGGGAGGCAAAGACCCGGGCTATGTCCGTCATGACGCCAATCTCGACGCCGCCGTCGACACCCTGATGGACGGCGCGATGTACAATGCGGGCCAATGCTGCTGCGGCATCGAACGCATCTATGTGCATGAATCGCTCTACGACGCCTTCGTTGAAAAATCCGTGGCTTGGGTCAAGGCGCTGAAACTCGGCAACCCTTTTGAGGCCGACAGCACCCTCGGCCCGATGGCCAACAAGCGCTTCGCCAAGGTCGTCCGCGACCAGATCGCCGAAGCGGTGGCACAGGGGGCGAAACCCCTGATCGACCCCGCCCTCTTCCCCGCCGATGATGGCGGCGCCTATCTCGCGCCTCAGATCCTCGTCAATGTCGACCACTCCATGCGGGTTATGACCGAGGAATCCTTCGGCCCCGTCGTCGGCATCATGAAGGTCAAGGATGACGAGGAAGCCATCCGTCTGATGAACGACTCGCCCTATGGCCTGACCGCCTCGGTCTGGACGCAGGATTACGAGACGGCGCAGGCCATCGGCGCGCGCATCGAAACCGGCACCGTCTTCATGAACCGCGCCGATTACCTCGACCCCGCCCTCTGCTGGACAGGGTGCAAGGACACAGGTCGCGGCGGCAGCCTCTCTTACTTGGGTTTCCACTCGGTGACCCGCCCGAAATCCTATCACCTCAAGAAGGTCTGACCGACATGACCCACAACGTTCCCAACCGGAACTGGTCCTACCCCACCGCCATCAAATTCGGCGTGGGCCGCATTGCGGAACTGGCCGAGCATTGCGCGGCGGCAGGGATCAAGAAACCGCTCTTCGTCACCGACAAGGCGCTGGCCAGCCTGCCGATCACGGCCGAAGCCGTTGCCGTGCTGGAAAAGGCCGGCCTCGGCGCGGCCGTCTTCTCCGAGGTGGACCCCAACCCGAACGAAGGCAACATGGCCGCCGGGATCAAGGTCTATCTCGCGGGCGGCCATGACGGCGTCATCTGCTTCGGCGGTGGCTCGGCGCTCGACCTCGGCAAGATGATCGCCCTCATGGCGCATCAGCGCGCCGATCTCTCGGTCTGGGATCTGGAGGATATCGACGACTGGTACACCCGCGCCGACTCCGCGAAAATCGCCCCCATCGTGGCCGTGCCCACCACCGCTGGCACGGGCTCCGAAGTGGGCCGCGCAGGCGTGCTGACCAATTCGGTCACCCACAAGAAGAAGATCATCTTCCACCCCAAACTGATGCCCGTTGTCACAATCTGTGATCCCGCGCTGACCGTTGGGATGCCGAAATTCATCACCGCAGGCACTGGCATGGATGCGCTGGCGCATTGCCTTGAGGCCTTCTGCTCCCCCTTCTACCACCCGATGAGCCAAGGCATCGCGCTGGAAGGGATGCGGCTGGTGTTCGAAAACCTGCCCACCGCCTATAGCGACCCGACGAACCTTGAGGCGCGGGCGCATATGATGTCCGCCGCGGCTATGGGCGCGGTCGCCTTCCAGAAGGGGCTCGGCGCGATCCACTCGCTCTCCCATCCGGTCGGCGCCGTCTACAACACCCACCACGGCACCACGAATGCCGTGGTCATGCCCATGGTGCTCGACTTCAACCGTCCGGCGATCGAGGCGCGGATCGAAAAGGCCGCCGCCTATATCGGCATCGCGGGCGGCTTCGACGGCTTCCGCAAGGCGGTCATGGACCTGCGCACGACGCTCAACATCCCGGCAAACCTGACCGCGATGGGGGTGGAGGCCGCCCGTCTGGACGCGTTGACCGAGATGGCGCTGGAAGACCCGTCCTGCGGCGGCAACCCGCTCGAGATGACGCGCGAGAACACGCGCGCGCTCTATCAGGCCTGCATGTAGGGCAAAGGATGGGCCAATGGCCCATCCTACCCCCGGCCCGTAGGATGGGCCATTGGCCCATCCTATCTCCAAGGCCAAACCCAAGGGACGGGCACCTCTGCCCCCCCTGAACCCCGGCCATTGTGGCCACAACTGTGGCCACACTTGTCTGCACAACATGCGGCACAGCTTCCGCCAAGGAAAAATGACACCATGACCCCGCTCCGCCACAGCGAGATCTCCATCATCGGCGGCGGCGTCATCGGTCTGGCCATCGCCGAACGCCTGACGGCCGAGGGGCGCGGGGTGACCCTGATCGACCCCAATCCGCCGGGCACCAGCATCAGCCAGAACGCCGCAAGCTACGGAAATGCAGGGACAATCGCCGATTACGCCATCCTACCCGTCGGCACACCCGATGTACTGAAAAACCTCCCCTCCCTGCTCTTCGACAAAAACTCCCCCCTCGCCATCCGCCGCGCCGCGCTGCCCGCGCTCCTGCCCTGGCTGTGGCGCTTCGCATTCCAGTCCCTCCCCGGCCGCGCTGAACGCAACGCCCGCACCATCGCCGCCCTGATGGCCGAGGCCTGTCCCGACTGGCTTGATCTCGGCACCCGTCTGGGCGGCGGCGAGATCCTGAAAAAACGTGGCTGTCTCTATGTTTACGAGACGACTACTGCCTTTCGCGCCGCCGAAAAGGACATGGCCTTCCGCCGCTCACTCGGCGTCACGGTCGACCTGATCGACCCCGCCACCCTGCGCCAGATGGAACCCGCCCTGCCCGAGGTGGAGGGCGGCGCGGCCTTCTTCCCGAAGGCTGTCTTCCTCAATGACCCGGGCCGCATGGTGGGTCTTCTGCAAGCCGAAGTCGCCGCCCGCACCGAAACCATCACCGCCCGAGTGGACGTCTTGGAACGACAGGACGACGGCATCCTTCTCACCGGCCCCGGCCTGCGGCTCATGGCGCGACGGGTCATCCTCGCCGCCGGGGCCCATTCCCGCCGCCTCGCGGCCATGGCGGGCGACCGCATCCCGCTCGATACCGAACGCGGCTATCATGTCGAATGGGACATGCCCACGCCCCCTGTGACTCGCCCCACCTGCCCCACGTCGCGCGGCTTCTACCTCTGCCCGATGGACGGCCGCCTTCGCGTCGCGGGCACCGTGGAACTGGGCGGCCTCACCGCGCCACCTTCCCCCCACCGCATAGCGAAACTCGTTGAAGGTGCTAGGGAAATCTTCCCCGACCTGCCCGCCCCCAGCCGCGATTGGATGGGCTTCCGCCCCTCGATCCCCGACAGCGTGCCCGTCATCGGCCCCTCGCGCGCCGGGGCCGATGTGATCCATGCCTTCGGGCATGGCCATCTTGGTGTCTCTCTCGCCCCCGTCACCGCCCGCATCGTGGCCGACCTCATCGCCAACCGCGCCCCGCATCTGGACCTCGCCCCGCTTTCGGCCACCCGCTTCTGACGCCCGCCGCCTTCACCCTTCGTCAACCCGCCAAATGCAGGCTTGATTTTCCCGCCTCCCCTGCGACAGGTGGCGTGTCGAAAGTGAAGGGAGTATGGGCATGCCAAGACGCGCCCTCGTAACAGGTTCCGCAGGTTTCATAGGCTATCACCTCTGCCGCCGCCTTCTGGCCGACGGGTGGGAGGTGACGGGGCTGGACGCCATGACCGCCTATTACGACGTGGCGCTCAAGGAACGTCGCCATGCAATGCTCATGCAATCCCCCGGTTTTCGCGCCGTTCACGGCTTGGTCGAAACCCCCGGTCTGGTGGCTGATCTGGCCAAGGAGGCCGAGGTCATCGTCCATCTCGCCGCGCAGGCCGGCGTCCGCTATTCGATCGACCACCCCCGCAGCTATGTCGAAGCCAACCTCATCGGCACGTACGAGGTGCTGGAGGCCGCCCGCGCCACGCAACCCGCCCATCTCCTGATCGCCTCGACCTCGTCGGTCTATGGCGCGAACACCGAAATGCCCTATGCCGAGGTGCACAAGGCCGACCATCCCATGTCCTTCTACGCCGCCACCAAGAAGGCGGGCGAAGCGATGGGTCATTCCTACGCCCATCTCTACGGCATACCGACGACGCTTTTCCGTTTCTTTACCGTTTACGGTCCTTGGGGCCGCCCCGACATGGCCCTTTTCAAATTCGTGAAGGCCATCCTCGCGGGCGAGCCGATCGACATCTACAATCACGGCGACATGCGCCGCGACTTTACCTATGTCGATGATTTGGTTGAAGGAATCACCCGTCTTATCGATTGCACACCGACCAGCTCGGCAGGCCCGATGGACAGTCTTTCCCCCGTGGCGCCCTTCCGTATCGTCAACATCGGCAATGGCGCCCCAGTCGGACTGATGGACTTCGTCAAGGCGGTGGAAGAGGCGACGGGGCGCGTGGCCGACAAGCGCCTCCTGCCCATGCAGCCCGGCGACGTGCCCGCAACATGGGCCGATGCCGCGTTGATCGAGGCGCTTACCGGCCCCCTGCCCCGCACCGACATCCGCGATGGCGTCCGCCGCTTCGTCGACTGGTACCGCGATTTCTATCGCGTCTGACCCGCGGGATCACAGCATCGCGGGCACCACCTGATCCGGCGGGCGATGCCCGTCGGCAAAGGTCTTGATGTTGATGATGACCTTCTCGCCCATCTCGATCCGCCCTTCGATCGTGGCCGATCCCATATGCGGCAGCAGCACCACATTGGGCAATTCGCGCAGGCGCGGGTTGATCTCCGCCCCCCGCTCATAGACATCCAGCCCTGCCCCTGCGATCTCGCCCGCGCGCAGCATCCGCGTCAGCGCATTCTCGTCGATCACCTCGCCGCGCGAGGTGTTCACGATCACGGCCGACGGCTTCAGCAGCTTCAGCCGCCGCGCATTCATCAGGTGATAGGTAGACGGCGTATGCGGGCAGTTGATCGAAATCACATCCATCCGTGCGATCATCTGGTCAAGGCTCTCCCACCACGTCGCCTCAAGCTCTGCCTCCACCTCGGGGCGCAGGCGGCGACGGTTGTGGTAATGGATCTGCATCCCAAAGGCCCGCGCCCGCCGCGCCACCGCCTGCCCGATCCGCCCCATGCCCAGAATGCCCAGCCGTTTGCCCCCGATCCGCCCCCCCAAAAGGGCCATGGGCGACCAGCCCGGCCAGTCGCCCGACTGCATCACGGCCAGCCCCTCGGGGATTCGCCGCGTCACCCCAAGGATCAGCGCAAGGGTCATGTCGGCGGTATCTTCCGTCACCACCCCCGGCGTGTTCGACACGAGGATGCCCCGCTGCCGCGCCGTCGCCACATCGATATGGTCCACCCCGGCGCCGTAATTGGCGATCAGCTTAAGCCGATCCCCGGCCTGCGCCAGCAGCCCGGCATCGATCACATCGGTGATCGTGGGCACCAGAACATCGGCCCGCCGCATCGCCTCGGCCAGTTCCTCGCGCCCCATCGGGCGGTCAGGATCGCGCAGGTCGACGTCGAACAATTCCTTCATCCGGGTCTCGACCGGTTCGGGCAACCGTCGCGTCACAACAACACTCAGCCGTCCGGCGGGCATGTCCTGTCTCCCTGCACTTCCAAATCCGCATCCGTGATGGCAAAGTGGCGGGAAGACGGGGCAGGCACAAGCCCCGGCACGAGACAAGACCCCCGCCAAAGGGGGACCGAGGCAGCAGAGCAGGCCGCGATAGACCGGAACACCGGCGCGGGGCCAGAAGACAGGCGGAACGACATGGCGATTTCGGCACGGTTGGCGCTGACGGGCGCTCTGATCTGGGCGGCAGGCATTGCCCTCGCGCAGGAAGGGGTGCGCCCGATGCCACGCCCCGACAGCATCTCGGCGGCCCCCACGCCCGAGGTTACCCCCGTGGCGGCCCCTGCCCCTGCCCCTGCCGCCGCACCCGCGCTTGCCGCACCTGCAGGTCCGCAGCCCGCCGCCGCCCCGGCTGCCGCC
>VYLE01000826.1_pt1 | contig 15591 bp, 16 predicted proteins | sample 5114391 | NCBI WGS metagenome assembly VYLE01 (sample SAMN12291771, study PRJNA351875) | freshwater metagenome | isolation source: freshwater lake | place: USA: Michigan, Kent Lake | collected 2013-08-15
CACCCGGAGCGGCCTCGGCCGAAGCCGGGGTCATGGAGCCGCCCTTGGAGGCGACCCAGGCGGCGAACTCGGCTTCCGACACCACGTTGATCTGGATCGGCATGAAGGCGTGGTCGACACCGCACAGTTCCGAGCACTGACCGTAGAAGACGCCTTCGCGCTCGGCCCGGAACCAAGTCTCGTTGACCCGGCCCGGGATGGCGTCGGTCTTCAGGCCAAACGCCGGCAGGGCGAAGGCGTGGATCACGTCCGACGCCGTCACCAAAACCCGCACGGTCTGGCCGACCGGCACGACGATCGGCTCGTCCACGGCCAGACGGTAGGGCACGCCCTGGGCCTGAGCCTCGGCCTCCGGCAGCATGTTGGAGATGTACTCGGCGACGCCCTGGTCCGGATACTCATAGGCCCAGTTCCACTGGTTGCCCGTGGCCTTCACCGTCAGATCCGGCGTCGGCATGTCGTGGTAGGCGAACAGCAGGCGGAACGAGAAGAGCGAGATGCCGACCAGGATCATGACCGGCAGGACGGTCCAGACGATCTCGACGAGGGTATTGTGGCTCCACTTGGCCGGGGTCGGGTTGGCCTTCTTGTTGTAGCGGACCACGACCCAGACGATCAGGCCCAGCACCAGCAGGCTGATGCCCGTGATGATCGGCATCAGGATGACGTCGTGGAAGAAGTGCGCCTGATGCTTGAGCGGCGAGGCGGCCGGTTGCAGGGCGATCCCGCCCGGCGTGGGCTGGCCCATCAGATCCTGCGCCCAGGCGGGCGCGGCGAAGAAGGCGGCGAGCGAGGCCGTGGCGATACCGCCCATGACCCCGTTCAGGGCGCGCTTGCCCAGACGCATGCGATTGTTCCTCATCCTGCTCGACGAACCGGGCCTGGCGGGGAAGCGCGGACCCGGCGCCGACCCTCGCGAAGACGGGGATCGACGATTTGAGCCGGTCCTTATCGCCCCGACCCCGCCTTGCCAAGCGATTGGACGCCGCACCGGCGATTTGGCGCAGGCCAAGGGCTGACGCCGGGTCAGCAATCCGGGCAATCGGGCATGACGTCGGTTTCGAGCTGGAAAGTGGTGTGGCCGATGCCGAACCGCGCCCTGGCGAGGGCTTGCGCCTCGGCCAGCAGGGCCTTGGGGTCGCCCCGATCGTGGACCAGATGGGCGGTCAGGGCGGTCGTCGTCGTCGACAGTCCCCAGACGTGGAGGTCGTGGACGGCCGTCACGCCGGGCAGCGCGGCCAGGGTCTGCTTGAGCGCCCCCACGTCGACGGAGGCCGGAGCGGCGTCGAGCGCCAGATTCAGCGATTCCCGGAACAGGCCCCATGTTCCGAGCAGGATCACCGCCACGATCACCAGGCTGACCGCCGGGTCGATGACGCTCCACCCCGTCAGCAGGATCAGCCCGCCGGAGACGACGACGCCCAGCGACACGCCCGCGTCGGCCATCATGTGCAGATAGGCGCCCCGGGCGTTCAGGTCGTGGTGGTCCTTCATGAACAGGAGCGCCGTGCCCAGGTTGATGACGAAGCCGATCCCGGCCACGGCCATGATGAGCCCGGACTCGACCGGAGCCAGCTCGGCGATGCGTCGGATGGCCTCGAACGTGATGGCTCCACAGGCGAAGATCAGGAGGATGGCGTTCGCGAGGGCCGCCAGCACGGTGGCCTTGCCGAAGCCGTAGGTGCGGCTGGGTCCCGCAGCGCGCCGGGCCAGCACCGCCGCCCCGCCCGCCATGGCCAGGCCGAGCACATCGGACAGATTGTGTCCCGCGTCGGCCAGCAGGGCCGTGGAGCCGGAGATCACGCCCGCCACGGCCTCGCAGACCACGAAGGCGAGATTGACCACCAGGCCCACGCCATAGCGCCAGTCGCCCGTGTCGACGGGGCCGTGGCCATGCCCATGACCGTGCCCGTGGTGATGGCCATGATGGGCGTGGTCGTGACCATGATCGGAGTGATCATGGTCATGGTGCGCGTGTTCCGCGTGTGCGTGGCCGCCCGACATGGTCCCAGCCTAGTGCTGGTGCGTCACGATAAGAAGGCCGATCGCGATCAGGGCGACGCCGAGCACCGCGCCCTCGTAGCGCGCCCACCGCTCCAGCCGCAGGATCGAGGCCCCGGCGCGGGCCAGCAGGGTGAAAACAGCCATGCCGAGAACGGTGCCGAGCGCGAAGGCGAGCGTCAGGAGCGCGAGCACGCCTGCGCCTTCGCCCGCCGCCGACATGTAGATCGGCAGCAGCACCTCGCCCGGCGACAGGGCCATGACCCCGACCAGGCCCCAGAAGGCGGCGGCGTGCGACACCGTCGGCTCGGCCAGGTCCATGCCGGGGCCACCGGCCGTGACGGGCCGACGCACCATCGCCCGGATCAGGTAGAAGCCACCAAACGCGAACAGCAGCCCCGCCGACAGCCAGGGCAGCAGGCCGTCGATCACGGTGTCGAGCACCAGGCCGGCCGCGACGATCAGGCTGCCGACGAAGACGGTCGAGGCCACATGGGCCAGACCCGCCGCCGTCACCGCCGCCATGTTGCGCGCCAGGGTCCATCGCTGAGCGCGCCCGACCAGCACGAAAGGCAGCCAGTGGGTCGGCAGGGCCGCGTGCAGGAAGGCCGCCGCGAACCCGCCCCCGACGAGCGAGAGCAGGACCGGCTGTTCAAGGTCGGACGGCGACATCGCCGACGCTATAGCGTGTTACTTTATAACGGTCGAGGAGTTTCAGGCGTACAGGCTGCGCCGATCCAGCGGCAGGCCGCTCGGCCCCGCGCGACGGCGCTGGGCGACCGTCTGATAGACGAGGATGGACCCGCGCTCGAAGCCCTTGGCGCACATGGCGAAGAAGATCAGCCACAACCGCGTCCGCTCCTCGCCGACCATGGCCACGGCCTCGTCGCGGCGGGCCATGAGGCGACGCGACCACTCCGCCGTGGTGCGCTGGAAGTGCTCGCGCAGATCCTCGACGTCCAGCACCTCGAAGCCGAGCCGGCCGAGATTGGTCACCGTCATGCCGATGGTGTCCAGCTCTCCGCCCGGGAAGATGAAGCGGCCGATGGCGCGGGTGGCGTGGGTCTGGGGCGCGATATTGGCCGGGTCGCTGCCGCCGCGCCGCACCGATGCCTGGTGGAAATAGAGGCCGCCCGGCTTCAGCAGGCGCTTCATCTCCAGGAAATGTCGGTCGTGATTGGCGAAGCCGACGTGTTCGAACATCTCCACCTGGCTGATGGCGTCGAAGTGCTCTGACAGTGTCAGATCCCGGTAATCCTTCAGCTCCAGGGTGATCCTGTCCGACAGGCCCAGCCGCTCGACCTTGGCGCGGGCAAACGCCAGCTGCTCTTCCGACAGGGTCACCCCGTGAACCGTGACGCCGTAGTTTCGGGCCGCCCAACACGACAGCCCGCCCCAGCCGCAACCGACGTCGAGCAGCCTCTGCCCCGGCTTGAGCCGCAGCTTCCGACAGATCAGGTCCAGCTTGCGGGTCTGGGCCTCCTCCAGCGAGGTGGTGTCGTTGGCGTAGTATGCGCTGGAATAGACCATCTCCGGATCGAGGAAGAGGCCGTAGAAGTCGTTGCCGACATCGTAGTGGAAGGAGATGAAATCCTTGTCCTTGCGCGCCGCCTTGTCCTGGCGCTGGCCGGCCATGCCTTCGACGTCATAGGCGGCGTCGCCGACGTCGCGCGTCTTTCCGCCCATCAGGAAGGGCAGCAGCTCGCGCGCGATCAGGCCCTTGTCGACCCGGCGCGGCAGGTGGACGGCGCGGCCGTGGTCCCAGCGGTCCGCCGCCTCCAGCGGACTGCCGCCCTCGATGCGGACGTCGCCCGCGCCGTAGAGCTCGAACAGCGTCATCAGGCTGGGCTTGAGGATCAGTCGCCGCACCGCGCCGGGATCGGTCAGGACGATGCGGATGTCGTCGCGCGCGCTCGGCCCCAAGGGCAGAACCTCGCCGGTCCAGAGCTGGAGCGACAGGTCGGCCTGCAGATGCTCGGCGACATGCGAGGCGATCCGGCGCGCGGCCTGGACCCGGCGGTCTTGGGTCATGGCGGGCTCAGTCTTGCGGTTCGGCCAGAGAGCGGCGCGCGGTGTCGAAATACTGCCAGCCCGTCCAGACCGTGGCGATGGCGGCGAACCAGATCAGGGTGTCGGCGAACAGCTGGAACCAGGGCAGATAGTCGAACTCCAGCCCGAAACCGTCCCAGTTCCTCGCGAACAGCTGGGCGCCCAGCGCCACCAGCTGGACGGTGGTCTTCCACTTGGCGAGCGTCGTGACCTCCAGCGTCACCCGGCCGGCCACGGTTTCGCGGAGCGCCGAGACCGCGAACTCCCGGAACAGGATCAGACCGCAGGGGATGGCGATCTGGGGCACGCTGCCCGACGTCAGCACACCCAGGATGGCGCCGGTCACCAGGATCTTGTCCGCGATGGGGTCCAGGATCGCCCCCCACCGCGACGTCGCGTTCCAGCGCCGGGCCAGATAGCCATCGACCCAGTCCGTCGAGGCGGCCACGACGAAGATGTAGAAGGCCGCGCGATAGAGGCCGAACTGATCCTCGGGGCTCAGATAGGACGACAGGATCGGCACGCCGCCGGTCGCGCCGGCCAGGATCAGGAACATCACCACGCCCGCGACCAGCCGCATGCCGGTCAGGATGTTGGGAATGGGATTGGCGCGATGGCTGTGGGGCACGTCAGGGGCTTTCGGGCTGAACCGGGCGGACAAGGTTTCGGGGTCGAAGACGTTCCCTAGCTTAGCGGCTCAAATCGCGACGACGAGCCCAGCTTCCTTAGAATTCCCTCCGCGATGCCGAAGTGCAGGCCGGTCAGCTCCAGCTCTCCCGCCGACTCGCGCTCGGCGATCCAGGGGAAGGTGCGCAGGTTGCGGATCGACAGGCGCACGATCGCCTCCTCCGACGCCTGCTCGACATCGGCTGGATCGACGGTCTCCGCCACATGGCGGACGACGGGCGTTCCCTGCTCGATCCAGGGAGCCACGAAATCCTGGACACCGTCCGGGGCACCGTTGCGCATGGCCGCGACGCCGCCGCAGTGGGCGTGGCCCATGACGACGATGCGGCGGACCTTCAGCGCCTTGACCCCAAACTCGAGCGCCGCCGAGACACCGTGCAGCTGCCCGTCCGGCTGATAGGGCGGCACCAGGTTGGCGACGTTGCGGACTACGAACAGCTGCCCCGGCGCGGCGTCGAAGATCAGGGCGGGATCGGCCCGGCTGTCGGAACAGGCGACGATCAGGGTGTGCGGCGTCTGGCCGGCGGCCAGCGCCTCGTATTCGGCCTTGGCCTCGGGCCAGTGCTCGGTGCGAAAGCGGCGGTAGCCGGCGAGGAGGGGATCGTTATCGGCGTCACTCATGGCGGGGCGGCATACGCCATCCGGCGGAGGGCTGCCAACCTCCGACCCCTGGCTCAGCCGCGCGGCGTCTTGTCGATCAGCACCGCCTGTTGCCACGGACTGGGCACCTTGTCGGTGCGGTGGATGCAGCCGGCCCAGCAGCAGGGGCGTTTCTTGCCCTCGCGCATCTCTTCCAGCGTCCGGACGATCCGGCGCTCGCGCGTCTTCCGCTGTTTGGCGTCCTCGACCCAGCAGATGAACTCGTTGCGGCCGAGCGGGGTCAGGGCCTCCCACAGGACGTGCGCCTCCGGATCGCCCTCGATGGCGGCGCGCAGGTCGGCCCCCGCCTCATGCACCGTGCCCTGGGAAAAGTCGCTCATGCGCGCGGATCCGACATCGGCGAACCCTAGCGCCGGGTCTCGGGGTGGAAGAAGCCGTAAATCCGTTCGGCCAGGGCCTGGTTCACGCCTTCCACCTTGAGCAGATCGACGACCGAGGCGCGCGACACGCCCTTGGCCGAGCCGAAGGCGTGCAGCAGAGCCCGCTTCCTGCCCGGACCGACGCCCTCGATCTCGTCGAGCGGGTTCTTCTTGATGTCCATGGACCGGCGCTTGGCGTGGGCCCCGTTGGCGAAGCGGTGGGCCTCGTCCCTCAGGCGCTGGATGTAATAGAGCGCCGGCGACTTCAGCGGCAGCATGAAGGGCGGCTTGCCGGGCAAGAAGAACCGCTCCAGGCCTGCGTCCCTGTCCGGCCCCTTGGCCACGCCGACGGCGATGATGTCTTCCAGCCCCAGGTCGGCCAGCACGGCCTGGACTTCGGCCAGTTGGCCCGCGCCGCCGTCGATAAGCAGCAGGTCGGGCCGCACGACCTCCTCGGCGCCCTCCTCCTCGTCCTTGACCAGGCGGGAGAAGCGGCGGCGCATGACCTCGCGCATCATGCCGTAGTCGTCGCCGGGGGCGAGGTCCGTCCCCTTGATGTTGAACTTGCGATACTGCGACTTCTGGAAGCCCTCCGGCCCGGCCACAATCATGCCGCCCACGGCGTTGGAGCCCTGGATGTGGGCGTTGTCGTAGACCTCGATGCGCTCGGGCCGGCTCTCCAGCCCGAAGGCCTCGCAGACCTCGTCCAGGATCTTCGATTGCGCCGAGCTCTCGGCCAGCTTCCGGCCCAGGGCCTCACGCGCATTGGTCAGGGCGTGGTCGACCAGCCCCTTGCGGTCGCCGCGCATGGGCCGCTCGATCGAGACGACGCGGCGGCCGTCCACCGTCTTGGCCTTCATGGAGAAGGCCTCCTCCAGCAACTCCTTCTCGAACGGCGTCACATTGGCCAGGATCAGGCGCGGCACCGGCTTGTCCTCGTAGAATTGGCCCAGGAACGCCGACAGGATTTCCGGATCGGTGTCGGACTTGTCCACGCGCGGGAAGTAGGCCCGCCCACCCCAGTTCTGGCCGCCGCGATAGAAGAAGACCTGCACGCAGGCCTGGCCGCCTTCGGAGAACAGGGCGAAGACGTCGGCCTCGGCCACCCCGTCGGCGTTGACCGAACTCTCCATCGAAATGGCCGACAGCGCTCGGATACGGTCCCGCACGCGGGCCGCCTGCTCGAAGTCCATGCGCTCGGCCGCTTCGGTCATCTCCTGCGACAGTCGGCCGATGACGGCGCGCGACTTGCCGCGCAGGAACAGCGACGCCTCCTCGACCAGATCGCCGTAGTCCTCCAGCGAGATCAGGCCGGTGCAGGGCGCCGAGCACCGCTTGATCTGGTGGAGCATGCAGGGGCGGGTGCGGGTCTCGTAGACGCTGTCCGAGCACGACCGCAGCAGGAACGCCTTCTGCAGCGTCGTCAGCGTCCGGTTCACCGCCCAGGTCGAGGCGAAAGGTCCGAAGTAGTCGCCCGGCGTGGTGTGCGCCCCGCGGTGCTTGCGGACCTGGGGCGCGCGGTGGTCCTTTCGGATCATCAACTCGGCGAAGGACTTGTCGTCCCTCAGCACCACGTTGAAGCGGGGCCTCAGCTTCTTGATGAAGTTGGATTCCAAGAGCAGGGCCTCGGTCTCCGAGGCCGTGACCACCAGCTCCATCGAGCGAGTCAGGCTGACCATCAGGCCGATGCGCTGGGTGTGGAAGCGGCCTTGCGCGTACTGCAGGATGCGCTTCTTCAGCGACTTCGCCTTGCCGACATACAGGCAGGCGCCGTCCTCGCCGTACATGCGATAGACGCCCGGCTTGTCGGGCGCGCGCTTGGCCTCGTCGCGGATCAGGTCGGCGGCGACGAGGGATTGCGGCGCGTCGAGGGTGGGCGTGTCGGAAGGCATCGCAGGCAATATAGGCGCGTCGGAAGCCGCGTCACGGCCCGGATTTGCGGCCATTCGCGTTGACTCGGGGGCGGCACTTGTCTATGTCGCCGCTCTTCGCCCGCGGGGGGTCCTCCGGCGGGCGCATTCTTTTTCGCGTTAAGCCGAGGCCTCAACATGTACGCGGTGATCAAAACCGGCGGCAAGCAGTACCGGGTTCAACCGGGCGACACCATCGTGGTCGAGAAGCTCGACGGCGAGGCCGGCGCGGCCGTGAACTTCGGCGAAGTCCTGATGCTGGGCGGCGACAAGGGCGTGACCCTGGGCGCCCCGCTGATCGACGGCGCCGTGGTCGCCGCGACCCTGATCGAGACCCGCAAGGGCGAGAAGGTGAAGATCTTCAAGAAGATCCGTCGCCAAGGCTATCGCCGCACGCGCGGTCACCGCCAGATGGAATCGGTCCTGCGCATCACCGGCATCGAAGGCGCCGGCGAGAAGGCCAAGTGGGACGGCAAGGTCGACCTGCTGACCAAGGCCGAGATCAACGCCCGCGCCCGTGGCCTGGCCCCGCGCGTCGAGGCCGCTCCGGCCGCCGAAGAGGCTCCGAAGCCCGCCGCCAAGAAGGCTCCGGCCAAGAAGGCCGCGCCGAAGACCGAAACCGCCGCTTCGTCCGACGAAGCCTGAGACTGAAGACGATCGCGCTCAAGTAGCCGCTAGGCGATAGCGCAGAGGAAAAGGGACACCTCCCATGGCACACAAGAAATCCGGCGGTTCGTCGCGCAACGGTCGCGACTCAGAATCCAAGCGCCTCGGCGTGAAGAAGTTCGGCGGCGAGCGCGTGCTGGCCGGCAACATCCTCGTGCGTCAGCGCGGCACCAAGTTCCACCCGGGCGCCAACGTCGGCCTGGGCCGCGACCACACCCTTTTCGCCACGGCGACCGGCGCGGTCCAGTTCCAGACCAAACGTGGCGGCCGCTGTTACGTATCGATCCTTCCGGCGAACGACGACCAGCAGGCGCTCGCCGCCGAGTAACGCGAAACCGGCCTTCGGATCGCGTTGCTCTCCTCAAGAAAGCAGCCGATTCGGACCAAGGGAAATATTCCGCGGGGAGTCTGGATCACCAGGCTCCCCGTTTGCGTTCCCCGCCTCGAAGTCCGCCCGAGCCCTCCCCCAAGGAGGCGGACACGTCATCAGGCGAGGCGGCCCAAATGTGCGTCATTGAAACCTCTCCGGTCGTGGAGACGCGGCGTCTTCTGCTGCGCGCGCCCGGACCCCAGGACATCCCTGCGATCGCGCGGCTGGCCAACGATCCCGACATCGCGCGCATGACCTGCCGCATGCCGCATCCCTTCGGTCAGGGCGACGCGGAGGATTTCGTCATCGCGGTGGCGGCGCAGAACCCGAACAGGGCCGCGACCTTCCTGATCGAGCACGAAGACCAGGGTCCGGTCGGCGTGATCGGCATGTTCGAGGACGCCGATGTGGCTCCGGAGGCCGGGTACTGGATCGGACGGCCGTTCTGGGGCCGGGGCTTCGCCACCGAGGCGCTGGAAGGGGCCCTGGTCTGGGCCGGCAAGCGCTGGAAGCGCCGCGCCATGATGTCGGGGCACTTCGCCGACAACCCGGCGTCGGGCCGCGTGCTGGAGAAGGCGGGCTTCCTCTATACGGGAGAGACGCGCAAGCGCTTCAGCAAGGCGCGCGGCGAGCCGGTCGACACCCGCATGATGGTCTGGCTGGCCTAATCGCCGGCCGAATCCTGCGAACCGCTTGCAAGAACACAGGCGAGGCTTTAGTGCGACGCGTTCTCATTCGCACTCGAGCCTTCTCATGTTTCGGACCGTCCTTCTCGCCGCCGCCTCCAGTCTCGCCCTGAGCGGCGCGGCCCATGCCCAGGACGGCGAGGCGACGGAACTGGACGAGGTCGTGGTCACCGGATCCCAGGTCACCCTGACCGCGCCTTACCCTGGCGGGCAGGTGGCGCGCGGCGGGCGGGTCGGCCTGTTCGGCAATCTGGAGACGATGGACGCGCCCTTCGTCTTCACCGCCTACACCGAGGCGCTGGCGCGCGAGCAGCAGGCCCGCGGCGTCGGCGACGTTCTGCAGAACGATCCGGCCGTGCGGGTGTCCAAAGGCTTCGGCAACTTCCAGGAGCTGTACGTCATCCGGGGCTTTCCGGTGTACTCGGACGACATGACCCTGAACGGGCTCTACGGCATCCTGCCGCGCCAGTTCGTGGCCGCCGAGTTCCTGGAGCGGGTCGAGGTCTTCCACGGCGCGACCGCCTTCCTGAACGGCGCGGCGCCCGGCGGAAGCGGCATCGGCGGCGCCTTCAACCTGACGCCCAAGCGTGCGCCCAATGCCCCTCTGACCCGATTGACGGCCGGCCTGGAGGGGGAAGGCGAAGTCTACCTGGCCGCCGATCTGGCCCGCCGGTTCGGCGTCGACGGCGACTACGGCGCTCGGCTGAGCCTGGTCCGGCGTGATGGAGAAGCGGGGGTCGAAGGCGAGGACCGTCAGCTGACGGCCGTCGGCCTCGGGCTGGACCGGCGCGGCGACCGGGTCCGCTTCTCGGCCGACCTCGGGTATCAGGACCACCGGATCGACGCACCCCGGCCGACGGTGACGCCATCGGGCGCGGTGCCGCGCGCACCGGACGCGGAGGCGAATTTCGCCCAGCCCTGGACCTTCACCGACGAACGCCAGCTGTTCGGCGTGGCGCGCGGCGAGTTCGACCTGACCGACGACGTCATCGCCTGGGCCGCCATCGGCGGACGTCGCGGCGAGGAGGAGAACCGCTTGGCCAATCCGACCTCGGCCCCGGACGGGACGCTCAGCGCCTATCGCTTCGACAACACCCGCGCGGACCAGATCGTCTCCGGCGACATCGGCGTGCGGGCCGAGTTCACGACCGGCGGGATCGGCCATCGCCTGGTCGCCTCGGCGTCGCAGGTGCAGTCGCGGTCCGAGAACGCCTACGCCTTTTCCAACTTCGCAGGCTTCGCGTCGAACCTCTACAACCCCGTGGCGGTCACGCCGCCGGCGGCGAACTTCTTCGTGGGCGGCGACCTTTCCGACCCCGGCGTGACCGAGCGGGTGAACAACGCCAGCGTCGCCGTCGCCGACATGCTGAGCCTGCTGGACGGGCGACTGCTGGCCACGGTCGGCGTGCGCCACCAGACCATCGAGACACGATCCTACGACTACAACACCGGGGCGCGCCTCTCGACTTATGAGAGCGACGCCAACACGCCGGTCTTCGCCTTGGTCTACAAGCCGCACCGGACGATCTCTCTGTTCGCGAACTATGCCGAGGCCCTCATCCCCGGCCAGATCGCGCCGGCCACGAGCGGGGGCCAGCCGGTGTCGAACGTCGGCGAGGTCCTGCCACCCTTCGTGGGCGAGCAGATCGAGGCGGGGATGAAGTACGACGTCGGCCGCTTCGGCGGGGCCGTCAGCCTGTTCCGCATCACCCAGCAGAGCGCCTTGGTCGAGAACGGCCGTTTCGGCGCCAACGGCGAGCAGGAGCACACGGGACTGGAGGTCTCCTGGTACGGCGAGCCGCGCGAGGGTCTGCGCCTGATCGGCGGCTGGACCTGGCTGGACGCGGAGCTGACACGCACGGCGGGCGGAACGCTGGACGGCCGCCGTCCCCTCGGCGTCCCCGAATGGCAGGGCAACGTCAACGTCGAGTGGGACGTGCCCAGGGTGGCGGGCCTGACCGTCGATCCATACGGGCGAGCAAGCGGTGAACGCCGCTAACACCGTGGAGCTGGAGGACTGGACGCGCCTGGACGCCGGCGTGCGCTACGGCTTCGAGGCGGCGGGACGGCCTCTGACCGTCCGGGCCCGGATCGAAAACCTGACGGACGAGGACCAGTGGATCGCCGTCGGCGGCTTCCCTGGGGCCAACTATCTGACGCTGGGCGCGCCGCGAACCCTGCGGGTCGCGATCTCCGCGGAGTTCTGATCGGGATGAAGCCCGGCACGATCCGCGCCTGGTCGTTCGTCCACACCTGGTCGAGCCTGGTCTCGACCGTGTTCTTGCTGATGCTCTGCGTCACGGGGCTGCCGCTGATCTTCAGCCACGAGCTGAACCACTGGCTGCTGGACGAGCCCTGGGCCCCAGCCAGGCCGGGGCAGATGCTGAGCCTGGATCAGGTGCTGGATCGCGCCCTGGCCAATCGTCCCGGCGAGATCCCGGCCTTCATGAGCTTCGACGAGGACCGGCCCGTGGTGAACGTCACCAGCCAGCCGCCGGGCGGCGGGGCCTACGGCTTCCAGCCCATCGACCAGACCTCGGGCGAGGCCGCGCCGCTCGTGGCGGGCCATCCCCTGGTGGAGTTCCTGCTCCAGCTCCACACCGACATGTTCCTGGGCCTGCCCGGCATGCTGTTCCTGGGGGCGATGGGGCTAATGCTGGTCGCGGCGACGGTTTCGGGGATCGTGCTCTATGCACCTTTCATGCGACGACTACCCTACGGCACGCTGCGGCTGGAGAAGGCGGCGCGGACGCGCTGGCTGGACTGGCACAACCTGCTGGGCGTGACGACGGCGGCGTGGGTGATGGTCGTCGGAGCGACGGGCGTGGTGAATACGTTGGCCACGCCGATCCTTACCCTGTGGAAGGATACGGCGCTGGCCGATCTGACGCAGGCCCAGGTCGCCGTGGCGCCCCTGACCGAGCGCGCCTCGCTCGATGCGGCGGTCGAGCGGGCGAAGGCTGCGTTGCCCGGACGCACCCTGCAGTTCGTGGCGTTCCCGGGCACGGACTATACGACCGATCACCACTACGCCGTCTTCTTCCACGGCGACACGCCGTTGACGAGGCACCTGACGACGCCCGCACTGATCGACGTCCGCACGGGCGAGCTGACCGCGGTGGCCGAGCCGCCGTGGTATGTCGCGACGCTCGGCCTGTCCCAGCCGCTGCATTTCGGCGACTACGGCGGGCTGGGGCTCAAGATCGTCTGGGCCATCCTCGATCTGGCCGCCATCGTCATCCTGGGCTCGGGGCTCTGGCTGTGGGTCGAACGGCGGAGGCGGCCGAAGTGAAGACCCACCGTCAGAGTGTGGGCGAGATCTTCGCCCTGCCGCTGGTCATCGCCGGTCTGGCGATGATCGGGCTGGTCGGCGCCCTGCTGGACGACGGCCTGTGGGACGACCTGGGGGCGGGCCTGCTTGCGATTTCCGTCATCGCGATCGTCTGGGCGCGGCTGCGCGCCCGACGGATCTAGGCGCCGCCGCTTTCGAGAAACCGAATCGCGCTCAGCACATGGGCGCGCACACCGACCACGAGCACGTCCTCGTTGACGTCGAACTGGGGCGAGTGGTTCGGCGCGGCGGTCGCCGGATCGACGCCGTTGGCCGTGCCGCCCAGGTGATAGAAGACGCCCGGAACCTCGGTCTGGAAGTAGGAGAAATCCTCGGCGACCGTGGTCGGCGGCGTGGCTGGATTGACATTGCCCTCGCCGGCCGCCTCTTCCAGCACCGGCGCCAGCCAGCCCGACAGGGCCTCGTTGTTGTAGACCAGCGCCGCGTTCTCCCGGATCGAGAAGTCGGCGGTCGCGCCGTAGGCCTCGGCCACATGGTCGATGGCCGCCTCGGCCCGCTCGACCAGGGCCTGGCGCTGATCGCGATCGAAGGTCCGCAGCGTGCCTGACAGCGTCGCCGTGTCCGGAATGATGTTGTAGCGCACGCCGGCATCCACCGTGGCGATGGTGAAGACGGTCGGCGTGGTCGTCGGATCGACCGTGCGCGCCGTCAGGGTGTTGACCGTCTGGATGACGTTCGCGGCCACGGCGATGACGTCGATGCCGCGCCACGGCCAGGCGCCGTGGGTCTGGCGTCCCGTGAGGGTGATGTCGACCCGGTCCGACGCCGCCATGAAGCCCTGAGGCCGGTAGAAGATCGTGCCGGGGCGGCCCGGCACGACGTGCAGGCCGAAGATCGCCTCGACCTCCGGGTTCTCCAGCGCGCCCGCCTCGATCATCAGCCGCGCCCCGCCCATCGGTTCGCCCGGAGGCACGCCCTCTTCAGCCGGCTGGAACAGGAAGACAATGGTGCCCGAGAAGCGGTCCTTCATGCCGCTCAGCACCTCGGCGGCGCCCAGCAGCATGGCGACGTGCGCGTCGTGGCCACAGGCGTGGGCGACCGGCACGGTCGCCCCCTGATAGGTCCCCGTGGCGGTGGAGGCGAAGGGCAGGCCGGTGGCCTCCTGGACCGGCAGGGCGTCCATGTCGGCCCGAAGCGCCACGACCCGTTGTGGACCCTGGCCGGTCCCGCGCAGAATGCCGACGACGCCGGTCCGGCCCACCCCTTCGCGCACCTCGTCCAAGCCGAAACCGCGCAGCCGCTCGGCGACGAAGGCGGCGGTCTGGACTTCCGCAAGGCCCAGCTCGGGGTTCTGGTGCAGATGGCGGCGCCAGGCGACGACGTCGGCGTTGACGCCAGCCGCCGCCGTTCGGACCTCCGACGCGGCGACCTGGGCGAAGGCCGGCGCGGCCACAATGGTCAGAACGGCGGCGAAAGTGGCGGTTCGGATCATGACAGCAGCCCCTGAATGCGAGCCGCGATGATGGTCAGAGGCGTCAGCCCGACGCAAGCGGCTTGCGGATCGGAGCGACGCAGCCGATGTCTCGGACATGGCGATCAAGACGACCAAGACCCGCTGGAAGGACGTCGTCCTGGTCTGCAGGAAGTGCCAGAAGAAGCTGGACGGCGGCTTCGGCCCCGACGGGGACAAGTCGCTGAAGAAGGCGCTGAAGACGTACCTCAAGCCCGGCGACGGCAAGGGCCGCAAGGCCGAGCTGGCGGTCATCGAGACCGGGTGCTTCGACATCTGCCCGAAGAACGCCGTGGTAGCGGTCAACGCCGCCGAACCCAAGCAGCTGCTGATCGTGCCGACCGGCGCCGACCTGTTCGAGGTAAAGGCGCGACTGGGGCTCGACGACGGCCGGCGACTGAAGCCGACCTTGACGGTCGTCGGCGAGCACTGACGCCCGGCTGCGATTGGGCTAAGGCAGATCATGTCGCCGAAGTCGCCCGCCTTCATGATCCTGTTCGTGGTCAGTCTGATCGCGGCGGCGGGAAACATGGGGCTGCAGTCGGTGCTGCCCAACATCGGCCGGACCTTCGGACTGGCCGACACTCTGGTGGCCGCGGCATTCGCCATCTCGGCCCTGATGTGGACCGTCGCCTCGCCGTTCTGGGCCCGGCTGTCGGACCGGGCCGGGCGCAAGAACGTCATCCTCATCGGCCTCGTCGGCTTCGTCGTCTCCATGGCCGGGTTCGGGCTGGGCGCGACCCTGGGACTGGAGGGATGGCTGGCGCCTCTGACCGCCTTCGTCCTGATGGCCGTCGCGCGCACGGTCTACGGCGTGCTGGGCTCGGCCGCGCCCATCGCGTCCCAGGCCTACGTCGCCGATCGCACCCGTCCGGAAGAGCGGACCCAGGCCATGTCGCTGCTGGCCTCGGCGCAGGGGCTCGGAACCGTCATCGGGCCGGTGCTGTCCCCTTTCCTGGTCCTGCCGGTCATAGGCCTGGCCGGACCGATGTACGCCTTCGCCCTCATAGGGCTGGTCGTCCTTTTCGTGGTCTGGAAGCGCCTGCCGTCGGGCGACGTGGTGCGTCAGCCGACGGCCCGCGACGCGGGCGCCGGGCGGGGCCTGTGGCGCGATCCCAGGGTGCGAGACTTCCTGCTCTACGGCCTGCTGGTCACCAGCGCCCAGGCCGTGAACATCGCCGTTCTGGGCTTCCACATCATCGACGAGATGGCCGAGACCGGTCTGCCGGCCGCCCAGGCCCAGGCCTTCATCGGCGTGGCCATGTTCGCCGGCGCCGCCGCGACGCTGATGGTGCAGTGGGGTCTGATCCCTCTGCTGAAGATGCAGCCGCTTGCCCTGATGCGGTGGGGCGCGGGCCTGGCGCTGGCGGGCAATCTGCTCAGCATGGTCGCGCCGGGCTA
>VYLE01000624.1_pt1 | contig 15548 bp, 16 predicted proteins | sample 5114391 | NCBI WGS metagenome assembly VYLE01 (sample SAMN12291771, study PRJNA351875) | freshwater metagenome | isolation source: freshwater lake | place: USA: Michigan, Kent Lake | collected 2013-08-15
GACCGCCATGCTGCGCCGGCTGCTGCACCTGATGGCGATGGCGCTGCCCCTCGCCCCGCTGCGCGCCCGCGCCGATCTGCCGGCGCCCCTGCCGCGCGTTCGCAGCGCCCGCGCCTACCGCTTCCGCCTGCACGAGCAGCCACCAGAACGCTTCCCGCGCGCGCGAGGCCCGGACAGCGTTCCGGATACGGACGGTTTCACCGCCGCGCTCTTCCTCTCGCGTCTTGACACTCTCGCCGCCGTCTGGCGCGCCCGCCACCGCATCGCCCGCCGGCTCGCGCGGCGCGTCTCCGCCTCTGCCGGGCGGCTTTCCCGCCCGGCTTTAGGCGAGGCCGCCCATGCCCGCCTGCCGCGCGGCTTCGCGGCCGTGCTCGATTTCCTCGATCAGCAGCTCAACCGCCCCGACACATCCTAGAGCCCTCGGCCTGATGCCCACACGAGCAAAGCGAAGGCGCAGGCGCGCTGAGCCTGAAAGGCTCAGCAACAGCGCCGAGCAAAATTCAAAACGCCCCGGCGCGGCTCAGGGCGGACGACACCTTATGACCAAGCGCGCCTTCCAGCCATTTGGCCGTCTCGATCATGCGGTCAAGGTCGATGCCCGTCTCGAAGCCCGCGCGGTGCAGCATCCAGACGACGTCCTCGGTCGCCACATTCCCGGTCGCCGCCGGCGCGAAGGGACAGCCGCCGATGCCGCCGCAGCTGGCATCGATCACGTCAACGCCCGCTTCCACGGCGGCGAACACATTGGCAAGGCCCGCCCCGCGCGTGTCGTGGAAATGCAGGCGCAGGGTCACATCGGGCGCTTCCATCCGCACCCGGTCGATCCGCTGGCGGACATCCCAGGGCGTCGCGGCGCCGATCGTGTCGCCGAGCGCCAGTTCCGCGATGCCCGCCCGCTGGGCCTGCGCGGCAAGATTGCCGACGACGCCGATATCGACGTCGCCGTCATACGGGTCCCCGAACGCCACCGAGATGGTGGCCGAAAGGGGAAGCCCCGCCTCGTGGACGAGGGGGGCACATTTGGCCAGCATGTCCGCGCTCTCCTGCGGGCTCATGCCCTGGTTGCGGCGGCCAAAGCCTTCGCCGGCGACGAGGACGAAGTTTATCTCGTCCGCCTTCGCCTCGATGGCGCGGCGCACGCCGGTCTCGTTGAGGGCGAGGGCGATGTGCTTCGTGCCCGGCCTGCGGACGAGGCCGGCAAACACGGCCGGGGAATCGGCCATCTTCGGCACGGCCTTCGGGCTGACGAAGCTGCCCGATTCCATCCGCGTCACCCCCGCCGCTTCGAGGCGGGAAATGAATTCGAGCTTCTGGGCAACCGTCAGGTTGGCCGGATCATTCTGCAGCCCGTCCCGGGGACCGACTTCGACGATATGGATGTGTCTTGTCATGAGGATTGATGTGGCCCAGCCCTCCCGCTCTTGCAAGGCGCGCGGCTTGACTTGCAGGTGGGCATGGGGGAGCGCTGTGCGGATGCAAAGCTTTCCCCCTCCCCTCTCCGGCCCCGCGCAGGATGAAACGCGCGAGCTGCGCCCGAAGTTCGATGCCGACGGCCTCATTGCAGCCATCGCACAGGATGCGGAAACGGGCGAGGTGCTGATGCTCGCCTGGATGAATGCCGAGGCGCTGCGCCTGACGCTCGCGACCGGGCGGGCAACTTACTGGTCGCGCTCCCGCGCCGCGCTCTGGGTGAAGGGGGAGGCGTCCGGGCACACGCAGGAAGTCGCCGAAGTGCGCGTCGATTGCGATCAGGACGCGGTGCTGCTGAAAGTGCGCCAGACGGGCGGCGCCTGCCATACGGGGCGGCAGAGCTGCTTCTACCGGGTAGCAGATGTGAACGGCGGGGCGGTGGAAGCCGCGCCCGAAACGGACTAATTGGAACGGAAACGACAACCGGAGGAAATGACCATGCGCCTTGCCCTTCTGCTGACGAGTGCTGCGGCTGTATTGGCAGCCTGCACCCCTGAAACACCCGCGGCGGCCCCGCCCGTTGAGGAAGCGGCCGCCGAAGTGGCCGAAGCCGCGCCGCTGACGGTCAATGTGCTCGATTGCGGGAAAATCTCGATCTCCGATCTCGATGCCTTCTCGACAAGCGGCGACTATAAAGGTGTGCCGGATGAGTTCACCGACACCTGCTATCTGATCAACCACCCGAATGGCCGCCTGCTCTGGGATCTCGGCCTGCCGACGCAGCTGGTTGGCCAGCCGCCCTTCACGCAGCAGATTTTCACCGTGTCGGTCGAGAAATCGATCACCGATCAGCTCACGGAGCTTGGGCTGACACCTGCCGACGTAAAGTACGTGTCGATCTCCCACAGCCATTTCGATCATATCGGCCAGGTCGATCAGGTTCAGGGCGCCACCTGGCTCGTGAACCAGAAAGAGTATGACGCGATGTTCCCGCCGGATGGATCGGCGCCGGCTGATCCGTCGCTGGCCGCGAACTTTGCGCTGTTCCAGCCGATGACGCGCGAGATCATCGGCGCGGAGCATGACGTGTTCGGCGATGGGTCGGTCGTGATCTTCGAGACGCCGGGCCACACCCCGGGCCATGCTTCGCTGCAGCTGAAGATGCCGGAATCGGGTCCGATCCTGCTGACGGGCGACCTCTACCATCGCACCGAGAGCCGTACGCTTGGCCGCGTGCCGCGCTTCAATTCCAATGAAGCCGACACCACCGCCTCGATGACGGCATTCGAGAAGCGGGCCACCGATCTCGGCGCGAAGGTGATCATACAGCATGAACCGGCAGACATCGCGCTGCTGGGCGGGGTCATCCGCTAGCCAGCGGGCCGGATGATGACCTGGTTCGCACGCCGGGCGGCCGCATCGCGATCAGCTGGCGTGCTTCCCGTGGCGCGAAACTCGCCGGCGATAGTGGCGGTGATGCCGGCCTTGGCGAGTTCGGCGGCGACGGCGGTAGCGCGGACGTGGCCGGCGTTGTTCGTGTTGAAGGACTGCGCCGCCGCAGCCGTGGGGAGGAAGACGACAGCTTCGGAGGAGGTCACGCCCCAACGCTGGAGCGCCCAGGCGAGGTCGGCCAAAAGAGAGACTTGCTCGGGACCAAGTGCGGTGGCGCCGGCTTTAAATTCCAGCGCGGGAAGCTCCGTTCTCGGAGGGTCGATACGAACCGTCCAGTCCGGATAGTTCCGGGAGAGCCCCTCTTCGAGCCGGCGGAAGGCGCTGAGGCTGACACCCTCTGTCGGCGCGGCGGAGAAAACAGCGGTGCGGGCCGCGGGATCTATGTCAGCGGCGGCAAGTTCGTAAGGGAATACGGCGCGAATTTCGCGTTCAGTCCGGCGTTCGGCATTGAGGGATTCGAGCTGCGTGATCTGCGCGCGCATCGGAGCGCCGAAGGAGGATTCGGCGACCGCAGCGAGACGCGCGGATTAGGAGGCGAGATCGTCATCAATGATGACCTGATCAAGCACGACCGCCACCTGACGGCGGAACCGGTCCGACAACTGGCCGGAAAGGCGTGCTTCCGCATCAACAACACGGGATGGCGTGAAGACAGTGGCGCGTACCTTGATACGGTCCCGGCCGGTGCGAGGAAAAGCGACGTCGAAATCGGTGACGCGCACATCTCCACCTGCAAAGGCAGCCTCTACCATGTCGCGGCCGACATCGCGGACGCGGGCTTCATAGGCGATGTCGCGCAGGGAGAGGCCGAGCGGAATGGAGAGCGCTACGAACACGCCGATGATAAGCGCATTCTGCCAGGCGGCATGCTGCGGGCTGTGACGTTCGCCGAAGCCGTAAAAGCGGGCAAGGATGGTGACCGAAAGCGCAATGGCCAGAAGGTTTGTCATGAACAGGAAGAAAGCGCCGCCCGCGATTTCGAACTGGCCGGTGGCGATGCCGAAACCGGTGACGGCGAGGGGCGGCATCAGGGCCGTGGCGATGGCCACACCGACAATGGTTTCGCCCTTGCGGTGGATCACGGCGTAGCCGCCAGCAAGGCCGGAGAAGACGGCGACCAGAAGGTCAAAGAAGTTCGGCCGGGTACGGGCGAGGATTTCGGACGTATTCTCCGTAAGCGGAGAAATGAGGACGATCAGAAAGGAAGTTCCAAGTGCCACGGCCGTGCCGATGGCGAGCGAGATCACCGCCTGGCGCAGGGCAGCCAGATCGAGGATTGCAAGCGAGAAGCCCATCAGCATGATCGGCCCCATCAGCGGCGAGATGAGCATGGCGCCAATGATGACCGCAGGCGAAGACAAAAGGAGGCCCAGGATGGCAATGCCGCAAGACATGACGGTCATGAAAATGTAGCGGCCCGTCAGGATGCCTTCTTCCGCGACGTGCTCGACGACAACGTTGTGCTCAATCTCGCGGATACCGCGCCAGCGGGCGACGCGGAGGCGGCGGCGCCAGTCAGGCTCTCGCTTCGGCTCGGGCGGATTTTCCGTCGATGTCATACGGCGGCTCCCTCAAATGCAAATGAAGCAGCCCGGAACGGGTCCGGGCTGCATGCAAATGTGTTCTATCACAGGCGCGCGAAGATACGCTCAGTTTCCGCCTTCGATGAGGCGGCGGGCAATGACCATGGCCTGCACTTCGCCGGCGCCTTCGAAGATGTTGAGGATACGTGCATCCTGCAGCACACGGCTGATCGGGTATTCGAGGGCGAAGCCGTTGCCGCCGTGGATCTGCACGGCGTTATCGGCCGCGGCCCAGGCGACGCGGGCGGCGAGGAGTTTCGCCATGCCGGCCTCGAGGTCGCAGCGCTTGTCTTCGTCTTTCTGGCGGGCCGAGAAATAGGTGAGCTGGCGGACGGCAAGGATTTCGGCGGCCATCATCACGAGCTTGTTCGAGACGCGCGGGAAGTTGAAGATCGCCTGGCCGAACTGGTTGCGGTCGAGCGCATAGCGCAGGCCAAGCTCGAACGCATTCTGGGCGACGCCAACAGCGCGAGCGGCGGTCTGGATACGGGCGCTTTCGAAGGTCGCCATCAGGTGGCGGAAGCCCTGGCCTTCCTTGCCGCCGAGCAGGTTTTCGGCCTTCACCTTGAAGCCGTCAAAGCCGATTTCGTATTCCTTCATGCCGCGGTAGCCGAGCACTTCGATTTCGCCGCCGGTCATGCCTTCGGCGGGGAACGGATGCTCATCCGTGCCGCGCGGCTTTTCGGCGAGGAACATGGAGAGGCCAGAGAAATTGTTCGTGGCCGGATCTGTGCGGGCGAGCAGCGTCATCAGATCGGCGCGAACGGGATGCGTGATCCAGGTTTTGTTGCCGGTGATGACGTACTCTGTTCCGTCTGCGGACTTTACGGCGCGGGTGCGCAGGGAGCCGAGGTCAGAGCCGGTGTTCGGTTCTGTGAAGACGGCGGTGGGGAGGATTTCCCCGGAGGCGATGGCGGGGAGCCATTTGGCTTTCTGTTCCGGCGTGCCGCCGATGAGGATCAGTTCGGCGGCGATTTCGGAACGGGTGCCGAGCGAGCCGGTACCAATATAGCCGCGCGAGAGTTCCTCCGAGACGACGCACATGGCCGTCTTGCCCATGCCGAGGCCGCCGAATTCTTCCGGGATCGTGAGGCCGAAGACGCCGAGCTCGGCCATCTCGCTGACAATATCGAGCGGGATGTAGTCATTCTTCAGGTGCCAGTCATGCGCGACCGGCTTGATGCGGGTGGAGGCGAACTTGGCGAACTGTTCGCGCACCATTTCCATCGTCTCGTCGAGACCCGTGCGCTCCACCGTGTGGCGCGACAGGGCATCCGGCAGGAAGGTGGCGGCAGCGGCCATGACTTCCGGTGTCTTGCCTTCGGCGACGAAGCGCTGGATCGGCGCAGCAAAGAGGAGCTGCATGTCGGCCTGGGAACAGCCAAGATCTGCCGGGCGGACCATCTCGCCCTGGTTCATCGGGATGCCGCCGATCAGCTGGGCGCAGTATTCGCCGAACAGGATTTGCGAGAGCAGTGCCTCCACATCGCCGAACTGGCCCTCGGCTTCGAGGCGGGCGGCCCAGCCGGCGGTCTGGCGGAGCGTCTCAAGATAGGTGGCCACCCAGGCGAGGCCGTGGGCGCGGTGCTGGTGGCGCTCGAAGGCAGCTCGGTCGGGCTTGCCATCGGGCAGCGAGAGGCTCGCGCGGGCCGAGCGGGTCGCGGCCTCGACATAGGCCTCTACGGCGGCAACGGCGTCAGCCATGGCCCCGGTGAGGTTTTTCATCCGCACGCTGGTAAGGTCGATCAGCCCGCTCATGCCGTCCATTGCCGCATCCTCCGAGATTTTTGTGATGCATTGATTATAGGCGGCGGCGCGCGGCTGGCGAGTCCGGATTTGTGCGGCGCAACAACGCTGCCCGGGCAGCGAAGAAAGTTAACGGTTCCCTACCGGCCATTAACCAGACGGCGCTTGATTAGGGTATCGTTAACCTTCAGATTATTAACAGAATATTGGTGCGAGAAGCGCAATTTCCCCGATCATGGCCAGACGTCCAAAAGGAGCCGCCCGCCGGATGACCCCCTATTCCCGATTCAGGCTTATCTCGAATATCGCGGCGGCTGCACTGATGGCGGCCGCGTTTTGCGCGGTCTGGCCGGTGGCCTCCGGCATGCTGGCGGCAGCAACCGGCGGGCCGACCGATGTCTATTGGGCGATCACCAGTTTCATTGGTCTCGTCAGCGTCGTAGCCTGGCTGACACTGTCGGAGGCCGTGTTTCCGCTGGTGTTCCGGATGGGGCTGTTGCGCCGGATCGTTCTGGGGGCGGATTATATCGAGGGCATCTGGGTGCAGGCCGAACGGGGGCCGGGCGGCAGCGAGACGCTGACCGTGATGCAGATCCGGCCATCTGGGGCCGGCTTCGAAATGACGAGCGCAAGCTATGACCGGGACGGCGATATCGACGGGCGGCGGATGGTGGAGTTCACCAAGCTGAACGGGCCGGTGCTGAGCCATGCCGGGCGGCAGGTGCTGCCGGACGGGCAGACGCAATACTTGCAGGAGCTGATTTTCGAAGGCCGCCGCGGGGCGCCGAAAGCCTATGGCGGCTATGGCCATTTGGCAGGATCGGCGCGGCGCCATGCGATTGAAGGCGTAAAAGTGACCAAGGGATCGGAGCGCCGCAAGCTGGGCAAGCTGGAGACGCGCGGCGAGATCACCGGCAAATACTGGGCGCTGTTCTTTGATGCGCAGAAAGAGGCTGCCGCAGATGCCGTGCTGGCGGCCAAGCCCGCAATCGTCGGGCGGCGGATCGTGGTGGCCGAGGCACCGGCGGCGAGCCTGCCGGAGCGGCGGAGTGAAGAGCGGATGGCAGTGGACGGTCCCGTGATCCAGCGCCGGCGCGCCAGCGACTGGCGCAGCGAGGACACGACGCCGACGGCAGACCGCATCCGTGCACGGATGATGGCCGCTGCCGCCGAGCCCATCGAGGAGGAAGAATTCCTGCTTGAGGAAGAGGTCGAGGACGATGCCGAATTTGGCATCGAGGACAGCGACGAAGACGACGTGATGCTCGAAGACGAAGCGCTGGAAGACGAGGAAGAGGCGTTCGAGGCGGAAGAGGACGAAGAGTTCGGCCTTGAAGAAGAGGCGGATGACGACCTCTATGAAGAAGAGGAATTCGAAGCCGAGGCGGACGACGAAGACGCGCCGGAACTGGATGAAGAATCGGAACTTGTGGACGAGGCAGACGCCGAGCCTGCGGAAGAGGAGCCGGTTCGCATTCGGCAGCGCTACGCACGGCGGCGGTGATCAATTCACGCCTGATTGGCGGCCTCTCCTGACGGAGGGGCCGCTTTTCTTTGCAGGATCAATCCATTCGGCGGTAGCGAGAGGATTGCGAGCGGACCATGGCGCGGCTGACAGACTCCGGCAGGATGCGGGTGAGCGTCGCGAGGATCTTGTTTGGGGCGCCGGGGACAACGACCGGCTGGCCGCGATTGACGGCCTCGATGCCGGCGGCGACGACGGGCTGCGCCTCCATCCATAGCCATTGGGGCATCTGTTTGGTGGCCTCGCGCGTTCCGTTGACATCATGGAACTCGCTCCACGTGAAGCCAGGGCAAAGCGCCGTACAATGAATATCTGTGTGGCCGAGGGCGGCGCATTCGGCTTCGATGCTTTCGGAAAACTTGATCAAGCCAGCCTTGACGCTGGCATAGAGCGTGTGGCCGGCGCTGCCGGGGGCATAGCCTGCGAGGGAGGCGACATTGATGATGCGGCCAAACCCCCGCGCCGCCATGCCGGGCAGGAGGCGATGGGTGAGTTCGATGGGCGCGGTATAGAGGACCTGCAGGAAGGCGGCCTGGTCTTTCCAGCTGGTCGAGAAGAAGGTGCCCGGCAGGCCGTAACCGGCATTGTTGATAAGGCCGTCGACAGCGAGACCCCTGCCCTCCAGCGCCGCAACAAGACGGGCCGGGGCGGCGGGGTCGGCGAGATCCTCGGCGATGACAGTGACGTTGATATTGTTCCGCGTCCGGAGCTCTTCGGCGAGAGCATTAAGCCGGTCTTCGCGCCGGGCGGTGAGCACGAGGTCCCAGCCGAGGGCGGCATACTGGCGGGCAAACTCGGCGCCGATGCCGGCGGAGGCGCCGGTGATGAGGCAGAGGCGGCGTTGCATGTGCGGCGTCCTGTGTCGGATGGGGAGAACGCACCTGTTAGCGTATCTTGACGCAGCGCCAAAGCGCTTGCCGCGCATTTATTCGCTCGACCAGCGCGAGGCACCCGCCTAGAATCGCGGCGTGCGGGCAAGGAGACGGGCATGGCGCGGGTGAAGGCGAACGGGATCGAGATCGAGTATGACACGATGGGTAGCGCGGCGGATCCGGCGGTGCTGCTGGTCATGGGCTTTGCGCTGCAGATGACGCGCTGGCCGGAGGGGCTGAAGCGCGGACTGGCGGATGCAGGCTTCCGGTTGATCTGGTTTGATAACCGGGATGTGGGCCTCTCGACCGAGTTCACCCAGTTTACCCCGCCCTCCCCCATGGAGGTGATGACGGCGGTAATGACCGGGCAGGACGCCTCGAAGCTTGTTCCGTATACGCTCAATGCAATGGCGGCGGATTCGGCTGGACTGCTGGACGCCATCGGCGTAGAGCAGGCGGATGTACTGGGCGTCTCGATGGGCGGGATGATCGGGCAGCTAATGGCGCTCGATCATGCGCACAAGGTGAGGAAGCTTATCCCGGTGATGACGACGTCGGGTGATCCTACGCTGCCACCAGCCACGCCGGAAGCGATGATGGCGCTGACGGCAGTGCCCGCGTCGCGTACACCGGAAGCGATTGGCGACATCGCGGTGCATGCACAACATGCCATCGGCTCGCATCCAGACGTGAGGAACAGTGCGGAGGTGATCCGTGCACGGGCGATCGAGGATTTTCACCGCTCCGACAAGCCCTTCGGTATGGCGCGGCAGTATACCGCCATCATGGCGACACCGCGCTGGCATGAGCGCCTTGGGCAGGTGACGGCGCCGACGCTGGTGCTGCACGGGGCGGATGATCCGCTGATCCGGCCGGCGGCAGGCGAAGATATTGCGCGGCGCATTCCGGGGGCGAAGTTCAAGTCCTATCCCAAATGGGGACATGACCTCGCCGACCGCATGAGCGAGACGCTGGTGGCGGATATCGTGCCGTTCCTGCGGGCTTGAGCTAAAGCGCTTACCTCGCCCCACCCTAGCCCTCCCCGTTCCGGGGAGGGGACGCGTCGCGCTTTGGGGCAGGCGTTGTTCTAAACAACAAGCACCCTAACCCTCCCCGCTTGCGGGGAGGGTTAGGGTGGGGCGGGGCGCAGGGCTCGGTCTATTTTATCGCCACCGGGTTCACGATCGCTTGCACCGCGCCTTCGAGGCGGGGGGCGCCGAGCGTGAAGAAGAATTCGGTGACGCCGTCGGCGGCAAGGTCGGTCGTGACCATGTTCTCGAGGATGTAGACGCCGTTCTTGGCAAGCAGCGTAAGGTGCACATCGAAGGGGCGGGTCTCCTTCTCGAAGGGGATGACTTCGAGGGCCCAGGTGTCGGCACCGATGGCGACGACGCCCAGATCAGCAAGGTATTGCGCGCCTTCGACGCCCAGGCCCGGCTCAACGGGGGAGAGCTCGGCGGAGCCTTCGGTCGCCTTCATCGTGCCGGTGTGGAAGAGGACGATGTCGCCCTTCCCGATCGTGACGCCGGCGGCCTTGGCGGCGGCTTCGATTTCGGCGCGGTTGAAAGCTGTGCCAGCGGGGACAGGATCGCCGAAGGCTTTCGTCATGTCGAGCAGGACGCCGCGGGTGGCGACGGGCGGCAGCGTGTGCGTGCCGTACTGGGTAAGGCCGCCGGTGGTGACGAAGTCGGCGACGGGTACGCCGTTATAGTAACGGTGATTTATGCCCATGTGGCCGAGGCCGTCTAGCTGGCTGCCGATGCCGACATAGGTGTTTACGAGGTCGTCATTGCCGACGGCCTTGTTCTCGCCGAGCGGCGTGCCCGAACCGTCCGACAACTGAAGAACGGTCATGTTGAAGGTACGCGGGCCGTAGGCGGGTGTCTTGCGGCCAGTGACCTGACCGAGGGCGTAAGTCTTGCCGGTGGTGATGAGTTTTGCAGCCTCGGCGGTTTTCTCCGAGGACAGATTGTTCATGGCGCCCAACCGGTCAGCGGCGCCGTAGCGCGAGGGATACCAGTCTTCGGCCGCGGCCTCCGGCTTGGCGGATGCGGCGGACGGGGCTTCCGCCTCGCCGCTGGAAAAGCTGGTGCAGGCGGCAAGCATCGCCGTGGCGGCGAGCAGGATGCGTTTCATGTATTCCTCCCATTGTGTTTGGGAGGAGCCTACCCCGGCCTTGTCGTATGGCAATAGGATCAGGCGCGGCGGACGAGGAAACCGGCGCGCGGGAAGTGGACGTGGATGGTTTCGGCCTCGGGCGTGAAGCGGCGCACGATGATGCGCTGCGAATCGGCGTGGACGAGTTCGCCCTCGACCCAGACCTGGCCGTAATCATCCGGCGCAACGGCCACCTTTTCGCCGGGGGAGAATTCCTGCGGCTCGTTGCGCGTGGTGGCGGCAACGAGGCGGGGGGCGGCATCCTTGGCGATGGCGAGGGCTTCGCCGGAGGTGATCGTCTCGGGCGTCTGGCCTTCGGCTTCGAGCAGGCGGCGATACCAGGCGGCGGTGAGCGGCGCGCTCTCGAGGCAGGCATCGGCGAATTCGGGCACGGCATTCTTCATCCACCAGACGTTCATGTAGGCGTGGATGTCGACGAGGCCGGGTTTGGCTCCGATGAGATAGTTGCCGCTGCCGGCGCCCTTGCCGCCGGCCAGGCGTTCCTCGATCAGCATCAGGCGGGCGCGCCATTGATCCTTCATCATCGGGGCGACCGCTTTCAGGGCGGCGACATCGAACGGGCGGCCGGAGAGTTGTTCGCGGTCCTTGATAAAGGCTTCCGGCACCTGGTCGCCCATATGGCCGAAGATGACGGCGACGGAAGACTGGAACCAGCGCGAGTCCGCCCAGCCGGCGACCATCTGCGCGAGGCCTTCATGGCCGGGCAGTTTCAGCGAATAGAGCGGATAGCGGGCCTCGATCTCGCGCAGGATGATGGCGCTGTCGCAATAGACGTCCGCGCCGATCTGCATGACCGGCGTGCGCCGGTAGCCGCCGGTCATCGGCATCAGGTCCGGGCGCGGCATGATCATCGGGATCTCGACGCGCGCATAAGCGAGGTTCTTGAGCTTCAGCGCGAGGCGCACCTTCTCCGAGAAAGGCGAGGACGGGTATTCGTGCAGGATGATGCTGCGTGCGTCGGCCATGTGGTTTCGCAAACCTCCCCGTATGCAAGCCGCGCACTTTGCGTGATCCCGGCGACTCGTAAAGAGGCAAAAGAAGGCACTTGTGGTGCAGCGCAAGAAACGGGTGGCGCGGGGCGGCGCGCGGGCGCATTTTGGGATCATGTTCGACGCCCCTGCCCCCCTTGATGAACGTGCCCGTGCCTATGACCGGATGGCGAAAGCCCTCGACTGGCTGGGTGAGACCTGGGCCGATTGGCCTGACCTCGAGGCCGCTGCCGCGGCGGCGGGCCTGTCGCCGCACCATTTCCAGCGGGAGTTTACCCGCTGGGCAGGGATCAGCCCGAAACAGTATCAGGGCGCACTGGCCCATGGGGCGGCGGGCGACCTGCTGCGGCAGGGGGCGAGCGTGCTGGACGCGGCGCTGGAGACGGGCCTTTCTGGCCCCGGGCGGCTGCACGACCTGTTTATCGCGCATGAAGGCCTGACGCCGGGCGAGGCAAAGGTGGGCGGGCGCGGGGCGGACCTGATCCTCGGCCGGGCACCGACGCCGTTCGGGCCGGGCGCCTGGCTGATCGGGCCGCGCGGGCTGGTTGCGCTGGGCTTCATTGACGAAGACGCGCCGGCGCGGACGGGCTTCCAGCATCAGGGCCGGGGCGAGGACGCGGCCTTTGCCGACCTTGCGGGCCGCTATCCGGGCGCGGCGATCCGGCGGGATGACGGCGAGGCGGCGCGGTTTGCGGCGCGCGTGTTCGAGGCGGGCGAGCCCCTGCCCGTCTGCCTCTATGGCACGCCGTTCCGGCGGCAGGTCTGGCGGGCGCTGCTCGAGATTCCGGCCGGGGAGACGCGCACCTATGGCGCTCTCGCGAATGTTATCGATGCGCCCAACGCGGCGCGGGCAGTGGGCGCGGCAGTCGGGGCGAACCCGGTCAGCTGGTTCATTCCCTGCCACCGGGCCCTTGCAGCCGATGGCCGGCTGCATAACTATCACTGGGGTGTGGCGCGAAAGCGCGCCATGCTCGTCTACGAGCGCGCGCACCGGGCCGTTGCCTGACGGCATGTCCGGGCCGCAAGAGCCCAGGATGCCTGCCCCTCCATGATCTATTATGCCGTTCTCGTGATCGCCGTTCTCGGATGGGGCGCGCACGTCGCCTGGCGTTGGAAGGAAGCGCGCGCGTTTGCGCCTGAGCTTCTGAAGGCGCGCAAGGAAGCGGGCGAACTTCCGGCCAGCGTGACCGATGCGGAGTTCACCGATCTCTACCTCCGTGCCGAAGGCCCGCGTGCGGCGACCTATACGGTCGTGTGCGCCGCGATCATGACCTTTGCGCTGGCGCCGATGTCGCTGATCTTCAACACCGTGTGGGAAGCCTTCTGGCGGCTGAGCAACCGGTCACCGGTTTTCGAGGTCGGCACCCTCGTCCACACGTTCATGTTCTTCCTGTTCTTCCTGGCCGTGACGGTCGGCCTGCTGGCCGTGGCGATGCACCGGTATCACACGCTGGCGCCGCCGAACCTGAAACAGGTCATCCGCACACTGAAGGAGGCACATTCGTGAGCATATCATTCCTGCATACGATGGTGCGCGTTGGCGACCTTGGCGCCGCGCTGAAATTCTACTGCGACGGGCTGGGGCTGACGGAGATCGCGCGCTTCGACAATGAGGCGGGACGGTTCACGCTGGTGTTCCTTGCCTCGCCTGCGGACATCGAGCGGCTGGGCGGGATTCCGAAAGGCAAGCGGCCGACCGAGATGGATATCCCGATGGTCGAGCTGACGCATAACTGGGACGAGAAGGACTATGCCGGCGGGCGCAATTTCGGCCACCTCGCCTACCGCGTGGACGACATCTATGCCGCGACGCAGCGCTTTGCCGACCTAGGCGTGACGATCAGCCGGCCACCGCGCGACGGACGGATGACCTTCATCCGCTCGCCGGATGGTATCTCTATCGAGCTGTTGCAGAAGGGCGAGGCGCTGGCGCCGAAGGAGCCCTGGGCGAGCGCGCCGAATATCGGGGTGTGGTAGGGCAGCGCCCTGCCCGCCTGGAGATAGGCGGCCGTCAAGTTTCCCGGTGACCTTTCCATACGGCGCGCTAATGTCGCGCCAAAACGGGAGGGAATTCCATGACACCGATTGCAGCAACGACGCTCTATCTCGGCCTGTTCGGCCTGCTGATGCTGATCCTGAAAGTGAATGTCGGCCGGGTGCGGGCTGGCGAGAAGGTGATGTTCGGGGACGGTGCGAACGAGGCGATGCAGCGCGCCATCCGGGTTCAGGGCAATGCGGTCGAGGATGTGCCGGTTGTCCTCCTGGGGCTGATCGGCCTTGGCCTGCTTGAGGCGCCGGTGATGCTGATCCATGCGATCGGCGCGAGCTTCCTTGCGGGCCGGATCCTGCATGCGGTGGGCCTCGGCGGCTCGGCTGGCGTCAGCGTGGGCCGCTTTGCGGGGACGCTGATCTCGCTGATCGCAATGATTGTGACGGGCGGCGCGTGCATCTGGTACGCGCTCAACTGAGGCGCAACGCGGCCCTCTACCCTTCCAGTTCGACGTCCCAGTAGAGATAATCCATCCAGGTTTCGTGCAGGTAGTTCGGCGGGAACTTCCGTCCGATATCCTGCAGCTGGTAATTGTTGGGACGGAAAGGCCTGCGCTGCAGGTCGAGCTGGCTTTCGCGCAGCAGGCGGCTGCCCTTGGCGAGGTTGCAGGGGCTGCAGGCGGTGACGATGTTTTCCCAGGTCGTGCGCCCGCCGCGCGAGCGGGGAATCACATGGTCGAAAGTCAAGTTCTCATGCGCGCCGCAATAGGCACACTGGAAACCGTCGCGCAGGAAGACGTTGAAACGCGTGAAGGCCGGCGGTCGGTCCTGGCGGACGAAATCGCGCAGCGCGATGACCGACGGCAGGCGCATCTCGCGGCTGGGCGAGCGCACAACATGGTCATACTCGGCGATGATGTCGACACGGTCGAGGAAAACGGCTTTCACCACTTCCTGCCAGGGCCAGAGCGAGAGCGGATAGTAGGAGAGCGGCCGGAAATCGGCGTTTAGCACCAGGGCAGGACGGCCGTTTGGCGGGGTAGCAACGATCTCAGCCATGCGGACCTCCCGCACGGGACAGGCGTTGGGCTTGATCGGTCATCCTACAGAAGACGGGCGCTCCTTCGCTGCCATGAACCGCGTTCTAGGCGATTCTTCTCATAAGATTATGACAGCCCGGAATGAACGCAAGGGGCTGGTCTCAGGCTGTGCCGGGGGCTGCATCCCGGGCGCGGTCGATGTGGAGCCAGGCCCAGAGGAGGTGGGCGGCAACGCCCCGGTAAGGCCGCCAGCGCTCGGCATGGGCGGTGAAGGCCTTTGAATCCATGCGGATTTCATAGCCGCCGAGGCGCTTGTGCGCTTCCATCAGGCCGACATCCCCAGTCGGGAAAGCGTCCATCGCGCCGACCGCGTAGAGGAGGACCAGTTCGGCCGTCCAGGGCCCGATGCCGCGCACGGCGAGCAGTTCGGCGCGGGCCTCATCCAGCGGGGCGGCGCAGACGCGGGCGAGATCGAGCCGCCCAGAGACCATTGCCTCGGCAATCGAGATGAGGTGGGCGACCTTCGGGCGGGACATGCCGCACTGGCGGATAGCCTCCGTATCGGCGGCGAGAATGGCCTCGGCGGTCACCTCGCCCAGATGTGCTTCCAGTCGGTTCCAGATCGCCGCGGCGGCGGAGAGCGAGATCTGCTGGTGCGAGATCATCCGGCCCAGCATGGCATAGGTCGGGGCCTGATAGCGCCATACGGGCACGCCGGTAACCTCATAGGCGCGGGCGAGCGCGGGATCAGCGGCGGCGAGTTG
>VYLE01000627.1_pt1 | contig 15457 bp, 13 predicted proteins | sample 5114391 | NCBI WGS metagenome assembly VYLE01 (sample SAMN12291771, study PRJNA351875) | freshwater metagenome | isolation source: freshwater lake | place: USA: Michigan, Kent Lake | collected 2013-08-15
ACCGCCGATGGCCAGATCCACGGTGACCCCGTTGGCCGCATCGAAGAAGTCGGCACGGTCGGTGCCGGCCCCGCCATTCAGCGTATCGTCGCCGGCGTTGCCCAGCAGCGTGTCATCGCCGTCGCCGCCGTTCAGGGTATCGGCGCCGGCCTCGCCGCGCATGTAGTCACCGCCGCCCAGGCCGTTGATCGTGTCATCGCCGTCCTGGCCCGACATGAAGTTGCTGACGCCGCTGCCTGTCAGGGTGTCGGAGAAACTCCCGCCGATGAGGTTCTCGACGCTGATGAGCGTGTCTACACCGCTGCCGCCGGTGTTCTGGGCCCCGACCACGTCAAGCGAGACGGTGATCGCGCCGGTGGCTTCATAGTAGGCCGCCTCGTCGACACCCGCGCCGCCGTCCATTGTATCATTGCCGGCCCCGGCGTTCAGCAGGTCGTCGCCGTCGTCGCCGTTCAGCGTGTCATTGCCTTCGCCGCCACGCAGGTTGTCCCGCCCGCCGCCGCCGTTGACGATGTCATCACCGCCGTCGCCGTCAATGTAGTTGTCCTGGCCATCTCCGGTCAGGGTGTCGCCGAAGTTATGCGAGCCGGAGATGTTCTCGACATTGGTGATGGTGTCATTGCCCTGACCCGTGTTCTGGGCGCTGCCCTGCAGGTTCAGGTTTACGGTCACGCCGTTCAGGGCGTTGTAGTAGCCCACCGCGTCGCCGGTCCCGGCGCCGCCGTCCATGGTGTCATCACCGTCACCGCCCTCGAGGAAGTCATTCCCGTCGTTGCCGCTCAGGCTGTCATTTCCACCGCCGCCGCCCAGGTAGTTGTTCTGGCCGTCCCCGATGAGGGTATCGTTGTGGGCGCTGCCGTGAGCCCCTTCGATGCCGATGAGGGTGTCCATGCCGGCGCCGACAGTGTTTTGCGCCACGCCCTGGATGTTCAGATCGACGGTCACCCCCGAAGCGGCGCCATAGTAGACCGCCTGGTCGTTGTAGGTCTGCGGCCCGCCATCGAGGATGTCATCGCCCTCGCCGCCTTCCAGCCGGTCATCGCCGCCATTGCCTTCCAGCCGGTCGCTGCCCGCGCCGCCGTTGAGGTAGTCGCCCTCCGGGCCACCGGTCAGGGTGTCGTCGCCGTCTCCGCCGTTCAGATTGGCCGCCGCGCCGGTGTTGCGAAGGTCGTCCTGGAAGGCGGTGCCGTTGATGTCGCCGCCGCCGGTGTTGCTGGTCACGCGCAGACCGGCCGTAGCCGAAAGCGTCACGGTCTGGTCGGAGAATTCAGCAAACTCGATGTCCGTCAGCGTGTCGGTGCCTTCGGGGCCGCTGATCGTGGTGACGTTGCCGTTGGTGGTGATGGTGTAGGCCGAGCGCAGGCCGCTGTAGACGGCGGTGTCCGGACCGCGACCCGTGAAGGCGCCGGACGAACCATTGCTGTCGCCCTGGATCTGGTCGTTGCCGAGACCGCCGGTCATGCGGTCGGAGCCCTCGCCCCCGAACAGCAGGTCGTTGCCGTCGCCGCCGATCAGAACATCGCGTCCGAGGTCGCCGCGCAGCAGGTCGCCGCCGGCCATGCCGTCAAGCGTGTCATCGCCGGCGTCGCCGGAGATGTTGTTGGTGTTGAGATCCCCGGTGAAGGTATCGGCGTAGGCGCTGCCCCAGACGCTGTAACGCTCGAAGTTGGCGAGGCTGGAGCCCGAGGCGGATTCCAGGCGGGCTTCCGCATCGGTGCTGAAGTCGACGCTCACGCCGCTGGTGGCTTCCGTAAAGGCGACGAAGACAGAATCGGTCGTGCCGTCGCCGCCATCGGCGCTATCGCCCATGCCGATATAGAGGACGTCGTTGCCGTCGCCGCCGTTCAGGGTGTCGGCCGCGAAGTCCGCGCCATGCTGGGACACCAGATTGTTGGTCGACAGATTGTTGCCGGCATAGAGGGTGTCGTTGCCGATCCCGCCGTTCAGCACGTCAGAGCCAGCGCCGCCGATCAGAATGTCGTTGCCGTCGCCGCCGGAGAGGTTGTCGTTGCCGTTGAAGGCGAAGAACCCGTCATTGGCGGCGCCGCCAACGAAGGTGTCGTCGAAGTCAGAGGCATAGATCGAAAACGATTCGAAGTTGCTCACGCTGCCGCCCGAGGCGGCGGCCAGGCTCGCCTGGGCATCGACCGAGAAGTCGACGTTCAGGGCGTTTGCACTGTTGCGCAGCAGCAGGGTGATGGAGTCGGTCCCGGCCCCGCCATCGGCGATATCGCCCGCGCCCATCGTGATATTGTCGTCGCCGTCACCGCCGTTCAGGGTATCGACGACGCCGTCATCGATCGTGCCGTTGGTCACGAAATAGGTGGTGATCTGCACGTTCGGACCAGGCGGATTGGGATTGGCGATGAAGGCCGTGCCGCTGGTCAGCCCCGTGCCGCCCCCATTCAGCGTATCGTTGCCGGCGCCGCCGTTCAGCGTATCGGCGCCGGCGCCGCCGGCCAGCACGTCGTTGTCCTCATCGCCGTTCAGCGTGTCATCGCCGTCGCCTCCATAGAGGCCGTCCCGCGCCAGGCCGCCGCTGACCGTGTCGGCGCCGCCGCCCGCATCGACCGTATCCTGTCCCTCACCGCCGGTGATGACGTCGTTTTCCGAGGTGCCGACCAGAGTGTCGTCGCCGCTGGTGCCCGTGATGTCAGCCATGATGTTATTCCCTATTGACGCGGTTCAGCAGGCCAGTGGCCGGCGGACAATTGTGATGACAGGCGGGAGCGCCCCATCCCATTTGGGAACAGGGTTCGCTCAGGCACGGCGCTCGCGCCATCCCCATTTGCGGTATGTCGATAGCGAGCGTTGCGCCCACGGCGCCCGTTCGCAGACAGCAAGGATTCGACGTCCCCAACCCAGCGCTCCCCAAGCGGATGCCGACGATCGAACACGGGTTTGCGGAAGCCACAACAGCCATTTCCGCCAACCGCCCAATGTGGGGCAGATACTCATCCTGAGCATGCAAGGTTCAACCTCCGGGGGCCGGGAACCGATCATGACCCCCAAGGCTTACAGCGGTATGACACCTCGCCTCCTGTTCGCCGTGACCGGCGTCACGCTCCTTCTGGCCGCGTGCGGCCCCACTCCGCAATCCAGGACAGAGGGGCCGGCCATCCCGCCCCAGGAGGCCTCGCCCGCGCCGTCGCCGACCCTGGCCGGCGGCCTGTCGCCCGTGGCCGTCAACAAGGCGCCGTTCGCTGTTCCGCCTACGGACGATGCGCGGGCGCCGGCCGTGCTGCGCGCCCAGATCCTGCTCGACCGGGCCCGTTTTTCGCCCGGCGTCATCGACGGCACGGCCGGCGAGAACCTGCGCCAGGCGGTGGCCGCCTATGAGGAGGCCAATGGCCTGCCGGGGACGGTGAGATGGACGCACAGGTCTTCGCCAGACTGACCGCCGCCGACGCCCGGCCGGTGCTGGCCGACTATGTGATCGCCGACGCTGACGTGAAGGGCCCCTTCGTCACCCTGGGCGACAAGATGATCGAGCAGGCCAGGCTTTCCGCCATGGGTTTCGAGAGCGCAAAAGAGGCGCTGGCCGAGAAATTCCACATGAGCGAAGAGCTGCTCGACCAGCTCAACCCGGGCGCCGACTTCGCCAGGGTGGGTGCGACGATCGTCGTCGCCCGGATCGGTGACGACGCCCTGCCCGCCGATGTGGCGCTGATCGAGGTCGACAAGGCCGACAAGGCGCTGCGGGCCTTCGACGCCGGCGGCAAGCTGCTGGCCTTCTACCCCTCGACGATCGGCAGCGACGAGCGACCTGCCCCCGAAGGCCTGCTGAAGGTCACCGGCGTGGCGATGAACCCGACCTACACCTTCGACCCCAGGCGGCTGACCTACAGCCAGCCCGGCGTGAAGGGAAAGCTGACCCTGCCGGGCGGGCCCAACAACCCGGTCGGCAGCGTCTGGATCGGCCTGAGCAAGGAAACCTTCGGCATCCACGGCTCGGACGCGCCCAGGGAGATCGGCAAGAAGTTCAGCCACGGCTGCATCCGCCTGACCAACTGGGACGCGGTGGAACTGGCCGGCAAGGTCAAGGCAGGGGTCAAGGTCAGCTTCGTCGAGGCCTCGGCGGGCGGGCTGCGCGAGCAGCAGGCCAGGGACAAGGCGAAGGCCGCCCCCGCGAGCAAGACCTGAGACCGGCGGCGCGCCCGAGCTCAATCGCCGGATAATCCGGAGCTGGCCCTGCTCCGCTTCGATCCGGACCGCGGCGAGATCTGGGAAAACGGCCACAGCTTCATCGCGGGTTTGATGATGCTGGCCGGGCGCGATCCGAAGAAGGACTACGGGGACAAGGTCGCCGAAGTCGACCTGGGCTAGCTTCGGCCCAACGAGCGGAGGGGGCTGGATGCAGATCCGGCCGCCTTTTCGTTGCCTGAGAGGGATTGACGCTACGTCGGTCTGGCGCGTCCGCCGACTTGGGTTAGAGGGGACACTTTGAAATCTTCGATTTCAATGTGTCCCCTTTTTCCCTGCCGACACCGGAGCCTCGCCTTGCTGCTCACCGACGCCGTCCGCGCCCGCCGCTCCATCCGCGCCTTCAAGTCCGACCCGGTGCCGGAATCCCTGGTCCGCGAGCTTCTCGAGGAAGCCCGCCTGGCCCCCTCCGGCACCAACATCCAGCCCTGGAAAGTTCACGTTATCGCTGGCGAGGTGCGTGCGCGCCTTGAGGCCGAAGTGCTGGCCCACCGCGAGACCAACCCCGCCGACGCCGCCGCCGAATTCCCCCGCCGCAGCGGCGCCCGGCGCGATCCCTACGTCACCCGCATGCGCACCCTGGGCAAGGCGATGTACGGCCTGCTGGAGATCCCCAGGGGCGACCAGGCGGCCAACTGGCGCCAGTGGGGCCGCAACTACCAGTTCTTCGACGCCCCGGTCGGCCTGATCTTCACCATCGACCACGACTTGGACTCCATGAGCTTCCTGGACATCGGCATGTTCATCCAGACCCTGATGCTGGCCGCCGCCGCCCGGGGCCTGGGGACCTGCGCCCAGGGGGCGTGGAACAACTACTGGACGGTGACCAAGCAGGTGCTGGGCGTGCCGGACGACCAGCACGTCGTGTGCGGATTGTCGCTGGGCTGGCCGGATGAGACGGCGGCGGTGAATACGCTGGTGGCGGAGCGGGAGCCGGTGGAGGGGTTTGCGGTGTTCCACGGGTTTTGAGGGGTCAGGGACCGGTTAGGTTCTAGAGAGTCTCGATTTGCGCCGTCTTCAGGGTTCTACTGTCCGAACTCGAGGAATGAAAAAGCCTTCGAAACGAAGACGCCGGCGACTGTTTCGCCTGTGTCGCTCCGCCAGCCGAGTTGCAGCCCACCGGTGAATCCGCCGTCCTTCTCCTTGAACAGGTAGAGCGGAATAGTGACCGCCGTCACGTCGCTCTCGAAATCATGCTCGACGCGGATCAAGAACGCCTGGTCCTTGAGGCTGCGGCGATACTCCAGACTCGCGATGCTGCTGTTGGTCTTGTCCGGCGGACCGGGCGGACCTTTCACGCAACTGGCGGGTGGGCCGCCAGGCGGGCATATGGTCGTCTCGTCCTTCGCCTTCCAGGTTTCGCCAAAGGCGTAGCTCAGGGTGAAGAGCGATTGATCGAAGGCCTTGCCCGGCGGTTGGTAGGCCGCAAATACCTTTGCGGACCAAGAGGTTTCTTCCGTCGAGATCCGCGAGAGAGTCGGCTGAACGTACTCGAAGGTTTCCGAGCCTGCCTTGCCGCTCGTCCCCCAGATGATCGCCTTTGGGGAGGCCCCCCAGTATAGGAGATTGTCGAATTCGGCCAAACGATCAGGGGCGCCGCCGCCGACAAGGTCAGTGTCACATTGGTCCTGCGCTGCCTTTCTGATTTCCTCATGATTTTTTGGGTCGGGCTCGGCCAAAATCATCTTGGCGATGTAGGCAGGACGAGCGGCTTCGCAGATCAGATAGAGAGCGCCACCCCGCTCATACGCGGCGGCCCGCGAGGCGTCCGACGGCAACGGGATACGAACCTGCTGGAACTTGAATTCCAGCGAGGTGGCGCTGCCGAGGCCGTCCAGTGAGGCAAGCGTGCCGCTGTCGGCGGAGGCTTCGAGCGGGCTGCTGAGCGTGAGGGAAAAGGTGTCGAACAGACCTGGCGCCTTGGGGCCGGAACCGCGGTAGGCGTGAACATAACCCGCCGCCAGGGTGACTTTGCCCTCGCCCTTGTCGGCCGAGAACTGCACGCCCGACGGAACCGACACCTCGGCGCCGACAACATCCTGGGTGACGGTATCGAGCATCGGCCGGGGCGGCGGCTCGTCGGGACCAGCGGCCCGGGCGGCCATGGGAAAGGCCAGCAGCAGACCGGCGGTGATGAGGCCAAGGTTGCGCATGTCAGGCCACCGTCAGCTTGCGAACACCGCCGCCGCGCGTGTAGCCCGGCTGGATGCTGCTCTTTGGGGGCTTGGCGATCACCTGGCCGTCGACGGAGACCGAGGTCGTGATCGACTGTCCCGGGGCGCCGAAGGTGTAGTAGAACATCATGTGATCGCCGGGCTCGACGTCACAGACGCCGACACCATTTTCCATCTCGACGTCCTGATCATCGACGGCGATCCAGTAGGCCAGCACGGACGCGTCGGTTACCGATATCTTCAGGGTCTTCATCATCGGATTCCTGTGCAGTGGAGCCCTTGGCTCGGCGCCAGCTCTCCTTGGCCGGCGCCCCCTTTTTGATCGAAAATGCCGCGTCGGATCGTGATCGCCGTCACGCTACCATTCAGAGTTGTTAACCTCGCCCACCTCTGTCAGCTTGGCCGAACAGCGGTCGGGGGGACTCGCCGATGGCGGATGGATCGGGGGCAGCAAGCGTGCGGTATCGCGCCTTCATCAGCTACAGCCATCGCGACGCCGCCTTCGCGGGCCGCCTGCACCGCCGGCTGGAAGGCTACGTCCTGCCCAAACGGCTCGGCGCGGACCGGCGGCTGACCCCCATCTTCAAGGACCGCGAGGAACTCCCCGCCGCCCATGACCTCAGCACCCAGGTGCGCGCGGCCCTGGCGGTGTCCGACTGCCTGATCGTGGTCTGCTCGCCGGACGCCGCCGCCTCGCCTTGGGTCGGGCGCGAGATCGACCTTTTCCGTGAGCTGCATCCGGACCGGCCGATCCTGGCGGCGCTGATCAGGGGCGAACCGGCAGAGGCCTTTCCACCCGCCCTGGCCGACGGCGGCGCCGAACCGCTGGCCGCTGACTTCCGGAAGGAGGCCGACGGCGAGCGGCTCGCGCTCCTCAAGCTGATTGCCGGGATCGCCGGCGTCGGCGTGGACCAGTTGGTCCAGCGGGACGCCCAGCGGCGGCTGCGCGGCGTGATGGCGGTCACGGGAGCCGCCGTGGCGGCGATGCTAGCCATGGGGGTGATGACGACGGTCGCCCTGCAGGCGCGGGTCGAGGCCGAGCGTCAGAGGGCCGAGGCGGAAGGATTGGTGGAGTTCATGCTGACCGATCTGCGTGACCGCCTGAAAGGTGTGGGAAGACTGGATGTCCTGACCAGCGTCAACCGGCGGGCCCTTCGTTACTACCGCGATCAGGACCTGGCCCGCCTGCCCCCAGAGTCATTAGATCGGCGCGCACGCCTGCTTCACGCAATGGGAGAAGACGAGGCCAATCGCGACGAATTGGACGGGGCGGAACGGCTCTTCGACGAGGCATACAGAACGACCGAAGCGCTGGTTCAGGCAGAGCCGTCCAGCCCTGACCGGGCGTGGGGACATGCGCAGAGCGCATATTGGCGCGGATTCTTGGCCTACAAGCGAGGCCGTCAGGCTCCAGCGCGTGAGGCCTGGGTTGAGTACAGGCGGTTAGCGGAGCGCCTGCGGGTGCTTCAACCAGGCGCGGTCCGCACGGAACGGGAAGTGGCCTACGCAGAGAGCAATCTATGCATTCTGGCTATTGAACTGGAACAGAACCCGACCACCGCGGTCGAGCGATGCCGTCAGGCTCTCGATATTGTCCTGGCAATCGGGCGCCGCGAGCCGGGAAACCGTGCCATTCTGGTCGACCTTGTGAACGATTGGGCATGGATGGCGGATGCCTACGTCCTGGCGGGCGACATCCCTGCAGCCGAGCGCGCTCGGCGGGCGCAATTGGCAACCCTCGAGCGGTTGCTCACCAGCGACAGAGAGAACGCGGACCTACTCTACAGCTGGGGAGGCGCTCAACGGGCGCTGGCGCGGATCGCCTTTCTTCGTAACGACCTGAACGAGGCGAGGCGACGGATCGCGGCGGTCCAGGCAACATTCGGACCGCTGTCCATTCGCGATCCGAGCAACGCCCTGTGGCGCGCGCAGATTGAATATGTAGCCGCCGCAACCAAAACTCTAAACGATCGAACAGCAAAGGAATCTCCCAGATGACCGAGTGCCCCGCCACGGCCGTGCCGGAAAACTTCTTCGTTGATATCCCTGCAGCCACCGACGAAACCCGCCTGGGATCGGGCGCGCACATCGTCCACAGAGTTCTGTCGTACGCCCCGACGGCCGACGAGCCGCTGCGCTACCTTCCCAAGGTCCCTTTGACAAAGCCACCACACAACACCATCGAAGACTACGTCAGGTATCTCCTCGACCACCCTTCGAAGGTCGGCATTGAAGCCTCCGCGACACCCCTTGATATCGATCCTGGCAAGGGGCTTGCCTACCCCAAAACCTGCTTCCTCGTGCTCGAACTTCAGGAGGGCGTGAACTGGGAATATGCGGAAGGCTCCCAGGGTCTTTCGGCCAAGCAGAAGGGCTTTGAACACGAAGATAACGGCCTCACCTTTGTGACCAAGGACGGCTTGTTTGAGAGCCCTCGATGCCGGGTCCCGCCCGCCTGCAGGATCTTGTACTGGAGCATCGTCAAGCGCACAGCTGGCATCGATCGGCCCTTCAACTTCCATATCGCAACCTATCAGAGGGACGCCTCCGGAACTCGACGGCTTCCCACGATCTTCGACCCCAACGTGCCCAACGGCGGTGGAACCTCCATCCCCTGATCCGAACGTCCCGTGCCCCCCTCCCTCCTCCCCATCATCGCCCACGCCCGCGCCGGCGCCCTGGATCTCGCTCTGCGGCTGTTCCAGGACGCCGGCCTGGATGCGGTCACCGATGACGCCGCCGTCCTCTCCCTCAAGGGCCGGCTCCTCAAGGACCAGGGCCGGCGGGCTACCGGCGAACAGCGCCGCGCCTTCTACGCGCGGTCGGCGGAGGCCTATGGCGCCGCCGGGGCGATGAACTGGGCCACCTATCCGCTGATCAACGCTGCCAGCCTGTCGCTGCTGGCCGGCGAGCCCGAGCGGGCGGCGGCGCTGGCGCAGAAGGTGCTGGACCGGCTGGACCGGGGCGACGCCGAACCCGACACCCCCTGGTGGCGCGAGGCCACCCGGGCCGAGGCCGAGCTGCTGCTGGGCCGCACCCACGAGGCCTGGCTGACCCTGCAGGGGGCCGTCGCCTTGGCCCCGCGCGCCTGGGAAGACCACGCCTCGACCCTGCGCCAGTTCGCCCTGATCCTTGAGGCGCAGGGCGCGCCGGCCGACTGGCTGGAACCCTTCCGGCCGCCGCGCAGCCTGCATTTCGCCGGCCATCTGGGGGTCGATCCGGATGACGCCGACCTGGCCGCAGCGGTCGCCCAGATCCTCGAGGTCGAAAACATCGGCTTCGGCTACGGCGCCCTGGCGGCGGGGGCCGACATCATCATTGCCGAAGCGCTGCTGGCGCGGGGCGCGGAGCTGCACCTGCTGCTGCCGGCCGGGCGGACGGCGTTCCGGGCGGCCAGTGTGGAGGGTCTCGGCCAGGGCTGGACCGAACGGTTCGACGCCGTGCTGGCGCGGGCCGAAACCATCACCATCATCGACGGACTGGCCGGCCGGCCAGACCCCCTGAGCCTGAAGCTGGCGGCGCGGGCGGCCATGGGCCGGGCGGCGATGCAGGCCCGGCTGCTGGCCAGCGAGGCGGTGCAGCTGACCCTGCCCGAAACCGATGCCGCCTTCACCTCCTGGGCCCGCGAGGTCTGGACGGCCGCCGGCCACCGGGGCCTCAGCCTCGCCGCCCCGCGCGTCGGCGCCCTTCCGCCGGCGATCAGGCTGGAGACGCCGCAGGGCGCGCGCATCGTGGCGGTGCTGGCCCTCGCGCCCTGCGACGGCGAGGCCGAGACCCTCGCCCCCGCCCTCCTGGCCGCCCTCGCCCCGACGGCGCCGGCCGGGCCGGCCGCGCCGGTCTGGACCGGCCAGGCCCTGCTGCTCAGCTTCGAGACCTGTGAACAGGCCGTCGCCGCCGCCCGCCTGGCCTCACCGATCCTCGGCGCCGGCCGCATCGCCGCTGCGGCGGGCATCGGGCGGGACGTCTCGGGCCTGCTGATGGGCCGACCGATCACGATCGCCAACCGCCTGCTGGCCTCCGTGCCGCCCGGCGCGGCCCTGGTCGATGCGCTGTTCGCCAGCCTGCTGGCCGCCGGTCCCGATGGCGAGGCGGTCCCCTGCGAGCCGGTCGGCGAACTGCCCCTCATGGGCGCCGAACAGCCGGACGACGACATCGACCGCGGGGTCTACAGCCTCAGGATCTAGCTCACCTCGGCCTCGATGGCCCGGGGCGAGACCAGCACGATGCTCTTGCCCTCACGGCGGATCTGACCACGGCGCTCCATCTTGCTGATCTCGCGCGACACCGTCTCGCGGGTCGTCTGTATACGGATGGCCATGGCCGTCCAGACGGGCGCGTGCACCACCCGCCGGCCGTCCTCCTCGACCGCCATCCGCAACAGCTCGGCCCTTGTGCGCCCGGCGGCGGTCAGGGTCATCCGCTCGACCATCCGCCCGGTGGCGCTGCGCAGCTGGCGCAGCAACAGCCGCGACACCGCCAGCCCGACGGCGCTGTGCGCCTCGATCAGCTCCAGGAAGTCACCGCTCAGGAACAGGGCCGCCCGCAGGGTCTCGACCGCCACCACGTCGGCCGCCTGGGGCCCGCTGTGCAGCGCCGTGATCGCCCCGAACAGGTCGCCGTCCGCATACTCCTGCACCAGGGCCAGCTGGCCATCGACGCCACAGACCAGCGCCTGGGCCCGTCCGGCCATGACCAGCCAGGTGTCGCTGCAGGCATCGCCCTGGCGCAGCACCACGGCCCGCGCCGCATAGACGCGGTTGGCCGCCCGCCGCGCGACCGCTTCCGCCGTCGCCGGCGAGCAGGCGAACACACGCGCGACGAACGCTGTCAGATCAGCCCCCGGCTCCATGGGGGGGAGCATAGGCAAACGCACAGGCGGGGACACGTTGAATTTCAACCAGTCCCCCCTTTACCTGCGCAGCAGCCGCCACGCCGACCAGACGCCGGTATCCACCCCCAGCAGCGTCCGCGCCTGCCACCACAGCACCAGGTTCATCACCACCATCTGTCCCAGATAGGCCCAGGCCGCCCCCTCCACCCCGAACCGGGGGATCAGCACCACCCCCAGCCCGGCATGCACCAGCAGCGCCGCCACAAAGGCCGCCGCCGCCCGTCGTTCGTGCCCGCTCATGATCAGGGCCGAGGAGGCGACGCCGAACACCGCATTGCACAGCTGGGCCAGGGTCGGCGCACCGAAAGTTCCACGATGGTCCTAAGGAGGCACGGCTGATACGATCCGGATCATGAAACGCTTAGTCGTTGGCTTAGTAGGCTCCCTACTCGCTTTTGCGGATGCGTTCGCGCAGACCACTGCCAAGGCCGGCTCCCCAATTGCAGACGACGGTCCAGACGTAAGCTCCGGGCTTACGACCGCCGCGATGATTGGCATTCCGGTTATATTGCTGATTTTGGTGGCGCTCTTGCAGCCTTGGCAATGGTTCCAGCGGCCAAAAAACCGGCGACACAACGCGCCCTCACCAGAAGTAGAAACTTCATTGAAGCCCATCGAGCGTCGGCCGTATTTTCCGCAGCCTACTCCGCCGGAAAAAAAGTCAGACTCCTAGCCGCCGCGACCGTGCGAGGCGGGTTCGATCCCACTTAGAAGTCTCATCACTCGATATGGCCGTACGAAACGAAGGTGTCACGGCCCCTGCTTGACCATTCTCACTAGAATTGCAGCATCGCGGCCGGCACATCGCCGACACTCAATCACGGACGACCACCAAGAGACAGCGCTACTGCGCTAACTTTGACCCTGTTCCCATAGAACGACGATCAGTATGACCGGCGGGATGATGACAGATCGGCCAACTTTGAGATTCGAGGCGCTCGACAGTTGGCGTGGCCTCTGTGCGCTTTGGGTCGTCCTCTATCACTTCAGAGCGGTATCCCATGCGTATGACTGGCTGTGGGTCAGAACGGGCGACATCGCAGTCGACTTCTTCTTTGTGCTCAGCGGATTTGTTCTGACCCACGCATATGGAGAGGGGCTGAATTCCGCTGCTTCTCGTTGGCAGTTTTTGATCCGGCGAATCGGCCGCCTTTACCCCCTTCACCTCGTGACGCTGGCCGCCGTGTTGCTACTTGAGCTGGCTAGGTGGACGGCCACCTTGGTAACTGGCAGCCCGATGGGGCGGCCGGCTTTCACCGGAGACACTGACATTTGGGCGCTTCCCGCCAATGTCCTGCTCGTCCACGCGCTCGGAATGTTCCGAGACTTCACTTGGAACATTCCGAGTTGGAGTATCAGTATCGAATGGACGCTCTGCCTCGTTTTTGTTGTCACATCTATTGTGCGGCGGCCTCTTCTAACGGCTTCGCTTCTTGTGACGGTCGGCTTCCTGACCACTCTCTGGATGAGTACCCTCGACTGGTACCCACCTGAAGGGCATACAGCGCTCGTCAGGGGCGTCTACGGCTTCTTTCTGGGGGCCTTGATCTATCGGCTTTTCGACGCGTTGCGCGCCCGAAAGGTGTCCCTTCCAGGCTGGCTTGAGTGGCTAGCACCGGTGCTCCTTGCCGCGACGGTGCTCTTTAAGCACTGGCAGATTCCTGTTGTGCCGCCCCTGCTCTTTGGAGCTTTGGTGTTGATTTTTGCCGCGCAGGCCGGACCGCTATCAAGAGCGCTGAAGCAACGGGTGCTCTCGTACCTTGGAGAAATTTCGTACTCCATCTACCTCGTACACTATGTTCTCGTGCTCGTCGCTTTCGGTGCGGCTAGCGTGTTGGAAGCAGTCCTCGGGGTCGATGCCTTGACCGAACGTGGGCCATTCAACGCTGCAGTCATCAATATGCCGAATGCCTGGGTCGGCGATTTCGCGGCTCTCGCGTTTCTTGGCCTGACAATCGCGGTCGCGGGCGTCACTTACCATTGGGTCGAGAACCCAGGCCGTCGCTGGTTCAATGACCTCTCGAAAAAAGTGCCGGCTACCTAATCCTAGCCGCGACGAAAGAGGCCGGACCATATGGCAGGATCGATTCCAGTCCGTGCGATGGCCATCTGTTGAAGGGCGATATTCGATCCGAGAATACCAATCACGCCCGCGATAGCGGCTCCCGTCGCCCCCCACAGGGGAACGAGCGCAAGCGATCCCAAGACTTGGAGCACCAATCCTCCACCCAACGCGATGGTGCAGTCCCTCTCATGACCGGTCATGTTTAAGAGCGAGGCTCCGCAGCCAAAGGCGCTGTTGAGGATTTGGCCGAAGGCCAGAATCGCCATAACGGACGCGCCGACACTGTAGGTGCTCCCGAACATCAAGCTTAGAAGTGGCTTGCCCCCGACGATCAGCACCAAGGCTGCCGGGACGCAAAAGGCCGTGGCAAACAGTGCTCCTTGTCGAGCGGTCCGCTGCATGAGCGTCCTATCGCTCGAAGCAAAAGCGGCCGCGATCCTTGGGCTGATATTCATGATGGCGGCCGTGTATCCGAGGGCACAGAGTTGTGCGGTCTGGCTAGCGACCCGGAAGACCGCGACTTCCTCCGGTCCCCGTATGGCGCCCAAAATGACCAGGCTGATCTGGGCGGAAATAACAAGAACGCCGGTGCTAAGCGCGAACGGGATGACAGCCTTGAGCCACGCCGCATCTCTGTAGATGGGCCTCACGCCCTTCAGCGCTTTGGGCTTGGAGAGCCCCCATTGAACCAAAGACACGCCCAGAGCGATCAGGGCCGCCAGCCCGGTCAGGGCGACAGCGACTGTTGGGCTGATCACCCGGTCTAGCGCCACCCACGCCAGTGCAAGTCCAATCAGTAGGGCTGGGCGCAAGAGCTGCTCGGGCCATTGGCCTTCGAGCACCTTTCCAATTCCACGCAACATTGCAGAGCGTGCCGCTGCAAGAGACATGAGCAGAATTAGCGGTAGCGCCCAATAGAGAGCTGGGCTTGATTTCCCTGCAACTAGCTGGACGAGAAACGCACCCACAATCATCGCTGCGGCTACGCAAACGATGAACTGGTGAGAGCGCCGAATAAGGCCCGCAACCAGACCGAACTCGCCTTTGGACGAGGCCCAGGACACTTCACGGCCAATGAGAGTCGGCAGCCCAAAGAACGCTGGCGCGGTCAGCATGGTGACGAGTGCAATGACGACGGAATAAATTCCGAAGCCTTCCAGCCCCAGCAGGCGCGTGAGGACCACAGAAACGCCGTAGCCAAGGACCACGTTTCCGCCGAGCACAGCGGCCGAGGCGGCCAACTGAAGGTACATTCTCTTCGGTGGCAACGCGCAAAGACTCCCCAACTCATGCTCGACGTACAGTGCTGCAAGCTAAGCGTCGAGACATGGCTTGATGGTGGATCAGTCAAGTTCCTGAGGATTCTTGTGGGCCTTCGTTCGGATCGAAGGGCCTGAATCACGACTATGGACTGATCCCTTGCTTTCCAAGGGCACCTCCCGCCTCAACGGCTCCAGCGCATACAGCTGCACCAACGCCCAGGCGAGCAGGGCCAGCACCATGCAGACCAGGCTGCGCAGCACCCAGGACAGCTTCTCGTTGATGCCGCGATAGCGCTCGGCGCAAAGTTCCTCATGGGCGGCGATCTTCAGATAGGCGCCGGCCACGGTCTGGCGCTCGCCGCTCATCGGCCCGTCCCTCCGGGCAAGCGGCGCCACCACGGCGGGCGGGGCGCCAGGCGGGCGGCGGCGGCGCGTTCCTCGGCCTCGCAGGCCTCGACGATCCACAACATCGTCGCCTTGCGGTCGTTGGCGGTTTCCAGCCGGCCGGTCTGAGCGTCGCCGAAGGCCACCCACTGGCCGACGCTGTTGTCGGCCGGCGGCGCGGCGGGGGCGACCTCAGCGCGCAGCTGGGGCGGGATCCGGCCCGCGCAGTCCAGCGCAACGGGGATGGTCACGGTAGACGGCACGGCGGCACAGGCCGGCAAGACCAGCATCGCCGGCAGCGCCAGCAGAAGCGCCGGCGTCCGGCGCGGAGAGAATGTCATCACGGGTCTCCTGTTCGCGGACCTGCCGGTCCATGTCGCGTTGTCCCTGCCCCGCCATCGCCTCCAGCGCGGCGCGGGCGCTTCGGTCCGAGGCGCGGGCAATCTCGGCCCCGGCCTGCTGGCGCGCCGCCTCGCGC
>VYLE01001288.1_pt1 | contig 15456 bp, 10 predicted proteins | sample 5114391 | NCBI WGS metagenome assembly VYLE01 (sample SAMN12291771, study PRJNA351875) | freshwater metagenome | isolation source: freshwater lake | place: USA: Michigan, Kent Lake | collected 2013-08-15
CCAGGTCGCGCTGCGTCGCCCGCCGGACCCGCGACAGCGGCGCCGGCCGCGTGCGGTCGTTCAGCAGCGCGATCACCTGCGGGTCGCGGACCAGCGCGCCGCCCGAGCTCGCCGCCGCCACGAGGTCCGGCGCGATCGGACGCACCAGACCGAAGCCCTGCCCGTAGTCGACCCCGAGGTCGTAGAGCGAGGCGATCGTGTCCGGCGTCTCCGCCCACTCCGCGATGCTGCGCATGCCCAGCTCGTGCGTGAGCTCGACGATCGTGCGCGTGATCGCGTAGTTCGCCGGGTTGCGGTTGATGTCCTTCACGAAGCTCCCGTCGATCTTGATGAAGTCCGCCGGGATCTCCTTCAGGTAGTTGAACGACGTGTAGCCCGCGCCGAAGTCGTCGAGCGCGAGCTTGCTGCCGTACATGCGAACCCGGTCGACGAAGCGACGCGTCGACCCGAGGTCGTGCAGCGCCACGCTCTCCGTGATCTCGAAGCACAGCTTCGGCATCGCGAGCGGATGGTCCGCGATCATCGCGAACGCATCGTCGACGAAGCGCGTGTCGTTGAGCGACGCGCCGCTGATGTTTATCGTCGCGAACGACAGCCGGTCCCGATGCTCCGGGTGTCCGTCGAGCCACTCCAGCGTGCTGCGCAGCACCCAGCGGTCGATCTGCGACATCAGGCCGTTGCGCTCGGCCGCGCCGATGAACTTGCCGGGTGGCACCACCTTGCCGTCGTCGCCACGCATGCGGATGAGCACCTCGTAGCTCAACGAGGACATCGCCGAGCGCAGCGCGACGATCGGCTGGAACTCGAGGAAGTACTTGTCGGTCGCGATCCGCTGCTGCAGGTCCGCGACGACGCGAAGCTCTTCCAGGTGCGTGCGCAGCTCGCTGTCCTGGTCGGTGAGCCGGACCACGCAGTTGCGGCCTCGCGCCTTCGCTTCCAGGCAAGCCCGATCCGCTGCCGCCACCGCGTCGATCGTCGACATCGTCGGCTCGATCGAGACCACGCCGACGCTGGCCGTCATGTTCAGGCCCTTGCCTTCGATCTCGAACGGCTCCGTGCCGATGGCCGCACGGATGCGCTCCGTCAGCCCCGCGACCGCGTAGTCGGGGCAGTCGACGAACAGCACCACGAAGGCGTCCGCGAGCCGCGCGACCAGGTCGCCACTTCGCGCCGCCGAATGCAGCCGGCGCCCGGCCTGCTGCAGCAGCGCATCGCCCGTGCCGTGGCCGTGCAGGTCGTTGATGAGCTTGAACCGGTCGAGGTCGACGTAGGCGATCGCGCAGCGCGTACCCCCCTTGACGAGCTCGGCGACCTGCATCAGTGACGCGTCGAGGCCTCGACGATTGAGCAACCCGGTGAGCGAGTCGTGATCGACGAGATGCTTCAGCTTGTCTTCCGCGAGCTTCCGGGTCGTGACGTCCTGGATCGAGCCCTCGATCGTGGACTCCTTGGCGGCGACCCGAACCAGGAACCAGTGGTCCTTGCCGTCGGGGCTCGTCAGCGAAAGCTCGATCTCCTTGCCCCCGCTCCGCGTGGCCGACCTGATGCGTTCGAAGCTGCCGTCGCCGAGCAGCGTGTCGATGTGGCCGGTTATCGCCGCGTCCTGGTTGCGCGAGGTGAACATCGCGGCGAATGCGGGGTTGGAGATCCGCACCGTCCCGGAGTCCGAAAGTCCGAACAACCCGACCGGCATCGAGTTGTAGTTCTCCTCGTACTTCTTCAGGTAGGTCAGGCTCTTCGCTTGGGCGGCGAGGCGACCGTCGCGCTCGGACCTTAGGCGGTCAGCGAGTGTGAGCCCCATGATTAGCGCGGAAACGACTGATGCCGACTGAGCGTTAAGCCAGAGTGGCAAGACAAAGGCGCCGGACTGGGCGCCGATCTCGCTCGCCATTCCCGCGATCATTGCTCCCCAGGACAATGCATACCAACCAACGACCCGCGTGCGTGCGCGTACCAATGCGTACAAGAGGTAGAGGGTCAGAGTACCGAGGCCAAAGCCGGCGAATGCCCAATAGGCTTGGAAGAATGTGATGTGCTCGGCAATTGGAGCCGCGGCCATGAACAGGAGAAACACATACTGCAGACCCCAAAAGTACGTCCGCAGCGCACTGGGAGTCGATGGCCCGAGCAGCAGTTGTCTGAAGAGGGCTACTGTGAAAAAGCCGTAGGCTGCAATCGAGACTCGCAGGAGCGTGTGGTACGTGTCTATCGGTATCTGGAGCCCGATCCAGTACTTGTCCCAGCCGGCATTGACCGCGGCAACGCGAAGGGCGGTCACAAGCCATCCTGAAAACAGCAGGAACGTGATGTCTCTGTTTAGGAACGCTACGATCGCGCTGAACGCAGAGAGGATTAGCAAACTGCCGAAGAGCGCTCCGCCCTGCCGCTCGAAGGCAAGCTCAGAAGCTAGGTACTCTTCAGCGTTCCAGAGGTATGTGGGAGGGCTTCCGTTCAGGTAATGGCGGAGTTCACCAATGATCGCAACAGTTGCGTCGTCCTTTGGAAGTCGGATGGAGTAACCCGCCTTGCTTGCTGAGCGGATCTCGGAAATGCCGGCCTCGGCCTCGACAAAGGAGTCGTTGCCTTGGGAGTCTTTCATGACTCGCCAGAATCGAGAGCCGTCGAGGCGCAAAGTGCGTACCTCGACGACCTGATCAGATGGAGGGTCGCCTCGCGGCACCTTCACATAGATCCAGACCGGGCGCCGAGGATCGCGAGTCGCCCCCGTCTCATTGTTTGCCGCCGCTTCCTGCAGGGTGGCAGCGATTGCCGCGACGTTTGTTGATTGCGCGGACGCGTTTACTGCTGTGCTCGTCAGCGGAACCGGGAAGCCCCCCGTCCTCGCCGAAGACAGAAACGACGCGCCCACGACCAGCGAAGCTGCGAGCACAAGCCACGCGAGCACACTGGAGGTCGACAAACGGAAGCGGTCGATCCCCACGCCGAACTGGTCGGCCGAAGGGAGCCGCGAGGGATGATCCATCGGGGTTGGGGCGCTAGTCGCAGTCCTTCACCCGACGGAAGCTAAATCAGTAAGCTCCCGGTCGAAGCGTGCTTTCCGACGCTTGGCATGGCAGCGGGGTCAGGCGGACGACCCCATTTATTCCGGCTTTCGAGCTTTGCGTCTAAACAACAGAGATGCCGAACACGGCATCAAGATCTTTCGCCGCCGGGAGTGCTGCCACCTGCGAGCGGGGCTGCGCCCAGATTCCGGTGACCGAGCTGAATACGGCGATATCCGGACAGTAGTCGACGAACATGAACTTGTAGAGCGGGTTGCGACTAGTGCGCCACTCGCGTTCGCAACTGATGGTTTCCAACGCCAGCAAGCGCATCCGCACACTCTCCGCCCACCGAATCGGAATGAGGGTGCCAGGAGCGTAGACGTCTTCGAATCCGAGCTTCACATACTGCCGGTCCATTGGGGGCCTGGCGATGACGACAATCCAATCGACCTGACACGCTAAGCAGTAGCGGTGCAACGCCTTGAACAGCGTCAACTTAACCAGGGACGCTTCGGGACCGTTCTTGACGCCAAGCCGCGTAACAAAGGCAATCGTCTTGCCGCTGTAGATCGAATCTGGCGGTAGTAGCCCTTCAACTGCGAGTGGGCCCTTGGAGTTGGTTTCGATCCGGAGAGTTCCCAATGCTTCCCCGGTGGACTTCGACTCAGCAAGCAGCACGAGGGAGAACGCCGCTCTATCGGCGTCCTCAGGGCTTCGAAACCGCTCCCCGACCTCCGGGAAGTGGCGACCATACGAAAGCGCGCGGATCTCGATGGCCTTGCTGAGATGCTCTTCGGTGCGAACGATTCTCACGGTGAACGGGAGTTCGAGCGCGACGGGAGCGGCGACGTCAGTCAGTTGTCGTTCGACGACGTTGTCACCAGGAAGATCGGGGGGCTCAGACTTTGGAGTTGCGGACATGAGATACGGCCAGCCACCGAAGGCTGCTGCCAGTAGAGGTCAGGTGCACCTTTCCGATGCCAACCGGTCGCCAGTACGTCCAACTCTTGGTTCGTTGCGCAATATGAACCAGGAGCGCCAGACGAAACGTCTGCACCTATGGAACCAGAACGTTACATTTGTTGGATTACAGGCTACCTCATTCCTTCACGGTCGTCTAACGTTTCAGTTCTAAGTGGTTGAAAGTATGGGGATTTGACGTATTTTCCCATGAGCAAAAAGTGATCGACCGGGGTTGCAGGGGGGTAGCGGTGCGATGCAACGCACCGGTGTGCGTAGACCCTGGGATCCGAAAGAGAGGTCGCCGCATTCGTACGTCCTCATCTGCGTCACGACTCGAGTGTTCCGGGGTAAGTCAATAGGACTGACGCTTAGTTGCTCCGTTCAACTCCTAATGCTCAAGTGTCGCTCCAATATCGCATCACTCGGGGTACGCGATGCTGGACATGAACGCCTTCGCTTGGATTACACGAACGACGACCCATTGTTTCGCGGATCCGGACGCTGAGCGCCAGTTCTTGCATGAATATCGCTCAACCGCGCTGCGATGGGCGATGCACGCGTCGGCATTCGGAGCGGTCCTTTTCGCATTCTTCCTGGTCATTGCCTGGCTGCCTGAACAGTCGACGCTCGTAACGCTCGTCATCCGAGCCATGCTGGTGATCTGCCTTAGTGGCATCGCGATCGCCCTGAGGATCGGGCGATTGATTACTGTCGAGAACTATGTGCCCGTGGCGACTCTGATTGTCGGAAGCGTCCTCGGTGTTACGACCCTTCTCCCTGCGCTTAGTGCTCAAGCCGGCGGACCCGCGGTGGTACAGGCCTCTCCGGCGATCATGATTGCCTTATTCATTCTCTACGCATTCCTTAGGTTGCCTATGCCGGTTGCGGTAAGCCTAGGGATGGCATCCGGAACTGTGGCGATCGCTCTGGCGCCTGTGGTCTCCGGGGGAAGCGAAACGATTCGCGCCGTTGTGTACGCCTTCTCGGCCAATGCGCTGGGTGCCTTCATCTCATACCTAATCGAGTCCCGTGAGCGGGAACTCTTTCAGCGTCGTCGAGAAGCTGAGCAGGCACGCCAAGTCGCGAGCGAGCGGCAAGCCATCGCCGAAGAAGCCGACCGCCAGAAGACCCGACTCATCGCCGCCGTCAGCCACGACCTCCGCCAGCCGATGACGGCGGCGTTCGCATACCTCGACGTCCTGCGCAGCCGCCTGTCGCGTGACGATCTCGCGGGGGCGCGCGGCCCCGCGGAGAAGGTTCAGTCCTCGCTGGCGATGCTCGGGGCGACGCTCGATCACCTGCTCACGGTCGCGCGGTACGAGAGCGGCACGGAGGCGCTCGACATCAAGGTGATCGAGTTGCGCCCGCTGCTGGCTGACCTGTACGCGGCGTACGTGCCCGAGGCAGAGAAACGCGGCGTCCGGCTGCGGGTCCGGCTGCCGCCGCAGATGCCGTTGCTGACGACCGACGCGCGCTCGATCCACCGGGTGCTGAGCAACCTGATCTCGAACGCGATCAAGTTCACCGATCCCCGCGAGGACGGAGGTGGCGTGCTGGTCGCTGCGCGCTTCCGCGGGGATCGGTGCCGCATCGACGTGTTCGACACCGGCATCGGCATCGCGCCGGAATCGGTGGCGGACATCTGGAAGCCGTACGTGCAGCTGAACAACGTCGAGCGCGATCGCGAGCGGGGGCTGGGGCTCGGGCTATTCCTGGTGCAGCGGATCATCGAGCAGCTGCCGGGGCATGCGATCGAGATGGACTCGCGGCCGGGGCGGGGCTCTCGCTTCACGATCACCGTGCCGGCGACGCGGCTATACGCCCCGAGTCCGTTACGCCCGCCCGAGCTGCCGCCGTCGGTGACGCTCGATCTGGAGCCCCTCGCGGGCGCCTGCGTGCTGGTGCTCGAGGACGATCGCGACACGCGGCTGTCGATCGTGGAGCTGCTCGACGAATGGCGGATCGACTCGACGGCCGCGGCGACGATGACGGAACTGCTGGCGCGCCACGGCGACTCGGAGCGGATGGTCGACGCGATCGTCTGCGACTACCGGCTCGCCGGTGGAACGAACGGCATCGACGCGATCGCGAGCCTGCGGGGCCGCCTGGGGTATGCTCCCCATGCTGTGCTGGTCACCGGGGAGCCGGACATCGCGCCTCTGCGCGCCCGAGCGGGGCCGGAGACGACAGTGCTGCACAAGCCCTTCGCGCCGGAGGCGCTGGCACGGCCGCTGCTCAAGGCGGTCCGTGCGGCTCGCGAGCTGGAGCGGGAGGGCTGAACCGCCCACTCCAGAGGTCACGATGATCGAGCGCACGCTGTTTTCCGAGCACCACGTCCAGTTCCGCGACACGGTCCGCCGCTTCCTCGAGCGGGAGGTCGCACCGCACCACGCACGCTGGGAGGAGCAGGGCTACGTAGACCGCGAGGTCTGGACGAAGGCCGGGGAGGCCGGGCTGCTCTGCACCTCGATGCCCGAGGCCTACGGCGGCTCGGACGCCGACAAGCTCTACTCGGTGGTGCTCTTCGAGGAGATCGCCCGCCAGGGCTTCACCGGGCTGGGCTTCGGGCTGCACAACGAGATCGTCGCGCCCTACATCCTCTCCTATGGCACGGACGCGCAGAAGGAGAAGTACCTGCCGGCGATGGCCCGTGGCGAGATCGTCGGCGCGATCGCGATGAGCGAGCCGGCGGCCGGCTCGGACCTGCAGGGGGTACGCTCCACCGCGGCCGACAAGGGCGACCACTACCTGCTGAACGGATCGAAGACGTTCATCACCAACGGGTGGCACGCGGACCTGGTGATCGTGGTCGCGAAGACCGACCCGAGCGCCGGTGCGAAGGGCACGAGCCTGCTGTTGATCGAGCGCGGCATGCCGGGCTTCGAGAAGGGCAAGCGGCTGAAGAAGGTGGGCATGAAAGCCCAGGACACCTCGGAGCTGTTCTTCGACAACGTCCGGGTGCCGAAGGCGAACCTGCTGGGCGAAGCCAACCGCGGCTTCGTGTACCTGATGCAGGAGCTGCCCTGGGAGCGGCTGCAGATCGCGATCACCGCGGCCGAGGCGTCGCAGGCAGCGATCGACTGGACGGTCGAGTACACGAAGGAGCGCAAGGCCTTCGGCACGACGGTGGCGAGCTTCCAGAACACGCGTTTCACGCTCGCCGAGCTGCAGACCGAGGTGCAGGTGGCGAGGGTCTTCGTGGACCGCTGCATCGACCTGCTGATGCAGAAGAAGCTCGACACGGCGACGGCCTCGATGGCGAAGTACTGGTGCAGCGACCTGCAGTGCAAGGTCATCGACGCCTGCGTGCAGCTCCACGGCGGCTACGGCTACATGTGGGAGTAGACGCCCGCGTGCAGCGGATCTACGGCGGCACCAACGAGATCATGAAGGAAGTGATCACGCGGTCGATGGGCCTCGGCGGGCGCTGAGCGCCCGGGACGTTTCCGCGGAAACGTCGGTGCGCGGCGCCGGGCCGCCGCGCCGATCGTGGAACGAGCCCGGCAGCCTGGCGCCCGCCGCACCGCGCGCCCGATGCAGTCCGACGCGATCTTCCGCATCGCGTCGATGACCAAGCCGATCACCTCGCTCGCGATCATGATGCTCGCCGAGGAAGGGCGGATGTCGATCGTCGACCCGGTCGCGAAGTACCTGCCGGAGTTCAGGGACCTGAAGGTCGCGGTGACGAGGCCCGGCGCCGACGGCAAGCCCGCGACGACGCTCGAGCCGGTCCGCGTGCCGATGACGGTGCAGGACCTGCTGCGGCACACCTCGGGCCTGACTCCGGTGAAGCAGGCCTACGTCGAGGCGAAGGTCGGCGACCCGAACGACACGAACGCGACGCTGGTCACGAAGCTCTCGAAGCTGCCCTTGATGTGGCAGCCGGGCACGACCTGGGAATACAGCGTGTCGACCGACGTGCTCGGGCGCATCGTCGAGGTGGTGTCGGGGCAGACGCTGGACCGCTTCGTCGCCGAGCGCATCACCGGGCCGCTCCGGATGCCGGACACCGGCTTTTCGGCGCCGGCCTCGGCGGCGGCTCGCGGCGCGCGGCCTCAGCTCGAAGGGCCGAACCGGACGCTGCCGGCGATCCCGCCCGTCACCGCGGACCTGCCGTACAAGTCGGGCGGCGGCGGCATGGTGTCGACGGCCGCCGACTACGCGCGCTTCTGCCAGTTCCTGCTGAACGGTGGCGAGCTCGACGGCGTGCGGTTGGTCTCGCGCAAGACGGTCGAGCTGATGACGGCGGACCACCTGCCGCCGGGCACGCCGATCGGCCCGGAGATGCGTGCGTTCGAGGCGCTCGCGCCATCGGCCGAGATGGGGCAGGGCTTCGGGCTGGGCTTCGCGGTGCGCAACGTCGCGGGGCGCAACCCGCTGCCTGGCAGCGTCGGGGACTACTACTGGGGCGGCGCGTACGGCACCTACTTCTGGATCGACCCGAAGGAGCGGATGTACGTGGTCTTCATGATGCAGTCGCCGCAGGCCCGCCTGCCGTACCGCTACCTGCTGCGGCAGATGGTCTACCAGGCGCTGGAGCGCTGACGCGCGCCGGAGGCAGGAAAGACAACGGCCGCCCGAGGGCGGCCGTCGCGCTTCACGGCGCCGTCCGCGCGCTGCGGACGGCTTCGCGGTCGATCACTTCTTCTCGGGCGGCACCGGCAGGTAGTCGGTCACCTTGGCCCAGCGGCCGTTGGTGATCTGGGACATCCGGCTCTGGTCGTTGCCGAGGCGGAAGTTCGACTTGAACTTCATCGGGGGCGAACCGAACATGTCCGGCGGGAACGCGGTCGCCTCGGCTGCCTTCACGAACGAGTCGGGCGTCAGGGTCGGCCCGGCCGCGCGCACGGCGAGCGCGAACATGTCGACGATCGAGTAGCCGTACGCCGAGAAGACGGTCGGGTCCTCGCTGAACTTCGTCTTGTACTTGTTCGCCCAGAAGCGGACCTTCTCGTCGGCGTCGTCGAGGTACGGGTTCGCGGCGGTGTGCATGCCGTACAGCCCGTCCATCGCCTTGCCGCCGAGCTTGTGGATCAGGTCGGTGTAGAGCGCGCTCGAGCCGAAGAAGATCGGCGAGAAGCCGGTCTTGCGCGACTCGCCGATGGTGCCGATGGTCTCGCGGATGATCGTGCCCATCACCACCAGGTCGCAGTTGGCGGACTTCATCCGCGCGACCTGCGACGAGAAGTCGGTCGAGCCGCGCTTGAACGAGGTCTTCTCGGCGAAGTCCATGTTCATCGACTTCAGCGCCCACTCGGCGCCGCGCACGCGCATCTGGTCGTAGTACGTCGCCGCGAACGAGAACTTCATCTTGTGGTACGGCTCGTACATCTCGCGGGCGGCGGTGATCGGCAGCCAGTTGATGACGTTCTTCTCGAACTGGATCGGCATCGCCGCGTTGTTGTGCGCGGTGCCGATGTGGCCGAGGACGGCGAAGACCTTGTCCTGGTTGACCAGCTTCTGCGCCGAAAGCACGGCCTTGCGCGGGTCGTAGGCGTTGTCCTCGACGATCAGCTTGATCTTGCGGCCGTTGATGCCGCCCTGCTCGTTGATCTCCTCGACGCGCAGCTGCATGCCGTTGCGGGCCTGCTTGCCGAACGCGGCGATCGGGCCGGACAGGTCCTGGATCGTGCCGACGACGATCTCGCCCTTGCTGACGCCCTGCTGGGCGTGCGCGAGGCCGGCGGACATCGCGACGATGCCCAGTGCCAGCGAGGTCCTTCGCATCAGGTTCATGAACAGTCTCCTTCGTGTGATGCGGCGAAGGCGAGGCCCGTGCCGCGGGTTCGAACCATCATCGTGTCGCCGCCGGGATCACTCCCGGTACATGCCCTCGATCATCTCGGCGTATTTCTTCTGGACGAGCGCGCGCTTGAGCTTCATCGTCGGCGTGAGCTCCTCGTCCTCGGCGGTCAGCTGCTGCTCGATCAGGCGGAACTTCTTGACCTGCTCGACGCGCGCGAACTTCTTGTTCACCGACTCGATCTCGCGCCAGATCAGGTCCTGGACCTCCTTGGCGCGCGTGAGGCTCGCGTAGTTCGTGAACGGCACGTCGTGGTCCTGCGCGAACTTCTCGACGTTCTCCTGGTCGATCATCACCAGCGCGGTCAGGTAGGCGCGCTTGTCGCCGATGACGACCGCGTCGGTCACGTACGGGGAGAACTTGAGTTCGTTCTCCCACTCGCTCGGGGTCACGTTCTTGCCGCCGGCCGTGATGATGATGTCCTTCATCCGGTCGGTGATGTAGAAGTAGCCGTCCTCGTCGACGCGGCCGACGTCGCCGGTGTGCAGCCAGCCCTCGGCGTCGATCGCCTCACGGGTCTTCTCGGGCTGGTTCAGGTAGCCGAGGATCACGTTCGGGCCGCGCAGCAGGATCTCGTTCGTGACCTCGGCGATCTTCATCTCGATGCCCGGGCTGGGCACGCCGACGCTCCCCGGGCGCACCCCCATGCGCGGGCTGACGGTGCCGCCGCCGCAGGTCTCGGTCATGCCCCAGCCCTCGCGCAGCGGCACGCCGAGCGACTGGTACCAGCGGATCAGGTCGGCCGAGATCGGCGCGGCGCCGGTCAGGCCGAGGCGCACGCGGCTCATGCCGGTCATGCGTCGCACGTTGTCGAGCACCGCGAAGTTCGCGATCGCCGACTGCAGCCGCAGCAGCCCGCCGGGCTCGCCGCCGGCCGTGCGGGCCTTGGCGACGCGCTCGCCGACGCCGAGCGCCCACTTGTAGGCGAGCTGCTGGACCTTGCCCGCCTCGGACAGCGTGATCATCACCTGCGAGTAGATCTTCTCCCAGACCCGCGGTACCGCGAAGAACACGTGCGGCTGGATCTCGCGGACATTCTCGAAGACCGTCTCGGGGTTCTCGACGAAGTTGACCACCTCGCCGCGCATCAGCGGCACGTAGCCGCCGATCATGCGCTCTGCGATGTGGCACATCGGCAGGAACGCGACGCGCTCGCCGCCGCGCGGCATGCCCTCGAAGAGGCTGGTCGACAGGCCCGAGAGCACCGCGCACAGGTTCGCGTGGCTGATCATCGCGCCCTTGGGCTTGCCGGTCGTGCCCGAGGTGTAGACGAGGATCGCGACGTCGGAGGGCTGCCGCGAACCGCGGCGCTTCTCGATCGTGTCGGGCCCTTCCTTGAGCTCCAGGCGGCCGAGCTCGCGCAGCGTGTCGAGGCCGATCACCTGCGGGTCGTCGAGGGAGGCGAGCCCCTCCATGTCGAACACGATCGCCTTGCGAATCGCCGGCAGCGCGTCGCGCACCTCGAGGAACTTGTCGAGCTGCTCGTCGTTCTCGACGAACAGGTAGACCGAGCGCGAGTCGCTGCACAGGTACTGCAGCTGGGCGGCCGAGTCGGTCGGGTAGACGCCGTTGCACACGCCGCCGGCCGACAGCGTGCCGAGGTCGGTCCAGCTCCACTCGCGGCGGGTGTTCGACAGCACCGAGACGACCTCGCCCGGCTCGAAGCCGAGGCGGATCAGGCCGGCGCCGATCTCGGCGGCGATCGTGGCGACCTCGCGCCAGCTGTAGGCGCGCCAGATGCCGAGGTCCTTCTGGCGCATCATCGGCGCGTCGCCCATCTCGGCCACGCGCTGCGCGAAGAGCTCGGGTATGGTCTTGAACGGCACCACCTCCGGCTGCCAGCCGAACTGAGAGCCGTGGACGATGCGGTGCGGATCGAGGACGGTGCTCATCGCCAGGTCTTCTTCTTCTTCCAGCGACGCTCGCCGCGCGCGCCCTGTTCCTTCATGCCGAGATAGAACTCCTTGATGTCGTCCTTCTCGCGAAGGGCGGCGCAGGTGTCCTCCATCACGATCCTGCCGTTCTCGAGCACGTAGCCGAAGTCCGCGGCGTTGAGCGCCATGTTCGCGTTCTGCTCGACCAGCAGCATCGAGGTGCCTCGCTCGCGGTTGATCCGCACGATGATCTCGAAGATCTCCTTGGTCAGGCGCGGCGACAGGCCGAGGCTCGGCTCGTCGAGCAGGATCAGGGCGGGGGCGGCCATGATCGCGCGCGAGATCGACAGCATCTGCTGCTGGCCGCCGGACAGCAGGCCGGCGTCCTGGGTCGCGCGCTCCTTGAGGATCGGGAAGTAGCCGTACACCGTCTCCATGTCGCGGGCGACCTGGTCGCGGTCCTTGCGGGTGTAGGCGCCCATCAGCAGGTTGTCGCGCACCGACAGCAGCGGGAACACCTCGCGCCCCTCGGGCACGTGCGACAGGCCGCGCTGCACGACGAGCGCCGGGTCCATCGCGGTGATCGGCTCGCCCTTGAACTCGATCGAGCCGCGGCGCGGGTCGATGATCCCGGAGATCGTCTTCAGGATCGTGGTCTTGCCGGCGCCGTTGGAGCCGAGCACGGTCGCGATCTCGCCGGGGGCGACCTCGAGGCTCACGCCCCGGATCGCCTTGATCGGGCCGTAGGCGCTCTCGACGTTGGCGAGCTTGAGGATCGGCTTGCCGCTCATGCCTTGTTCCTCTGGAACGGCTCGGCCCGGCGCAGGAACGACATGTCCTCGGCCGCGCCGAGGTAGGCCTCGATGACGCGCGGGTCGGACTGCACCTCTCGCGGGGTGCCGATCGCGAGCGGCTCGCCCTGCGCCATCGCGAGCACGCGGTCGGAGGCGCGAGAGACCAGCGACATGTCGTGCTCGACCATCAGCACGGTGATGCCGAGCTCGTGCTTGATGTCCTGGATCCAGAACACCATGTCGTCGGTCTCCTCGACATTCAGGCCCGAGGAGGGCTCGTCGAGCAGCAGCAGCTTGGGCTTGGTGCACAGCGCACGCGCGAGCTCGACCACCTTTCGCACCCCGTAGGGCAGGCCGGCGACCAGCGAGTCGCGATGATGCTGCAGATCGAGGAACTCGATGACGCGCTCGGCCTCCTCGCGGGCCTCGGCTTCGGCGCGGCGCGCGGCCGGCGTGAACAGCAGCTCGCTCCAGAAGCCGGTCTTGCGGTGCGCGTGGTGCCCGATCAGCAGGTTCTGCAGCACCGTCGCGTACTCGAACAGCTCGATGTTCTGGAACGTGCGCGCGATGCCCATCTCGGCGACGCGGTAGGGCGGTACCTCGGAGAGCTTCTGGCCCTCGAACTCGATCGAGCCCGCGGTCGGCACGTAGATCCGGCTGATCAGGTTGAAGACGGTGGTCTTGCCGGCGCCGTTCGGGCCGATGATCGTGAAGACCTCGCCGCGCTGGACGTCGAAGCTGACCTTGTTGACCGCCAGCACGCCGCCGAAGCGGACCTGCAGGTCGCGGGCCGAGAGCAGGGGCGTGGCGCTCATTTGAGGCGGTCCGACTTGGTGAAGCTCTTCTGGCGCTTGAACATGCCCTTGCGGTAGAACGGGAACAGCTGGAACCAGGTGCGGATCTTCAGCCAGCGGCCGTACAGGCCCATCGGCTCGAACAGCACGAACACCACCAGCACGATGCCGTAGATCACCGCCTGCAGGCCGGCGGCCCCGCCGATCGCCGGCGGCAGCAGGTCCTTGCCGAGGGCGATCAGCTGCGGCATCGTGATCAGGAAGATCGCGCCGAGGAAGGCGCCGTGCACGAAGCCCAGCCCGCCCACGACGACCAGCAGCAGCAGGTCGACCGACTGGATCAGGCTGAACTGGTCGGGCGACAGGAACTGCATCTTGTGCGCGTAGAGCGCGCCCGCGATCCCGGCCATCGCGGCCGACAGGGCGAACGACAGGCCCTTGTAGTACGCGAGGTTGATGCCCATCGACTGCGCCGAGATCTCGGAGTCGCGGATCGCGACGAACGCGCGCCCGGTGGGCGAGCGAAGCAGGTTCAGCACGCCGATCGTGACCGCGATGCACAGCACGAGGCACAGGTAGTAGAACTCGGTGTCGGACGAGAGCTTCCAGCCGAAGACGTTGGGCGCCTTCACGTGGATGCCGGCATTGCCGCCGGTCACGCTCTCCCAGCGCGCGAACACCTCCTCGACGATGAAGCCGAAGGCGAGCGTCGCGATGCCGAGATAGATGCCCTTGACGCGCAGCGCCGGCACGCCGACCACGACGCCCACGCCCGCCGACAGCAGCGTCGCCACGACCAGCGCGATCGGGAAGGGCACGCCGAGGTTGGTCAGGTAGGCCTGCGTGTAGGCGCCGACGCCGAGGAAGGCCGCGTGACCGATCGAGACCTGGCCCGTGAAGCCGGCGAGCAGCATCAGCCCGAGGCCGACGATCGAGTAGATCAGCACGAACGAGAGCTGCGCGAGCCAGTACTCGGCGATCACCCAGGGCGCGACGATCAGCGCGGCGATCAGCAGGCCGTACCAGAGCCGGTGGCCCTCGTGCTTGAAGAGGACGATGTCCTGGTCGTAGGACGTCTTGAAGAGGAAGCGCATCGGGGGGCCCTAGACCTTCTTGCGCAGCTTCTCGCCGAACAGGCCGTTCGGCTTGAACCACAGCATCGCCAGCACGACGATGTAGGGCGCGATGTCCTTGAAGCCGGTGGGCAGGTAGAAGCCCGCGAGCGACTCGACGACGCCGATGATCAGCCCGCCGACGATCGCGCCGGGCAGGCTGCCGAAGCCGCCGACGACCGCGGCGGGGAACGCCTTCAGGCCGATGAAGCCCATGTTCACGTGGACGAACGTGATCGGCGCGAGCAGCAGGCCGGCGACCGCGGCGACCGCCGCGGCGAGCGCCCAGACGAGGCCGTTCAGCCGGCGTACCGGGATGCCCATGTAGTAGGCGGCGAGCTGGTTCTGCGAGGAGGCCTGCATCGCGATGCCGACCGTCGAGAAGCGGAAGGTCGCGTAGAGCAGCGCGCACAGCACCGCGGTCGCCGCGATCACGACCACCTGCTCGACCGACACCACCAGGCCGGCGGCGTTCAGCACGACGTCCTTGTAGGGGACCGGCAGCGTGTGCGTCTCGGTACCGATGCCCGGCACCATCGTGACGAGGCCGCGCACGATGTAGCCGATGCCGATCGTCAGCATCACGATGGTGAACTGGGGCTGCCCGAGGATCGGCCGGATCACGAGCCGCTCGACGACGAGGCCGAAGAGGCCCATCGCCGCGATCGAGGCGATGACGGCGATCCAGAAGGGGAAGCCGAGCATCGTCATCGCGACGAGCCCGCCGAAGGCGCCCAGCATCATCAGGTCGCCCTGCACGAAGCTGACGGTCTCCGTCGCCTTGTAGATCAGCACGAATCCCAGCGCGATGAGGCCGTAGATGCAGCCCTGCGCGACCCCGCTGATGACCAGTTGGAGGAACTGCAAGTTCGTCTCTTGTAAGGTCGGCCTTGTCTCCGGGCGCGTAATCTAGCACGCCGATTCACATTCCCGGCAAGCGCGCCGGGACTTCGTGGTGCAGGCCGTGCGGCCCGTGATGCGCGGCGAGACGCGTCCGCGTGTCAGGCGGCGCGCGGCACGCCGGTGCCGAGCGGCTCTAACGCGTGGGGCGAGCGCTGCACGCGGCGCCTGAGCAGCTTGAAGACGTCCGGGTCGAAGGGCGCGGGGCCGT
>VYLE01000628.1_pt1 | contig 15451 bp, 12 predicted proteins | sample 5114391 | NCBI WGS metagenome assembly VYLE01 (sample SAMN12291771, study PRJNA351875) | freshwater metagenome | isolation source: freshwater lake | place: USA: Michigan, Kent Lake | collected 2013-08-15
AGCTCGGCCAGCAGCACCTGCTGGTGTTCTTGGGCGCGGCGGGCGTCGGTCACGTCGGTGGCGATACCTGCGATGCGGTTCACCCGGCCATCGGCGTCGAAAAGGGGAAAGTCGGTACTGAGGATCCAGCGGAACTCGTTGTCGCTGCGCCGCTGTATGCGGTACTCGTGGACGACCGACTCGCCGGCCCGAACCCGCTGCAGGTGTGCCAGCACGGCCTGCCGGTCGTCCGGTATCACGCACGCCGCCCACCATCTGACATCGCTCACCTCGTCGTTCCAGGGCATGCCGTAGGTGGGCTCGAATGCCGGATTGACGAACTCCATCGCCAGCGTGTCGGCCGTTCGTATCCACAGGACGTTGGAAGAGGCGCTGGCAAACTGCCGGAAACGCTCTTCGTTGACGCGGATGCGTTCGGCACTGCGCTTCAGGTCGTCGATGTCCAGCACGATGGAGAGCGCGCCGGACACCTCACCCTCTGGATCGAGAATGGGCGCCGACGCCACGCGCGTCCAATGTTCGCGGCCATCCTCACCGGTGAACAGGAACTCCGTGCCCGGCACCACGGTCTCGCCGCGCAGGGCGCGCGCCGTCGCGAAGTCTCGGCGTTCGATCTGACGACCGTCGGGGTGCCAGCCGCGCCAGCGTCCGGCATTGGCGTCGTCACGCGACGGGATGCGATCCGTGGGCAGGTACCTGCGCATCACATCGTTGGTGGTTACCACGTCGCCCGCGCCATCCACGATCGCCACACCCACCGGCAGCAGTTTGAAGGCCAGCGCGAGTCGCTGTTCGCTCTCCCGCAGTTCCGCCTCGCTGGCCTCCTGCGCGAGCCGCGCACGTTGCGCAGCGCTGGTGTCGAACATCGTGACGAGGACGCCTTCGATCGCGCCACCGCTGTTTCTCACCGGGCTGTACGTGATCGTGAACCACGTGTCCTCCAGCCCATGCGGGCGCGCCAGTGGATACAGCTTGTCCTGATAGGTGATGGTTTCACCCATCTTTACCCGGTCGTAGATCGGACCATTGATGTGCCAGACCTCGGGCCAGCACTCTGACGTGGCCTGGCCGAGCCCGCCAGGATGCTTGTCCTGCATGATGTCGGCGTAGCCATCATTGTAGATCTGCACCAGCCTTGGCCCCCACAGCAGGATCATGGGGAAGCCGTGCGCGAGCATCATGTCGACGGTCGCGCGCAGATAGGGCGGCCACTCGCGCCTGGCGCCGAGTTCGGTCTGTCCCCAGTCGAATGCCCGGATGCGCTGATCCATTTGGCTGCCGCCGGAGGGCCATTCCAGAATGTCGGCAGCTGAATCCAAGCGTGTTTTCCGTCGAAATGGGCGTGGCTAATGATGCGGAGGCGTAACCTTCAGAACAGAATCTAGCGATCCGAGCGGTGAAGGGAACGTAAAGCGGGGCTAACGCCACATGTCGTGTTCTCCTTACACCATCAAGGATCGCGCGCATGTTCACATGAATGCAGAATTCACGTGCGATAGTCGCGTTATCCTCACCAAGGAGAAGGCCCATGCGGACGACCTTGGAACACTTTCCAGCATCCACGTCGGCCATCGGCTCGATGCTTGCCGGCCAGAATGTGCTGATCGTCGAAGAGGAATATCTGATTGCCGATAGCAACCGGACAATGGTCCTGAGGGAAGGCGGGCGCGTGTTGGGCCCGTTCGCGACGGCGTACAGCGCCTTCGAGGCCTCGATGGTGACGCTGCCCACCGTGGCGCTGCTCGATCTCAACCTGGAGGGATTTCCCTGTTTCCGTCTTGCGGACGCCCTGGTTTCGATGGGCGTACCCGTGGTGTTCCTCACGGGCTACGAGCCCGGTCTGGCACCCGTTCGACATGCGGGTGCCATCTGGATCACGAAGCCCGCAGGAACCGGCGAGATCCTCGGTGCGCTGATGACGGCCGCCGTCTGAGTCCGTTTCGCTCCCCCGGTTGGCTGGCGCGCCTCGCTACTTCTGCGGCTTTTGCAGTTGCTGATAGGTGCCCTGGAGCGCGCCCTTGGCCAGTACGTGGCCCGCAGCGGCAGCGAGAACGGCGTCCCGTGGCGAGCCGGGCGGGAGATCCAGCACCCTATCAAGAGCGAGCACCTGGAAGCGGTAGCGGTGTGGGGGATCGCCCACCGGCGGGCGAGGCCCGAAGTAGCCAATGGAGCCGCGGCTGTTGCGACCTTGGAGCAATCCCATAGGTTCGGTCAGGCGATGCTGTTCCGCCAGACCCTCGGGAAGGCGGTTGGCGGGAATGTTCCAGGCGACCCAGTGGACGAACGGCGTAATCGGCTTCGCATCCGGATCTTCCATGATCAACACGTAGGACTTGGCGCCGGGGACGGAGGTCCACTCCAGCGCGGGACTGACGCCGTCTGCGTACTCACTGAATTTCGGGGGGATCGGCCCATCAGCGGCGAAGCCGGAGGACTGCACCGACAGCGTGCCTCGTGCGCGTGTCTCCGGACGCATGTCGGCCAACGGTACGCCGACCCCTTCCTTGGCCTGCTTCTCCATTTCTCCCGCCGGTGCCGGGGTCAGCGGCGTTGCGCCGCCTCCCGCATGGCTGACACGGTAAATGACGCCGTTCGCATCGTCGCCTACCAGTAACGCGCCATCCTTCGCGACGGCCAAGCCCATGGGGCGAGCGAAGTGGCGCTTGCCGCCATCCACCAGAAAGCCCGACAGGAAGGGCTGGATGTCGGTCGGCTTGCCCCCCCTGAAGCGGATGCGCACGACCTCGTAGCCCGAAGGCGGTTTGCGGTTCCAGGAGCCACGCATCGTGACCAGCGCATCGCCCTGATACTCGCGCGGAAACTGGCCGCCGCGATAGAACAGCATCTGCATGGGTGCGGCATGAGCCGTATGGCCTAGCGCCATCGGCTCGCTCATCTCACGCCATTGCGCCTTTGTCAGGCCCCCGTTCGGGGTGCTTTGCGGGTAGATCGTTCCGGCGCCGTAGACGTGGGGCCAGCCGTACTGCCGGCCTTGCACCAGCAGATTCAGTTCTTCCGCCTGTTCATCGTCGCCAAGGAAGTCGATGCCGTGGTCCATGCCCCACAGTTGACCTGTCAGCGGATGCCAGTCGAAGCCGATGGTGTTGCGCAGGCCCGACGCCATGATCACCCGGCTTTTTCCATCTGGCGTCATGCGCAGCATCGTGGCAGCCTCCGGATGCGTTTCGTTGCAAGCATTGCACGTGGAGCCGATGCTGACGTACAGCATGCCGTCGGGACCGAACGCGAGCGTGCGGTTGGGATGCTGTCCGCCGTCCGGCAGGTCACCGACAAGCAGAGTGGCGGGCCCCAGGCTGCCGTCGGCCTGGATGGATGCGACGAAGATTTCCTTGACCGTCGCCAGGTACAGCCGCCCGTCCCGCACGGCCAGCCCGTGTGCGCCCGGACGGTGCAACACCTGCTGCGCGGGACCATCGGCCTTTCCATCATCATCTGCATCTTTCAGCAGCACGACGTCGCCTTGGTCGCGCCGCGTCGCGTAGACAAAGCCGTTGTCCGCGACTGCGATGACGCGCACGTTCTGCAGGCCAGTGGCGAAGGGCTGGATGGAAAAGCCGGCCGGCAGCTTCAGCGATGACACACGTTCCGGCGTCGCTTCGGTCAATGCGGGCTTGACGATATGGCTCTGAATACCGACGGACGTGCCGTCGTTCTGCTGGGCGCTGACACCGGTCGCGGCGAAGGCAAGCGCTAGGAACAGGGCAGGGCGCATGGCGAGGATCCGTGGCGAGTTGCCCTTAGCGAACCCGTCCGGCGGTGAACAGGTTGTGCAAGCATTCTCGACCCGCGATATGTCGCTTCTCCGGGAGAGCCCATGCCGGTGTCATGGAATGACTTCACTTCCTCGCGATACGGGCCGGCGCACGCTCCCTACGCTTGGCATCAGCGTGCCCAGCGACGTAACCAATCTCACTAGGAGAACTCCATGGAACTCAACAAGAAAGTCGCGTTGTTGGTCGCGCTCGCATGCGTAGCGCCGTCCGCTCATGCCATGCAGGATACGCAGGCGCCCGCACGCACCCAGGCCGGCCAGCAAGGGGAGTCGTCTCAACCGGTCGACGACACCTGGATCACGACCAAGGTCAAGGCCGACCTGCTCACCAGTTCAAACGTGCCGGGCACCGAGATCAAGGTGGAGACGGTCAACGGTACCGTTACCTTGTCGGGCACCGTCAGTACACAGGCCGAGAAGGACAAGGCGGTCAAGACGGCAAAAGGGATCAAGGGTGTGCGGACAGTAGAGGCCGGCGCTCTCAAGGTCACGACCCGTTGACTGATGCGCTCCAGGCCGCGCGCGCGGCCTGGAGCGGAGGCAGTGGCGGCACATGGGCCTGCAGCCATCGGCAACGAACAGCTACCTCATCGCCGCCGCTTTATTGGGTAGAAACTGTCTGCTCCGACGCCAATGCCGTTGCAGTTGGTCAAGGACATAGGGTCCAGGATCGCGGCCTCCCCGAACTCGGCAGAGCGGACTGTAATGCGTCCCTAATCTCATCCGAATTCATGATCGCCTCCAAAGTGGAGGGAGAGACTGCCTGCCTCTCACGACGCGTGCACAGCGTCCGCACGACGCTGGCAGAGTTGACATCGGGAGGCTACAAAAATGCATAGCACATTTAACCGGGCTCGGTAAACCTGTGACCGCGTTCTTTTCCTCTTGCTCCATATGAAACAGTCACTTACAAGTTCTTGATGGCCGGAATTAGATCCTACATCACTGTAACAACGATACCAGTAAAGCTGTGACTATTCCGGGGTAAACAGCGAAGCTGTGACTTTCCCGATGCCCTGAATTCTCGGGGAAAACGATCAAGAATCTCTCCAAGTCATGCTTGGAGGAGTGTCTTGAGCGAGAAGGTGTTCGAGCAATACATTCCTTGGGTGCACGATGCCTTGCTACCCGGAGAATCGACCTACGCCCTGCTTAACAAGCTGGGTTGGTTCGCGGGAAGAGGGCCTCTACAGCTAATGCGTGATCTTCGCATTACTGAAAAGAATTTGTATCCAGGCAAGCCTGAAAGAATCGACTACGCCAACGTCGTGGATGAATGGAGCAGCGAGGCGTATAGACACCTTTGGCCAATACTGCGCGGGAGACTGAAGGACTACTTCGATAAGTCCCGCTTTATGACTCTGAACGACTATGTTCCTGCCGCATGGGAAGACGAACATCTGCGTTTTTGCAAGGAATGCATCGCGCTTGGCATGCATTTCACAGTCTGCCAGCTGAAGTTCATCGAGTTCTGTCCTTACCACCAACGACGACTTATCTCGCACTGCCTGGATTGCGGGGAGCAACTGGATTACAACGCCGCTTTGCTCCGCCCTGCATTTTGCTGCAATGCATGCGGCAGCTCTCTGTTGGCTGCCGATATGAGCGATATATGCGCGAATCAGCGCATCCGACGGGCGATTGCACACGCTCATCGAGATCTCATTGCGGCAATGGATGCTTCCGCGCCGATTACTTCAATGGTAACGAGTTGGATTGGCATGCAAGGTCGGTTTCCGGGTGTCAAGGAAGCTATGACAGAGATGTTAGAGCCCCAAAGACAGCGTTGCGAGGATCTTTCCCTTGTTCCTCGCTATGCCGCTATCAACATCGCAATCAATCAGCACGGACTGCCATCAATACAGCCGATTTCGATACCCCCGCGTAGCGACGAACCTTTTTTGATCAATGGGGAGAATCAACATGCTATCCATAAGAGCGCCCAGTCGCGCTTGGGTGCGTGGCTGCTCCAGCGGTACTCCGATCATCTGGTGTGCATCGCCACCTCGCGAGAGGTGATCAAACGCAAGGGGGTGTCACAGTTTTCTTCTCGGATCGCATCCGAGCTCTGCTGCATAGGAAACGGGTTCGCCGTTTGGGAGAAGGGCCGTAATGACCGTGTATATGAGAAGCTCCCTTACAAATTCTGGGATGCCTGGGGGCTGAAGAGCACGGCCGAGAGATCCTTCGGGTCTTACATCCTAGAGAAGGCGTGTCTGACCGGTGCCATCGCGACCTTCCTGAGAAGCGATCAACAGGAACTGACAGGATGGCAAGCCAGTAAGTGGTCAACAACCTTTCAGAATTGGGAGCCAATCAGGAAGCAGGGGGCCAAGCCCGCGATACTTTGGCATGACCTGAGTGACATCGACTTCTCCGAGGTGTGTGAAGCTTCAGATCTTAACGAGGCAGCACGATGGCAATGGGCTTCGGCTCACTGCGCGGAGCGCCATGAAGCACCGGACAATTCGGCGCTTGGAAGAATCCGCGTGGAGCATGAAGCCAAGTATCTTAAGATGGACTACGGAGCGCGCGAGCGTGCGGCGACCGCTATGCCGATCTTGCACGCGAGGATAAACGAGGCGAACGGGTGTCCCCGCCACCGCGGTAACCGCTAGACGACGTTGCATGGGTTCCGAGGGTATTGGCCGTCGTGATCAACAGCGACTTTTCATATTCACGCGAGATATCGCCGTGCGTCTTAAGCAACGCCAGTCGCAGCGTGAGCAACGCCGCCTCAACACTAGCCTTTGCGGGGGTATGTGAGGTCAAACCGTCCACTGTTACTTCTAGGGCGCCATCCTGATAGCGCTCCGGCAGGCGGTGTTCAATGCGCTCATACCATGCTTCGCCAGCCGCATACAGGCAGGCGCAGGCATCGAGCATGTTCTGGTTCCTCTCCACCAGGAAGGGCAGTGGCGAGAAGTCCTCCAATGCCGGCGCGAGGCTCGAAGGCGCGGATCGATCACCCCATACCGAGACATTGGCCACGGCATCGTGCAGGTGAGGATGAAGGTGCTCGGCCAGTCGCTGGCCATCTTCGAAGCCGCGTTCTTGCATCGAGGCAGTGAACGCAGCTACTGCGTTGTAAGCCAATTCCCTTGCCGCCTCTTTCTCCCAGCGCCTTCGCCACGTGACCTCGTGCAGAAAAGCGAGGACGAAGAGCAGCGTACTGGGGGTGGCTGCCCTGATTAGCGCCCCGGTACAACGGTGCTCAAGGTCGGCGTATATCGCTGGATCCAAGTGCTTCACGGCGGCCATGATGCGCCCCGGCACAAGCATGAGCCCCCGCGTGTTGGTGTAGGCCAGCAGTTGCTCGCGTGAGTCCAACAATGAAGGCGGATCTGCCTGCATGTAGCGGCTGAAATCGCGTAGCAACCAGGCGCGTGAAGCCGGGACACGCTCGCATACCCGTTCGAGCAGGTTGAATTTCTTGGTTTTGTCCTTGATCTCTTTCCAATAGGCGCCGTCGGGCTTCTTGCCCGCGTGGTGGATCTCCTCGAAGACCCGAGGCGTCAGCCCCTCATAGATCACTTCCGTGAAGCCTTCACAGGGCAGAAGCAGGGTGCGATTCAACCACTCGACGTCGCAGTCCAGCGACCTCAACAGGTATCGGGTCCAGACCCTGGCGCCTAACTGAGGAAATCCGCTAGCACAGTCCGGCACCATGATCGGGGCTCTTCGGGCGAGGATCGAAAATCAAACCACGGCCGGAGGTTCGATTTGACGACCTCCCGGACAGGTAGCCTGTACGCCAGTACCACTGGGATTAACAACTAGCTCATAAAAAAGAGCCCGCCACGGCAATGGTCGGACTCTTGAGGCCAGGTCGTTGGAGGACCTGTTGATGCCGAAGACACTATACACCCCTTCCCGCCAGGCGGGTCAAGGTCGTACCCGTTTGCCTGCCGCCGTTGGTCTGTGCGGGTGCGCCGATGGGTAAGACACCGGCGCAGCAGAAGCGCAGCCAGTACCTGGCCTCCGTGCGGGCAAGGGGAGCCAGCGGCAACAACCTGTGGTTCGTCAGCCCCCCACAGGACACGCAGTCGCTCCCGCTGACGCTGTGTTCGGACATCGAGCTGGACACCTTCTTTTATCTGGAAGGCTCGCCGGACCTGACATCCATCGACTATGCCCCTCTGCGCCACGGGCAAGCGCCCTCACGACCGGGGCGGCGGCACTTCGCGACCGTCACCACGCTGGAGGGAACCGAGCTCGATGTCGAACTGGCCCCTGAAGCCGACAAGGCATCGGTGGCGGGCCGGCGATTGATCAGCCTGGCGGTGCTCAACGCGGGCAAGGTGCGCATTGAAAGCTGGCGGGCCCTCGTCCCGACGATCAACCGGTGCCGATCGCACTCCTTGGGCCCCGTAATCATTCGATGCCGGCATCTTCTGGAAGAACATGGCGAGCTTTCGGTTCGAGCCCTGTGCCAGCAGCTGGCCACGGAGAGTACCGCGCTGGTGACTGGCGCGCTGGCCACGCTGCTGCGCGCGCGCGAGATCCAAAGCGACGTGGACACCCACCTGTGGAGGCCGGGCACCGTGTTGCGGCCACATCGTCATGGGTAAGCGCCTGACACTGAAGACGACGCCCCCCGAGCGTTTGGTGCTCGACAGCTGGGCCATGCCGTCCCTTGAATGCCTGGATGCGGCGCAGCAGAAGCGGTTCCACTCGCTCAAGGACGCCATCTCTGCCTATGTGGGCGGCGCCCGGATCACGCCCAAGCTGAAGGAGTTGTCGATCTGGAGAGAGGTGTTCTATCGCGCGTATGACAAGTGCGTCACCCCTGATGAACGAGGCTCACCGATCGGCTGGGTGGGGCTGCTGCCCTATCTGGAGATCAGGCCACGCCAGCGCCGTGCGCCCCTGCCGAAGCACCAAAGCAAAGGCCTGGCGGGGGCGTTTGGACAGCTCCTACACAAGAACAGCGACATTGCCGCAGCGCTGGAGTCGTACTTGCTGTGCAATTCCAAACGAAAGCCCGGTGGCGAGGCGGGCATCTGCCCCAAATCGGTCCACAGGGAATTCCTGCGCCTGTGCGAGGCCAAGGATCCGGACAAGCAGTCTTGGCCGTTTACCTCCCGCCGGCAGGGAGCAGGGGCCGTGCGGGAGTTCACCAAAGCCTTCCTGATCAAGCGCTACGACGAGATCGTGGCCACCCAGTATGGCGACAAGGCGGCGACCAAAGCCAAATCCGGCAATGGCCACGTCTCCCGACTGGTCGCCTGCATGCCGATGGACATCGTCGAGATGGACGAGCACGCCATCGGCTGCATCGGCACCGTCAGGATCGAGACGCCGGAGGGTTTTCGGTTCCTGGATGCAGGCCGTATGACGCTCCTGCTGCTGGTTGATCGCCACAAGGGCTGGATCATGGCCTTCAAGGTGATCTTCCGCGAGGCGGCCAACGCCGGCGATGCCATGGACGTGCTGCATGCGGGCATGGTCGGCGAACCGGACTGGGCCCACCGCAAGGGCGATCAGCTCGCCACCCGTCCCTTGGTCGATCTGGATGACCGCTTCGGCTGGTGTGGGTTCAACTGCCTGTTGCTGGACAACGCGCTCATCCATCTGGCCGACGAGCTGCTTTCGCGCGTCATGGCGCTGAGCGGATGCGCGGTGAACTTCGGTCCGATCAAAACACCGGCCAGGCGCCAGTTGGTGGAGCGCGTCTTCAATGAACTGGAGCGTGCCGGCTTCAAACGGCTTCCCCAGACCACCGGTGCCGGCCCCCAGGATCCAAAGCGGCAGAAGGCCGAGGAAGCCGCGCGGGCCTGCGTGATATCCGAGCGCGAGATCGTGGCCCTGGTGGCGGCCCTGGTGCGCAAATTCAACGAGAAAGAGGGTAAAGCCAACCTGGCGGCCAGCCCCGCCCAGCGCATGCATGCGCTCATTTGTGGACCCGAACGCGATCAGTACCTGTTTCCGTTCCTGCCTCCGCTGCGGGAAGGCGAAGCGGATCTGTCCAAGTCGATTCTCAGCGTGACGATTCGGGGCAACGAAGACACCGGACGTCGCCCTTACTTCTCGTTTCTGGAGGTCGACTACACGAACCCGGCCGTGGCCAAGGACTGGAAGCTGCTGAATCAACAGGTAGACCTGCATGTGGCGCGCACCAACGTCCGATTCGTTGACGCCTTCTACCGCGGGCGTCCCTTGGGTACCTGCGAGGCTGGCGGCCGCTGGCGCTGGAGCGATCACTCGATCGATCTGCGGCGCCAGATCAATCAGCTGCTTCGTGAGGGCTACATCGAGAACGACAGGAACGACGATGTCGTGGCCGCCTTCCTGAAGAAGGTGGCAGACGAATACGCCAAGGCCAAGGGCAAATCCAAGCCCGCCAAGACGGCCGTGCGACATGTGGGCGATCACAACGCCCGTCGCGATGTGTCCGATGACGTGGCCACCACCACCGCGCAAGTGCAAGAGGTGGAGGTCGCGGTGACTGAGCTACTGGATCGAGCCAGCGAATCAACAAGTTCCCACTACATGCAGTGGGATGACATAGGTGCCTTCAACGGAGATCGTAATGACTACTGAGGAAATTCTGCGTTTGCGTGATCAGATTTGGGATGAGCATCCGCTGATCATTGAACGGGCGGTGCTGCCCACCCTGGCGGCCAAGGATGTCCTGGGCCGTGTCTGGGCGCTGGGCCGCAAGGGCAGGGGCTCCATTGCCTTCTTCGCCCAGCCTCTGTCGGGCAAGAGCTCCTGTGCCGAGCTGCTGCTGGTGGAGATGAAGCGAAAGAAGCCCGGCTGCGGCGTGCTGATCTTCGAGGTGGTCGAAGACACCAATCCGGCCGAAGGACGATTGCTCGCGGAAATCCTCAATCAGATCGATTACGCACCCAAGATCCTACGTGACCTGGCCGGAAAGCGTACGCAGGTGCACCGCGCGCTATTGGCGCTCTCAGGGGAAGCCCGTCACCTGTTTCTGATTTTCGATGAGGCCCAGGAGCTGAGCTGTGACGAGTTCGCCTGGCTCAAGTCGGTGATCAATCGTCTGGTGCGGGACCGCGTCAAGGTGACGGTGGTGCTGTTCGGGCAGGTGGAGCTCAAGGAGAAGCGTCAACAGCTCAAAGCGGCCCGCTCGGATCTGGAGAAACGTTTCATGTCCACCCTCAATGAGCTTAAGGGCATCCAGAATGCGGGCGAGCTTAAAGCCGTCTTGGCCGCTGTTGACGACAGCTCCGAGTTCCCCGCTGGCTCGGGTCTGACGTATTTGCAGTTGCTCATGCCCAAGTTCTATGAGTGCGGGGGGCGGCTGCAGGCGCACTGTGACCCGATCTGGCAGCAGCTCAAGAAAAGGCGTTTGCCGGGGGTGGGCACGGTGGTGGCCATGTCCAGTGTGGCCGGGTACTTGGCCAACCTCTTCATTCTGCTGCGCAAATTGGACAGCGAAGAGTTGAAGATCACTGCAGAGGTGTTGCAGAGCGTCCCTAGTGAGTAAACCACTACTCACCGGGACCTGGGTACCTAGTTTGCCCGATCACTGGAAGAACTCATTGTTCGGGACGTTATTCTCGATCGGTCGCTTCAACCTGTGCAGTGCTTTGGAAATCGCACGGATCGTGGATGCACTCGCGGCGTCGGAACTGGCTCATCTCAAGCCACCGTCGGTCATCCATCTGACCATCTTCATGCGATGGGCAGCATGTATTGACGCTGACATTCACCGGCTGGAGAGCGACTTCCTGATACAGATCCTGGCGCGTGCGCGGCAGGACCTGGACGAGGTCCCGGCAGAATGGCTACTGGCGGCTCTTCGTTGGTGTCCGCAGTGCGCCAAGAAGGAAACACACCTCATCGCGCATCAGCACAGGGCAATACATCATTGCCCTGTGCACGAAGTACCGCTGCGTGGGTTCTGTGATTACTGTGGCATGGAGCGTCGCTATCGCATCGTTCGTGGTACTAGGTTCCTGTACTGCAGCCGATGCATGAAGCGGGTTGGATACCGGTACTGGGAGAAAGATAAGACCGTCAGCCTGCTTGCGACGGGAGGGATCGCCCGGCAACGGCAGATCGCTCAGGCCGTCCTGATCGCAGGTCTTCCTAACGACGATGATCCCCTACACGCGTGTGGCATCAGTCCCCAGGACCTGCGGTGCCTGTATGCCGAGGGCTATCTGGGTCGTCGGCAGCGATCTGCGCAAAGTCAGGTGCTGGATCGCTATTTTCGCTTCCTGTCACCGCCATGTGCCGAGTCCGCTGCGCCGGTCAGCCATCTTGAGGGTGTGCACCGCGTGCTGAAGCACGTACGTTTGCTGGCGATGATGACCGGCCACGACTGTCTTGATGAGCCGCCGGATGATCAGGCAATAGATGATCTACGCTGTCCCTGCCAAGTGGGCTTTCAGCTCTGGGCGAGGCGTGTTCACAAGGATTTGTTCGCCAGGCAAGGTCCCGCCGCCAAGCTGGATGCGGAACAGTTCGAAAGCGCCCATCTCGGCTTATGTCTGTCCGTGGCATGGTTTGCCCACACACAATTGGAGACTACCGGCGATCAGGATGCTTACCGAATGCTACTGCGATTTCTCGAGCCAAAGGTGTTGCGAGTGAACGGCAGCGAAGATCGCACCAAGGGGGACGCGGTCGAACTCGGATTGCTCTGCCACGAGCATCAATGGGCCGCCATACGATGCCCGCGGCCTAATCAACGGGTTGCGCGCATCGTGCGAAAGCTGGCCAGCCTCGATAGAGGTGCGGCTCGAGGACACGGCAGCGATACGATCGAAGATGTCGCGTGGATCATGTCCATGGCGGCTCTACAGCCAGCCTGACCCGCACGGACTCGCACTCCATTTCTCGGTCGAGGCGAGCTTACCCAGCCGGCCGACGAGGATATTGCCAATACACGCGCCTTTGTGTCCCATACCTTTTATTGGACAGCCATTCAGTGCCGCCACGTAAGTGGGCAGGTGACCCGCATGGGCGAACGCTTGGCTGCGTTGTGAGGGCGCTCACTTCCCCAAACACAGGACGATGCGTTGGCCGATGCCCGCTGGATCATGGATCAACTCGGGGCATCGGCACGCCGGTAGCGCGTGAATGCTTACCGTACTCCTACCGCGTCAGCCCAGCTCCGTATTGCTGACGGGCATGCCGCGGTGCGGCGTGGTGATGAGCGAGCTCAGGTCGAACCCCTTCTCGCGGGCCGTACCCAGATACTCGTCCCTGACTGAAGCCGACACCACCGCTTCACGGGCCAGCAGCCACAGATACTTTCGGTCGGGCGAGCCCACCAGGGCGTAGCGATAGTCCTCATCCAGCCGCAGGATCCAGTAGTCGCCCTTGGTAAACGGAATCCACTTAAGCCCATCGGGCATGAAGGACACTTCCAGTTTGGCCCCGTGCGAACCATCGACGACGGCCGCCTCACCGATCGACTGATGCGCCTTGCCATCCCCATCCCGCGCACGGTTGTCCACCTTCACGTTGCCGTCTTCATTCAAGGAGTAGGTCGCGGTGATGTCCGTGTAATCCTCCGGCTCATGACGCATCGGCAAGCGGGCGATTTCATACCAGGTGCCGATATAGCGATTCAGATCCACCAAGGTCACGGTAGAAGGCTCGTTGGAATGCGTCATGGCGGGATCACCGGGTTAGGGAAGATGTCCGCGAGGCTAGAGGGCGGGCCGTGAAGGCGCCGTTTCAGCCCGGCTAGTCGTCCTCCCAGGCTTCATCCTCGTCCTGCTCGGGGAGCGGGGTGTCATCGGGCATGACAGGCTCGAGCAGGGTGTAATCGTCTACCTCGGGTTTGGCGATCGCGCGGCTGACGGTATAGCTCTCCAGCATCGAGACCACCCCATGTCGCAGCAGCGATCGCGGCGTAGAGATGGAGCCGCTGAGCCAGCGCATCGCCGCTTTGCCCTCCAGGAAGATCGGTCCGTCCGGAGTAAGGGGAGCAGGAATACTTGCATTGGGCGCGGTCAGTATCGCGAATGAATGCAGCACGCCTTCCTCGCCCTCCCAGCGCTCCCATAGCCCAGCGGCCAGCAAGGCATTGCCGTCAGCGCGCTGGATGAAGTGAGGCCACGGCGGTTTTCGCTGCCGATCCCATTTGTAGTAGCCACTCAGGGGCAGCAGGCAATGTCGCTGCTTCCATGCATCGGCAAAGATGCGACTGCGCGGGGCGCGCTCCAACCGTGCGGTCACGGTGGTGTAGCGGGTGAAAGGTGTCTTGGACCAGCGTGGGACCAGGCCCCAGACCATGTCAGCCACCACGATCATCCGGCCCTCGGCCATGGCCACCACCTGCGCCGGCTTGCCTTTGCCCACGTTGTAGCGATCAGGTCCAGCCACCAGCGCATGCTCGATGGCCTGCGGAAGGTCTCCGTCAAGCTGGTCCGGCTGGGCAATGGCCTGGGCGAATCGTCGCACGCCCGCAGGCTAGCGCTCGCTGGGTGAGGTTGGGGTCTAGACAGGGCTTCTGCGTTCACCTTATGCGCATGCCTAGGCACTTACGGTCAGGCTTTCCGACTGCGAGATCGCCGCCATGAAGCACAAGCCGCTTAACGAGCAGGTCATCGTCATCACCGGCGCCTCCAGCGGCATAGGCTTGTGCACGGCCTTGCTCGCCGCCGAGCGCGGGGCGCAGGTTGTCCTGCTTGCCCGAAGCGGCCAGACGCTGGATGAAATCGTCCAGGCCATTGCAGTGGAAGGGGGCAGGGCGCATGCGATGACGGTCGATGTGTCCGACCGGGAAGCATTGCAGCGCACCCTGATCGAGATTCTCACCTTGCACGGCCGCATCGACACGTGGGTCAACAATGCCGGCGTGGCGATCTACGGCAAGCTGGACCAGGTCACCGAGGCTGACAGCAAGCGACTGTTCGAGATCAATTTCTGGGGCGTGGTGAACGGCTCGCTGTTGGCGCTGCCGGCCCTGCAGTCCGCCCAAGGCACGCTGATCAATGTTGGCAGTGAGGTCTCCGAAGCGGTGGTGCCGCTGCAGGGGATGTATTCGGCCTCCAAGCATGCGGTCAAAGGTTTCACCGATGCACTGCGCGTGGAGTATGAGCACGTCGATGAGGCGCCGGTGTCCATCGTGCTCATCCAGCCCACCGCAGTGAACACCCCATATCCGCAACACGCACGCAATTACCTGCCCAGCGAGCCCAAGCTGCCTAGTCCGTTGATCGATCCGCACCGCGTGGCCGAGGCCATTCTGGAGGCGGCGGTGGAGGGCGGGCGCAACATCAAGGTAGGCGCCATGGCCCACCTTAATACGGCCACCAGCAACATGCTGCCGGCCTTGGCCGATCGGATGTCGGCCTTGCAGGCCAAGCGCCAGCAACACGATCAGGCCCCACGCGATCCGGATGGCACCCTGTTCAAGGCCGGCCACAGCGGCCGAGTTTATGGTGTATCCAAGGATGGCGAGATCCTGGAGACCACGGCCGATCCGCGCTCACAGGGCTAAGTCGCCAGTGGAGGCGTCAGCCGGTGCGCTCGGCGATACCGCGCACGCTGAGCTCGCTCGTAATGGCCTGCTCCATCGTGGTGCGATCATCGCCTTGCATGCCACGCAGCAGCGGCTCACTGGCATGGTCGATTGCTCGCCAGAACACCAACGCATCCTCGGTGGCATCGGGCAGCTCTTCAAGCGCGGCCAGGAAGGTATCCCACGCCGGCCCGCCCAGTCGCTGCTGG
>VYLE01000631.1_pt1 | contig 15345 bp, 13 predicted proteins | sample 5114391 | NCBI WGS metagenome assembly VYLE01 (sample SAMN12291771, study PRJNA351875) | freshwater metagenome | isolation source: freshwater lake | place: USA: Michigan, Kent Lake | collected 2013-08-15
GTGGCGCCGGACGTGGCGCCGGACGCGGCGCTGGGGCAACCGTGGGTTCCGGCGCCGGCGACGGTTCCGGTGCTGCGGAAATGTCCTGCAACTGCGGCTGCGACGCGTTGTCCTGCTGCGCGAGTGCGAGGTCGCGCCCCAGCGCCGAATCGCTCGCGAGCGCGCTGCTGTCGGCGCCCGTGTCACCGCAGGCGGCAAGCGCGACGAGCGCCGCCGAGGTGAGGGTGGTAGCCAGGACGGCACGACGCGAACGGATATATTGACGCATGGGCAGACTCCCGAGTGAGGAAGGCAAGGTGAAGGCGTGGCGCACGCTGCGCCGACTGCTCCCATACTACCACCCCTACCGCCTGCAAGTTGCGCTGGGGGTGGCAGCGGTCGTTACCTCGTCCGCCCTCGTCGCGCTGCAGCCCTCCTTCCTGCAGCGCGGCCTCGACAGCATGCGCGAGGGCGCCGCCGCCCGCGACCTCCTGGGACTGGCCATGGTGATGCTCGTCACCGCCCTCGCCAGTGGCGTGCTGCGCTTCACCATGCGCTTCACCATGAACGGCGTGAGCCGGCGCATCGAAACCGACCTCCGGCGCCAGCTCTTCGAACGGCTCACCACCCTCGATGCCGGGTGGTACGCCGCCTGGCGCACCGGCGACCTCATGGCCCGCCTCACCAACGACCTCAGCGCCGTACGCATGGCCGCTGGGCCAGCCATCATGTACTTCGCCAATACCCTCGCCGGTGGCCTGTTCGCACTCACCATGATGGTGCGCATCTCGCCGCGACTCACGGCGCTGGCACTCCTCCCCATGATCGGACTGCCCGTGCTCATGCTGCGCCTCGGCAAGCTGGTGCATACCCGCTTCGAACACGCGCAGGAGCAGTTCAGTCGCCTCAGCACGCGCGCGCAGGAGAATCTCGCCGGCGTGCGCGTCGTGCGCGCGTACCGCCAGGAAGGCGCCGAAATGGCGCGCTGGAACCAGCTGGGTGAGGAGTACCTCGACGCCAACATGGCGCTCGCCCGACTCAACGGCCTCATGAGTCCCGGCTTTGCCTTGCTCGCCGGACTCGGCATGGCCGTCACCATCGCCGCGGGCGGCACGCTGCTCATCGAGGCGCAGCTCACCGTGGGCAGCTATGTGGCATTCACCATCTATCTGGGGATGCTCACCTGGCCACTCATCGCGCTGGGGTGGACCACGAATCTTTTCCAGCGCGGCGCGGCGTCACTCACGCGTGTGCTGCAGCTGCTCGACGCGTCGCCCGTAACGGTGCACGACACGGGAATGGCTCACCTGCCCACCGGAGGCACCGGCCGCCGCATCGAGTACCGGAACGTGTCGTTTCATTTTCCCGCGTCCGACGAGGTGCGCTGGGTGCTGCGCGACGTGTCGTTCACGATTCCGGCCGGCGGTACGTTGGCCATCGTGGGCGCCACCGGATCGGGCAAGAGCGCGCTCATGGATCTCCTGCCGCGCCTGTACGAGCCGCAGGGGGGCGAGATTCTCATCGACGGCGTCAACATCCGGGATATTCCGCTGGCCACCCTGCGTGCCGCCGTCGGCTATGTGCCTCAGGAGTCGCTGCTCTTCAGTGAAACCGTGGGCGACAACATCACCTATGGCCTCGCCGGCAACGCGTCGGACACACACGTGGCGGCGCGTCGGGACCAGGCGACGCGCATCGCGCAGCTCGCCGATACGATCGCCGGGCTCCCTGCCGGCTACGACACGCGGTTGGGCGAGCGCGGCATCAACCTGTCGGGGGGACAGAAGCAGCGCGCGGCCCTCGCGCGGGCGCTCGCGCGACAACCCGATATCGTGCTGCTCGACGATGCGCTGAGCGCCGTCGATACCCACACCGAGGCAGCCATTCTGCACGGGCTGCGCGAGGCGCTCGCCGGTCGCACGGCGATCATCGCCTCACATCGGGTGAGCACCGTGCGCGAAGCCGATCACATCATCGTCCTCGACGCAGGACGCGTGGTGGAGTCGGGCAGCCACGAACAGCTCGTGGCGCACAACGGCCGCTACGCCGACATGCTGCGTCGCCAGCAGCTGCTCGACGCCATCGAGGCCATGTGAGCGCGTGGGTGGCCCCCACGCCGCCACGCCTACAGCCGCTCGACCAGAAACGCCGGCGTGAGCGGTTGCAGCCAGGCGGCAAGGCGCTCGAACCAGCCGGTGAACATGAGCAGCCCCACGATGACCAGCAGGATGCCGGCCAGGCGGTTCACGCGACCAATGTTGTGCTTGAACTTCTGGAAGAAGCCGAGGAATCGCTCGATGGCGAGGGCGCTCAGCAGGAAGGGCACGGCCAGTCCCATCGAGTAGGCCGTGAGCAGGCCAATGCCCTTGGCCAGCTCGGTTTCGTTGGCCGCGAGCAGGAGAATGGCGCCCAGTGTGGGGCCAAGGCACGGCGTCCATCCCGCGCCGAAGGCGATCCCCACGAACACCGTGCCCAGATAGCCCAGTGGCTTGTCGCTCAGGTGGAAGCGCCGCTCCTGCTGCAGCGCGCCCAGCTTGATGACGTCGAGCATCCACAGCCCCATGAGTACCATCATCACGCCGCCCACGCGCGCAATCCACACGCGATACTCGCGAAGGAGCTGGCCGAAGGCCGACGCACCGGCTCCCAGCGCCACGAAGATGAAGGTGAAGCCGAGCACGAACAGCACGGAGTGCAGCAGCGCCGTCCGTCGGGCGCGCGACACATCGTCGAGTCCCATGCCCGTGATGAAGGTGACATAGCTGGGCACCAGCGGCAGCACGCAGGGGCTCAGGAAGCTGAGCAGCCCCGCGGTGAACGCCACCAGGACGGTCAGGGATTCAGGAGCCACGGGCAGTTCCGGAGAGTCGGCCTCGGCGGCAGTCGCCGCACAGGCCGTAGATGACCAGCCGATGCCGCTGGCGTGAGAAATCGTGAGCTTCGGCCAGCAGGGTCGTCATGCGCTCGAGGCGCTCGTCGCGAAACTCCGTCACGCGACCGCACACCGTACAGAGCAGATGTTCGTGGTGCGGCACGCCGCGCGACGCTTCGTAGCGCTTGAACCCCTCGCCGAAGTCGCGCTCCACCACGAGGCCGCTGCGCACGAGGACGTCGAGCGTGCGGTACACGGTGGCGGTGCCGGCCGACGCGCCACGGCTGCGCAGCTCCGTGGCCACCTCTTCCGCCGACAAGTGACGGTCGGTTCCGAGCACCACATCGGCAATGGCCAGACGCTGCGCGGTGGCCGGCAGGTTGTGGTCGCGCAGGAAGACACGAAACGCTTCCTTGTCGGCAGCGACCGCCGCGTCGGTGGAGGGGTGGGTCACGAAACGAGTGCGGACCGCTACTCGGGGAAGGGGAGCCGCAGTGCCTTGGCCAGCTGCGCCGCCGTGTAGCGCACGATCTCCGAATCCTCACCGGCGCGCCGCTGCACACCGCGCACCACCGTTTCCACGGTGATGAGCGGCGCATCGGCTTCGGCCTTGATGTTCGACTCCCACTTGCCGCGCTCCGGGCCCTTGATGACGTACCGATAGCGCGCGGTATACACGGTGTGCCGGACGGGGCGCACCGCCGCGGGAGCCGGTTCAAGCGCCACGGCGTCGGCTTCGTCACCCTCGTCGGCCGAGGCGTCGGCGGCGAGCGCCTTGACGTACGACACGTCCTCGTCGTCGTCGCCCGCCGTGGCGATCACCGGCAACGCGTCCTGGTCCTCGTCGTCACCGTCCACGGCGTCCGGCAGCCCCGGCTCGATCGCCTCGACGTGCTGCGCATCGCCGGCGAGCGGCAGCTGCGGCTCATCGGCCTGCGGATCAGCCAGCGGCTCCGCGGCGGGGGCCAGCGGCACCCGCGCCGCGAGTACGGCGATCCCCGTTTCCACGGTGCCCTGACGCAGGGGCGAGAAGAGGTGGAGCTCCTCGATCAGCGCCAGCGAGACATCCGCCACCACGGTGCGCAGGAACCGCTCGGCCACCTCGGACACCGGGGCGTCGGCGCGATCAGGCAGCACCGGCTGGGGAACGGGGGCGTCGAGCAGCTGTTCGTCAACGTGGGCGGGTACCGGAGCGGTCATGGACTCGGGCTCGAGGGATGCGTCGGGGGCAACACCGAAAGATCACCGGCGCTCGTGCCTGCAAACAAGGCGCAGGCAGGGGTTGCGCATTGCGATCGATCCAGTATCTTACCAATGAACAATTGCTTGTCGAACTATCGTCTGACCGAACGCTGTCGGGTCCATGCACCATCCCGGCCCGCATCCCATCATCGCCAACACCCGAGGATTACTCCATGTTCGCAACCCGCCGCCTGGCCGCCCTGCTGGCGCTGCCGCTGTTCGTTGCCGCCCGTCCGCTGTCCGACGCCAAGCCGCACACCATCGACAAGGCGCACAGCGAGATCAACTTCGTCGCGGACTCGCGCATGCTCAGCGCCCACGGCTTCTTCGGGAAGTGGGAGGCCGACGTGAAGCTCGACGCCGCCAAGTGGGAGAATTCGTCGGTCGCCATCACCATCGATGCCGCCAGCATCAACACGCGCGTGGAACGCCGCGACGGGCACCTGCGCAGCGCCGACTTTTTCGACGTCGAGAAGCACCCGAACATCACCTTCAAGTCGGTGAGCGTGAAGTCCACCGGCGCGAACAAGCTCGACATCACCGGCGATCTCACGGTGCGCGGCACGACCAAGCGCATCACGGTGCCCGCCACGATGGTGTTCTACGAAGGAGGCATGGGGCGTTTCCGCGGGCAGTTCGCGATCAACCGCATGGACTACGGCGTGAGCTACGACTCCAAGCTCAACCCCATCCAGCCCGAAGTGCAGGTGCAGTGGGACATTGCGCTGGCCGAGCCCAAGCCCGCCGCGAAGTAAGTTTCCCGGCGCGCAGCGCCCGGGGAAAGGAATCGCCCCCGGCGCGCAGCGCTCGGGGGCGTTTTCCACTTCCCCCTCAACTCTCACCGCGAGAACGCTCAACTCTCACCGCTATCCGAGCGCAACTCTCACACGCCGCGCTCACCTCTCATCCCTGACCGCTCACCGTCTCGCCGCGGCGATGATGCCCTGCGCCACCGCTTCCAGCCACTCCGCACTCTGCACGAGTGACACCCGGAACTTCCCCCGCCCCGCTTCGCCAAACGTGATCCCCGGGGTGACCACCACGCCGGGGCCTGCCATGAGCGCATCGACCCACTCCCAGTCGCCAAAGCCCGCCGGCACGTCGAGCCACAGGTACATCGTCGACCGCGGCGCCTGCACCGGCCACCCCCCGGCGTTGAACGCCGCCACCATGGCATCGCGTCGCGTACGGTACTCCGCCACGATGGGCGGTACGATGGTGGCCGCATTCGCGAACGCTGCCGCGCCCGCCATCTGTGCAAACGTGCTCACGCCGTAGCCGATGTTCGAGCGATAGGCATCGAGCCGCGCGATGGCCGCGTGCTGGCCAGCCACGAAGGCAATGCGCACCCCCGCCATGTTGAAGCTCTTGCTGCACGTGTGCGTCTCCACCGCCACCCGCGCGGCGCCGGGCACCTGCAGCACACTCGGCACCGCGAACCCATCGAACGACAGCTCACTGTAGGCGAGATCGCTCAGCAGCAGCAGGCCATGCCGCTCGGCGAACGCCACGTATCGCGCCAGCTCGTCGAGCGACACCGACGCGGTGGTGGGATTGCCCGGGTAATTCATGATCATCACCTTCGCGCGCGACAGCGGCTCGGCCGGGATCACATCGAGGTCGAGCCGGCCGTCGGGCAGGAACGGCATGAACACCGGCTCCGCCCCCGCCAGCAGCGTGGCCCGCGCATACACCGGGTAGAACACCTCCGGCACCAGCACCGCCTCGCCGGGGTTCACGTGGGCGAGAATGAGCTCGGCGATCCCCTCCTTCGAGCCGGCAAGGGCGAGGAACTCGCGCGCGGGATCTACCGTGACCCCGAAGCGCTGGGCGAGATAGGTGGTGGCGGCGGCGGCGAAGGCAGGATCAGCCCGGAAGTACGGGTAGCCGCTCAATGCCCGGTCGGCCGCGACGCGCTGCATCGCCTCCACCACCACGGGCGGGATGGGCCCATCGGGGCTGCCGATCCCCACGTCGATGAGCGTGCGCCCCTGCGCGCGGTGGTGCGCGCGGCGGGCGTCGAGCTCGTAGAACACGTACGGCGGCAGTCGGTCGAGGGTAGAGGCCATCTCGGAATACTACAACAGACTCACCGGATCGCGATCCACCACCAGCCGCAGCTCCGAATCCGCCGGCACCGGACACCGTTCGGCCACGTAGCCGGCCACGCGCGTCATGAGCCGCGGCTGCGAACTCTTGAGCAGGAAATGCCACCGCCAGCGATCCTTGATCCGATCGATGGGGCACGGGGCCGGCCCCACGAGCACGAGATCGCGCAGCCCCTGCCGCTGCATGAGTTGCGTCACCCACTCGGCCGCCGCCGTGGCCGCCGCCGCCGTGGCACCCTGATGCACGCCGCTCACGATGACGTTGGCAATGTGTACGAATGGCGGATAGGCAGGGTGGCGACGTGCCCCCAACTCCTCGTGCACGAACCCCACGAAATCGTGCGTCAGGGCATGGGTCACGGCATGGGCATGCGGCATGCGCGTCTGCACGATCACATCACCGCCCTTGGGCCCGCGGCCGGCGCGCCCCGCCACCTGACTGAGCAGCTGAAAGGTGCGCTCGGAGGCCCGGAAGTCGGGCAGGTTGAGCCCGGTGTCGGCATCCACCACGCCCACCAGTGTCACGTTGGGAAAGTCGAGCCCCTTGGCGATCATCTGCGTGCCCAGCAGGATGTCCACCTCCTGACGGCCCACGCGATCGAGAATCTGCGTGTGGGCCCATTTCCCGCTCGTGGTGTCCACATCCATGCGCGCAATGCGGGCCTCGGGGAACCGTTCGGCCACGAGCTTCTCCACCTGCTGCGTCCCCAGCCCCCGCCGCTGCAGCGTGGCGTGTCCGCAGCGCGCGCAGCTGGCGGGAACGTCGGCGTGATGCTGGCAGTAGTGGCACACCAGCGACTCGGGAACGCGATGATACGTGAGCGAAATACTGCAGTGCGGGCACACCTGCACATCGCCGCACCCCTGGCACTGCACGAAGGCGGCGAACCCGCGCCGGTTGAGCAGCAGCAGGCTCTGCTCACCGCGTGTGAGGCGGGATTCGATGGCCGCGAGCAGCGCGGGGCTGAGGACACTCAGCATGGGATCGTACGGCGCCTGCGGCGCGCGGGTGGCCAGTGCTTCCTTGACGGCGCTCCGCATGTCCACCAGCTGCACCGGCGGCAGCTGCGCACCGCCCGCCCGATCCGGCAACGTGAGGCGCACCGCCTGTCCACGATCGGCCCGTTCCCAACTCTCGAGACTCGGCGTGGCGCTGCCCAGCACCACCAGCGCCCCCTCGGCGCGGGCACGCACGATGGCCGCCTCGCGCGCATGGTATCGTGGCGTTTCCGACTGCTTGTAGCTGCTCTCGTGCTCCTCGTCCACGATCACCACGCCGACCCGCTCGAGGGGGGCAAAGAGCGCCGAACGCGCGCCCACGGCGATGCGACGCTCGCCGCGACGGAGCGCTTGCCACGCGTCGAACCGCTCCCCATCGCTGAGCCCCGAGTGCAACACCGCCACGTCGTCGCCGAAGGCCCCGCGGAAGCGATCGACCGTTTGCGAAGTGAGGGCGATTTCGGGGACCAGCACGATGGCCGTGCGCCGCTGCGTACGCAGCACGGCGCGCAGCACTTCGATATACACGAGCGTCTTCCCGCTGCCGGTGATGCCGTGCAGCAGGAACACCTGCCCGGGGTCACCCGCCAGGATGGCCTCAATGGCGGCGCGCTGCGCCGGCGAGGGATGCGGCGGTGGCGCCACGCCGGCGCGCGCGGCGAACGGATCGCGCTGCACTGATTCGTCGCGCACCGCAATGAGCCCGCGCTTTGCCATGGCCGTGAAGACGCTGGCCGAACACCCCGCCTGTGCGCGCAGCGACTCGAGCGACGCCGCGCCACCCTGCGCCTCGAGCAGCTCGTACACCGCGCGCTGCTGCCGAGCCCGCGCAAACGCCTGCTCGCGCTGCAATAGCGAGGGCAGCTCCTGCACCAGGTGCACCATGCGCTGCGTCCGCGACGCCGGCACGGCGGCGCCCGGTTGCAGCAGCGCGGTGGGCAGCATGGCCCGCAAGGTGAGCCCCAGCGGCGCCGCGTACCAGTCGGCGATCCACCGCGCCGTCTGCAGCAACGGCGCCGGCAACGAGGGCGTGTCGTCGACCACCGCTCGCAAGGCCTTGAGCGTTACCCCCGCCGGCGGCTCCGTGTCCCCGAGACAGATGCCGATTTCCGTGCGGTTGCGGAACGGCACCAGCACCCGGGTGCCCGGCGCAATGGGCCACGCCATCTCCGCCGGCACGCCGTACGCGAACGTACGAAACAGCGGCACCGCCAGCGCCACTTCGACAACGCGGGGAGCGGAGGGCCACACATGCTCGGACATCCCTGAAACGTAGCCCCGCGCGTTACTCACGCTCGGGATCGCCACCACGGCGCGTCACTCCCAGCCCCGGCGCGTCCCCCAGGTCGAGGCGGCCGTTCACCATGGCCGGCCCGGTGAACGGGTCGTCGGCCAGCAGCGCGGCGCCATCGAGATCGGCATCGTCGAGCAGCGGCGCCAGCTGCGCGGCCGAGGCAATACCCAGCGTGGTTTCGATCATGCAGCCGCACATTACGCGCAGGTCGTGCGCGCGCGCCACCGCGATCATGCGCAGCGCCTCACGCAGGGAGCCGCACTTCGCGAGCTTGATGTTCACTCCGTCCACCGCACCCGCCAGGCGCGGAATGTCCGTGGCCACCACGCACGACTCATCGGCCACCACCGGAAGCGCGGCCCGCTCGCGCACGAAGCGCAGGCCGGCCAGATCATGCCCGGCCACCGGCTGCTCCAGCATCTCCACGCGCGCGTCGTGCAGCGCGGGCAGCATACCGACCGCCTGCGCCGCACTCCATGCGCCGTTGGCATCCACCCGCAGCACGGCCTGCGGCGCCTCCTCACGCACGAGGCGCAGGATTTCCCGGTCCCACGACGAGCCCAGTTTGACCTTGAGAATGGGGTACGGCGCTGCCTCGCGCACCCGCGCGCGCAGCGTCTCGGCGTCGGGAGCGAGGCCAATGGTGAAGCTCGACAGCGGTGCGGCCGTGGCGTCGAGACCCCAATAGCGATGCAGGGAAATACCCAGGCGTTTCGCCACGAGATCGTGCAGCGCCGCACTCACGGCGCTGCGCGCCGCCGCGTGATGCCGCAGCGCGCGCTCCAGCGTGCGTTCCACGGCTTCGAGACTCCACGCGTCGGCCGCCTCGAGCAGCGGCGCGTACTGCTGCAGCGCCGCCATGACCGTATCGGCCGTCTCGCCGTAGTAGCGACTGGGCGACGCCTCCCCCCACCCTTCGGCGCCGTCGCCATCCACCAGGCGAACCCATACCACCCGGTAGGCGCTGGTCCCGCCGCGGGCAATGATGAACGGGTGCCGGGTGTGCACCGTGACGATCTGTGCGTGCAGCTGCATGGGGAGCGAGGCGAGCAGCGATCAGAGCGGCGTGAGTCCCGAGGCGCGTGACACGCGCGCCTGGCGATACTCGGCACCACCCCCGGACGACAGGAACTGCACCAGCGCGTCCGCCAGCTCGAAACCACGGTCGTAGCGCTCGGCCGGCTGCTTGGCCAGACAGCGCATGATGATGGCACTGAGCGCCGCCGGCACGCGCGTATCCACATGGTCGGGGGGGGCGGGCGCCTCGTGCACGTGCTTGTAGCCCACGGCGTACGAGTCGTCGCCGTCGAACGGCGGATGCCCCAGCACCATCTCGTACAGCAGCAACCCCACGGCATACAGATCGCTGCGTCCGTCCACCAGCCGCCCCATGGCCTGTTCGGGGCTCATGTAGTGCGGCGTGCCCATGGCACGCCCGCTGGCCGTGAGGCGACCATGAAAGCGGGCCGTGGCAATGCCGAAGTCGGTGAGCGCCACATTGCCATCCTCGTCGAAGAGGATGTTGTCCGGCTTGATGTCGCGGTGCACCACCCCGTGCCGGTGCGCGTAGTCCAGCGCCGTGGCCACCTGCGAAGCCACCGAGGCGGCCGTCGTGGCCGACACCGTCCTGCGTCGTGACAGCAGGTCGGCCAGCGAACCGCCGGCGTAATACGGCATGGCCAGGTACTCGAGCTCCGCCGAGGTGCCCATGTCGGCGATCGCGCAGATGTACGGGTGCACGAGCCGCGACGCCGCCTCCGCCTCGCGCCGGAATCGTTCCCGCATTTCCGGTTCCCGCGACAGCGTGCGATGCAACACCTTGATGACCAGCGGACGCCCCAGCACCGCGTGGCGCGCCAGATACACCTGCGCCATGCCGCCGCTGCCCAACCGCTTCACCACCGTATACCGGTTGCCCGTGGCGGTGCGCAGCTCCCTCAGCTCCTCATCGGGAATGTCGAGTGGGGGCGCCGACACCTCAGGCAACGGCACGCTGCAGCGCGTGCACCGCGGCGCCGCCGCGCGGTTCCAGGTGCCGCAGTCAGGGCAGAACATCGGGGAGCGGAAGACGGAGAGAAGGAAAGCAGAGCGATCTACAGCAAGTTACGACGACGCAGCAGCATGAGGAGCAACAGACCAAGCCCCAGTTGCACCAGCAGCAGGACCCAGAAGCCGTTCGGCCACTGGGCCATGGGCATGCGGCTGAAGTTCATTCCCCACATGCCGCTCACCACCACGAAGGGCAGGGACATGGTCGCCACCACGCTCAATCCCTTGGTGGTGGCACCCAGGCGGTTGGACACCTGGGTGAGATACGCGTCCATCGTGCTGCTCAGCAGGTCGCGATAGGTGTCCAGCGCATCGTTGATGCGCAGCACGTGATCATACGTGTCACGGAAGTAGATCTGCACCTCCTGGGCCACCAGCGTGCTCGGGCGGTTGGTGAGCACATTCAGCACTTCGCGCGACGGCCCAAGATAGCGCCGCAACGACAACACCAGCCGCTTCACCTGGAACAGGTCGCGCAGCGCCTCCTGGTCGAAACGCGCGAAGACACGCTCCTCCAGCCCGTCGATGAAGTCGTCGATCTGGTCGAGGATGGGGAAGTAGCCGTCGATGGCCGTGTCGAGCACGGCGTGCAGTGTACGCTCCACGCCACGATCGAGCAGCTCGGGCGATCGGCGCATGATCTCCCACACCGTATCCACCGGGGCCATGGCACCCGCATGCACCGTGACGAGATACGATGGTCCCAGGAAGCAGTGCAGGTCCTTGGTTTCGAGGTCGTACGGATCGTCGGTATCCGCGGCCAGCTGCACGGCGCGAATGACGATGTACACGAACCCCGGGTATTCCTCCAGCTTGACCCTGGACGCGGGGTTGAGCGTGTCCTCGATTGCCAGCGGGTGAAACCGGAACAGCTCCTCCAGCAGGGCATGCTGCGACTGCACGGTGCTGTCGATGTCCATCCACAGCGGCCCGCCCGCTGCCAGCAGCTGCGGGACGTCGCGTGGATGGCAATCGAGCACCACCTCACCCTGCTTCGACCTGTGAATGGTACGCGGGGCCGGATCGACTTGACCGGGCACGGACGTGGGAACGATTCGCGTCATGGGCGATCCTCAGGCCAGCGCCCGCAGATGCACCAGCACCGCCTTGGCGACGGCGTCGGGCGCATACCCTCCTTCCAGGGCGCTCACCAGGCGCCCGCCACACCACCGCTCGGCGCGTTCCACGAGCGCCCGCGTGAGTGTGTCCACATCGTCCAGCGTGAGCGTGAAGGCGCCCAGCGGGTCACCTTCAAGGCAATCGAAGCCCGCGCTGAGCAGGATGAGGTCAGGCGTGAATCCCTCGGCGGCCGCATCGACTGCCGACAGCAGCGCCTCGATGTAGCGCGCCGGCGGCAGCGACGGGGGCATGGGCACGTTCCACACGGTCTCGTGTGGACCACGGTCGTCTGCCGCACCGGTGCCAGGGTACCACGGCCACTGATGCATGCTCACGAAATGGATGCGCGGCTCGTGCTCCACCAGCGCCTGCGTGCCGTTCCCGTGGTGCACATCCCAATCGATGATCAGCACCCGCTCGCATCCATGCCTGGCAATGGCATAGTGCGCGGCAATGGCCACATTGCCGAACAGACAGAAGCCCATGGCACGATCCCGCAGCGCGTGGTGTCCCGGCGGACGAACCGCCGAGAAGCTGCGCCGCGCACGGCCATCGAAGGCCATGTCCACGCCGTCCAGCACACACCCTGCGCCCGCGGTGACGGCATCCCAGGAGCCCTCACTCACCACCGTGTCGGGATCGAGCCGCCCACCGCCCGCGGCGACCGTGTCGCGCACGCGCGCGATGTAGTCGCGGTCGTGCGCCAGTGCGAGCTCATCCTCGCTCGCGTGCCGTCCTTCCACGTGCTGCAGCGCCTCGAAGAGCGCCACGTCGTACTTGAGCGCCCGCGGGATAGCGACCAGTCGGCCGACATGCTCCGGGTGTTCCCACCCGGTGTCGTGCCGGCCGCAATCAGGATGAGAAATCAGCGCAATGCGCTCGCTCATGGCTCACTCAGGTGGTGAAGGCGTGAACAGCCGGTCATTGACCACGGGGCGGCACGATGCTCCAACCTCATCGGGCACCGCGCAGTCGCCGCGAGCCCCACTCCGCCAGCAGCGCCAGCAGCGCCGTGAGCAGCAGCACCCAGGGACGCATCACGAAAGGAATGTCGCCCACACCGCGCCCATCGTCACCTCCGGGGTCGCCCCCCGACGGCTCGCGAAGCGCCGGCGCGGGGTGGCCCACGCGCGCCACGAGGTCCGCATACGGCGCACGATCACCCGGGTACCGGTCGGACGCCATGGGCATTGCGCTACCCGCAGCCGGGACCGCCAGGGCAACGGCCCCCTGCCACCACGCCCGATGCGCCGCCATGCCGTCGTCACTCCCCTGCATGCGCCACCGCCAGCTTTCGCGGTACGGCATGGCGACCACCCGCCCAGCTCCCACCCGACGTGCCACCAACGCCGGTTCATCATGCCCGTGATCGCTCTGATCCGTTTCCAGCACGAGCGCGTCAGCGGTCATGGCAAGCTCCCAGGCCTCGAGGCCGCTGCGTGGGCTGGCGGTGAGCAACCCACCGGCAATGGCGCCCCGCAGCTCCGTCGCCCGAGCCGGACGCAGCGCGGCGAGCCCGGGAATGCGCAGCGCATCACCGCCCAACAGCAGTCCGCCGCCACGCGCCACGAATTGCGACAGCGCCGCGCCGTCCACGGGCATGCTGTCGGTCACGACCACAGCCGCATAGCGCGCCGTGTCGAGCCGTGCCGGTGCCCCAATCGTCACGCGCCCTGTGGGCGATACGCGCAGCGTCCCATCCACCGCCCAACCCGCTTCCTCGAGCGCCGCCACGACGAACTTCCCCTCCCACCCCGGTTCCGCCAGCACCAGCAGACGGCGTGCCGCGCCCGAATCAGGCACCGGCAGGGAGATGGCGCTGCGCCCCTGCCGAACACGCAGCGGCGCGGCCGCGTTGCGCAGCCGCCAGGTCGTCACGAGCTGCGGGGCAGATACGGAGTCGAGCACACCGCCCGCGTCGGCGAGCGTCAGTGACGTGCCTGCGGATGCCGCCACCCGCACATCGAGCGGCGCGCCCGGTACGGCCGCGCGGGTCACCGACGCCGCCATACCGCGGGCCATGGTGCCATCCAGCCACTCCAGCGGCACACCGCTCGCCCGCACACTGCCAAGTCCGGCGCGCACGGGGGCGGCGGGTACCGCCGCCAGCGGCAGGGCGAGGGTATCGCGCGACGCGGGGATGTCGCGCAACGGGGTAGTCACGTCGAGCGCATTCGTTGCGCCAGCAGCGGCCCCCGCCGCCGGTGCGCCGGCCAGCAGCGCCTCGCGTACGGCAACCAGCGCGCGCGCCGTGCTATCCGGCCCTGCGCCCTCGGCAAGTCGCACGACCCGTCGCGTTGGCACGGCCGCCTCGCCGGCACGGGCGGCACGCCAGTGCACGACTAAGGCCACGAGCAGCGCCAGCACGCCCAGCAGGCGGCACAGCCGTTCCACGAGAAGGCGGTTCATCGCGTGAGCGCGTACACCACGAGGTTCACCCCGAACCGCGTGTTGTCCACCGACAGGAATCGCTTGTTGTCGGGGTGAAAGCTCCACTCCGAGCTGTAGTCCTTGTTGGAGAAGAGCACCCGAATGCGTCCGTTCTTCACCACGGCGTCGAGCTGTTCGTGCACGAGGTTGTCTCCCCAGCCGTTCATCTCGTGCGATGTGGTGGGGGGCCCGTTCTCGAACACGAAGAAGCAGCGATACAGCTCATGGGTGTTGGGGAGCGGCAGCAGGGGCCCGGCCACACGTCGGATCTCCTCGCGCGCCGTCTTGTTGAAGGCGCCGTCCACGTCGTGGTTGTGGTCGTCCACGAACAGCAGGCCGCCCCGATCGAGATACTTGCCCAGCACCTCCCGCTCCCGGCTGGTGAACCGCACGGGCAGATGTCCCGTGAGATACAGCAGCGGGTACTGGAAGACCGCCTCGCTCGACAGCGGAACGATCACCCCCTGCGGACGCACGGCCAACGCGGTGTACCGGGCCACCGAATCGATGATGTTGGCGGGCACGAGCGGGGCGGAGTCCCAGTCACCCGACTCATACTGCGCCGTGGCGAAAACGAACGGCGCGCCAGCGGCCCCCATTTCCGCCACACTCACGGTGTCACGCCCCCCGACCACACGGTCGCGCGGGTGCGCGAAACGTTGCCGAGGACACGGCGTGCCTGCATGACCACCGCCGTCGCGTCATCGCCACGTTCGAGCACATCAAGCACGGCCCCGAGCGCCGCCGCAAAGGCGGGGGCGTCTGCCAGCGCGTCCACGCGCAGCAACGCCACCGAGTCGCGCGAAGCACTGCCGTCAACGGTGACGAGCGAGACCGCGCGCACGAGGCGCGCATCGCGCTCGGCATCACGCACCGACAGCGGTGCCCGACGACTCCGCTGTGTGACCTGCCCGGTGTCCTTGCCCGTCAGCCGTACCTTGGCCAAGTCCACAATCACTTGCGGCGGCTTGCCGCGCAGGTACAGCCGCGACGCCGCGCGCGAGCGCTCGATCGCCTCGAGCGCGCGCTTCATGGGCGGAATGGCACCGTGCGGATCGCCCTGCTCGAGCGAGCGCCCCGCATCCCACATGGCGTTGTACGCCTCCAGCAGCGGCTGATTGATGGCGATCACCGGTGAATCATTGCCTTCCTCGAGCATGCCCGTCGTGCTCGACGTGCTGATCGACAGCTTCCCCCCTTGCAGATCCACACCGTGATCGTGACCATCGCCGGCTGAATGCGCATGTTCCGCG
>VYLE01000634.1_pt1 | contig 15282 bp, 14 predicted proteins | sample 5114391 | NCBI WGS metagenome assembly VYLE01 (sample SAMN12291771, study PRJNA351875) | freshwater metagenome | isolation source: freshwater lake | place: USA: Michigan, Kent Lake | collected 2013-08-15
GGCCAGCTTGCGCAACAGGGCGAAATGCGGACCCGGAGCTTCATCGGCGGGCGGAATACACATCAGGCCCTCGACGATCAGGCCGGCGGCGGTGCGGGAGCGGCTGCGGGCGTCCCCTGGAGGGCCAGCAGCAACATCGACAGGGCAAACGCGATCATTGGGCTACTTTCCTGAACGCTAGACCGGGGACCAGGCGGCGTCGTCGGCGTTCTCGTCCGCCCCGTCGTTCTCGAACTCGTCGTCCTCGAAGACTTCGCCCCGCTCACGCCGCACCATGCGCCAGCAGTCGCGCAGGATCTGCCGCACGTTCTGGCCCGAGACGCCCGACACCAGGCGCGGGGTGATGCCGGTCGCCTCGCGGAACTCCTCGACCCGCCACTGGGCGGTCTCGGCGTCGACCGCGTCGATCTTGGAAAGGGCGACGATCTCGTTGCGCTCGGCCAGGCCTTCGCCATAGGCCTCCAGCTCGGTCCGCACCGTCTTCCAGGCCCCGACGATGTCGTCCTGGGTGATATCGACCAGATGGATCAGCACGGCGGTCCGCTCGACGTGGCCGAGGAACCGGGTGCCCAGACCCTGGCCTTCCGAGGCGCCCTCGATCAGGCCGGGAATATCGGCCAGCACGAACCGCTCGCCGAGGCTGAGGTCGACCATGCCGAGGTTGGGCGCCAGCGTCGTGAACGGATAGTCGGCGATCTTCGGCTTGGCGGCGCTGGCCGCGGCCAGGAAGGTCGACTTGCCGGCATTGGGCAGGCCGACCAGACCTGCGTCGGCGATCAGCTTCAGTCGAAGCCAGATGGTCTTCTCCTCTCCCTCCTGCCCGGGATTGGCGTGCTTGGGGGCCTGGTTGATCGGCCCCTTGAAGCGGTCGTTGCCCCAGCCGCCGTTGCCGCCCTTGGCCAGCAGGACGCGCTTTCCCGCCTCGTCCATGTCGGCGATCAGGGTTTCCTTGTCCTCCTCGAGGATCTGGGTGCCGACCGGAACCTTCAGCACCACGTCCTCGCCGGCGTGGCCGTGACGGTTGCGGCCCATGCCGTGGATGCCGGTGTCGGCCTTGAAATGCTGCTGGTAGCGATAGTCGATCAGGGTGTTCAGACCCTCGACCGCCTCGGCCCAGACGTCACCGCCACGGCCGCCGTCACCACCGTCGGGACCCCCGTACTCGATGTACTTCTCACGCCGGAACGACACAGCGCCGCCGCCGCCGTTTCCGGAGCGGATATAGATTTTGCACTGATCTAGAAACTTCATGGTTCGGCTTATGGGGTCTAACGGCGGCGGGGAGAAGGCGCGCCCTTACCACAAGTTCACTTGAGACGCGCCAGCCAACCGGGCCAAGCTGCTCAAAACTCGTACGGCTGGGTCCCCATGCTTCAACGTCGTCAACTGCTTCTCGGACTGTCCGGCCTGGCGCTCGCCCCTGCTTTGCCGGCCCGCGCGGCCGTCCCGGTCGATGCCGCCGCCCTTCTGAAGGCCACCCCGGCCCCCGCTGTCGCCGGCGCCGTCGTCGGGCCGAAGGGCGTGGAGGATATCGTCTTCGCCGGGGTCCGCCGTATCGGCGCGCCCGATCCGGTCGGCCGGGACGACCTCTGGCACCTGGGTTCGAACACCAAGGCGATGACGGCCGCCCTCTACGGCCGCCTGGTCGAACAGGGCGCCGCCCGCTGGGGCGCCACCTTGACGGAGCTGTTTCCGCAAGTCGCCGTCGATCCCGCCTTCGCCCCGGTCACGGTCGAACAGCTGCTCGGCCATCGGTCGGGCATCGTCGATGCGCCGATCATCCAGGGCGGCTGGCTGCTGCGCGCCCATCAGGACAAACGCCCACTGCCGGTCCAGCGGGCCGAGCTGGCCGGGCAGATCCTGGCCGCGCCGCCGGCCGGCCAGCCGAGCGCCTTTGCCTACAGCAACATGGGCTACATCCTGGCCGGCTCCGCCATCGAGCGGATCACCGGCCAGGGCTGGGAAGAGGCGATGACCAGCCGTCTGTTCAAGCCGCTGGGCGTCACCGCCGCCGGCTTTGGGCCACCCACCGGCGCCAACCCCTGGGGTCACCGGCCGGGCGGCGGCGGTCTGGTCGGCGTCGATCCCTCGGGCTTCGCCGACAATCCCCCGGCCCTGGGGCCGGCCGGGCGCGTCCACATGACCCTGACCGACTACGGTCGCTTCCTGCGCCTGTTCCTCGGCGGGGAGGGCCTTCTCAAGCCCGCCACTGTCAGCCGTCTGACCACCCCCGTCCCCGGCGAGGGCCGCCCCTACGCCCTCGGCTGGGCCGTCAGCGCGCCGGCCTGGAGTCCGGGTCCGGTCATCGCCCATGAGGGCAGCAACACAATGTGGCATGCCGTGTCTTTCGTCTCCCCTGGCCTCAAGCGCGCCTTCGTCGGGGTGTGCAATGGCCCGCCTGATGCCTCCGGACAGTCCGCCCGCAAGATGGCCGACGCCTTGCGCGTCCAGGTCGCCCCCGATGCAAAGGACGCCGCATGACCCGCGCCCCGAAGAAGAGTGAGACGCTCGAGATCCGTCTCCCCTACGACACCAAGACGGCTTTCATGGCCCGCTGTCGCCAGGACGGCGTCACCGCCAGCCAGGCCCTGCGCGCCGACATCGACGCCCGTCTCGCCCGCAAGGTCGCTCCGGGTTGGAAGCGGGTGCGCGCCATCGCCGGCGCGGCGGTGATCCTCGGTGTCGGGGCCAGCGCCCTGCCGTCCCTGGCCGCCGCTGTCTCCGGCCCCAGCTTCGCCAGCCTCGACAAGGATCGCGACGGCGCCCTGGCCTTCCGCGAGTTCGCGGCCGCTCCGGTGCGCATCGAGGCCGGCGGCCTGAAGTTCGCCGCCGACCCGGCCCTGACCCGCCAACTGCAACGCCGCGCCTTCGACGCCTGCGACGCCAACCATGACGGGGTGCTCAGCCCGGCCGAATTTCACAAGGGCGCGCAGGCCTAGCGGATCGGCCTGAAGAACCGGTCCCACTGCAGGTCGAGCCAGGTCCAGGGCTTCAACACCCCCGCCCCCGGATGCCAGGAGGCCAGCACCATGTCGGCCCGTCCGACGATGTCCTGCGCCGCCACGAACCCGACCCCGCCCGCCGCCGTCGGCCAGCGGCTGTCCAGCGAGTTGTCACGGTTGTCGCCCATCATGAAATACTGGCCCTCGGGCACGACATAGACGCCCGTGTCGTCTCCCGGCGCCTCCCCCCGGTCGAAGGTGGCGTAGGTCCGCCCGCCGGGCAGCCGCTCGTCGAGGCGCCGCGGGTGAATGTCCGGATCGTCCCGGTCGAGGGCGAGGCCCCGGTCGGTGCGCGGGGTGGTCACGCCGTTGACGCTCACCACGCCGTCTCGAACCCGCACCCGATCTCCGGGCAGGCCGATCACCCGCTTGATCAGGGTCTTGTCCGGATGGACGCTGTCCCGGAACACCACCACCTCGCCCCGTGTCGGCCCCGCGCCCAGCACCCGGCCTTCGAACAAGGGCGGCGCAAACGGCAGGGACGCCCGGCTCCAGCCGTAGGCGAACTTGGAGACCACGATGTAGTCGCCCGTCACCAGGCCCGGCTCCATCGACGAGGAGGGGATGGTGTAGGGCTGCCAGGCGACGATGCGGAAAATGAGCGCAAGGCCGAGCGCGATCGCCGCTGTGCGCAGGATGTCGAGGGCTTCGGCCAGCAGGGTGGGTTTGGGGGTGTCGTTGGTCTCGGTCACGGCAGGCTCCGGCGGTTGCCCCGCCAGCAGAGCCGCCGCCCTGCCTTCACGCCAGCAAACCTCTGTCCGTACGCCGGTGAAAGTCTGTCCGGACAACGCCTCGGTCAGTCGTGCGCGGCGTAGAACCAGTGGCTCGGCGCCGCCGTTAGAGGCTCGGCCCTCGCCGGCTCGGGATACCGGGTGTGGATCATCCAGCTGGCCACCGGCACGGCCATCGACTGGCCGTGGGTCCGGTCCGCCCCGGTCATCAGCCTCACCTCGTCCTCGTCGATATGGGCCTCCTTGATCCGCAGGGTGATCATGGCGCTCTGCAGGGTCTTCGCGTCGAACTTGCCGGCGCAACGATCCCCGACCTGCCCGGTTGCGGCCAGATACTCGAGGCCGCAGGTGCGCAACTCGGCCGCCAGCCATTCATAGGCCTTGCGATGCTGGGTCAGCTTGGCTTGCGACGCCTCGAACCCGAGCACCGGGTCCTGCCGGGCGCAGGCCGCCAAGGCCAGGGCGATCAGAATAACGGCAAAACGGGGCAAGGCGTCCTCCGGAGCAATATGTCTAGACTTATTCATCTGAGCGAGCCGGGGACACCTTGAATTGCCGGGCTCAGGCTCGGGCGAGGCTGGGCGGCGGCTTCGGCGGCTATTCACTGTGTCCCCTCTCATCCGGCCGGCGTCACCAGCGCGGCCACAAATCGACCCACAAACACCGCGCATCGGGCTACGCAGAGACCTACGCCACGGGCTACATTCCCGGCGACCCGGGCAACCCAAAAGCCTACGCCGCAAAGGCTTTGAGCCGGTTTTCGGCGTCCATGCGGCGCATCGCCTTTTTTGTGGGTCGGGCCGGGGCGATATAATGGGTTGCCGCTTCGATAGGCGGGGCGCCAGTCTGCCGGCCGGGGAGACCACCATGACCAATTCGCCTGCCGCCAAGTCCTCCGGGTCCTGGATCGCCATCGGCCTCTGCCTGCTGGCGGCCATGCTGGAAGGGTTCGACATCGCCTCCATGGGCGTGGCGGCGCCGAGGATGTTGCCGGACCTCGGCCTGTCGCCCGGTGAGGCGGGGACGGCGTTCAGCGCCGGTCCCTTCGGTCTGTTCGTCGGCGCCCTGATGGCCGGACCGTTCGCCGACCGGGTGGGTCGCAAGCCGGTGCTGCTGGTCTCGGTGATGATCTTCGGCCTGTTCAGCCTGGCCACGGCCTGGGCCCGCAGCCTCGACGTCCTGCTGGTCATCCGCTTTCTTTGCGGGGTCGGTCTGGGCGGCGCCATGCCGATGCTGCTGGCCATGTCGTCCGAACTGGCCGGCGAGAAGCGCAAGGCCCTGACCGTCGGCCTTGTCACCGCCGGCCTGCCGCTGGGCGGCGCCCTGGTCGGCCTCCTGGCCCGCAGCGACGCCGCCCAGGCCGACTGGCGGCTGATCTTCATCGTCGGTGGCGCGGCGCCCCTCCTGCTGGCGGTGCTGCTGTGGCTGTTTCTGCCTGAAACGAAAGCCAAGTCGGCCGAGGACGTGCTGTCCGGCGATTCCCTGCACGCCCTGTTCGGTCGTGAACGGCTGGCCACGACGATTTCCCTCTGGCTCAGTTTCGCGGCCATCGCCCTGGTGCTGCACCTGTTCCTGAACTGGCTGCCGATCCTGCTGGGCCAGCGCGGCATCGCGCCCCGGGACACCGCCGGCATCATGACCCTGTTCAACATCGGCGGGGCGCTTGGGGGGCTGTTCGCCGGCTGGGCCATCGACCGCATCGGCGCCAGGCGGCCGTTTCTCGGCATCTTCCTGCTGCTGATGCTGGTGCTGATCGTCCTGTCCGGCCTGACCGGCGCCACCAGCCTGTCCCTGTTCGCCTTCGCCGCCGGCTTCCTGATCATGGCCGGCCAGTTCGGCCTCTACGCCCTGGCGCCGCAGCACTATGGCGAGAAGGTTCGCGGCGTCGGCGTCGGCGCGGCGGTCTCGGCCGGGCGGCTGGGTTCGGTGTTCGGTCCGCTGGTGGCCGGCGCCCTGCTGACCGGCGGGGCGACCAGTGGCGACGTCGTCATGTCGACGGTGCCGATCGTCGCCGTCGCCGGCCTGGCGGCCCTGGCGCTGACGAAGTGGGGGAAGATGGTCTGAGGGCGCCTAAAGCGGCGCGCTCAGTTCCTGCACTTCCTCGAAGGTCCGCAGGCCCGGCTTCTGGGCGCAGACGAGCACGGCCATGTTGCCGGGCGGGTGCTTGTTGGCCAGCATCTTCTCGTGGGCGTCGGGGATGGCGTCCCAGGTGAAGACTTCCGACAGGGCCGGGTCGACGCGGCGGTCGATGACCAGCTGGTTCGCCGCCGAGGCCTGGGCCAGGTTGGCGAAGTGGCTGCCCTGGACGCGCTTCTGGCGCATCCACAGGAAGCGAGCGTCCATGGTCAGGTTATAGCCGGTGGTGCCGGCGCAGATCACCACCATGCCGCCGCGCTTCACCAGGAACACCGAGACCGGGAAGGTGGCTTCACCGGGGTGTTCGAACACCATGTCGACGTCGCGCTTGCCGGTGATGTTCCAGATGGCTTTGCCGAACTTGCGGCTTTCCTTCATGTAGTCGTCGAACTCGGGCCCGTTGACCGTCGGCAGCTGGCCCCAGCAGTTGAAGTCGCTGCGGTTCAGAACCGCCTTGGCGCCCTGGCTCAGCACATAGTCGACCTTGTCCTCGCTGGAGACCACGCCGATGGCGTTGGCCCCGGTGACGGCGGCCAGCTGGGTGGCGAAGACGCCGAGGCCGCCCGAGGCGCCCCAGACCAGCACGTTCTGGCCAGGCTTCAGCTCATGCGGCTTGTGGCCGAACAGCATGCGGTAGGCCGTGGCCAGGGTCAGGGTGTAGCAGGCGCTCTCTTCCCAGGTCAGGTGCCTGGGGCGCTGCATCAGCTGGCGGGACTGCACCCGGCAGAACTGGGCGAAGCTGCCGTCCGGGGTCTCATAGCCCCAGATGCGCTGGCTGGAGGAGAACATCGGGTCGCCGCCGTTGCATTCCTCGTCGTCGCCGTCGTCCTGGTTACAGTGGACGACGACCTCGTCCCCGACCTTCCAGCGCTTCACCTTGGCGCCGATCTTGTAGACGATGCCCGAAGCGTCGGAGCCGGCCACGTGGACGGGCTGCTTGTGGCCGTCGAAGGGGCTGACCGGCGTGCCGAGCGCGGCCCAGACGCCGTTGTAGTTGACCCCGGCGGCCATCACGAGGACCAGCACCTCGTCCTCGCCGATCTCCCAGGTCGGAATGACCTCGACCTGCATGGCGCTGGCCGGCGAGCCGTGGCGCTCCTTGCGGATGGCCCAGGCGTACATCTTGGCGGGCACATGGCCGAGCGGCGGGATTTCGCCGATCTCGTACAGGTCCTTCAGCTCGGTCTTGTCGAGGGTTTCGGTCGTCATCGGCGGTCCCCGTGGCACTTCTGCTGCAATGCGGCAGCACCCGTCTCCGTTCCGGACAGGCCCACCATGCAATCTTGATGCTCAGGATCGTGTGGCGCCGCCGGAAAGCTGGCAAGCAATTTTTGTGCGCCGCAACATGGGGCGGCTACTGAATGACCGCCGCCGAGAACCGCTCCATCTCTTCGAGCTGCGGGCTCATCTGCAGCAGCAGCAGGTCCAGCCCCGCCGCCTCGAACTCGGCGACCCGCGCCTTCACCTGCGCCGGTGTCCCGACCAGCCCAGGCCGCAGGCCCCGGTTGGAGACACTGTATTCCTGGATCTTCAGCTCGCGCTCCAGCTCCGTGCCGGCGATCCACTGGTCGAAGTTGGCGAAGCCCGGCGCGTCCGGATCAAGCGTCGTGATCCGCGCCTGTTCGGCCAGCGCCTCCTCCTCGGTGTCGCGGACGATGGCGTAGGCGGCCATGCCGTACTGCATCGGCGGCAGGCCCTCGGCTTCACGGCGAGCCTTCATGTCGGCGATCTTCGGGGCGATGTCCTCCGGCGCGTCGCCATGCATGACGTAAGCGTCACAGTGGCGGGCGATCAGCGTCTTGGCCGCTTCGGATTCGCCGCCGGCATAGATCACCGGCCGGGGCCGCGAGACCGGCTTGGGCTCGCAGATGGCGTTCTCCAGCTGGTAGCGCTCGCCATGGTGGGTAAACGGCGTCTGGCTCCACAGGCCGTCCACGACCTGCAGCCATTCGGTGGTCCGGCCATAGCGGTCGTCATGCTGGTCGAACTGCAGGCCATAGCTCTTCGCCTCCTCCGCCCACCAGGACGAGACGACGTTGAGGGCGAGGCGCCCGCCGCTGATGTTGTCGATGTTGGCCGCCTGTTTGGCGAACAGGGCCGGGTGGTGGAAGTTCGGCCGCACGGCCACCATCAGCTCCAGCTTCGACGTCACCGCCGCCAGCGCCGCCGCCGTCGACCAGGCGTCCAGGGCCGGCTGGTCGGTCCCCTTGATGTCGTTGAGGTTCAGCTCTGCGACCAGGGTCAGGTCATAGCCGATCTCCTCGGCCCGCCGGCACAGGCGGCTCATATAGTCCCAGCTGGCGCTCATGCCCTCGTCGGGCACGTTGCGCAGCCAGCCGCCGAACACCGGAGCCCAGAAGCCGTACCTCATGCCGCGTCGTCTCTCTTGTGGTTGGCGATCTCGGCGACCAGGAAGTCGACGAGCCGTTCATGGGGGTCGTAGCCGAGCACGGTAACTGGGTCGGCGACGAAGTTGGACAGGGCGTTGATGTCGTAGAACCGCGCCTGGCCGTCCCGCTCGTCGATCATGTATTCAACACCGCAGATGTCGAGCCCGCCCGCTGCCGCCACGGCTTCAACGGCCGCAACGATGTCCGCGGGGGGATGGAACTGTTCGATGGTGATCGACGGCTTGTCGACCATGCAGACGTCCGCCGGGCAGAGATCAAAGGTCGAGCCCGCGCCGTTCAGGGCGATGGCGTAGAGGAACCGCCCGGCCAGGATCTCGCAGCGGATCACCCGGGCGCTGTCGGCCGGCACATAGTCCTGCACCAGGGTCACCCCATCGACCCCGACCGGCAGGCTCCCGGCGAACGAGGTCAGCTCTTCCAGGCTATCATAGCGGGTCACGCCGCTGCCCGAGCCGCCGATGTTGGGTTTGACGATCAGCGGGAAGTCGAAACCGGCGGCGACGCGGACGATGTCTTCCTGGCGGTGGACGGCGCGGGTCTTGGGGATGGCCAGGCCCAGCTTGTTGAACAGGCTGAGTTGCCGCGCCTTGTTGGTGTCGATGGCCATGGCGGCGGCGCCGTTGATGACCCGTGCGCCGGCCAGCTCCCAATGGGCCAGGACGGCCTGGCTGTAGAACAGGGCGTGCTCGTCCTGGCGCAGGAAGCTGCTCATCGCCAGGCGATTGAGGATCACCAGCGCCGGCGCCGACAGTTCGCCGGGATCAAAGACGTGGTCCTGGATCTGGATGGCGGTCCAGTTGACGCCGCGCCGGTCCAGCGCCGCGAACAGCGGGCGGAACCACTCGGGATGCTCGTAATAGACGGCGAGGTCGGCCATGCGGGTCTCCGGATGTCTGGCATCTAGGGCGGCGGACGCCTTTGGGCCAGTCCGCATTTACAGGTCCGGCCGCGGACCGCATGGATGGACGCCATGACCCTGCACGTCTCGCAACCCTCGCCCGCCGTCCTCCTGCTGGAGATGGACCAGCCGCCGGTCAATGCGCTGGGCATGGCGGCCCGGGCCGAACTGTCCGCCGCGCTTGACGCCGCCGACGCCGACCTGGGCGTCCGCTGCATCGTCCTCACGGGCCGGGGCCAGGCCTTCTGCGCGGGCGACGACCTGATCGAGGCGGCCGGGCGCGGCGAGGCGGGCCTCGAGGCCATCCATCACTTCAACGCCCTGATGGCCCGCATCGAGGCGGCCCGCGCCCCGGTCATCGCGGCGATCAACGGATTCTGTCTCGGCGGTGGCCTGGAACTGGCGCTGGCCTGCGACATTCGCCTGTCCAGCCCCGACGCCATCTTCACCGCCTCCGGCGTCAACGTCGGCCTGATAGCCTCGGTCCGCCGGCTCCCCCGCCTGATCGGCGAGGGACCGGCCAAGGCCATGCTGCTGACCGGCGCTCCTGTTGACGCCGAGACCGCCCTGATCCGGGGCCTTGTCACAGGCCTCCACCGGCCGGTGGTGAAGGACGCCCTGACCCTCGCCGACCGAATCGCCACCCGCGCGCCGCTGTCCGTCGAGGCGGTGAAGCGCGTCGTCGGCCGCCCCTTCGACGAACGCGCCGAACTGGCAGGGCTGTTCCACAGCGAGGATCATCAAGCGGCGCTGGCGGCTTTCGCCCGCAAGCATGTCCCGACGTTCGAGCGTCGCTAGGGGACAACGCGTCCCCACCCGCAATATTGCGCTGCAGCACTGACACGATCATGATCCGCGCCCGATGACCCAGACCCCGTTCCAGCACGCCCCCGACGCCCCGTGGATCTTCCGCACCTATGCGGGCCACTCCACGGCGGCCAAGTCGAACGCCCTGTATCGCAAGAACCTCGCCGCCGGTCAGACCGGCCTGTCGGTGGCCTTCGACCTGCCGACCCAGACCGGCTACGACGCCGACCACATCCTGGCGCGGGGCGAGGTGGGCAAGGTGGGTGTCCCCATCGGCCATCTGGGCGACATGCGCACCCTGTTCGAGGCGATCCCGCTGGATCGCATGAACACCTCGATGACCATCAACGCCCCGGCCGCCTGGCTGCTGGCCATGTATGTGGCCCTGGCCGACGAGCAGGGGGCGGACCGCAACAAGCTTCAGGGCACCACCCAGAACGACCTGATCAAGGAATACCTGTCGCGCGGCACCTACATCTTCCCGCCGGAGCCCAGCCTCAAGCTGATCGGCGACATGGTGGCCTGGTGCTATCGCGAGACGCCGAAGTGGAACCCGATCAATGTCTGCAGCTACCACCTGCAGGAAGCCGGGGCGACGCCGGAGCAGGAGCTGGCCTATGCCCTGGCCACGGCCATCTCGGTGCTCGACACGGTGCGGGCCGGCGGCCAGGTGCCGGAGGCTGATTTCGAGATCGTCTGCTCACGGATCAGTTTCTTCGTCAACGCCGGCGTCCGTTTCGTCACCGAGCTGTGCAAGATGCGCAGCTTCACCGCCCTTTGGGACGAAATCCTCAAAGACCGCTACGGCGTCCAGGACCCCAAGGCCCGCCGCTTCCGCTATGGCGTTCAGGTCAACAGCCTCGGCCTCACCGAACAGCAGCCTGAGAACAACCCCTATCGCATCCTGCTGGAAGCCCTGGCCGTCACCCTCTCCAAGGACGCCCGTTGCCGTGCCCTGCAACTCCCCGCCTGGAACGAGGCGCTCGGTCTGCCGCGCCCCTGGGACCAGCAGTGGAGCCTGCGCATGCAGCAGGTCCTGGCCTATGAGACCGACCTGCTGGAGTACGAGGATCTGTTCGCCGGCAGCTATGTGGTCGAGGCCAAGGTCAATGAACTGAAGGCCGGCGCCCTGGCCGAACTGGCGAAGATCGACGCCATGGGCGGCGCCTCGGCCGGCATCGGCTACATGAAGGAACAGCTGGTCAAATCCAACGCCGAGCGGTTCCGGGGCATCGAGACCGGCGACATGACCGTGGTCGGCGTCAACCGCTGGACCGACACCGAGGAAAGCCCCCTGTCGGCCGGCGAAGGCTCCATCGAAACCGTCGATCCGCGCCTCGAGGCCGAGGTTGTCGGCAAGCTGAAAGCCTGGCGCGCCGCTCGTGACCAGGCCGCCGCCGGCGAAGCCATCCGTATACTGAAGGAAGCCGCCGCCGGGGGCCGCAATGTGATGGAGGCCTCCATCGCCGCCGCCCGCGCCGGGGTCACCACCGGCGAGTGGAGCTTCGCCCTGCGCGAGGTGTTCGGCGAGTATCGCGGCCCGACCGGCGTCGCCATGACCGTGGCCACCGGCGATGCAGAGGACATCGAGGCGGTGAAGGCCGAGGTCGCCCGCGTCTCCGTCATCCTCGGCCGGCCACTCACCTATCTGATCGGCAAACCCGGCCTCGACGGCCACAGCAACGGCGCCGAACAGATCGCCACCCGGGCCCGCGCCGTCGGCATGGACGTGGTCTATGACGGCATCCGCTCGACGCCGGAAGAGATCGTCGCCAGCGCCCGGGCCTCGAACGCCCACGTCGTCGGCCTCTCCATCCTCTCGGGCTCGCACCTCGACCTGGTGCAGGAGGTCGTCCGGCTGATGCGGGCCGAGGGCCTGGGCGACATCCCCGTCGTGGTCGGCGGCATCATCCCGCCGGAGGATGCGCTCATCCTGAAGCAGATGGGCGTTCGCCGGGTCTATACGCCGAAGGACTTCAAGCTGACCGAGATCATGGGTGACGTGGTCAAGGTGGTGGAAGAAAGCGCCGTCGCCGCCGTATGATCACGGCATGATCGTCGCGGCCCAGCCAAGCCTTGCCAGCCGTCTTCGCGATGGCGCCGGCATCGCGTTCATTGTCGGCGGCGGGCTCGGCTTTTTCTACCTGACCAGCGGTCACGGTCGGCTCGAGTTTTCGGTCTTGCCGGGCAGCTTCTGGGCTGGCGTGGTCGCCGTCACCGGCTTCCTCGTCATCCTGCTGCTGCTGACGACCTCGATTCTTGATCGCGTCCCCTGGCACGGTGAGGTCCGGCTGCCGGCGCCTGACGGCTTCAGCTGGAGCCGTTCGGCCCTGTCCCGCCTGCTGATCGTGCTGTTCGGCGCCAGCGGGCTTTGGGGGTGGACGGCCTTTGTCGGGATGGTCGTCCAGGCCTGGTACCAGGCCGACTGGGGTCGCCTTGTCGTGGCGGTCCTTTTGGGCTTGATCAGCGGCGCCCTGGCCCTGCGGGTGGTTTTCAGCGCCTTGAGCCGAAAGTCCATGCTGACGCTGGATCGCAACGGCCTCTTTGAGCGCCGCCTCGGCCGTCTGGCCTGGAGCGAGATCGAGAAGATCGGCGTTGGTCGCGACCCGTCCGGCCGCCAGGTCTATCTGTTCCTCAACGCCGGCCGCGCCCTGGGCCCGGCCCGCACCCTGCGGCTGGACGAGGTGGGTCTGACCTGCGGCCGCTTCGTCGGCATCGTCGAGCAGATCGCGCCGCAGGTCGTCATCGATCGGCCGCAGCCGCCTGCGCCACCTCTGTTCGCCTGAGCCTAACGCCCGAGCCGCCAGGCCGCCCACCAGCCAATCAGAGCCAGCGGCGCGAAGGCCGCGAACAGCCAGACGCCCTGCGCCGCCGCCGCCGCCGGATCGATCCCCTCCGCAAAGCCCAGCACATTGGCCGCCGCCCCGGCCGCCGCCGAGCCGACCGCGCCGCCGATCAGCTGCGCCGTCGGCACCGCCGAGGAGGCCAGCGCCTGCTGCTCCTCATCAAGGCCCGACAGGATGCGTCGGGTGGCGAAGGCCCAACTGAGCCCGAATCCGGCCCCGATCAGCACCATGCCGACGACGATGGAGGCGAGCCCCCCGCGCGGCACCGCCCAGACGCTGAACATCACCCCGGCCAGCAGCACGCTGGCCCCCAGGCGGATCATCAGCCCGTCGCGGTTCTGCACCCCGGCGACGGCCAGGGCGGTCAGGGTCCAGCCGCCGGCGATGGCGGTGATCACATAGCCGGCGACCAGCGGGCTGACTTGATGCCGCGCCTGGATCATCGCCGGACCATAGACGGTGAAGGCGATGGAGGCCGCCTCCAGACCGAAGATCATCAGATATCCGGCCGCCGCCGCCCCGCCGAAGTCGCTGATGGCGCGGGGCAGCAGGGCGCCGGGCGTGCGGGCGTTGACGGCGATCATCCAGGCGAAGGCCACCAGGCCGGCGACGCCCAGGCCCGCCGCCAGCAAAGGCGAGCCGACAATGCCGGCGACGGCGATGAAGCTGACCGAGGCGGTCAACGCCGCCAGCTGTCCCCAGGCGACCGGCGTCGGATTCGCCTTCGCGCGCGGCTGGCGGGCGATCATGGTCAGGGCGGCGACGATGAAGACGAGCGCCTGGGCCGCGAACAGCCAGAAGGTCCAGCGCCACAGGCCGGGCCCGGCCAGCAGGCCGCCCAGCAAGGGGCCGACGATGGTGGCGATCCCCCAGACGGCCGCGATAGCCCCGAACACCCGCGCCCACAGCCGCTCGGGGAACAGGGCGGTGGTCGCCACATAGCAGAGGGCCATGATCGCCCCGGCCCCCAGCCCCTGGACCAGCCGTCCGGCCACGAAGATCAGAAAGTCAGGGGCGGCCGCGCTCATGATGCAGCCGACGGCATAGACAATCGCCGAGGCGACCAGCGCCCCGCGCAGGCCGAGCCGCAAGGACAGTCGCCCCGACACCGCTCCTGACAGGATCGAGGCCAGCAGGAAGGCCGCCACGCTCCAGGCGAAGTAGCGGAAGCCGCCGATGTCCTCAGCGATGCTTGGCGTGATGGTCACCGTCACCAGGCTGTCGGCGGCGTCCAGCCAGACGCCCAGGCAGAGGAACAGGAAACGGGTCAGATACTGCGGGGCCAGGATCTCGCGCCAGCCGGGGGCAGTCGTGTCGGCGGCAGGAGGATCGGAAGCCATGCCCCCCACTTGGGCGGACGCCGGATGATGGTCAAGCCGCCTCCAACAAACCTGCATATTGCGCGTTGTAGGCTCTGCCATGCGCCTGACCCTGCCCACCCTGCCGCCGGTCACCCCCTCGCAGAGGGCGCTGGCGGCCGTGGCTGCGACGGTGCTGGAATTGATGCTCGTCGCCCTGCTGGCCGTCGCCTGGGTTGATCGTACCGCAGCCCCGCAGGACCTGCCGTGGAAGCCGTTCTCGCTGAGCCAGCCGATCGGCCTGGCCACCCGGTGGAAGCTGGCCCGCATCGCCGCCGATCCTGCCCGCTGCCGCCAGGCCCTGGACGACGCCGGCCTGACCTTTACCGAGGCCCCCGACCGCACCCAGGGCTTCTGCTCCACCGCCAACAGTCTACGGCTCGCCGATGCCGCCTTGAGCCCCCGCGCCCCCCTCATGCGTTGCGACCTCGCCCTCAGCTATGCGGTCTGGCGTCACCACGTCGTCGAACCCGCCGCCCGGCGCACCCTCGCCGCCGATCTTTCCCGCATCGAGCATGTAGGGACCTACGCCTGCCGCACCATGTACAGCCAGGATGGGGCGCTCCCGAGCAACCACGCCACCGCCTCGGCCATCGACGTCGTCGGCTTCCGACTGCGGGGCGGCGGCCACGTCTCGGTCCGCCGCGACTATGGCGACTCCGGTCCGAAGGGGGCGTTCCTGAAAGAGGTGAAGGCCGGCGCCTGCCGCCTGTTCGGCACGACCCTGACGCCGGACTACAACGCCGCCCACGCCGACCACTATCACCTCGACATGGGCGCCTGGAACATCTGTCGCTGACCGAAGGGTGAACGGCGATCCGTGTCATGCTATGGCCGCGTTCGCCGTTAACCTTAGTCAGCTCATGGCCGCCTACCGCGTACCGCATCCGGACAAGCCGCATATCGCCCACCATGCCCGTCGCCAGACCCTGGCGGCGCGGATTGTCGGGTTCGTGCTGCTGTGGGTGCTGGTCGGGATCATGGGCCTGGTCGCCGACCGCGCCATCCCCGGCCAGCATCTGCCCTGGAAGAAGCTGACCCTGGTCGACCCGGTCGGCGCCGCCACCAAGGTCAAGGCCGCCCGCGCCGGCGC
>VYLE01000637.1_pt1 | contig 15202 bp, 13 predicted proteins | sample 5114391 | NCBI WGS metagenome assembly VYLE01 (sample SAMN12291771, study PRJNA351875) | freshwater metagenome | isolation source: freshwater lake | place: USA: Michigan, Kent Lake | collected 2013-08-15
GCCGCGCGCTTCCCGACGCCGCAGGGCAGCGCGCGTGTCACCGACACGGTGGTCGTGGAAGCCACGGTGCGCTACCGCGGGCAACTGGTCACCGGCGCGCCGATCCTCCTCAGCGTGCCCGTCATCCGGCCGGCGTCACAATAGCGGGCCGAGCCATACCCTCCCGCCCGTCGTGGCGCGGAGCCAATTTTCCCCTGCCTACCCTGGGCGGCTCGTGACCGGCGTCATTCCACCCGGCACCCACCCGACCTCAGTCCTGCTGGAGATGGCGATGACTTCGTTCAGCGCGTCCGCGGTGCCCTCCCTGAACCACACCCTCGTCGGCATCCCGTCGCCGCTCACGGCAGCGGCAGGGGGGCCACGCCCCGCACCCGGTACGGTCAACGCGCTCTTCTTCGATGCCGTGGAGCGATACGAGCGCGCCGACGCCCTCCTGTACAAGGTGAACGGCGTCTGGGAGCCCACGAGTCACGCCAGCATCCTCACCCGCGTGCGCCACATTGCGCTGGGGCTGGCGCGGCTGGGCATCGTGGCGCAGGACCGTGTGGGGCTGCTGTCGGAGAACCGCCCTGAGTGGCTGCTGGCCGACTACGCCTGCCTCTGCAGCTCCGTCACCGATGTGCCCATCTACCCCACGCTGCCGGCCGAGCAGATTCCCTACCTGCTGAACGACTCGGGCGCGCGCGCCCTCTTCGTGTCCACCCCCGAGCAGGCACGCAAGGTGGCGAGCGTGCGCGCGCAGGCGCCGGGCGTGCAGTGGATCATCGGCTTTGCCGCTGGCAAGGATGACGGCTGCGACTACACGCTCGCCGAACTGGAAGCGCTGGGCGCGGCAGATGACAGTCGTGAGCGCGCGACGCTGTTCAAGGAGCAGGCGCTGGCTGTGCCCCCCGACCAGCTCGTCACCCTCATCTACACGTCGGGCACCACGGGCAATCCCAAGGGCGTCATGCTCACACAGGACAACCTGTGCTCGAACGTGCTCGCCACGAAGGCCACGATGCCCGTCAGCACCGCCGATACGGCGCTCAGCTTCCTGCCGCTGAGCCACATCTTCGAGCGCACGGGTGACTACTTCCTCTTCGCCAACGGCGTGCGCATCGCGTACGCCGAGAGCATCGACACCGTACCGGTGAACATGAGCGAGGTAAAGCCGTCGCTCATGATGTCGGTGCCGCGTCTGTACGAGAAGATTTATGCGCGTGTCCTCGAGAACGCCGTCTCCACCGGTGGGATCAAGAAGCAGATCTTCTTCTGGGCCAAGCGGGTGGGAGAACGCTGGGCCGACGAGAAGCTGACGGGGCGGGAGCCGGGGGGGCTGCTCGGATTCCAGTACCGCCTCGCCGACACGCTGGTCTTCTCGAAGCTGCGCGAACGTACGGGCGGCAACATCCGCTACTTCATTTCCGGCGGCGCACCGCTGTCCCCCGAGATCGCCAAGTTCTTCTACTCGGCGGGGTTGATCATTCTCGAAGGGTACGGCCTCACGGAAACCTCGCCGGTGATCTCGGCGAACAACCTGCGGGACTACCGGCTCGGCACGGTGGGCAAGCCCATTGCCGGTGTGGAAGTGCGCATTGCGAAGGACGGGGAGATCCTCACGCGCGGCCCCCACGTCATGCGCGGCTACTACAACAACGCGCAGGCCACACGGGAGTGCCTCACCGACGACGGCTGGTTCCACACGGGTGACATCGGCGTGCTCGAGGACGGCTTCCTGCGCATCACCGACCGCAAGAAGGACATCATCGTGACGGCCGGTGGCAAGAACATCGCGCCGCAGCCGATCGAGAACATGCTGAAGACCAACAAGTATGTCTCGCAGGCGGTGATGCTGGGGGACAAGCGCAAGTTCCCGGTGGTGCTCATCGTGCCCGATTGGGATCAGCTGGAAAAGTGGGCGGCGCGCAACCAGATCGTGTGGACGTCGCGCGCTGAGCTCATGAACATGCCCACCATTCAGGCCAAGGTAGAGAAGGAGGTGAAGGAACAGCTGAAGGGGCTGGCGAGCTACGAGATGCCCAAGAAGGTGAAGCTCATCGAGCACGACTTCAGCATCGAGCGCGGCGAACTCACCCCCACCCTGAAGGTGAAGCGGCGCGTCATCGACCAGACGTACAAGGCGCAGATCGACGAGCTGTACGCCGGCGCGGACTGACCCGCGCGGCGTGGGCGCCGCTCAGCCAACCTGATCCGGCGCGCGCCGGCGGAGCTCCACGAGTCCGCTGGCGCGCGTAGTCACGTCGGCCACCTGCTCGTGTGCGTCGCGGGCCACCATCTGTACGCCGGTCGGGAGCAGCGCGGTGGCGGGCGCCACGAGACGACCGCCCCGTCGCACCGCGCGCACGACGCTGTCGAGCATCCGCACGTCGCTGTGCGCGCCATCGAGCGCAGCGCCAGCCAGCGTGTCGACGCCAAGCGGTACCCGTCCGCGCACTTCGAGCGCACCCACCAGGGTCGCGGGCCGTGGTGCCGTGCGGCGGGCGTTGAGCCACAGCTGCGGGACCGGCACGAGCTCGGCCAGCGCGACACCTGCATCGGCATAGACGCCAGCGAGCAGCACCGGCTGCTGGCCCTCGGTCACCCCAAGCAGGGCGGCCAGGCGCACGGCCTCGATGGCCACGGCCGGAGCCGGTGCCACGGGCGGGTCGAAGCGCGCGATGCCCTCGTGAATGACGAACTCGGCGCCGCAGACGGGGCAGGCGAGGTCGGCCTCGAGCAGTTCCGCGCCCTCGGCACGCTGCACCATGGCCACCAGCCAGGACTCGTCGTGCGGACGCGGGCACCGGAGCGCATCGAGCAGGTCTCGCAGCATGACGAAAGCTAACGGCGACGGCGCGCGGCGTGCGCGCCGCTAGGCCCGACTGATTCGCAGCTCGTCGACGTTCACGTGTGGAGGGCGCGTCACGGCCCACAGCACGGCATCGGCAACGTCGGCCGCGAGCAACATGCTGGCGCGCGGCGGAAACCCCGGCGTATTGTCGGGGTCGACCGGATCCCAGATGGGGGTGTCCGTGGCGGCGGGCGAGACGAGCGTGGTGCGAATGCCCGAGCCGACGCACTCCTCGCGCAACACCTCGTGCAGGGCGCGCGCGCCGAACTTGCTGGCGGAGTAGGCGCCATTGCCACCGAAGATCCGACGATCGGCGACCGACCCGATGGTCACCACGTGTCCGCTGCGCTGCGCCCGCATGCCGGGCAGCAGGGCGTGCAGCAGCCGGTACGGCGCCGTGAGGTTGGCGGTGAGCGTCTGCTCGAACGTGGACGGCGACGTGTCGGCGATGGGGGCCAACGGAAAGATCCCCGCGTTGCTGACGAGGATGTCCACCTGACCGCCGGCGGCGGCCAACACGCCGGAGACGGTCTGCGACAGGGCGGGCGCATCGGCGAGATCACAGGCGTATGCCTCGGCGCCTCCACCCAGCTCGAAGGCGAGGGACTCGAGCGCCTCCCGGGAGCGGGCCAGCAGAAACAGTCGTGCCCCCGCCGAGGCGAGGGCACGGGACACGGCGAGGCCGATGCCACGCGACGCCCCGGTGACCAGCGCCGTTCGGCCGCTCAGGGGCGCACCCGCGGGCATGGCGCTCAGTACGTGGTAGGGGAGTGGGCGAGCCGCAGAAACTCGCTGCGGGTCTTCGAATCGTCGCGAAACAGGCCCCGCATGCTGGACGTGATCGTCCGCGAGCTCTGCTTCTCCACACCGCGCATCATCATGCACAGATGCACCGCCTCGATGACGACGCCGACCCCCTTGGGCTGCAGTACCTCTTCCAGCGCGTCGGCGATCTGCTCCCCGAGACGCTCCTGCACCTGCAGGCGGCGCGCGAACACTTCCACCACGCGCGGCAGCTTCGACAGCCCCACGATCTTGCCGTTGGGGATGTAGGCGATGTGCACCTTGCCGAAGAAGGGCAACATGTGGTGCTCGCACATCGAGTACATCTCGATGTCACGCACCATGACCATGTTCTCGTGATCCTCCGCGAACAGGGCGTCGCCGATGACTTCCGATGCCGTCTGGCCGTAGCCGCGGGTGAGCCACATCTGCGCCTTGGCCACGCGGCTGGGCGTCTTGAGTAGCCCCTCACGATCGGGGTCCTCCCCGATCAGTTCGAGCTGACGACGCACCATCGTTTCGTACTCGGCGAGGTTGCCATCCACGGCGAAGTCGTCGGGATCGACGACGCTGACCGCCGCACGTCCCAACGGCACTTCGGCGACAGGTCGGATCACGTCCTTATTCCCCTTCGTAGTCGACATAGTTGTTCTCGGTTTCCCAGAGCCGCAGTCGAACCAGCTGGGCGGGCGCGATCGCCGGAGCGAGCACCTGCCACATGGCCACCACCACGTTTTCGGTGGTCGGATTGATGCCCTGCATGTAGGGGACGTCGATGTTGAAATTGCGATGGTCCGTCTCGTCGATCACATGCCGGTCCACCACGTCCCGCAGCTGCCCCAGGTCGATCACGTAACCGGTTCGGTCATCCACGGGCCCCCGCACTGACACTTCCAACTCGTAGTTGTGACCGTGCCAGTTGGGGTTGTTGCACTTGCCGAAGAGCCGGGTGTTCTCGGCGTCGGAGAGAGCAGGATTGTGAACTCGGTGCGCCGCGTTGAAGCGGAGACGGCGCGTCACGGTGACAATTGGCATGTGGAATGAAGCCGGCCGGAAGGGAATTGGTTCCGTCGGCTTCCCCAAAAGCGAAGGCCCCGCCACAAGGACGGGGCCTGCGCAACAACACGGGAACGAAGAGGGTGATCTTGAAGCCCAAAGAAAACAATAAGACTCTCACCGCGCTGTCGCCTTCCCCGCACTGGGGCATGACGTTCACCCGTCTGTTGAATCCCTTCTCAGGACTTATCGGCTCAAGAAGTAAAGCCTCCCCGCCCCCGCAGCCATGGATACGACGCGTATTGTAGAATGCGGTCACGGTACGCGCAATTGCGCACTGGGGTAGATTGTGTCATGGACCTCACTCTGCTTGCCGGAATCGTGATGCTGGTCGTCTGGGGCGGGCTCACCGTCGCTACCGAAGCGCCTGGCTGGATTCACCTGCTGCTGACCGCCGGGGTGTTTCTCATCGTCTGGCGCATCGTCGTGCGCGACACGCCCAACGGCCCGGGCACTCGACGGTAGCTACCACGCCGGCTCCGCGCCCCGGGCGCGTGGTGCCGTCAGATCTCCCAATTCGACAGGACCATGCCCTCGGTGGGCGGCACTTCGGACCACCCGAAGACGCTCATCCGCAGATCGGTCCACCGCACGCGCGCGCCACGGGCCACCAGCGTGCGATACGCCTCGGGATAGTCACCCTGCACGCGGATGGCGAGACGGCGTGTGCCGGAGCGCCGCGCCAGGTCGGCCAGCGCTCCCAGCAGTGCGGGCAATTCGGCGCGGCGCGCGAGCACGAGCTTCAGCACACGCAGCTCGTCGCGTGAGCGCCCCTCCACCAGCGGCGCCGAGTGACAGAGAGCAAACCCCGACGGATCATGCGGCGGGCCGAGCAGCACCGTGTCCCCGAGCCCCAGCCGGTCGGTCAGCTCGAGTTCGCGGGTGAAGTCGTACCCCGGCATCACGCGCGTGGTGAGCGCGAGACACGCCGCCGTCGCGGCCTCCTTGTCGCTCGCCGACAGCTGCGACAGCAGCCGCGGCGCCTTGGGACCGACCGCCGCATCGAGCGTCACCGTGATGGTGAGATGCGACGGCACGAAGCCAAGGTTGGAGTAGAAGCCGATGTTGTCCATCGTTCTCGGCATCGTTTCGAGACCGATGACGCGCGCCTGCTGCAGCCGGAGCCAACGCATCCCGGCCTGCACCACCACCTTCCCCAGTCCCACGCCCTGCTGGTCGGGGCGGACACACAGCGGCCCCATCCATCCTTCCGTACCCGAGTGGTGCGCCATGTTGAAGGCCACGATGCGTCCCTGCCCATCCCGCCAGCAGAGCGCCCCGTCGCCGGCGTCCTCGATGGCATAGCGCCAAATGGCCGGATTGAGCGGGGGCACCCGCACGCCCGTCATCCCGTCCTTGCGATAGCGCTCGGTGAACGCCTCGGTGAAGAGGTCGTTCAGCTCGGGGATGTCCGCCAACGTCGCCACGAACGGTCCGTCAACCGGTCGGGCACTGCGGAACGATCGGGTCGACACGGTCATCGGCTCACCCCTCGCCCCAGGACGCGGGCGCGACAGCGGCCGCGACCTCCATCCCCGGTGACAGCGACGTGCCATCCATCCCCGTCGTGGCGTCGGTGACCACGCTGCACCCGCGCGTTTCGTCGAAACGCACCAGCAACAGGCGATCGAGTCCCTCGCGCACCTGTTCGATATGCGTGATCACGATGACCTGTTCGAATCGATCGTGCAGTTTCCGCAGCAATTCCACCACGTTGCTCCGTCGGGTTTCATCGAGCGAACCGAACACCTCGTCGAGAATGAGGAGCGAGAACGACTGGCCGGCCCGCTCGGCGATCATCTGCGAGATGGCCAGACGCAGCACCAGATTGCACAGGTCTTCCTCGCCGCCCGAGATCACCGGCTTCGGCACCCCGTCCTCGAGCACGAGCAGCCGATACTCCTCGTCGAACTCCAGCTGCGTGTACCGCCCGTCGGTGAGGTCGTCGAGGAATCGGCTCGCGATTTCCGCCAGCTCCGGGCGCAGCTGATGATTCAGATCGCTGCGCAGATCGGTGAAGGTCCGATCGAGTTCATCGTGCACCCGCTTTTCCGTTTCCAGCGCATCGAGGCTGGCCTGCAGGCGGGCCAGCTCCCGTCGCGCCTGCTCTGCCGTGTCCAGTGCCGTGCGCGCCCGCTCGGCTTCGCCACTCGCGGCCACCGCTTCCACTTCGGCGCGCTGCGCCTCGGTGGCCGCGGCCTCGTAGGCCGCGCGCACCGTGCCGTAGGTGGCATCATCCATACCCAACGCTGCCGATTGCGCTTCCACCGTCATCATGCGCTCGCGCGCCGCGTCACGCGCGGCCAGCACACGCGCCCGCTCGGTGCGGGTCACGAGTTCACGCTCGAGGAGACCGCTCACCCGTGCCATGCGCGTTTCGATCTCCTGCAGCCGCTGCACCTCGGTACGGAGCTGCTCGTGCCGATGCGCGTCGTAGCCGGACGCCAGCGCCGCCAGCTGCGTCGTGGCATCCTCCAGCCGACGCGTCAGTTGCGCCCGCTGCTCCGCCACCATGCCGGCCTCTCCCATCGCCGCCTGGATGCGCGCCAACCGGCGCTCGGCGACGGCCACCTCCTGCTGCTGACCACGACGTCCCTCCTCGAGGCCGTCAATGCTCGCCGGCACGGCCGAGAGCTGCTCGGCGCGCTGCCGGAAATAGTGGCCATCGACCCGGACCGTCTCGAGTTGCTCGTTGAGCTGCTCCAGTACCGAGGCGAAGTTCGCCCCCAGCGGCTGGCCACAGGTGGGACAGGGACTTTCCTCTCCCAACCCTTCGAGTCGCTCCCGTTGCTGCGAGAGCTCCGCGTACTGCGTGCGCAGCGCCTCGAGACGCGTTTCCGCCTCCTGCCGATCACGCGCCCAGGCGGTACGCTCGGTATCGAGCGCCTGCTCTGCCTGCGCCAGGACTGCGCGCAACGCCAGCAGCTGCGCCGTGGTCTCCACCTCCAGCGCGGGCGCCGACTCGAGCCGCGCCGCCCGATCGATGAGCTTGGCTTCCTCTTCGGCGTATGCGGCCACCCGTTCGAGCAGCGCCTGTCGGCGGGCCCCGGCGGCGGCAAGCTCTTCCTGCGCCGACAGCGCCTCGCGCACACCGGCCAGTCCGTTGGCCTCCGCGCGCAATGGCACGAGCTCGTCGTGCGCGCGTGCCACCGCGTCGAGTTCACGATCGAGCCGTTCGAGTTCGCGCGACAGCGACACCGCCTCACTCTCGGCCACCCGCAGTTCGGACGCCAGCTGCAGCCGTTGCTCCCGCTGCGACTGCGCATCCTGCCACCGGGGCACGAGCCCCTGCAGCCGCGCGGCCGCGTCCCGCTGCGCCGTTTCCGCTTCGACCGATCGCGTGCGCGCGACGGCGAGACGCGCCTCGGCGTCGGCCACGGCGCGCCAGATGGCGTCAGGGTCGGCCATGCCCTGCTTGAGTCCGTTGATTTCCGCCAGCACCGCGCGCCGACGCTCGCGGGCGAACTCCTGGGCGCCAGTGATGCGATCGTATCCCAGCACGCGCGACAGGAAACGCGCCCGCTCGGCCGCCCCCAGCGCGGCCATCACGTCCAGCTCCTTCTGCCCGGTGAAGTACGTGTGAAAGAACTCCGCGCGCGTCATGCCGAGGCGGCGCTGCAGCAACTCCGTGACCCCGGTGATGGTATTCGCGATGGGGGATTCACCAGCGTCGAGGTAGACCTCGGCGTTGGAGAGTCCGCGCAGGACGCGGTACCGGTGGCCGGCCAGCTCGAACACGAGCTCCACCTTCACCGGCGCGCGCGCGCCGGCGCGCGAGAAGCGGATGCCGTCACGCGTGCCGCGGGCTGCTGGGTTGCCGTAGAGGGCCCACGCAATGGCTTCGAGGATGGTGGACTTGCCCGATCCGTTTGGCCCGACGATACCGGTCAACCCGCGATCGAAGACCAGGCGCGTGTCGGCATGCTGGCGGAAGTTCTGCAGGCGGAGCGAAAGGAGTCGCATGCTCAGCCGTCCATCACCGGGAGCGCCGCGACAGCCGCTTCCTCTGCGAGGTGCAGATAGCGCAGGCCGAGCGCCACGAACTGGTCGCGGTCCACGTCGGCCGGCAGCGCTCGCTCGCGCAGTCGTTCACCGACGATCTCCGGCAGCGTGGCGCGGCGGCTTCCGCCGCTGCCGTTGCCGCCTCCCGCGCGACGCGGCATCGGGTCGGGGCGTCGCGTGTCGAGGTGGAAGTGCATCGCCCGTCGGCGATACTCGCGCAGCGCCCCGTGGTCCAGCTCACGGGCCACGTGTCGGGCCACGTTGCGCACGGTCACCCGCACGATGCGGTGATCGATCCCCCCCGGCGCAGTGTCCACCCGCGCCCGAATGGCCGTATCGATCTCGCCCGCTCCCATGCCGCTGGCATCGATCGGTTCAAGATCGAGCAGCGGGCGCGCCGGCGTCACCGGGTGGAAGCGATGGGCACCATGCGTCAGGTCATGCTCGATGAAGCCCTTGCCGGGAATGCGGCGGTCGCGCTCCTCGCGCAGTTCGCCCCACGGATTGGTGCTGGTGTATTCGAGGGAGCCACTGTAGTAGGCCCGCGGCGCGACTTCACGGTACACGTGGTAGTGACCAAGGGCCACGTAGCTCCACTGGTCGGCGTGCAGCGCCTCCGGTGGAATCTCGATTGCGGCCCGCTCGGCGTTGGCGGCCTGCGCCGGCAGCAGTCCCGCCACCTCGCCGTGCAGCAGGAGCACGGTATGCCGGAAGCCCTCAGGCGGCAGCAGCGGTGGTCGTTCAACGCCGGGCGCATCCGGTACCGCCAAGACGGCAAGCGACTGCTCCGGAAAGGTGAACAGCTCCGCGCGCGCATCGGCGACGTGCACGCCGATCTCCCGGAAGAGCCGCAAAATGCACCCCGTTTCCGCCGTGCGCGGCGCGTCATGGTTACCCGCCACCATGATCACAGGCGTCTCGGGCAAGCGTTCCCGCAGCAGCATGAGGGCACGAAAGGCGTGCAGGATGGCGGGATTGGACGGCCGCACGGTGTGGAACACGTCGCCACCGATGACGACCAGATCGGGGGCCACATCGATGATCTGCGTGATGGCCCGCTGCACAGTGGCCGCGACGTCGTCCTCGCGCTGGTTGCTGCCCGACGCGGTGAGCCGTTGGTACTGGCGGAAGCCGAGATGGAGATCGGCGAGGTGGACGAGACGCATCCCCAAAACTAACGGTGCGTATCGCCGCGCGACTCGTGCCCCGGTCCGTTCAGCGCACCCGGACCTGCTGTTCGATGCGAATGTCCAGCAGCATCGGAGGACCGGTGCCGGCGGGGCCGGGGGCCACCTCCGACTGCACGTCCATGACGGTCCGCGCGTCGGTAATCCAGGCGCGACTGCGGTCCACGACCATGGTGCCACGCAGGGTGCCGGCGGTGACGACACGCGTACCCGGCGGCAGCTCGCGTGCCGCACCATCACGCCGCAGCGCACCCACGATGGAGATGTAGGCGTGGCGGCCACCACGAGACAGCGAGTCGAGCCGGAGGCGCGCCTGCACCACGCCGTCGGCCCGATAGGAGCCAAGGGGCAGCGACGGCAGGCGCAGCTCCCGCTGCCACGTGCTCCCGGCGCGTACGGCCCCGGTGGGGAGGAGTCCCGGCACCGAGGCAAGCGTGGCGCCGAGCGTGGCGTCGGCCGACGCCGGGTCGCGCACCCGCATGGCCCCATCGGGGGTGACCGTGACACGGACGTACCGACTGCCCTCCTGAAGGGGCAGGCGCCCCGGCCGCCCCGCGTCGCCGGTGGTGCCGCTCCACAGCACGATCGAATCGGTCGTGGCCAGCAGCGTCGTCTCGGTGAGATCACTCGCCTCCACCAGCGAGTGGGCATACAGCTGGACATGGGACACGCGCGTCCTGGCGCGCCCGGCGCGAGGGCCGTAGTCGGGTGCGGGCAAGGCCCCGCGCTTGCCCTGCAGGAGAGGGGGAACCGTTGACTGGGGGCCATCCACACGGCGGCCGCTGACGTGCACCGCCTGTTCGACATGGAGCTGCAGGGTGTCCCCGACATGGGGGCGCACCAGCAGCTGCACGCCCCTCGTGCCTGCCCGCTGCGCGGTGGCCGGTACGGCAACCATGCTGGCCGCCAGCAGCAGGCCCGCGGCGGCACTTCCCAATCCTCGGCCGGCCATCACCGGCCGTACCGATGCACTACGGCGCCTGTCGAAGTCATGTGTCCCACGAGGGCCCGTACCCGCATCATGCCACCAGAGATCCTTGCCGAATGTCATGCGCACCGCGAGCGCATACCCCGGGCGCCGCGCGATGCTCCCCGACCAATGGACTTCCGACCGCTGGCGTACGAAACTGCCTGCGTGTCCATCCTGTCACGTATTCTCCGGCCCTCGCGCGCCGTCTCCACCGGCGCCGTGGCCATGTGCGCGCTGTCACTTGCCGCCTGCGACGCCGTGAAGGGCAAGCTGTATCCCGAGGCTGTCGACCGTGGGTGGCAAAGCGACAGTACGCTGTTGGCCGCTTCTCCCGCGGTGCTCATGCGGGTGGTGCGGGGCAAGGAGGGCACGCGGGCCGTGCCGCTCGCCACGATTGACGGCAAGGGCGTGCGCACCCTCTCGCTCACCCCGCGGGGATGGCGGGCGCTGGATGTGCAGCTGCTGTACGAGGGACGGCGGTTCGTGCCGTACCGGGGCAGTGAGCCGCTGGGGGCCATCGTGTCGCGACGCGGCATGTGGGAAGGGGCAACGCTCGACTCGCTGCCGAGGTGCAGCCAGATGCTTCCGGCAGCCGCCGTGGCAGTGCCCGACGGTGTCGAGCTACTCACCTCCGGGAGCAAGGCGCTGCCCGTACGCGCGAACGGGTTGGCCACCGGCGAGCTGGACCGGGTGCTGAGCGTGGTCTCCCTCCTCGTGGCGCCGTCGGCCGGCGTGCCGATGTCCAAGATGTCGCGCTATCGGCGCACGGTGCAGGTCGTGGGGACGGGTGCCACCGCCAGTCCCACGATCGTGGTGACATACAGCGATCCCCAGGAACTCCCCGAGGGGGCTTTGCGCATGGCGGAGCGCCCGCGGCAGCTGGTGCTGGTACTCGACAAGGGGGCCTACGGCTACCGGCCGTCGCTCACACTGGCCGATGTGTCGGCGGCAGGCCTCACACCGCGCCGCCGGTTTCTCGGCGCACTCGACACTGATGGCGACGGACGCGCCGAGCTGTTCTTCGGACTCGGAGAAAGCATCGAGCGCGGCGAGCTGGCCACATTCAGCTATCGCTTCAGAGGCGATGCCTGGATCGCGGACTGGGAGTATCTGCGGACACGCTGCCTGGGCTGACGCGCGCGGGCGTCGGTGGCAGCTACTCGACGCCGATATCCCACGCCTGCTCGAGGTCACGCTTGCTGTACTGACGGAACGCCGTGAGCGTTTGCGTGCGCTGAATGCCCGGCACCTTGGCGAATTCCTGTGTGACCACCGTCGCGATCTGCTCGAGGTCGGGCACGCGGACGATGGCCACGAGATCCCAGGCCCCCGAGACCGAGTAGACCTCCGCCACCCCGTCGATGGCTGTGAGCGCCATGGCACAGGCGGGGATGCTGCGCGGATCGGCCTGCACGAGTACGATCGTGGTAATCATCGGCATGGCTCCGGGAGTCAGGTAGTGAGGCAGGTGGCGATTCGCGTCACCCCTTCGACCGCCACGGCCTCGGTCGTGGCGTAGCTGGCGCGAATCCAATTGGGGGTCCCGAACGCGCTGCCGGGCACGATCGCCACCTGCTGCTCCTCGAGCACAGCGGCGGCAAAGGCGGCGCCCGGATCGGCGGCGCCGCGAAATCCGTCGACGTTCAGGTACAGGTAGAATGCTCCGGCGGGATGCACGTACTGCACTCCCGGGAATGCCCCCAAGGCGCGCAGCACGGCGTCGCGGCGCTGGCGGAAGGCACGCACCATCTCGTGCACTGCGGCATCGGCCTGTTCCCGCTCGGCGAGCGCCGCCAGCGCGGCGTGCTGCGACACGGCGGCGGCGTTGGAGGTGGTGTGCCCCTGAAAGGCACTCATGGCCTTGGAGAGCGGTGCGGGGGCAATGGTCCAGCCAATGCGCCAGCCGGTCATGGCGTACGCTTTGGCCACGCCATTCACGATGATGAGGTTGTCGCGCGCCGGCGCGATCTCCAGCGCCGAGACGGCGTCTCCTTCGTAGGCAATGCGCAGGTAGATCTCGTCGGCAATGACCCACCACCCACGATCGCGCGCCAACGCCAGGATGTCGGCCAGTTCCTCGCGCGAGTACACGGCGCCCGTGGGATTGGTGGGCGAATTGAGCATCACCCCCTTCGTGCGCGGGGTGGCTGCCGCCTCGAGCATCGCGGCCGTCACCTTGAGCGAGTTGGCCGGATCGCCGAGCACGGGAACGGACACGGCACGCGCCAGTTCGACCATTTCGAAGTAGCTCGTCCACGACGGAATGGGGATGAGGACTTCGTCACCGGGGCCGAAGCAGCACACCACGGCGTTGTAGAGCGACTGCTTGGAGCCGTTGGAGACGACCACCTCGGCGGGCGTCACCGGCTGCTGCTGCACCTGACTGCGATTGGCATCGGCCGCAATGGCTTCGCGGAGCGGCAGGATCCCTTCGGTGTTGGTGTACCGCGTGGCCCCCGCCTCGATCGCGCGTGCGGCCGCCTGCCGAATGAACGCCGGCGTGTCGAAGTCCGGCTCCCCCGCTCCGAGATCGATGACGGGAACGCCCTGCGCCTTGAGGGCGCGCGCCTTGGCGGCAACGGCGAGGGTGGCGGACTCCTTCAGTCGGGCGATGTTCGGGGACGGCTGAAAGGACAGCGGCATGTCGGACGGATCCGGAGTGGAATTGGGGCGGAAACCGACTATCTTTCGAGGTTCGGACTCGAGCGTCTTGAGGCAATTAAGCGCGCTCCGGGAGCACGCGCCACGTGGGACCAATGCGCCAACCGGGTGCACGACACCGGCGGTTGGGCTGCCGGGCTGACTAACAACTGATGGGGTGGGTGTGAGCGAGCAGGAACGGGAAGACTCGTCGCCAGGGGCGACGCGGAGCCAGCACATCGTGCTTGAGGGCCCCGCTGATTTGCGGACGATGACCACGGCCATGCGCCCCGGTGTGGAGCGCAGCCGGCAGGGCGGCGCCGCCGGCGCCCCGGTGTGCCTCATCATCACCCCCACCATCGAACAGGCCATGGCGGCCGCCGATCAGGCACGCCGTCTGCTGGCCGATCCCGCGGTACGCGTGGTCCCGGTCACCGGGGCCGTTCGCGCCCGCCGTGTGCTTGGGCTCGCCCCCGTGGGCGTGGTCACCGGCACCCCCGCCGATCTGCTCACGCTGCGCCGCGACGCGGCGCTGGGTGTGGACCAGCTGCAGACGGTCGTCATTGTGGGCCTCGACGAAATGCTGGCGGCCAACGGCGCCGACACGTTGCAGGCCCTGCTGGGGGACACGCCGGAGAACGTGAGCCGCGTGGCCACGCTCGAACGCGAAACCGAAGCCAGCGACGCCTTCCTCGAGGCGCAGCTGCGACGCGCGCGCCGCATGACGCCGCTCCTCGTTGGCGACACGCCGCTCGCGGTTACCCCGCGGTTCATCCTCACGGCGCCCGCCGGGCGGGTCGACGCCCTGCGTCTGGTGCTCGACGAAACAGATCCGCCGTCGCTCGTCATCATCGCCGCCACCGACGCTGGCGTTGCCGACGCCACCGCAGCGCTGGAGCGCCTCGGTCTAGTCGTCGACGGACTCGCGGTGCAGGTCACCCGGCAGCCCACGGCGCAGCACGTGGCGATGGCGGTGCTGTGGGAGGCACCGGCCACCTTCGAGGCGCTGGTCGAGTCGCTGGCCATGCGGCCGGTCGATGCCGTGGCCCTGCTGCTGCCCGATGAACTGCCGGCGTTCCGGCGCATGACCCAGAGTCTCGCGGAAGCGTGGACGCCGGCGCCCCGCAAGGCCGCGGCCGAGGACCGTGTCCAGCAGCTGCGCAACGCCCTGCGCACCACGTTGGGCAACGGCCACGCGGCCGCGAGCGAACTCGCACTGCTCGCCCCGCTGCTCGAGTCGCACGACGCCCTCGAGATCGCCTGCGCGGCGCTGCGCCTCTACGAGAGCGCGCGACGTGAGGCCGTCACCGTGCGCGCCAAGGCGGCTGCCGCCGGCGCCAAGTCGACGATGCGAGAGACGCCCCGCGAGAGCGGACGTACCGGCGACACGCCGGCGGCGCCGGCTGGACGCCAGCGGGTGTTCCTTGCCGCCGGCAAGCGTGACAACGTGCGGGTGGGCGACATCGTGGGCGCCATCGCGAACGAGGCGGGGGTACCGGGAGAGAAGATCGGCCAGGTCGATCTCTTCGAGTCACACGCCACCGTGGAGCTCGACGCCGCGGACGCCGCGAAGGTCGTGGCCGCGCTGGGGAGCGCCACGCTGCGTGGCCGTCGCCTGAGTGCGCGCATCGATGAGCGCAGCGGGGGTGAGCGTCCCGAGCGCGGTGGCTTCGGCGACCGCGGCCCGCGACGGGACTTCGGTGGTGACCGTGGCGCGCCGCGCCGCGACTT
>VYLE01000638.1_pt1 | contig 15187 bp, 15 predicted proteins | sample 5114391 | NCBI WGS metagenome assembly VYLE01 (sample SAMN12291771, study PRJNA351875) | freshwater metagenome | isolation source: freshwater lake | place: USA: Michigan, Kent Lake | collected 2013-08-15
TGCCGCGCACGGTAGGGCTGCAGGCCGCGCTCGACATGATCCTGACCGGGCGCAACATCAGGGCCCGCAAGGCGTGGCAGATGGGGCTGGTACACGAGCTGGTGCATCCCGCCATCCTGCGCGAGGTGGCGGTGCGTCGTGTGCACGACCTGGCCGCCGGGCGCCCCACGCCGACGCGCCGACGCGCCAGCGGCGCTGCAGCGGTGCTGCTCGAAGACAACGCGTTGGGGCGTATGTTCGTCTTCCGCAAGGCTCGCGAAGGGGTGATGGCCAAGACACGGGGCACATACCCCGCGCCGCTCGCCGCCATCGACGTGATCCAGCAGGGGTACGCGGAAGGCATGGAAGCCGGGCTGCAGGAAGAGGCGCGACGGTTCGGGGAGCTCGCCATGTCACCGGTGTGCCGACAGCTCACATATCTCTTCTTCGCCACCACGGCGCTCAAGAAGGACGGCGGGGTGCCCGACGGCGTGGAGGCCACGCCCGCCGCGGTGCGCAAGGTGGGGGTGCTCGGGGCCGGCTTCATGGGTGCCGGCATTGCCGGCGTGGCCGTGCAGGCCGGCACGCAGGTGCGGCTCAAGGATGCGTCGGTGGAGCGATTGGCCACGGGATGGCGCGCGGTGCGCGACGTGCTGCGTGAACGGCTGCGCAAGAAGCAGCTGACCCGCGCGCAGTTCGACGACACGCTGGCGCTGGTTGGCAGCACCACCGATTACCGAGGCTTTGCCAACGCCGACCTCGTGATCGAAGCAGTCTTCGAGGATCTTGCGGTGAAGCATCAGGTGCTGCGCGAGACGCAGGAGGCGGCACCCCGTGCCATCTTCGCCTCGAACACCAGCACGATTCCCATTCGCGACATTGCTGAGGCGTCGGCGCGTCCCGAGCAGGTGGTGGGGATGCACTTCTTCTCGCCGGTGCACAAGATGCCGCTGCTCGAAGTGATCGTGACGCCACGCACGAGTGCCGCCACGACCGCCACGGCCGTGCACTACGGTCGGCAGCTGGGCAAGACGGTCATCGTGGTGCAGGATGGCGCGGGGTTCTACGTCAATCGCATCCTCGCGCCCTATCTCAACGAGGCGGGACGCCTGCTGGACGAGGGCGCGCGCATCGAAGAACTCGACGCGGCGCTGGTGGACTTCGGTTTCCCGGTTGGCCCGATCACGCTGCTCGACGAAGTAGGGCTCGACATTGCCGGCAAGTCGGGGCCGATCATGGTGGCGGCGTACGGCGATCGCATGCTCCCATCGGAGACGCTGCGTCGCGTCGTGGAGAGCGGTCGGCTGGGACGCAAGGCACGGCACGGCTTCTATCGGTACGACGAGCACGGCAAGCGCGACGGGGTGGACGAGAGCGTCTACGCGCTCACGCCCGCCGGTGCGTCACGGCAGGCGATGGGGGCCAGCGAGATGCAGACCCGCTGCGTCCTCCCCCTGCTCAACGAGGCGGTGCGCTGTCTGCAGCACGGCATCATCCGCAGCGCGCGTGACGGTGACATCGGCGCCGTGTTCGGCATTGGCTTTCCGCCCTTCCTTGGCGGTCCGTTCCGCTACCTCGACACACTGGGCCTCCCCGCCGTGGTGGCGCAGCTGGACACGTTCAACGCCCGCTTCCCCGGCCGTTTCGAACCGGCGGCCCTGCTCCGGGAAATGGCGGCGAGCGGGCGCCGCTTCCACCCCTGATCCCCTGCCATATGTCGACCCCCGCACTGCATCCGCGCATTCACGAGGTGATCGCCGCGCTGGAGGACGCCCAGCGTGAAACCGAGGCACTGCTGGCCATGCTCACCCCCGCGGATGAAGCGCGACGTTTGGGTGACGGCTGGACGGTGGCACAGGTGCTCGAACACATGGCCATCGTGGAGAGCGGCGCGGGACGTGTGGTGAGTACCATCGCCAAGCAGGTGGCCGACCAGCCCGAAGTGAACGACGAGCCGGTCGCACCGTCGGTGCTGCGCTTCAAGGTGGCCGACCCGACCGTACGCAAGGTGACCGCCCCGGACATGGTGCAGCCGGTTCAGGGATCGCCGCTGGCTGAATCGGCCGAGCAGATGCGCACGGCGCGCGCTCGACTCATTGCGGCGTTCGTCGCCGCGTCGGGTCGCGCCCTTGGGCAGGCGCACTTTCCGCACCCGCTGTTCGGCCCACTCGACGGCTATCAGTGGGGACACCTCGCCGCACAGCATCAGCTTCGCCATCTGGTGCAGATCCGCACCATCCTGGCCACCTGACTCATGTCGCTACCAATGCCACGCTTCGCGTTCTCCCGTCGCGCCGCGCTTCCGGGTGCGGCACTCGCCGTCACCATCCTTGCTGGCTGTGCCGCGGCCCCGGGCACGGCGCAACCCGCCGCGTCCGCACTCGCGCTGCCGCGCACCCGCGCCGAACGCACCGACTATCGCGAAACGTCGTCGTACGCCGACGTCATGCATTTCCTCGACTCGCTGCGCGCGCTGGGCGCCCCCATCAGCGTCAGCGAGCTGGCGCGCTCCCCCATGGGCAAGGCGGTGCCCCTCGTGGTGGCCTCGCGCCCGGTCGTGCGCACGCCGGCCGAGGCGCGGCGGCTGGGACGGCCGGTGGTGTACGTGCAGGCCAACATCCACGCCGGCGAGGTGGAGGGAAAGGAGGCCGTGCTGGCGCTGCTGCGCGACTGGTCCTTCGGGGCCCGCCCCAACGTGCTCGATTCGCTGGTGCTGGTGGTGGTGCCCATCTACAACAGCGACGGCAACGACAAGCTCGCGCCACAGGCCCGCAACCGCGGGGCGCAGAACGGCCCGGAGATGATCGGCGAACGACCGAACGGCGCCGGACTCGATCTCAATCGTGATTACGTGAAGGCCGAAGCCCCCGAGACGGTGGGGGCACTCGCGGCGTTCGCTGCCTGGACACCCGACGTGTTCATGGATCTGCACACGACCAACGGCAGCTACCATGGCTACGCGCTCACCTACTCGCCGTCGCTGCATCCGGCGGCGCCGCTGGCGCCCTTCACCGCCGACACGCTGCTTCCGGAGATCCGTCGCCGCATGAAGGCGAAGCACGGCTTCGAGGTGTTCCCCTACGGCAACTTCACCGGGGCCAACGGGCGCGAGAGCCTCGCCGCCGACGTCAAGTCGGGGTGGGCCACCTACGAGCACAAGCAGCGGTACGGCACCAACTACGTGGGATTGCGTGGCGCCGTGAGCATCCTCAGCGAAGCCTACTCGCACGATCCATTCGCGCGCCGCGTGGCGAGCACGCGAGCGTTCGTGCAGGAGATCCTGAGCTACGTGGCGGAAGACCGGCCGCGCATCCTGCGCCGGGTGGCAACCGGTGTGGCGGCGGCCACCTTCACCGGCGCCCGGCGCGCCGACATTCCCATTCGTGGCCGCTTTACGAGCCGGCCCGATACCCAACCCGTGCTGGTCGAGCGCCTCGACCGCGTGGCCGACACGACCCAGCTCACCGAGCCAGGGGTGCCGCGCGGCCTCCGGCGGTCGGGGGTGATCATGGCGCAGCGCATGCCGGTGGTCGACCGTTTCGAGGCCGCGCTGACCCGTACGGCCTCGCCGTACGGCTTCGCCATCGAGGGCGACTGGCCGCGCGCGCGCGAACTGCTCACGGCGCACGGCGTGGCCTTCCGCCCCCTCACCGCCCCGGCCTCCGTGACGCTGCGGGAGTTCGTCGTGGACTCGGTGGTGGCCAGCGGACGCCCCTTCCAGGGACACCGGGAAATGTCCGTGCAGGGCCGGTGGCGTGACACCACCCGCACGCTCGCCATCGGCACCATCATTGTGGCGGCCGGGACGCCGCAGGATCTGGTGGCACTGCTGCTGCTCGACCCGGAGAGTGACGACGGTCTGCTCACGTGGAACGTCTTCGATGCCGCGCTCGCCAAGGGCGCGGTGGCGCCGGTTGTGCGCCTGGCCGCGCCCATCCGCTAGTTTCCTGCCATGCTCAGGACGTCCCTCCTCTATCTCTCGCGCCAGCAGCGCGTCTTCGACTTCGTCAAGAACGTCGGGTTCGCGCGCAAGATGGCGTCGCGCTTCGTCGCCGGCGAAACGATCAGCACCGCCGTCGAGGCGGTGGCGCAACTGAACGCCAAAGGCATTTCCGCGTCACTCGACCTGCTCGGCGAAAGTGTGCACAGCGAGGCGGAGGCGCGAGCGACCGGGCGACACTACCTCGAAATCCTCGATCGCATTCACGAGCGCCAGCTCAACGCGAACGTGTCGGTCAAGCTCACGGCGCTTGGGCAGGACATCTCCGATGACCTCGGGGTCGAGGTGGTGCGCGAAGTGATCGCGCGCGCGCGGCAGTACGACAGCTTCGTGCGGCTCGACATGGAGTCCAGCGCCTACACCGATCGCACGCTCGATACCTTCGAGCGGCACCTGTTCCCGGGCTTCGAGAACAACGTGGGCATCGTGCTGCAGAGCTCCCTGCGCCGCACGCTCGACGACGTGGCGCGCGCAAACCGCCTCTCGGCGCGCGTGCGCATCTGCAAGGGCGCCTACCTCGAGCCCCCCGAGGTGGCGTTCCCCGACAAGGCCGACGTGGACAGGAACTACGTGGCCGCGATGCACAAGCTGATGACCGAGGGGCGCTACCCCGGCATCGCCACGCACGACGAGGCCATCATTGCCGAAGCCAAGCGGTTCGCCAAGGCGCAGGGAATCGCCCCCGACCGCTTCGAGTTCCAGATGCTCTACGGCGTGCGTCGTGACCTGCAGGAGCAGATCGTGAAGGAAGGGTACCGCATGCGCGTCTATGTGCCCTTCGGCAGCCAGTGGTATCCCTATCTCATGCGCCGCCTGGCCGAACGTCCGGCCAACATTGCCTTCATGGCGGGCAACATCGTGAAGGAGTCGCTTGGCCGCTGAGCAGGGCGATGCGTCGCCGACGGTACACCACGGCCATCATCAGCCGCCCGATCACGCAGCCGGCGATGAGCGGACGCTGGGCGGCTACATGGCGGTGCACAAGCGGCCGGCTGCCTTCGAGGGCGTCGACGGGTTTTCCTACTCGGTGGAGATTCTCACGGATACCACGGGTGCGCCGGAGGCGCCGTGGGGCGCGTATCTGTTCTTCGTGCGCTGGAGCCACGGGGAACCCGAGGTACAGGGGCATCGCGAAACCGATTTCCTTGTCACAGGGGCGAGTGACGCGGTGGTGCGGCATCAGGTTGGCGCCATGCAACTCGCGACCGTGAAGGCCACACTGGATGGGCTCATTCGCACGCGGTCGACCCCGTGACGCGCGACGCGAGCCTGTTCGTGCAGCAGGGGCCTGCGCCACCGCCTGATCACGCCGTGGAAGGCGTCGTTGTGCAGGGCACGGGCGGGGTCTGGGATGTGCGGCTCGCGAGCGGGTCCGTGGTGTCGGCGTCCCTGCGTGGGCGCCTCAAGCACGAGGCGCACGGGGCACTCAAGCTGGCTGTGGGCGACCGCGTGCGGTTGAGTTGGGACAACGGCGACCCGGGCGCGTGGTTCATCACCGACATTCATGAGCGTAGCAGCAAGCTGGCGCGACGTGCGCCCGGCGGAGCGCGAGGCGAACGTGTGGTGGTGGCCAATCTCGATCAGGTGCTTGTGGTCTTTGCCGCCGCGCGTCCGGAGCCACACCCGCGCATGCTCGACCGGTTCCTGGTCATTGCCGAGGCCAACGGACTGCTCGCGCGCATCGTGGTGAACAAGTGCGATCTCGTGGCCCCCGAGGCGGCGCGCGCGCTCTTTGCCGAACACGTGGCGGCGGGGTACCCGGTGCACTACACGAGTGTGAAGACCGGCGAAGGGCTCGAGGCGCTGCGGGCGGAGCTGGCGGGCCGGAGCTCGGCGCTCTCCGGCCCTTCGGGGGTGGGGAAGTCGTCGCTCATGAACGAGCTGTTCCCGGGGCTCGAGCTGCGGACGGCAGCGATCAGCGACAGCGTGAACAAGGGGCGCCACACCACGGTCGGTGCCGTGCTGCATCCGTTGCCGGGCGGTGGGTTTCTGGCCGATACGCCGGGGCTGCGGGAGGTCGGGCTCTGGGGGATCGATCCCGCGGAGCTGCCGCACTGTTTCCCGGAGTTCGTCCCCCTGCTCGGTTCCTGCCGGTTTGCCGATTGCCTGCATACCGTGGAGCCGGCGTGCGCGATCCGTGACGCCGTCGAGCGCGGCACGATCGCCCGCGGTCGCTACGAAAGCTACGTGAAGCTGCGCGAGGAGTTGGCGGCGTAGGGCGTTGTCCACGGCGCGGCGCCGCGGTCCCGGACGTCCAGGCGACTCCGGAGGTGCCGGAGGTTGAGGCAGGAACCGCAGACCGCGGCTGGGGATTGGCCCGATATGACGTCTTCCCTTGTTCTCATCGTCGGTGCCACTGGTGGCATTGGCCAGGCGCTCGCCCACCGGCTGCACGCCGCCGGCGTGCCCCTCCTGCTCGCGGCGCGGCACGCCGAACCGCTGGCGGCCCTTGGCGCCGCGGTGGAGGCGCCCACCCAGGTGACGGATGCGACCGACTGGAACCAGCTTGACGCCCTCGTCGACGCGGCGGCTGCGCACGCGGCGTCGCGTGGCACCACGCTGGGCGGGGTGGTGAACACGGCCGGCTCCCTGCTCCTCAAGCCGGCCCATCTGACCCGCGCGGATGAATACCAGCAGGTGATCGCGCAGAACCTTACGACGGCGTTCGGAGTCATGCGCGCGGCCGCCCGCGTGCTGACCGGCGGCGGGAGCGTCGTGCTGTGCAGCACGGCGGCGGTGCGGATCGGCCTGGCCAACCACGAGGCCATCGCGGCGGCCAAGGGAGGCGTGGAGGGACTCGTGCGCTCGGCGGCGGCCACCTACGCGGCGCGCGGCCTTCGCGTGAACGCGGTGGCCCCCGGGCTCGTGGCGTCGCCCCTCACGGCGCGCATCACCGGGTCGGCGCCGGCGCTCGCCGCCTCACAGGCCATGCACGCGCTCGGCCGCATCGGGACGCCGGACGAGGTGGCGTCCCTCATCGCCTGGCTCACCGGCCCCGACGCCGGCTGGGTGACCGGCCAGGTGTTCGGTATCGATGGCGGGCTGGGGAGCGTGCGGACGCGTTAGCGCCGGACGCTCCGCCTGCCGCCGCCCTCACCACTCGCTGACGTCGCCCCACGCAACCCAACCCAGCGCTCCTCCCTTGAACAAGGGACCGAGCCGGCCGAGCTCCGCCGACTTCGCCGTCAGGGCCGCGATCTCCTCGGCGGTGAACTTGCCCTCAAGGGCCTTCTTCAACTCCGGGTCCGACTGTGCCATGGCCCACAGCGCCATGCGCTCCCGCAGCAGGCCAAATTCCTCGCGCGTCATGGCCTTCCGCGCCTCAGGCGTTGGCTCCAGCGGCTTGGCGTTCTGGCCGTTCAACCACGGCTGCTCGGAGCCGTCCACGTACGCCTGCCCGCGGATTGAGGCTTCCAGGGCAATCAGCTCGGGGGGCTGGTGCGGATACGCGCAGCGGCCACCCATGGCGATGACCTGTGTGGTGGCCGAGAGCACCTGTATCGAGTCACGGAGCGCAATGACCGCCTTGGCGTCCTTGCGGGCCATCGCAGCCTGCACACGCTTCTCCATCGCCTCGCCCTGTTTCTGCATCCCCTCGAGCCGGGCAATGCTCTTCTCGTCCATCGACATCATGGCGGCCGGGCTCACCGACTTCTGCGCCGCCGACACGCACTCTTCGGCCGCCTTCCGCTTCGCCTCGTAGGCGGCTCTCGGCGTTACGGCAGCGAGCGTGAGTTCCGCGGTGGCGACGAGCGGTTGAAGGCTGGTCAGCACCAGATCCAGCCGCTCGGGGGTGATGGTCGTGTTCGCCTTCTTCGCGCTGCTGTTCGCACTCGGCTCCGCCAGACCAGCCTTCGTCTTCGCGGCGTCCTTGATCGCGTCAGCGCCCATCTTCTTGAGTCGGCCGAGCTGTGCAGACGCCGGCGTGGACAGGGGGCCGAGGGCGGCGGCGCCGAGCAGGACGACGGTGATCCAACGGAGACGGCGCATGGCGCAACTCCCGAGGGGATGATGTGAGTGAAAGCCTGTCGGATAATCTCGGCAATTGGCCGTCGACGGCAAGTCGGCGGTCGGTATGGGCGGCCCCGGGCCACGGCGTGGCGCCGGGCGCGTCCAGTGCGGGTCTCAGCGCGGGCGCGCGACGATCGCCAGCGGTACGGCCCGCAGGCCGGGCCAGCGGGACGTCTGCTCGCCGCGGCCGATCCGCAACTGCGCCGACAGGCCGCCGTCGAGCATCAGGGCCTCGGTGGCCCCGAGTCGCCAGGCGATCTCGGCCATTTCGGGGGTCGTGGGACCGATCGGCACCCGTTCGACGGCCCGTGTGAGGCCGCTCCCGGCGTCGGCGTAGCGCGACAGGAGGACCAGCAGCATCCCATCGCGCCGCAGGCCGATTACGAGACGCGCGTCCCGATGGGTACGATCAAGGTCGCTGCCCTCGCACAGGGCTGGAACCGGAAGGCCATTCATGAGAAGCTGCGGATATGACTGCACCGCCTCCTCCCAGCGCGCGTCGAGGGTCGCGGCCGGCAGGGTGTGTGCCGGCAAGATGGCCGGCTTGCCAGCAGTGTCCACCGCGAATGCCCCCGCCAGGGCGCCGGCACCCGGTGCGGCCCGGTCACGGCCGCGATGGCGCACCCAGCCCCACGGGCCGGTATCCGTGAACTGGCCGGCGTTGAACGCGAGAATGGCCTCCGGGGGCGCCTCATCGATCGTCCATGGGCCCAGCGCATTCCCCTGCCGGGCGATTTCCAGCGTGAGCGTTAGGCGGGCGGGATCGACCACCGCCACGATGATCCGGTTGCGTACCCCCTCGGTGCCCAACCGGACCGGCCACTCGGCCCAGCGCACGATGCTGCCGTGCCAGCGCAAGTTCGGCTGGAGCGCGGGTGTTGCCTCGCGCGGCTGACAGCGGACAGCGTCGATGCGGGTCGCGTCGAGGTGCGCGGTGCCGCTGGCAACTGCCGTCGACCCCCCGGAACGGACCGGCGCACGCGGTCGCGACTGGGTGCCCATCGGCGTCACGCTCGCCGTGGCGAGACTTGCAAAGACGAGGCCGGTGGTGGCGCGCACCAGCCGCCACCGGCGCCCGCAGCTCACGGGGAGAGGCGCCGCTTCACCCAGCGCCCGGCTTCCTTGCGGAATTGAATGCGATCGTGCAGGCGGCTGGGGCGCCCTTGCCAGAATTCAATTTCCTCGGGCACCACCCGGAAACCGCCCCAGTGCTCGGGCAAGGGCACGGCGCCGCCGGCGAAGCGCTGCTCATTCGCGGCCAGCTGCGCTTCCAGCGTCTCGCGCGACGCCAGCACGCTGCTCTGCGACGACGTCCACGCGCCAATGCGACTGGGCAGGGGGCGCGTCTGGAAGTAAGCGTCGGACTCGGCACGACTCACCCGCTGCACCGCGCCGTTGATGCGTACCTGCCGCTCCAGCTCGGGCCAGAAGAAGCAGAGCGACGCGCACGGATTGTCGGCCAGCTCCGTGCCCTTGCGACTGCGGTAGTCGGTATAGAACACGAAGCCGCGGTCATCCACCCCCTTGAGCAGCACGATGCGCGCCGAGGGATAGGCATCGGGGGTGGCCGTTGCCAGGCACATGGCGTTGGGTTCGAGGACCTCGGCCTTGACCGCCTCGTTGAACCAAACGGAGAACTGCGCGATGGGATCAGTCGCCACGTCGGCTTCGGAGAGCGCGTGACGTTGGTATTCCTTGCGGATGTCGGCGATGGACATGGCGGGAAGGCTAACCTACACTCCGTGTCATGTCATCCACGAAGACAACCCCGCTCGAGCTCTACGCCGATGTCGTGTGTCCGTGGTGCTGGAAAGGCGATCGCCGACTGGCCGCTGCCATCGAACAACTGCGCCAGACCCACCCCGAGGTGGTCGAGCACACGTGCGGCGGTCGCTACGGGGTGAGCGGCGCCCAGCCCACCGAGGTCTTCGTGGAGGCGCGGCAGCGGGTGGCCAGCGAGTAGGCGGAAGGAACCACCCAGTACCGGGAACTCGAACTCACGACTCACCACTCGAGCTTTGAGTGGTGAGTTCGAGTCGTGGGTATTGAGTCTCCCCGTGTCTACACCTCGACCAGCGGCAGTGCCGCGCGCGGATAGGACTCCGGTACGCCCTCGAACGGATCGCCAACGAGTGGCTCGCCATCGGGCGTTTCCAGCACGAAGCCCGCGTCCTCGATCATGCGCAGATCCTCGCGCGCCGTTTGCCCCTGCGTGGTGAGATAGTCACCCACGAAGATGGAGTTGGCCGGGTACAGCCCCATGACCTGCATGCTGCGCAGGTGCACCTCGCGGCCACCGCTGATGCGGATCTCCTGCGTGGGCAGCAGCAGGCGATAGAGCGAAAGGATGCGTAGGCACTGGCGCGGGTCGAGCTGACGCACCCCTTCGAGCTTCGTGCCCGGTACCGGGATGAGGAAGTTCACCGGCACGCTCTTCACCTCGAGTTCACGCAGGGAGAGCGCCAGGTCGATGACGTCGTCGTGGCTTTCGCCCATGCCGAGGATGCCGCCGCTGCAGGTCTTCATGCCGGCCTTCTTCACCGCTTCCACCGTGTTCACGCGATCCTCGAACGTGTGCGTGTTCACGATCTCCGGTGTGTAATTGGCCGACGTATTGAGGTTGTGGTTCACCGTCTCCACGCCGGCGTCCTTGAGGCGCAGGACCTGCTCCTCGTTGAGCAGTCCCAGGCAGGCGCAGATCTTGAGGTCGTGCTTGGCGCGCACCGCCTTCACGGCGTCCAGCACCTTGCCGAAGACCGTCTCGCCGGGGGAGCGACCGGAGATCACCATGCACAGCGTACCGGCCTTGAGCTGCGCGGCACGGTCGGCGGCCTCCATGATGCGATCCTGCGCCAGCATGGGGTACTTCTCGATCTCGGCGGCAGAAATCGTGGACTGCGAGCAGTAGCCGCAGTCCTCCGGGCACAGCCCGCTCTGCGCGTTGAGCAGGAAGTGCAGGCGCACGCGATTGTCCCACGTGGCGCGCCGCACCCGATAGGCGGCGGCCAACTGGTCGAGCAGCTGATCATCGGGCGCGGTGAGCACGGCGCGGGCTTCATCGCGGGACAGCAGGTCACCGGCGAGTGCCTTGTCGGCGAGCGACTGCCAGATGGGGAGCACGGTCATGGGACGAAAGGCCAGAGTGAATGGGCGCGGCGCGCCGGAGCTGCGTTAAGTGTAAAGGGTTGTCACGCGCGACGCGGCGCCCAGCAGCGCGTCCAGCCCCGAGGCGTGCGCCGCATCGGCGAGCGCGTCGAAATCATCCACGCGATCGACCCACGGAAAGCGCAACAGACGCTGCGTGGGCAGCAGCTCGTGCAGTACATCGAAGTTGGTGGCTTCCGCCACCGTCGCGTCATGGTCGGTGAGCGAGGTGAGCACGATTCCCCGCAGCGGCAGCCGCGCGCGCTCGAGCGCCTGCACGGTGAGCAGCACGTGGTTGAGGACCCCGAGGCGGTTCCCCGCCACCAGGACCATGTCGCACTGCCAGCTGGCGAACAGATCGGCGTACGACAGCGAGGCCGTGAGCGGCACCAGCAGGCCCCCGGCGCCTTCCACGAGCAGCAGCTCCTGACCGCGCTCCAGCGCCGTGCGCGCCTCCACCAGGCGATCGATCGCAATCGTCACGCCGGCGCGTCTGGCCGCCACCATGGGGGCCAGCGGCTCGCGCAGGACGTAGGGACGGACCAGCGACAGCGGGTGCACGTTGCCGCACGCCGCGCGCAGGCGGTCGGCATCGGACAGCAGGCCGCTCCCCGACACCGGCCGCTCGTCGATCCCCGACTCCGCCGGCTTCATGGCCGCCACGCGCATCCCCAACTGCCGCGCGCGTGCCGCCAGGGCACAGCTCACCACCGTCTTGCCGATGCCGGTGTCGGTGCCGGTGATCCCCAGCCGGCGTACCTGGGGGAGCGCATCAGTCATCGACCGGACCTCCGGTAGGCAGCGGGGCCGCGCGCTCCCCGGCGAGGAAGCGTTGCAGCACGGAGTACACGCGATCGAGCTCGTCGTCGCGAGTGCAGTAGGGCGGCAGACAATAGGCCACGTTCCCCAGCGGACGAATGAGGACACCCTGCTGCAGCGAGAACGCCGCCAGCTCGCGACCAATCTCGCTCAAATATCCGGACGGCGCCTCCAGCTCCACGGCCGCCACGGTGCCGAGCTGTCGCACCGCCTTCACTCCCGGTACTTCGCGCAGGGCGGCGAGGTGTCGCGCATGGCAGTCGGTAATGCGCCGGCGGGCTCCGTCGCACGCCTCGTCGAACAGTGCCAGCGACGCGAGCGCGGCTGCGCAGGCGATGGGATTGGCCGTGTACGAGTGGCCGTGAAAGAACGTCTTGCGACGGTCACTGCTGGAGAAGGTCTCGAAGATCGCCTCGGTGGCCACGGTGGCGCCCAGTGGCAGAACGCCGCCCGTGATCCCCTTGGACAGGCAGATGAGATCGGGGCGCACGTTGGCCAGCGCGCAGGCGAACAGGGGCCCCGTGCGCCCGAACCCCGTCATCACCTCGTCGGCAATGAGATGCACGCCCGCTGCCGACGTGCGCTCCCGCAGCGCCTGCAACACCCGCGTGTCCCACACGCGCATGCCGCTGGCGCCCAGCACCAGCGGCTCCACGATGACCGCGGCCAGCTCCGGGCCGCGCGCGTCCAGCAGCGCGTCGAGCGCGCGCACCGTGTCGCCCTCGGAGGGGTCGGGAAGTCGCGCCACCTCGAAGAGCAGTGGCTCGTACATGTGCGTGAAGACCCCGCGCGCGCCGGCCGCCATGGCGCCAAAGGTGTCGCCATGATACGCGTTGTCGAGGGCGGCAACGAGCCGACGTGGCGTCCCCTGGTTGGCGAAGGACTGCAGCGACAGCTTGATCGCCACCTCCACTGCCGTGGATCCATCGTCACTGAAGAACACGCGCGACAATCCCGCGGGGAGCCGCTCGACCAGCGCGGCCGCCAGCCGTGCCGCCGGTTCGTGCGTGAAACCGGCAAAGATCACCTGATCGAGCGTGCGCGCCTGATCGGCGATCGCCTGCACCAGCGCCGGGTGGCAGTGACCGTGTGTCGTGACCCACCACGACGAAATGGCATCGAGCACGGCCTGGCCGTTTGTGTCGAACAGCCAGCTGCCCGCCGCGCGCGCGATGGGCCGTGGGAGCGGCGCCTGATGATGCTGGGTGTAGGGATGCCACACGTGGGCGGCATCGAGCGACAGAAAGGAAGGGGCCATGCAGCGCCTGCGCGCGAGGGAAGAAACGGTGCCGCGCGAGTCAGACTCGGCGCAGCACGTCGATGAGCGTGGCGCCGAGGGCGTCCACCAGCTGCACGGGATGCACTGCAGACATGGAGATGCGCAGACGCGACGTTCCGGCCGGCACGGTGGGCGGGCGCACGCCCCCCACGAGGAACCCGCGGCGTCGCAGATCGGCCACCGTGGCCATCGTGCGCACGGCGTCACCGATCAGCAGCGGGATGATGTGCCCATCCTCCGGGCCGGTGACCTGCAGTCCGGCCGCAAGGAGGCGCCGGCGCAGCCGCCGGGCGCGGTCACGCACCGCATCGCGGCGCCACCCTTCCACCTCGGCAATGCGCAACGCCTCGAGCGTGGCGGCGGCCATCGCCGGCGGCGATCCGGTGGTGAAGATGAACGAACGCGCGCGGCTCACGAGGAACTCCACCAGCTCCTGTGAGCCACCCACGTAGGCGCCGGCCGTGCCGAGCGCCTTGCCAAGTGTGCCCACCACCACGTCGACATCGCGGGAGACGCCGAAGTGTTCGAGGCTGCCGGCGCCGGTGGCGCCCAGGACGCCGGTGCCGTGGGCGTCGTCCACGTACGTCCACGCCTCATGGTGCCGGGCAATGGGCACGAGCCGATCGAGCGGACAGTAGTCCCCGTCCATGGAGAACACGCCCTCCACCACGATGAGTGCCCGACGGAACTGCGAACGCTCGGCGGCCAGCATGCGTTCGAGCGCATCGAGGTCGTTGTGCGGAAAGACGCGCACCGTGGCGCGCGACAGTCGGCAGCCATCGATGAGCGACGCGTGATTGAGCGCGTCGGAGTAGATCACGTCGCCACGGTCGGCCAGCGCCGGAATGGCGCCCACGTTGACCATGTATCCGGACGGAAAGAGCAGCGTGTAGTCGCACCCCTTGAGCCGGGCGAGCGTGTGCTCGAGCGCCTCGTGTATGGGATGATTGCCGGAGATGAGCCGGGCGGCCGCCGCGCCCGTGCCCTCCGCCTGCAGCACGGCATGGGCCGCGCGCGCCACGCGCGGATCGCTTGCCAACCCCAGGTAATCGTTGGAGGCGAAGTCGGCCACCCGGTCGCCGCCCAGCAGCACGGTGCCCGCACGCCGCTGCTGCACCTGACGCAGCGCGCGCTTGAGCCCCTGCGCCTCCAACGCGCGCAACGCGTCGTCGAGCGCCGCGTTCATGGTGGAGGGGGGCAGCAGCGGGTGATCGGAAAACGGCGAACTCACGGCCTCCTCACTGGATCACGAAGGTGAGCTGCGTCTTCGTGGGATGCGCCGAGCAGACGCCGCCGAACGTGCCAGGCGGCACCGTGTAGTCGGTCTGCTGGCCGGCCGGCACGGTGAACATGGCGAGGCGATGCTGCACCGTATCCTCGTTGACCACGCGAATCTTCCGCTTGGGGCCACGGCCGCCCACGAAGACGGTGTCGGGGAGCGGGGTGTCGCGGCCAAGGGCATCGGTCACCACGGCCACGCCACCGCGCTGCACGCGAATGAGCGTATCGGGGCGCGGCCAGCTCCACCACACCACCACGGCGGTGCCACTGATGATCGCCACGAGCGTGGCGACGCGTTGCAGGGTCATGAGGCGAGAATCAGGGGGCGCGCACCGGAACTCGCACCACGAGCGAGTCGCCAGCGGCAAAGCGCAACGTGAGCGGCACGGTATCGCCCACGGCGAGCGCTCGCGTGAGCTGCAGCAGCATGACGTGGACGCCGCCGGGCAGCATGACGAGGGAGTCGCGCGGCGCAATGGGAACGGCGGCGCGGGCCATCATGTGGGCCATGCCGTCGTGCTGCATTGACTCGTGCACTTCGGCGGCCGCGGCTGCCGTGCTGGTTACCGCCACGAGTTCCGTGGCCACGGAGTCGGCGTTGACGATGGTGAAGTACGCGCCGCCGGTGGCGCCGGAATCGGCCGGCCGTGCCCAGGCGGCCGACACGACGCGGC
>VYLE01000639.1_pt1 | contig 15186 bp, 15 predicted proteins | sample 5114391 | NCBI WGS metagenome assembly VYLE01 (sample SAMN12291771, study PRJNA351875) | freshwater metagenome | isolation source: freshwater lake | place: USA: Michigan, Kent Lake | collected 2013-08-15
TCCCCACAAGGATCAGGAAAGACCCGATCCGATCCACAAACCGCTCCACCCCCGGCGCGGCGCGGCGGCTGTCATCCCAGCGCATCCCGGCATCGGCGAACTCCACCTCCGCCCGCTGCTCCATCTGGGCCAAGTCCGTGCCCACGGGCAGGATCAGCCGATACTCCGTCTCGAACAGCGATCCGGGTTCCAACAGCCCCGACCCCGCCAGATCGGCCGTCCGCACAATCGTGCGCGGGCCCAGCGAAAAGCCCCCCGTCGCGCTGTCAGGCTCGCGCAGCAGCACCCCGCCCAACCGGAACTCGCCCACGCCCATCCTGACCGGATCGCCGAGCGAAAGCCCCAGCCGATCCACCAGCACCTTGTCCATCACAAGGCCCGCGCGCCCCTCGACCACGGCCAGCGCCTCGGGCAGCGTCCCCGCCTCCAGCACGACAGACCCCAGCAGCGGATAGGCATCATCCACCGCCTTCACCTGCGTCAGCGCCGTCTCCTCGCCCACCACCACCATGGACCGGAAATCCACGATCTCCGACACCCGGTCGGAAACCCCCTCCATCCACGCCCGTTCATCCTCCGTGGCGAAGCGATAGGTGAACTCCATCTGCGCATCGCCGCCCAAAAGCACCGCGCCCTGATCGCTCAGCCCCTGCTGGATCGCCGCCCGCACCAGCCCCACAGCGGCAATCGCCGCCACGCCCAGCGCCAGACAGGCCAAAAAGACCCGGAATCCCTTCACCCCGCCGCGCAATTCGCGCCGGGCAATCGTCCAAGCGAGACTCACGCCGCCACCTCGGGTTCCACTACGCGCCCATCGGCCAGCCGCACCACCCGGTCACATCGCGCCGCCAGTTCCGGCGCATGGGTCACAAGAACCAGCGTCGCCCCATGCCGATCCCGCAGCCCGAACAGCAGGTCCATGATCGCCTGCCCATTCACGCCGTCCAGATTCCCCGTCGGTTCATCCGCCAGCAGGATCGCCGGACGCGGCGCCGCCGCGCGGGCCAGCGCCACGCGCTGCTGCTCGCCCCCCGACATCTGGCTCGGGTAATGCCCCATCCGCGCGCCCAGACCCACCGCCTGCAACTCCGCCTCCGCCCGGGAAAAGGCATCCGGCACGCCCATCAACTCCAAGGGCACCGCCACATTCTCCAAGGCCGTCATCGTGGGCATCAGGTGAAAGGACTGGAACACCACCCCCATCTTGCCCCGCCGGAACCGCGCCAGCCCATCCTCGTCCATCGCCGTCAGGTCCTGCCCCAAGGCGCGCACCTCGCCCCCCGTGGCCCGCTCAAGGCCACCCATCAGCATCAGGAGCGACGATTTCCCCGATCCCGACGGCCCGATCAGACCAACCGTCTCGCCCGCATGAACTTCCAGTGATATGCCCTTGAGGATATCGACCGGCCCCGCATTTCCCGCCAAAGTCAACCGAACGTCCTTCAGCGCCAAAACCGCACCGAGCACCGCATCCGCCATGAAAATCGCCTTCCAACTGTCTCAAGCCACATATGGCGCGCGCCGCTGCCTGCGCAACATCACATTGGCGACAGCCTCTGTAACGCTGACCGCCCTCCTTTCCGTCGCAGCGCTCGGCGCGGCCCCCGGCGCAGCCCATGCCGAACCCACCATCGTCGCCCTCGGCGACAGCCTCACCGCAGGCTACGGCCTGCCCGAAGGCGAAGGGCTCGTTCCCCAACTGAACGCCTGGCTTGCCGCCCAAGGCTCCACCGCCACGGTCCTCAACGCAGGCGTCTCCGGCGACACCTCGGCGGGCGGCCTCTCCCGCCTCGACTGGTCCCTCACCCCGGAAACCGACGCCCTCATCGTCACCTTGGGCGGCAACGACCTCCTGCGCGGCCTGCCGCCCACGGAAACCCGCAAGAACCTCGACAGCATCGTAAAATCCGCCACCGACCGCGGCCTCAAAGTGCTCATCGTCCCGATGGAGGCGCCGGGCAATTTCGGCCCCGACTACAAGGCCGATTTCGACGCCCTTTATTCCGACATCGCCACCACCTACGGCGCGACCATCACCCAACCCTTTTTCCGCCTCCTCGACGCGCAGGCCACCGATCCCGGACAGATCCGCCAATGGATGCAGGCCGACGGCATCCACCCCAACAAGGACGGCGTGGCCCGCGTCGTGGCCAGCCTCGGCCCCACCCTTCTCGATCTGGCCAACAGCACCACCGACTGACCGCGCCCCTCCTTCATCTTGGCCCAGATACTCGCCTTGCGCCCTCTTCTCCGGGCGCAACGCCGGGCAGCAAACCCCCTTGCAACTCCCCCCCGCCCGTCCGATGACTCTCCCGCAGACCGGAGCGTCCCATGCCCCTCATCCCCGCCCTCAAGGCCCTCCTCGGTGAAACGAATGTCCTCACCGGCCCCGACACCGCGCGCTATGCCCGCGACTGGATGGGCACCTACGAAGGCACCCCCCTCGCCGTCGCCCGCCCCGGCTCCACCGCCGAAGTGGCCGCCACGGTGAAATGCGCCGCCGAACACGGCATCCCCATCATCCCCATCTCCGGCAATACCGGCCTGACCGGGGCCACCTACACCGAAGGCGGCCTCCTCCTCTCCACCGAACGGCTGGGCCGCATCCGCGAGATCCGCCCCGCCTCCCGCCTCGCCATCGTCGAATCCGGCGTGATCCTGTCCAAACTCCACGACGCCGCCGCCGACCACGGCCTCTACTTCCCCCTCTGGTTCGGCGCGCGCGGCTCGGCCATGATCGGCGGCGTGCTCTCCACCAATGCGGGCGGCTCCAACGTCCTGCGCTACGGCTCCACCCGCGCGCTCTGCCTCGGGCTCGAGGTTGTGCTCCCCGACGGCCAAATCCTTGATCTCATGTCCGAACTGCACAAGGACAATTCCGGCTACGATCTCAAGGACCTCTTCATCGGCGCCGAAGGCACGCTCGGCATCATCACCGCAGCCGTGATGAAACTCGTTCCCGCCCCGCGCGCCCACGCCACCGCCACGCTGGCCGCCCGCTCGTTGCCCGACGCGCTCCTCCTCCTCAACCGCCTTCAAGCCGCCACCGGGGGTCTGGTAGAGGCCTTCGAATACATGCCCGCCGATTACATGACCCGGCTCGAGAAAGTCCGCCCCGACCTCGGCATCCCCTTCCCGGCGCATCGCGACTGCACGATCCTCGTGGAACTCGCCGCAACCGCCCCCGCCCTCACCACGGAAACCACCCAAGGCACGCTCCCCCTCACCGACCTTCTCGAAGACACCCTCGCCGCGCTGATGGAAGAAGGCCTCATCCTCGACGCCACCCTCGCCCGCTCCACCACCCAGCGCGCGGCGATGTGGGCGCGGCGCGAGGCGGCGGCGGAACTCGGCGCCGCCGTCAAACCGATGATCGACAGCGACATCGCCCTCCCGCTCGACAAGGTGGAAACCTTCCTCGCCCGCATCGCGCCCCGGCTGGCCGACATCGCCCCCGGCGCGGAAACCCTCACCGTCGCCCATCTGGGCGATGGCAACCTGCATTTCTCCGTCTATCCCGGCGACCCGTCGAAAGCCCTCTACGACCGCGTGATCACCGCGATCGAAGATATCGTGCAGGATCTCGGCGGCTCCTTCTCCGCCGAACATGGCGTGGGCCTGTCCAAACGCCCCTCCATGGCCCGCCGCAAGAATCCCGTCGCCCTCGACCTGATGCACAAGGTCAAACAGGCAATCGACCCGGCAAACCTCATGAATCCCGGCAAGGTCCTCCCCCCAAGATGACCACCCTCTCCGTCCTGCGCGACCCGACGCTGCGGCTCATCGCATGGTCGATGCTGCTTCTCGGCGGCCTCTACGCCTCGGTCTTTCCCTATCAGTCGCTTGTGGGGATCGAACGGCTGGGCCTTTCCGAAACGACCTATGCCCTCATCCTTGCCCTCGCCTCTGCCGTCTCGGTCACCTCCTCGGTCCTGCTCGGCATCCTCTCCGATCAAAAGGCCAACCGACGCCGCACCGCCCTACTCACCGCCGGGTCCGGCACCCTTGGCGTCGGGTTAATGCTGGTCGCCCCCTCGCCCCTCACCTTCGCGCTCTGCCACGGGCTGCTGTTCCCCGTCGCCACCTCGCTCTACGGCCAATTCTTCGCTCTGGCCCGCCTCGCCCAGTCCGAAGACGGGGCGGCGCGCGATGCGGTCCTGTCGACCCTGCGCTCGGCCCTCTCGCTCAGCTTCCTCGCCATGCTGATCTTCTGGACCTTCGCCTTCGACTGGGGCCTCGATGTGATGACGGTCTATCTCACCGCCACGCTGGCCGCCGTCACCCTCTCCACCCTCCTCCACCTCCGCTGGCCCCGCGACGGCCAGACCACGTGGGAGGATCGCCCCTCCGGCCTGAACTTCCGCCGCGCCTTTGCCGAGATCGCCGAAGGCCGAATCCTGATCCGCCTCCTCCTCCTTGGGGCCATCGCCTCGGCGGGCAACCTCTACATGATCCTCGCCGCGCTGGTGTTTGAGGCTTCGCCGACCCGCGATACGGGCGATGCCGCGCTCTATATCGGCCTCGTGGCGGGGTGGGAGGTGCCCTTCATCCTGCTCCTGCCGCTGCTCACCCGCCGCATCCGCCGCGCCACGCTCTTGGCCGCAGGGACGCTCCTCTATGTCACCCATCTCGCCCTGATGCCCGTGCTGACGGAAAGCGCATGGCTCTGGGTCCTTACCCTTTTGGCGGGGCTGGGCGGGGCGGCGATCCTCACCCTCCCCATCGCCTATTTTCAGGACCTGCTCGACGGCCGCCCCGGCGCGGCTGGGGCCATGCTCGCGCTGCAACGTCTGGCGGCGGAACTGCTGGCCGCCGCCGCCTTCGCACTCGGCGCGGTGATCGGCGGGGGCTATCTCGTCACCGCCCTGATGGGCGCCACGATCGCGCTTCTGGGCGCGATCGCGCTCCTCTGGATCGACCGCCCGCACCGATCCGCTTCCTGACGCGAAACACCCGCGCCAGATCGTGACACTCATTCCGGGTCCAGTCCGGCCCGGCGCCCTGCGGCGTTCTCTGCGTAATAAAACGCCGCGAAATCCGCGTCAGATTTCGCCCACCACGCACTCCGGCGACTCACCCCGGCAGATGATGGTTAACGCCGCGCAACGCCACCGCGCGTGGCCACAGTTTGCTGCACAGAATGCGGCACAAAACAGGGCACAGCCGTTTTCGTCCCGACCCGAGAATTAATCCAGCGTTCGCAGCGACTTAGCGCCAGCTGAAGAACCCCGAAGGCGCCCGCCCCAGAACCTCATCCGCCAGATCGCGTCCCATCGCCACCGCGTCGGAAACCGCACCGCGCCGCTCCCCGGTGATGGACTCCGATCCGTCCGGCCGCAGGATCTCCCCCCGCAGCCAAAGCGCATCGCCCTCGATCACCGCCAGCCCCGCAATCGGCGTCTCGCAAGACCCGTCCAGCCGCGCAAGAAAGCCCCGCTCTGCGGCCAGCCGAACACCCGTCGGCCCGTCATGGATCGCGGCCAAAAGCCCTTCAACCCGTTGATCCGAAATGCGTCTTTCCACACCGATCGCGCCCTGCGCCACGGCAGGCAGCATCTCTTCCGGCGCGATGGCCGACCGCGCCACATGGCTCATGCCCAAACGATTCAACCCCGCCATGGCAAGGAAAGTGGCCACCGCCACCCCCTCGTCCAGCTTGCGCATCCGCGTCTGCACATTCCCCCGGAACTCCACCAGCCGCAAATCGGGCCGCCGCAGCGCCAGCTGCGCCCGCCGCCGCAAGGACGAAGACCCCACCACCGCCCCTTGCGGCAGATCGGCCAGCGACGCCACCCCCGGCGACACAAACCCGTCCCGCACATCCTCACGCGGCAGATAGCAGTCAAGGATCAACCCTTCGGGCTGCATCGTCGGCATGTCCTTCATCGAATGGACCGCAATATCTATGGTCCCCTCGATCAAAGCCTCCTCTATCTCGCGTGTGAACAGCCCCTTGCCGCCGATCTCCTTCAGCGGTTTGTCAAGGATCTGGTCCCCCGTCACCTTGATCACCACGATCTCGAACGCCGCCTCCGGCAGGCTGAAGGCCTCCATCAGGCAGCGCCGCACCTCATGCGCCTGCCAGAGCGCAAGGGGCGAACCACGGGTTCCGATCTTCAAGGGCTGGGCGGGGGAGGGAAGCGGATTTGTCATGCACCAAGGCATACAACTGTCATCTTTACCTGACAACTCTTGACAAGACCCCGCCGCCAGCCGACGCATGGATCATGACGCCGCTTCGCGCCCCGGCTCCGGCCCCTTCCCCCGCCCTCCGGCCCTTCCGGCCCGGAGACTGCGCCCTGCGCCGCACTCAGACACCCCTCCCGCCCCGCAGGGGCGCGCCCACGAAAGCCACCCCATGACCCAGCCCGCCAAGACCATCCTGCGTGCCCTCGCAGGCGAGACCCTGCCCACCCCGCCGATCTGGATGATGCGTCAGGCGGGCCGCTACCTGCCCGAATACCGCGCCACCCGCGCGCAGGCCGGGGACTTCCTGTCGCTCTGCTATACCCCTGATCTTGCTGCAGAAGTCACCCTGCAACCGATCCGCCGCTACGGCTTTGACGCGGCGATCCTCTTTGCCGACATCCTGCTTCTGCCTCAGGCCTTGGGGCCGAAACTCTGGTTCGAAACCGGTGAAGGCCCGCGGATGGAAACCACCACCACAATGGATCAGGTCAAGGCGCTCAAACCCACCGACGCGATCCACGACACGCTCTCGCCCGTCTACGAAACCGTCCGCATCCTCGCCCGCGAACTGCCCAAGGAAACCACCCTCATCGGCTTCGCCGGTGCCCCTTGGACCGTCGCCACCTACATGATCGCGGGCCGTGGCTCAAAAGACCAAGGCGCCGCCCACGCGCTCAAGAACACCGACCGCGCCACCTTCGAGGCCCTCATCGACCGCATCACCGAGGCGACAGTCGAATACCTCTCCGCCCAGGTGATCGCGGGGGCCGAGGTGGTGAAACTCTTCGACTCATGGGCAGGCTCCTTGAAAGGCAAGGATTTCGACGATTTCGCCGTCAAACCCGCCGCCCGCATCATCACTGCCATGAAGGACCGCCACCCCGGCCTGCCCATCATCGCCTTCCCGCGCGAGGCGGGCGATGGCTATATCGGTTTCGCCGCCAAAACGGGCGCGGATTGCGTCGCCATCGACAATTCCGTCAGCCCCGAATGGGCCGCCGAACATGTCCAGCCCGGCGGCTGCGTCCAAGGCAACCTCGCCCCCGAACACATGGTCACGGGGGGCGAGGCGCTGGTCCGCGAAACCCGCCGCGTCGTCGATGCCTTCCGCAAGGGTCCGCATATCTTCAACCTCGGCCATGGCATCACGCCCGAGGCGGACCCGGCCAATGTCCAACTCATGATCGACACGGTCCGCGGGGCCTGACATGTCGCTCCCGCTCTGGGTCTGGGCCGCGCTGCTGGGGGCGCTGGCCCAGACCGGGCGCAACGCCACGCAGGCGGGGCTGACAACGGCCTTGGGCACAGTCGGCGCGACGCAGGTCCGCTTTCTCTTCGGCCTGCCCTTCGCCGCTCTTTTCCTAGCGATTCAAACCACTTGGACCGGATCGCCCATCCCCTTGCCCGGCCCGGCCACACTGGCATGGACGGCGCTTGGCGCATGGGCGCAGATCGCGGGCACCGCGCTCATGCTGCTCCTGATGCGGGATGAAGGCTTCGGCGTCGCCACCGCTTGGATCAAGACCGAACCCGTCCTCGTGGCGCTTCTCGGCATCGCCCTTTTGGGCGACCACCTCACCCCCGGCACGCTCGCCGCGATCGCCATCGCCACGCTTGGCGTCCTGATCCTGTCCATCAAACCCGGCCCGCTCCGGACCCTGTTCCAGGTCCGCCCCGCCGCCCTCGGCCTGCTGGCAGGCGCGGGCTACGGCCTCGCCGCCATCGGCTTTCGCGGCGGCATCACCGCCCTGCCGGACGGGTCATTCTTCACCCGCGCCCTCACGACCCTCACCCTCGCCCTCACCATCCAATCCGCCACGCTGCTGATCTGGCTGGCGCTTTTCGACCGCAAGGCGCTGGCAGGCTCCTTCCGCGTCTGGCGCACATCGCTGGCCGCAGGCTTTCTCGGCGCCTTCGCCTCGGCCTGCTGGTTCACCGGCTTTTCCCTCACGACGGCCGCCAATGTCCGCACGCTCGCGCTGGTCGAGGTGCCGATGGCCCAACTCGTCGCGCGCCTGCATTTCAAACAGAGAACCACGCCGCGCCAATATCTCGGCATGGCCACCATCCTCGCCGGGGTCGCAGCACTGCTGTGGCAGCAGGGCTAAGCCGCCCGGTTCAGCCGTCCGCGATCAGGGCCAGCCGCGCCTCTGTCACCCGCACCAGATGCGCCATGCTGCGCTCCAGATTCCCCTCTGTGATCAGATCCCACTCCGCCCCCAGACGCCACATCGTCTCATAGGAGCCGGGGCGCAGCCGCGTTCCATCGGCACGGTCAAGAAAGAATCTGTGGCTCATTTGCCGGGAAACAGCCCGCCCCGGCGCGGCAAAGATCAGGTCAAGCACCATCCGCCCCTCCGGCACCACGGCCGTGACGCGGGTCAACTCACCCTCCGCCTTCGCCTCACCGCCAAAGCGCCCGACCAGCGCCGCCACGGCCGCCTTGCGCAAGGCCGCAGGCTTGACCGGCACCGCCTCTTCCCACCGCTCCAGATGAGGGCGCGGCGGCTCCGCCTTGGGTCCGTCCAGCTGGAACAGCCGCGCCACCCCGTCAAAACCGCCCTGCTCCTCGATCAACCGCGCCATCAGCTTGACGGGGATCGTCCGCGCCGACCGTTCCGGCAAGTCTCCGACCCCCATAACATCCCGCAACACGGGGTACGCCGCGACTTGTGCCTCCAGCGCCTCCTGCGCCATCAGCGCGGCCTCTTGCGCCTCTAGAAGGTCCGACAGGGCCTCGGCCAACTCCACCCGCTGCGCGTCGTCCAGCAGATCAGCCCGCGCCAACCAGCGCTGCACCGCCGTCGCCGGACAGCCCCGCAACAACGGAAACCCCGCCAAGGCCTCTGCCTGCCGATGCGCCCGATCCGCCACCTTGCCCATATCGCACCCCCGCAAAGGCCCAACGGCCGAAGGTCAGAGCAGCCCCCGCAACACCGCCAGCGCCGCTTGCCCGTCCGCGTCATCCGCCGCGACGAACACCGCCACGGTCCCGACCATCCCCAGCTTCGCCTGCATCGACGCCCTGATCGTCAGAACGAAGCCATCCGCCGTGAACTCCACCCCCTCTACCGCATCCTTCGCGGCAAAGATCTCGTCGCTCACTTCCAGATACAGCCCCTTCCGGTCACCCGGACGGCCTTCGAAGATCACATAACCATCTTCCGGGTCCTCGCTCGCGGCAAAGCCCACGGCATGTTCGCCGCCCTCAGTGTCGGTCCAGAAGGCCCGCGCCCTGATCTCGATATCCGCCGCGTTCCCGCCCATGCCTGCGCCCTTTCGCTTCACCGCGTGCCGTTTACAGGCGGCGCGGGGTCAAGTCCACTTGGCGATGGGCGGCAGGCTCATCAGCACGGCATTGGCATCATGCCCCGTCTCCAGCCCGAACTTCGTGCCCCGGTCGTAGACAAGGTTGTATTCTGCATAAAGCCCGCGATGCACCAGTTGCGCCTCGCGATCAGCCTCGGTCCACGGGCTGCCCACGCGCCGCTCGGTCACGGGCACGAAGGCGGGCAGGAAATGCTTGCCCACCTCCTGCGTGAAGGCGAAATCCGCCTCCCAGCTGTCCCCCGCGGCCCCGCCCGTGTTCAGGTCATCATAGAAGATGCCCCCCACACCCCGCGCCCGTCCCCGATGCGGAACGAAGAAATACTCATCCGCCCAAGCCTTGAACTTCGGGTAGTAACCCGCATCGTGTTTGTCGCAGGCCGCCTGCATCTGGCCGTGGAAATGCTCCGTGTCCTCGGCATATTCGATCGCCGGGTTCAGGTCGGACCCGCCCCCGAACCACCAGGCATGCGGCGTCCAGAACATCCGCGTGTTCATGTGCACCGCAGGGGCGTGCGGGTTCACCATATGCGCCACCAGCGAAATCCCCGACGCCCAAAAGCGCGGGTCCTTGTCCATCCCGGGCACGCCCCGCGCCGCCATCGCCTTCTGCGCCCGCTCTCCCAAGGTGCCATGCACCTCGGACACATTCACCCCCACCTTCTCGAAAACCCGGCCCCCGCGCATCACGCTCATCAGCCCGCCGCCGCCATCGGCCCGCACCGTGGGCGTCACTTCGAACCGGCCCGGAGTTCCCTGCCCGAACCGATCCTCAAGCCCCTCGAAGGACGCGACGATCTGATCGCGCAATTCACGGAACCAAGCGGCGGCACGGGCCTTGCGGGTATCGAACAGGTCGGTCATCTGTCTCTCCAAGTTGACACTTCCATGCCTAGCACTGCGCAATTCGCTCGCCAACATGGGATTTGGCAGCATCCCCCGCCCCGCGCTAGAATGCCGCCAAACCGGAAAGTCCCAACCATGCGCCGTATCCTTCTCCCAGCCCTCGTGATCCTCGCCGCCTGCGGCACCCCGCAGGAACAGTGCATCAACCGGGGCACCCGCGACCTGCGGGTGATGGAAAAGCTGATCGCCGAAACGCAAGCAAACATCACGCGCGGCTACGCGATCGAGGAATACACCGTCACCGTCCCCGTCTGGCAACTCTGCAGCGCCCCGGCCCCCGCCCCGGGCCAGCCCGCGCCGCCGCCCTTCTACTGCTTTGAACAGGAAGCCCAGACCCGCACGCGCCCCAAGTCCATCGACCTAAAGGCCGAATCCGCGAAACTGCAAAGCATGCTGGACAGGCGCGACCAGATGGCCCGCGCGGCGGAACCCGTCATCGCCCAGTGCAAGGCGCAGTATCCCGAGTGATCCCCGCGCGACCGCGTTAGAACGACGGCGCCGCCACCACGTCCAACAGGCCCCGCCCGCCATCCAGCGTCAGCACCTGCCCGGTCATGAAGCCTGCCGCGTCGCTGGCGAGGAAATGCGCAGCCTCTGCCACCTCGTCGGCGCTGGCGATGCGGCCCAGCGGCGTGCCCGCCTCCACCACATCGCGCCACTGCGGGTTTTCCTTCAGCGCCCCCTGCATCGACGCGCTCAGGACGCTGGCAAAGGACACCGCATTGACCCGGATCCCCTTCGGCGCCAGCGCCACGGCCAGCGACCGCGTCATCTGCTCCACCGCGGCCGAGCTGATCGAATAGGCCAAAAGCTCCGGCTGCGTCCGTACCGCGGCCAGTGACGACAGGTTGATGATCGACCCGATCATCCCCTCCGTCCCCGCCTTTTCCGCTTTCTGGATCATGCGTTTCGCCGTCATCTGGCTTAACCGGAGGCTGGTCAGCACGTTCTGCTGCCACAACTCCTCGACCCCGTCCGCCTCGGGATCGATAGGGTTCGACATCCGGCATTGTCGGCTGGCATTCACAAGGATGTCGACATGCTCAAAGGCATCCACCGTGGCCGACAGCAGGTTGGCGATGGTCAGTTTCTGGCGCAGATCGCCCGCGAACATCCGCGCCTGCCCCTCGCCCCGCGCCTCGGCGCCCACCTCATCCTCAAGCCGTTCCTCATCCATATCGGCGAACATCACATTCGCCCCCTTGTCGAGGAAGTGCCGCGCGATGGCCAGACCGATGCCATTGGCCGCCCCAGTGACGATGGCCGTCTTGCCCGATATCGAAAAGCTCATCCCGTTCCCCTTATCGGGTCCGCACCGGATAGGCGGCCCGCGTCACCCGGAAGGCGGCATCGCCGCCGATCTCCTGCACCTCGCGGAACAGGCCTTTCAGAACCCGATCATAGGGCAGGTGGCGATTGGCGACCAGCCACAGCACCCCATCGGGCGCCAAGGCGCGCGCCGCGGCGCCGATGAAGGCGATCCCAAGCCCCGGATCGGCATCCCGCCCGGCATGGAAAGGCGGGTTCATCACCACATGTTCCATCAGCTTGGGCAGCCGATGCACGGTCGCATCCGCCCAATGGAACACCGACCGCGGATCGTCCACATTCACCCGCGCGCAATCGATCGCTTCGGCCTCCGCCTCCACCAGATGGCATTCCTTCACGCCCGGCCGCGCCAGCACAGCCCGCGCCAGATAACCCCAGCCCGCGCCCAGATCGGCGACCTTGCCTTTCATCTCGGCAGGCAGCGCCGCCGCCAGCAGCGCCGACCCCCGGTCCACGCCATCCGCGCTGAAGACACCCGCCACAGTGCGGAACCCGTCCACCTCCGCAGGCCGTGCGGCCCAATCCTCCAGCCCCGACCCCGCCGGGAAAACCGCGATCTTGCCATGCGCCTTGGACAGCGCCTCCGACAGCGCGACCCGCCCACGCAGCGTCTTCAGCAGAGAATCGACGCCATCCGTCTTCTGTCCGTCCACCGCGACAGGGCCACCGGGCGTCACGCAACCCGCCGCCTCGGCGATCAGCGCCTCGCCCTGCGCCCGTGCCCGTGGCAGGCAGACCACCGCCGCCGCATAGGGCCCCGCCGCCCGCGAGACGACGCGGTAGCCCCGACCCTCGAACCAGTCGGCATCCGGCTTGAAGCCCGTCACCACCTCAACCCTGTCCTTGGGCAGCGCCGACAGGTCATCGCCCAGCCGCGGCCGGATCACCGCGATCAGCCCCTCGGCAGGCAGCGGCCAAAGCCCCGCCTCCAGCGCCTGTTCCAACCGTGCAGACCGCATCGCGCATCCCCCCGACAATCGTCGCGCACCCTAGGCGGCGGGGTGCGGAATGCCAAGCAGGCGAAATCCGACGCAGATTTCGCGCCGTTTCCTGCGCCAGGAAACGAAAAACCGCCCAAAGGGCGGCTTGCAAAGCAATTTGCGTCAAATTCCGACGCGATTTTTCAGTCAGAGATGGTCCGGGGGACAGAACACCCCCGTCACTCCTTCTCCATCGTGCATTGCAGCGGATGCTGATGGCGGCGCGAGAAATCCATCACCTGCGCCACTTTCGTCTCGGCCACCTCGAACGAGAACACCCCCACCACCGCCAGCCCCTTCTTGTGGACCGTCAGCATGATGTCGAAGGCCTGCGCATGGCTCATGCCGAAGAACCGCTCCAGCACATGCACCACAAACTCCATCGGCGTGTAATCGTCGTTCAGCAGCAGCACCTTGTACATTGGCGGGCGCTGCGTCTTGGCCTTCGTCTTGGTCAGGACGCTCGAGTCATTCCCGGGGCCTTCGGGGCTTCCAGACAGGATCACGGGCGTCAGGCTCACGGGTCGCAGGCTCCGCTGGGACAAGGGGGAATCGATCATTCGATTGAGATCACGAATATAGTCCAATCCTGCGTCCGGAAAAGGGCCTCCCGTGCCACGATCTGACCTGAATCCCCGCAGCCATGCCCAGACTTGCACCGCCCGCCGCCACAGGGCAGAAATCCCGGCGGAGGAATAGCCATGCCCGCCCGCCGCATCACCACCATCGGCTTTGATGCCGACGACACGCTCTGGCAGAACGAGGCCTTCTTCCGCCTCACGCAGGACCGCTTCACCGCGCTTCTGGCGGACTATGCCGAACCGGATCACCTGCATGATCGCCTCCTTGCCGCAGAACGCCGCAACCTTGGGCATTACGGCTTTGGCGTGAAGGGCTTTACCCTCTCGATGATCGAAACCGCCATCGAAGTGACCGAAGGCCGCGTCCCCGCCGCCGTCATCGCCGAACTCATGGCCGCCGGGCGCGAGATGCTGGAACACCCGATCGAACTTCTCCCCCATGCCCGCACGGCGGTCGAGGCGCTGGCCAAAAGCCACCGCGTGCTGCTCATCACCAAGGGCGACCTCTTGGATCAGGAACGTAAACTGGCCCAATCCGGCCTTGGCGATCTCTTCCACGGGGTCGAGATCGTGTCGAACAAGACCGCCCCGGTCTATGCCGCCATCTTCGCCCGCCACGGCGAAGGGGCCGACCGCGCCCTGATGGTGGGCAACTCGCTCAAGTCCGATGTCATCCCCGTGATCGATGCGGGCGGCTTCGGCGTCCACGTCCCCCACGGCCTGACATGGGCGCTGGAACAGGCCGATCCGCCCGAAGGCCACCCCCGCTTTGCCGCCCTGCCTGATCTGGGCCATCTGCATGATCTTGTGTCGCGGCTGGACTGACCCACTAAACCTAGGCCGGGGGAAGGCACAACCCACCCATCCCTTCCGCGAAGTTCTACCCGAAAGTCATTGAAATTCAGGGGTTTTCCGGCCCACCGCCTTATGCTAGTCTGCGCGACAGCAGACAAGCCCCACAAAAAAACCGGGGCGATTTGAGGCAGGAACAAGGAACCGGCGACGTGGCATCGCTCATTGGGCATTTGGCCCGGCTCTTCTCTTTCTGGCTGATCGCGGGACTGGCGTCCCTTCTGGCCTCCGCGCCCGGTTTCGCCGCCCCCTATGCCGCGATCGTGATCGACGCCCGCACCGGCGAGATCCTCTATTCCGAAAACGCAGAGGCCCGCCTTCACCCCGCCTCCCTCACCAAGATGATGACGCTCTACATCGCCTTCGAGGAAATCCAACGGGGCAACATCTCACTCGACACGATGGTGACCGTCTCCAAGCACGCCGCCGCCCAGCCGCCCTCGCGCCTTGGGTTGCGGGCGGGCCAGAAAATCTCGCTGCGCAACCTCATCCGTGCCGCCGCCATCAAGTCGGCCAATGACGCCGCCGCCGCCATCGGCGATGCCATCTCGGGCAACGAGGCCGATTTCGCCCGACGCATGACCCGCACCGCCAAAGCGCTGGGGATGAAAAACACCACCTTCAAGAACGCCCACGGCCTGACGGCGCAGGGCCATCTCTCCACCGCCATGGACATGACGATCCTCGGGCGGCACCTCTTTTATGACTTCCCGCAATACTACAACCTCTTCTCCCGCCGCTCCGTCGATGCGGGGCTGGCCACGGTGAACAACACCAACCGCCGTTTCCTTGACGCCTATGAAGGCGCCGACGGCATCAAGACGGGCTACACCGTCGCCGCGGGCTTCAACCTCACAGCCTCCGCCGAACGCGGCGGCAAGCGGCTGATCGCCACCGTCTTCGGTGGCAAATCCACCGCCGACCGCAACGCCAAGATGATGAAGCTTCTGGATGTCGGCTTCGGCAAGGCCCCGCGCAACGCGCCAGTGAACCCGCCCGCCCCGCCCGCTTATCAGGGCGGC
>VYLE01000806.1_pt1 | contig 15127 bp, 12 predicted proteins | sample 5114391 | NCBI WGS metagenome assembly VYLE01 (sample SAMN12291771, study PRJNA351875) | freshwater metagenome | isolation source: freshwater lake | place: USA: Michigan, Kent Lake | collected 2013-08-15
ACTCCAGTGGGTCTACGGTCTCGGTGCCGGCCGTTGGCCCCTCCGACTTGTCGGAGCGATACGTCACCGCCTTCGCGGTCCGGTCATACGTCAGCCGCTCCAGCGCGACGGGATGCCGCGCGCAGTACCGGGCGAGCCGGGTCGCGAACGCGCGATCGTCCTCGGACACCCGAAGGGGCCCTCCCACACCGCGGTGTGCACGTGAAATCCGGCGTGCGGCCACGTGAGCATGCCGGCGGCTTGGTCCTCGTCGAAGAGTTCGAGGCGGACAAAGAGCCGGAGCACGGCGCGGCGGAACGCCTCCGTCAACCGGGCGGTGTCGGGGGCGGTCCACGAGACAAACGTGCCATCGGGCCGGAAGCCGCCGTCGGTGACGAGCAGGTGCAGATGCGGATGCCAGTTGGCCCGCGAGCCGTGCGTCTGCAAGCAGGCCACGATGCCGACGGCGAGATCGCGCTCGCCGGTCAGCGTCCGAATGGCGACCGTGACGGTGCGGGCGGCGACCCGGGCGATCTCGCCGAGCAGGCGGCGGCGGTAGAGACAGTAGGCGCGCAGCCGCTTGGGGATGGTCAGCACCACCTGCCGGTGCGGCACGGGCGCGAGCAGCGTGCTGTCCAGCCACTGCGTCCAGATCGCCAACCGCTTGGCGTGACCGCTGGGGCAGAAATAGCGGCCCTTGCACGAGAACGCGAGCAGGTACTCGTGCGCACAGTCGTCGCAGCGGATGCGGGCGAAGCCGTGCTCGAGTATCCCACACGCGAGGAACTTGTCCGCGACCTGCGTGACGACGGGCCGCCAGGGGCCGTACTCGCGGGCGAAGCGGTCGTCGTAGACCGTCTGCAGGCGATGCAAATGATCCGCCACCAACCGAAAGAGCGGCGATGCCTGGGGGCGCCGGGGCTTGTAGACGCCACCTGTCGCCGGCGCCGCGTCGGGCATGCGCGCTCCGGGACCGGGGAGCGCCGAGCATACGTCCGACTCGGGTGCGGACCGTCACCGTTCTGTTGCACGGCGGGCTGTTTCGACGCAGTGTCCATATGGTTGAGCAGGACGACCTCGTCCGGCTTGCCATCGCAGTAGAACAGCACCTTGCCAGCGGGTCGGCGGTCTGGGTGCCCGCCGTCGGGCCGTCCGCCTTATCGGACCGGTCCGGCACCGCCTGCGCGACTCGGTCGTACGTCACGCGCGCCAGCGCGACCGGATTGCGCGCCCAGTACCGGGCGAGCCGGGTGGCAAAGGCGCGGTCGTCCTCGGCCACCCACACCAGCATGCCGGCGGCCTGGTCGCGCGTGAGGGCAGACATCTGCCGGCGCGCGGTGCAGAAACTCGACCTCATCAACGAAGCCGGTCGTCTCGACGATCTTCGCTTTCCTCCGGGAAATCGACTGCACCAGCTTCATGGTGACCGAGACGGGCAGTGGTCTATCTCCGTAAACGATTAGTGGCGGATATGCTTTCGGTGGTCCGAGGGAGACGCGTATGATGTGGAGTTTTGTGACTATCACTGAGTCGACAGGAGCAGCCAGGTGAGCATTCCCAATAATCGACCGCTCAAGCGGCGACCGACTCATCCTGGCGAGTTCCTGAGGGAGCTCTTCCTGCCGGAGTATGGATTGACGGTGGCGCAACTCGCCGTCGCCCTCGGCGTTTCGCGTCAGTCTATTCACCAGTTGGTTAGCGAGCGCCGAGCGTGTTCCGCCGAAATGGCACTCCGTCTCTCGCGCTACTTCGGCAATTCGGCTGACTTTTGGCTGAACGCCCAACGCGCTGTCGAGCTGTGGGAGGCGCAAGAGGCAATTAAGGGCGAACTGGCCCGCATCAAGCCGATCGCGGCAGCGTGATTGGGACATGACGGGGGAGCCCTGCCGGCAGGCATCGCTTGACGCCCCTCGTGTGTCGAATCCATCGTTGAGCAGCCGAAACCTCAATGCCCTCCCACGCCAGTACTCTGTCGCAATGATCACAGGCCGATGCGCCATCCGCTGCGCGCTTTTGCTGTCGGTCGTCGGGAATTTGCTCCTGCCTTCGGCAACGGCGGCGCAAACCACCGTCGACACGCTCGCGACGTTCAAGGTGGTTGCCCCTCGAGCGCTCTCGGCCAAGCGCGTCAGTTCGACGATGCTCAATCAGTTCGGCGACGGGATGGGGCTTCGGGGACTGCGCGACGCGACGCTGATCGGCAACGAAATGATCGCGCTGATCGACTGGGGCCAGCCGCGGGTGCAGCTGTTTGCCTACACCGGCGAGGGCAAAGGCGAGATCGGCAGGAAGGGTCGTGCCATTGGCGAACTGTCGGCGCCGCATCAGGTCGTGTCGTGTGGCAACGGCAATGTCACGGTGCTCGATATCGAGAACCGCGCCGTGGTCGAGTTCTCGCGCGATGGTGTCCTGCGTTTTTCCCTGCCGCTCGTGGCACCACCGCAGACCATTGCCTGCTGGCCAACGGGCGACGCCGTCGCCGTCTTCGTCCGCGCCGACTCGCTGGGTGCGCTGCGGGACAACGTGTGGCCGCTCGATACCCTCGACGTGCCACCCGTGCCATTGCTGAGCACTGATGCGGGGGAAACGCTGTTGCTGGGGGCGCGGCTGCAGATTGGCGCGTCGTCACATGGCGTGTGGTACGGCACCGGCAACACGCCCGAAATCAACTTTCAGCCATGGCCGCGCGGCGAACTGCGCGTCGACTCCGTTGGTGTTGGTGGCCGGCCGGTCCTGCAAGTGCAGCGCACGTCCGCCATTGAGGTCATCCTCGCCGAAGCGCCCGCCACGCCCGTCATGCAGCAGCAACTTCGCATGGAGCTGCAGCGCGCGCCCATGCGCAAAACGCTCCCCGCCTATCGCGCCGTGCGCGTGGATGCCGTGACCGGCGACGCCTGGGTGGTGACATCACCAGCAGGGCGGACGCGTTTGGAAGTCACCGTGCTGTCGGCCAGCGGAAATGCACGCGGCCAGATTCAGTTGCCCCGTAGCTGGGAGCTGTTGTCGGTGCGCAATGGTGAAGCGCTGGTGCTCGCTGAGGATGACAACGGACCGGGGCCGCGGCTGACGGTGTATCGGTTGGAGGGGTTTGCGGCGGGGCGCTGACGGCCCCAAGCAGTGTGTGGGGATATTGCTGCGACGCAATCTTGACGCCTCCGTTCGTGCTGTGTACCTATCGATTGAAGATCAATGCTAGCCCTGTTGCTGTGCTTGGAAAGTGACGCGGCGTTTTGCCGTATTCCTCCCACGACATAAGCGCGATGTCGCGCGTTGCCGGAAGTGTCATGAATTCTCACGACGAGTCGTCCGAGCCTCTGCACCGTCTCGGCGGGTTGCTCCGCCGAAGCTCAGCCCGCCGAGCGATTGTGCATCTCCTGCTAGACGGTTGCACCCGCAAGCAGATCGCGCTGGAGTTGAAGCGCTCACAGCATACGATCGACGCGCACTTGAAGACGATCTATCGCGAAGTCGGAGTGGGCGACCGCGCCCGGCTCATGTTGCTGGCGATCAGGTTGCGGGACTGCGGGGAGCTGCCCCCCCCCCCGCGCCGAAGGTAGCCGAAGCGGTTTGCGGCTGCGATCCATTCGTTCTTTTGATGCAATTCGATCATGCGGTGACTCCGCATGGCCATGGAACAAGTCCAGCTCATGTCCGGCTCAGTCTACAGTTCTCCCGCTCTTGTTGACGTCGTCAGAGATTACGAGCGGGGCCAGTTCCTCACCCTCATTGGCTAGCGCATTCATGCCATTTACCACTTGGTTTCGCTGCGCCAGAGGTGCTCTACTCGCAACTGTTTGCCTGTGCGCGGGAGTGGCATGTGGGGAGGGTGACGTTAGGAGATCCGCACGCTTAGCGTCCGTGGAGCTTTTGGAAAGCGAGCGTATCCACTCATCTTCTCCGCAGTTGCCGATCGCTGCGTCACGATCAAGCGACACACTCGTTTATTTCGATCTGAACTCGCGGACATTGCAGCTTCGAGTATCGAGGCAGCGAGAGGTCGAGCAACTTGGAAGGATAGGGTCGGGTCCAGGAGAGTTTCGGCTGGTGGTGGCGACATCCATTCAGAACGGTGTGGTGCTGCTGCTCGACCCTCAGCTTAGGAGGGTCGTAGAAGTAGGGCGAAACGCAACAAGGCCCTCTGCAGCATTAGGGGTCGGTGGTCATCGTGCAATTCTCGAATGGTCCGACAGTCTTCGTGTTCTCGGAGGAGCATACTCTCTTCGGTCCGCTCCCGACAAAAGATATGCGCTGGTCACTTACGGACGGGACGGGCAGCCGCATTTCGATCTGCCGTTCGAGGTTCCCGCGGAGCCCTCTGCGCGAAGGTCATTCGGTTTGCTTGTGGCACCGTGCGGGCCGTCGACTGCTGTGGTAGGAAGAACAGATTCTCTGGACCTCCGCATTGTCGACATCCGCTCAGGACGAGTGTTGGAACGTATCGATTTACCGATTGCGCATGCCGAGTTCGATACGGAACGCGACATGTTAAGTCCCGATTCTGGCCAGATAATGACAGGACAGCGCTTGGTGCAAGCCGTCGGAGGTAGTACTGGTTGCGTGGTGCAAACCGCGCGGCGAAGAGCCAGACCTGACAGTGCCAGGTTTGTGGTTTTTCTATCGGCAGGAGGTGAGCGATTGTCCTGGAACGATACAGAGGATCATCATCTCGTAAGCGTCGCCAACGACACACTGCATCAACTGCTGGTTCTTGATACCGCGATTTATTGGCAGCGCTCCCGCATCGCGTCGGTGCGCGCGCCATGACTGCTGCATCCTGCCCCAGGCCGCCCCCCACTCACGTAGTGCGTTGGAAACCAAACGTATATCCAACTTTCAATCTAGGAGATTCGATGAAGAGCCTTCGCGCGACTGTAGTATTGGCGCTTGTCGGTATGCTCTCGCTAAGTGCCGCATCAGGAGCGACCGCTAAAGCTGAGGAAGCCGGCAACGAGTATGCAACGCCTCTGCAGCATCCCCAGACAGGTCAGACCTACGCCTACGAGTGTGCCGGTGCGTGCAACAAGGGCGACAAGTGCTGCCGAGTCTATCTGTTCTAAACCATCCAGAGTGAGGACTGTCAATGCGATCGATGAAGCTTCGCCGACTATTTGTAGTAGCGGCGGCCGTGCTTTTGGGAACAGTGCCGACGCGCGCGCCAGCGCAAGAGGAGCTTTCGGAAGGGGGGCTGAGGCAGTATCAGATTACGGGCGATAATCGTCATATCTGCTGGATGACCTCCTGCGGCTTTGGGTTCTGTTGCTTGGTGTACTAACTGGACGGGGGAGGGCGCGCCTCCCCCGCTCCACATGCTTGCCCCTACTGTGTGCTTTGGTCATCGCTGCGTGCCGAAGCGATCAAGCGCCTTCTCATGATGTTACGGTTGAAGAATGGCAGCACGCAGAAAGCGCACACGTGAAGATGCGTGATCCACAACCACCACTCGGAGAGATCACAGATGCGTACGCCTTTGGGCGTGGATTCGTCGTTCTGGACTACAGCCTTGGAAGGGTGGTGGCGTACGACTCAGGAGGATTGGTACAGGGTACATTCGGGCGCGTTGGCTCAGGTCCAGAAGAGTTTCGAATGCTGCTCGTTGGCAGCCCATCCTTCGACGGCTCGCGCGTAGCAATTCTGGATCCGCAGAATGTTTCAATCAGTATCGCGCGAAAGCTTGCGGACTCGTTTCTGGTCGATCGCTTTTCTGTGCGTCCAAGCATGGGAACGATTCACTATTTGGAAGGTGACTCGCTTCTAGCGTACACCCCTTTCGGAAGAGTTTTATCGCCCGACACCGTGTTCTTCGTGTTTCGAGAAGACGGAGAGTCGGTCCTGGCGTTCGGAGCGTGGACCAAATGGAGCGAAGGCATTAACTCAAGCATTTCTCAGCTTCTCACTGACGTTTCGGTCGGTCAACTCGTGGCTGCGGAAGCATTTGGCAACCGAATTGCGTGGTATGCATTCGGACGGGACGTCCCACTTTGGGAGGCCATGATCTCCGAAGGTTCAACGATGGCTGCGAAGATGGACAGCGCGGTACGGCGCGGAACACCGCCAAGTAAAGCGCTAGAGGTTGGCGTAGTGAATGCCCGCCTCTGGGTCGTCGGTAAGGACTCAGCGTTAGTCAGACAGGACACCCTCGTTGATGCTGGGAGACGATTACACCGCTATGTCCTCATCACCCGTTCTGGTCGACGGTACACTTCGTTCGGCGATCTGCGTGTGACGGACGTAGCCGGTCGCGAGGCAATCATCGCCTCACAAGATGACAACGGTACGCTCCGTCTTGGCCGCCTACCCGTTTCGCATATCCTTCAAAGAACAAGGGTGCACCAATGAGGGCGTTCGGTAGCGCTGTCCTTCTGGTCATGCTGCTCGCGGCATGCGAACGAGCGTCGGTACGAGCGCCCTCGGTGTCCAAGATTCCGCGAGATTTGCAATTGAGCTTGCAGGACTCCGTTCGGGGGCGCCTGCCAAAAGGTGGACTGCTGATGTGGCTCGACAGGGAAGCCTGTGAGTCCTGCTTGGGACTAGATCTGGAGGCTCGCGCGATGGTACAGCGCATGCCCCATCTGCCGCTGTTAGTGGTCACCATCAGTGATGATCAAGCCGCCGTCTCGGAGTTTTTCTCGCGCGCTCGACTCACGGTTCCGATTCTATCCATCAATTCTGAGATATGGAACGCTTCGGCGCCTGCGCAAGAAGGAGGCGTCACGCTCGAATTGCTTTCCAACGACGGTCGCGTTCTATCCGCATTGCGCCGAACGGCTGGCGGACAACGTCCACTACTTGCCGAGGATCTCGAGCAATTAGTGGGTATGGTGACAGGACGCCTTCGCTAGAAACTACGGCCAGTTCAACCAAACTCGCCAGCCACACAACAACTGTTGACTCCTACGAGTACACTGCGGTGCTTGCGGACCACATGTTTCGGAGAGGGCGGCAATAGTCAGCAAGTGGCGGAGGAAGTAGTTTTGGCCACCGCTGCGGAAAATTGGCGATGCGTACTAGTGCCATAAGTGGTAGCATCTCTATTGAGCCAAGGGCTGCCGGGTTAACGCGACTGCCAGCAGCGCTAAATCGAGTGAGACTTAGCCCCTTATGACTGTACTGCATCTCCTTCTCCGGGTCGCGCTTACGCTTGTGGGCGCGTTGCTGCTTCTTGCCTCCTGCTCCCGTAGCGACGTCGCCTCCACTGACTCCGCTACCAGTAGCGTGGCCCCTGCTGGCAACGTCGCCAACGATGGCGCCGCCCCCGTCTCGCTCCCCGTCTCCACCCTCGAAGCCCGCGACGGCGACCTCATCCTGCGGGTCGCTACCACCGGCCAGGTACGCTCCGAAGCGGTCGTCCCGCTGCGCGCCGAGGTGGCGGGTACGGTGGCGCAGCTGCTCGTGCGCGCCGGCGACCAGGTGGCCGCGGGCACGCCGCTCGTAAAGCTCGATCCGTACCCCTTCGATCTCGCCGTGCGCGAAGCGCAGGCGCGCGCCGACGAAGCAGAGCAACGCTTTCTCGAGAGCTACGTCCCCGAATCACTTGTCACGGGGCGCGGCCCCACCCCCGAGCAGCGTAAAGCCCTGATGAACAAGGCCGGCCTCGCCGGCGGGCGCCTGCTGCTCGAACGCGCGCGATTCGAACAGGCGCGCACCCTCATCGCGAGCCCCGTAGCAGGCGTCGTGCAAAGCATCGATGTCGCCGTCGGCGAAAAACTCTCGGCGGGGCAGTCCGTTTCGACCGTCGTCGATACCCGTCGTCTGCGCGTCGAAGCGCAGGTGCTCGAACACGACCTCCCACTCATTCGCGTGGGCGGCGAAGCCATTGTCTCCAGCGCCGGTGCGCCAGACCGGCCGCTGCGGGGGCGGGTGGACGCGCTGTTGCCGCTCGTGGACAGCGTGGCCCGCTCGGGACGCGCCATTGTGCGCCTCACCGGCGATGGCACGCTACGACCCGGCATGTACGCCGATGTCCAGCTCGAGGCCACGCGCTTGCGCAACCGACGCCTCGTACCCGCCCGCGCGGTCATCGAACGCGATGGGCGTCCCTTGGTCTTCGTGGTGAAAGATGGCCGCGCGCAATGGACGTACATCGTCCCCGGCCGCAGCAATGGCGTCGATACCGAAGTGCTCCCCGACAGCAGCAGCGGCGAAATTCCCATCAAGGCCGGTGACCCGGTCATCGTGGACGGGCACCTCACGCTCACGCACGACGCTCCAGTCAAACTGCTGCCCAAGCCCGACGCACCACCGCGTACGCCCGCGCCAGCACGAATACCGTAACGCGGGAGACCACGCATGAGTCTCGCCGCCGCTGCCGTTCGCCGCCCGGTTGCTACCGTCGCGGCCATTCTCGCTGTGCTCATGCTGGGCGCGGTGTCGCTTACGCGTTTGCCGGTCTCGCTGCTCCCCGATGTCGCGCTCCCGGTACTCACGGTACGCACCGTGTACCCCGGCGCCGCGGCCCCCGAGGTGTCGCGCTTTGTCGCCGAGCCCATCGAGCAGGCCATCGGGGCCACGCCGGGGTTGGTGGAGCTGCGCAGCGTGAGCCGCAATGGCGAGGCCACCACCACCGCGCGCTTTGCGTGGGGCACCGACATGCGCGCCACCGTGCTCACGGTGCGCGAACGGCTCGATGCCTCTCGCAGTGCGCTCCCGGACAAGGCCGAACGCCCCACGCTGCTCACCAGCGACCCGGGCGAACGCCCCATTGCGGTGCTGGCCATGACGTCGCGCCCGGTTACCGCGCAGGGGCAGGGGGGCGCCGACTTGCGCACGCTCGCGCGCACCGCCGCCGAAGTGCACGCACGACGGCTCGAGCAAATTGAAGGCGTCGCCAGCGTCGCCGTGGCCGGCGCACCGCGCGACGAGATTCGGGTGAGCCTCGATCCCGATCGGCTCCGTGCCCTGGGCGTCACCACCGACGATGTGGCCGAAGCGATTCAGCGACAGAACGTCACCGGTGCCGGTGGCACCATTCGTCGCGGACAATTTCGCTTCGCCGTACGCGCGCTCACCGAGTTCCGCAGCGCCGACGAACTGCTCGTCACCCCCATTGGCCCGCCGCAACGCGGGCTGCTGCTGCGCGACGTGGGCACGGTGCAGCTCGCCCTCGCCGAACCGGATACGCGCACGCGGCTCGACGGCACCGATGCCGTAGGGCTGGTGGTGTACAAGGACGCCGGCGCCAACACGGTGTCGGTCACCTCGCGCCTCATGACGCAGGTGGCGCAACTCGAACAGGAGTATCCGGGGCTCGCGCTCACGGTGGTCGCCGCACAGGCCGACTTCGTGGTCGACGCGCTCTCCAACCTCGGCCAGGAAATCGTCGCCGGCGGGCTGCTGTCGCTGCTCGTCATTTTGCTCTTCTTGTGCGACTGGCGCCTCTCGCTGGCCATCGGCCTCACCGTGCCACTCTCGGTGCTCATGGCACTCGTGGCGCTGCAGGCGCTTGGGGTGAGCATCAATGTGCTCTCCCTCGGCGGTCTTGCCCTCGGTACCGGCCTGCTGGTGGATACCGCCATCGTGGTGGCCGAGGCCGTCGCGCGGCGGCGCGACGAAGGCATGCCACTGCGCGAAGCGGCGGTGACCGGCACCAACGATGTGGCGGCGCCGCTCTTTGCCGGCACGCTCACCACGGTGCTGGTGTTCGGCCCAATTGTGTTCGTGCAGGGGTTGGCGGCGGCGCTCTTTCGCGACCTGTCGCTGAGTGTCGTCACCACGGTCGCGGCCAGTCTGCTGCTGGCGCTCACGCTAATGCCGGTCATGATCGTGGGACGACGGCGCAAGCTCGACACGGTACCGCACGCGCCCATACCCCCCCGGAGCGGCCAACTCGATACGCTCGGCAAGCAGCTCGCAGACTACTACGAGCACGGTATGCGCTGGGCACTCGCGCGTCCGGCCGCCGTGTTCGGCATGGCGGGCGTGTTGCTGCTCGTCACCGTCGTACTAATCATACGGCTTCCCAAGGAAATCCTGCCCCGCGTGGACGAAGGCGTACTCGTGGCGCAGCTGTCGCTCCCGCAGGGCACCGCGCTCGATGCCACCACGACCCAGGTCGCACGCGTGGAACGGGCCGCGCGTACCCTTGGCGCGCGCGACGTGTACGCGCGCGTGGGCAAAGCCACCGACGAAGAAACCCTCGCCGGTGCTGACCCCGGTTCAACGGCGTCGGCGCAGATCATCGTGGCCGTCCCCAAAAACCGCAACGCTGCGCGCATGGCGCAGCAGCTGCGCGCCGCCGTGCCCGACCTCGCGCAGGGCGCGCTGGCCATCGACCTCGCGGGGCAGTCGGAGTTTGGCGCCCTCATTGGGCGCGAGGGGCGCCTCGTGCGGGTGGAGCTGTCGGCCGCATCGGCCGCGCTGTCGCAGCAGTGGAGCGACTCGGTTCGCAAGGCGCTGCAAGCGCTGCCCGAGTTGGCCGATGTGCGCGACGCGTACGCGAGCACGCAGCCGCTGGTGGAGCTGTCGCTGCAGCGTGATCGGTTGGCGGAGCGTGGTATTGCGCCGCAGCAGGTCGTGAGCGCGTTGGCAGGGGCGCTGGGGGGCGTGTCGGCCAGTGAACTGCGCGAAACCGACCGGCGCACTCCCATTGCCGTGCGCTACGCCGGTGTGGCCAACGAGAGCCTCGACGCCGCGCTGCGCACGCCGCTCAACGGTGTGCCGTTGTCGCAACTGGTGCAGGTGCGCGAAACGCGCGCACCGCTGGAGGTCGTACGCGTGAATCAGCGCCCCGTCAGCCTGGTGGAAGCGCTGATGGAAAGCGGCGGCACCGCGCGCGCCAACAGCGAAGTGCAGCGGGTGCTGGGCGCCATGACCTTTGCGCCCGGCATCAGCTGGCAGGTGGGTGGTGCCGACACCGAACGCGAACGTACCAGCAACGAACTGGTGCTCGTGGCGGTGCTCGCGGCGGCGCTGGTGTTCCTGGTGCTCGCCGCCGAGTTCGCGAGCTTTACCATTCCGCTGGTGGTCATGCTCACGGTGCCGTTGGCGGGCGCGGGCGCGGTCATTCTGCTCTGGCTTACCGGTCAGTCGCTCAACGCGGTGAGTCTCATTGGCATCGTGGTGATGATCGGCATGGCCGACAACGAGGCCGTGGTGAAGCTCGACGCCATTCGTGCGCTGCGCGAAGAAGGGGTGCCGCTACACGACGCCATTCTGCAGGGCGGTGCCAAGCGATTGCGCGCCATTGCCATGACGAGCATTACCACCATCACGGGCGTGTTGCCGCTGGTGTTCGGGTGGGGGAGTGGCGGGTCGCTGTATCAGCCGTTGGCGGCCGGCATCATTGGCGGCAGCATTACCGCCTTGCTCGTCACCTTCTTTCTGCTCCCCACCGCGTATGCGGTGCTCGAGCGGCGAAAGGGAGACGTGTGAAGTCGCTGATCAACGCCGCCACGCGCCGCCCCGCCGTCATGTGGGCGCTGGCGCTGGCGCTGCTCATGGCCGGCGGCATCGCCTTCACACGATTGCCGTTGGCGACGCGCACGTCGGTGGAGCTCCCTCGGCTTACCGTTAGCAGCTACTGGCCCGGCGCATCGCCGGAGGTCATCGAGACGTACCTCACGTCGCCCATTGAGGCGGCGGTGCAGGGGGTGCGCGGCGTGAAGCGCGTCAACAGCACCAGTCGTGACGACGCGTGCATGCTCACGGTGGAGCTCGAGCCGCGTGCCGATGTGCAGCTCACGCGGCTTGCCATTCTCGAGCGCCTCGAGCTGTTACGCCGCGAACTGCCACCGGGCGCGTTTCAGCCACAGGTGAGCAACTTCGTGCCCGAGGGGCTCGAGGAAGCGCCGCTGCTCTCGCTCACCATTGGCGGACCGTACACACCGGGCACGCTGCAACGGCTCCTCGAAGAGCGCGTGCAGCCGCGCCTTGCGAGCGTGCCAGGTGTTGCGGGGGTGTTCGCGCGCGGCGGTACCGAGCGCGGCGTGTCGGTAAGCTACGACGCGGCGCGGCTGCGACAACTGGGTATTCCCCCCGAACGCCTCGCGCAGGTCGTTGGAGCATCGCGCGTGGTGCAATCGCTTGGCACGCTTACCCAAGGCGGGCGGGTGCGAGCCGTCGTCATGCGCGATGCGCCAGCGGCCATTTCGTCGGTCGATTCGCTGCCGGTGGTTGGCGCGGGGGGGCGTCGGTTCCGGTTGAGCGAACTCGCCGTGGTACGCGCCGACGAAGATGCGCGTGGCCAGTTCTTCCGCATTGATGGCCGTCCCGCCGTGGCGCTTGACATTACGCGGCATCCGGGAGCCGATGCCATTGCGACCGCTGCAGCGCTGCGCACCGAGATCGCGGCGCTGCAGGGGACACTCCCTACTGGTGTTCGCCTCGTCATCGCCGCCGACGAAAGCGAAGGGCTCGCGCGTGAACTGAACGACCTCGCCAAACGTGGGGCGCTGGCGACGCTGGCCGTGCTGCTGGTGCTGCTGCTCTTCATGCGGCGTGTGCGTGCCGTCGCGGTGGTTATGGGTACGACATTGGTGGCCATTGGTGGCACGGCGCTCACGCTCTACCTGTTCGACATTCCGGCCAATCTGCTCACGCTCGCGGGACTGGGGATGGGGGTGGGTATTCTCGTGCAGAACGCCATCGTGGTGGTGGAGCGTCTGCTGCGCGAACCCGACAGCGCCGAGTCGCGCGCCGACGTGACCTACCGAATGGTGCCGTCGGTGGTGGGTGGCACACTCACGACGGCGGTGGTGTTGGCCCCGTTTCTCTATCTGCAGGGCGACGCCCGTGCGGCGTTTGCGCCGTTCGCGTTGGCGTTCGTGATTGCCTTGGTGTGGAGCGTGTTCACGGCGCTCGTCATGCTGCCCGCGGTGGCGCGTGGGCTCGGCACACCGGACACCACAGCGGAGCTGGTCGTGCGCGCGGCGCATACCTGGCCGCGCAGTGCAGGCCTGTACACAAAGCTGGTGCTGTTCACGCTGCGCTTTCGCTGGAGCACGCGCTTTGTTGCCGTGGCACTGCTCGGGGTGATGACGTGGGGCTTTGTGGCCAAGGTGCCCAAATCGAGCTTCGGCAACTGGGGCGAGCGGCGTAGTACGCTTTCGGTGGGCGTCACCTTTCCGCGTGGCTCCGACCCGGCCACGCTCGACGCGGCGATGCGCGACTTCGAGCAGATCGTCAGCAACCGCCCGCAAGTGGAGCAGGTGCGCACGAGTGGCGGCGGCGCGAGCGCGCAGATGGTAGTACGATTCACGCGCGACGGTGGCATGAGCATGGTGCCGCTCGAACTGCAGGAGTTGCTCACGCAGCGCGCGGTGCTCGTGGGGGGCGCGAGCATCTACGTCGCGGGTGAAGGCCCCGCGTTTTCAAACAATGGCGGCGGTGGCAGCATGTCGAACTTCCGCGTGCAAGTCAAAGGCTTCTCGTACGACGGCGTCGACAAACTCGCCGGTGACCTCACGGCGAGGCTCGAGCGCATCACGCGGGTGCGCGAGGTGCGCGTTACGAGCGGCGGCTGGTTTGGCGGCGAGCGTGGGTCACAGGTAACCCTCGAGCCCGACCGCGTGGCACTCGCACGTTTTGGCCTCACCGCAGAAAGTTTTGTCGCTGCCGTCTCGCGCGAAGTGCGCGGCCCCGTGGGCCAGCAGCGGCTCGAGATTGGCGGTGAAGAAGTGCCGGTGACCGTCAAGGCGAGCAGCGCGCGCGATCGTTCGCTGTCCGAACTCGAACGTGCGCTGTTGCCGTCAACGTCGGGCACGCCCGTGCGCATCAGCGATGTGGCGCGCGTGGCCGAACGCGAGGCCCTCGGCAGCGTGGTGCGCGAAGACCAGCAGTACATCCGCCAGGTGAGTTACGATTTCCGCGGCCCCAACAAGCTCGCGCAGCGCACGCACAAGGCGTTCATGCAATCGCTGTCGGCGCCGGCGGGGTACACCTTCACCGATCTCAGCGAAGGCGGCTTCGGTATGGACGACGGCAGCCAGCAGGGGCTCTGGCTCGTCTTTGCACTGGGCGTGGTGCTCGTCGTGCTCAGTGTCGCGCTGGTATTCGACAGCATCTGGGGCGCGGCGATGGTGCTGCTGTCTCTCCCGCTCGCCCTCTGCGGCGTGGTGGCCGCGTTCTGGCTTACCGGTACGGCCTTCACCCGCGAAGCCGCGGTCGGCGTCATCCTCGTCGTGGGACTCGCCGTCAATCAGGCCATTCTGCTTGTCGATGCCGCGCTCGAAACACGTCGCCGCACCGGCACCCTGCGCGCCGATGACGTAGTGCGCGCCGCACTCGACCGCTCGGGGATGATCGTGCTCGTCACGTTCGCCGCGCTGGCGTCCTTGGCGCCGCTCAGCATTGGTACCGCCACCGATACGCTCTTCGGCGCCATTGCCCTCGCCACGGCGGGCGGCACCGTGGCCGGCACACTCGGCGTGCTCTTCTTCATGCCAGCGCTACTGCTAGGCGGGCAGCGCCGTTCTCCCGCCCCTGCCGTCTAAGTCCCTGCCGTTCGCCGTCTCCGCGCGATGCCGCAGCGTCGCGCCGAGACGGCAGACCGCAGCGTTCTAGACTGCAGGAGCGGAGGAACCGCGGCTCTTTACTTGTGCGACAGCGTCCACACGTACGCCGCGACCGCCGTGATCTGCGCGTCATCGAAGTTCATCCGTCCGCCGCGCGATGTCGGCGCTGCTGCAGCGGCTTTGAGCGGAAAGGATGGAGCCGCTCGAAAGCGGATCGCCCTGAAGGTGATCGAGGCACAGTACACGGTTGATGCGCGTGAATCTGATCTGTAGCGAAAGTTCCTTCAATGCCACGGTTCGACTCAATGGTTGTACGATCCGATTACGAGAGCGCGACGAGCTGCCCCCCCCGAATTGGGGAGTGGTGAAGAAAACAGTTGCGTGGAATCATGATGTCGGGTGAACGCTTATGCTTGGAAGTAATCGGCTGATGCCGATAGAACGGAGCAAGCTGCACCTACAGGAGAAGCCGCAAACACGCGGCACAATCAACCTTTTCCTTTGGGGATTCTCGCATGAAGGAAATCATTCGGAGTTCAATGTTGGCTCTCGCCCTTTTGACCAACACGGCGGTTGCCCAAGAAGTACCGGGATAGGAATTTCAATCGGGGCGGGTCGACTATCCGTCGAGTATAGGGCGCGATCACCGGCCGCGCGAGCACCGACTGGCGGGTGGCGGCGTGCCCGTTGACGCGTTCGTG
>VYLE01001064.1_pt1 | contig 15119 bp, 17 predicted proteins | sample 5114391 | NCBI WGS metagenome assembly VYLE01 (sample SAMN12291771, study PRJNA351875) | freshwater metagenome | isolation source: freshwater lake | place: USA: Michigan, Kent Lake | collected 2013-08-15
CGACCGCATGACTCGCCACCACGGCCTCCGCGATCGCCGTACGCGGCGCGATCGCATGGGCAACACCGGCCGGTGCTCCGCACCGGAGCGCCAACCAGAGCCAGAGCGTGGACATGAGGCGGAAAGGCATAACGGGGAAGAATGTCGATTTCCTCGGTCGGGATTCAAGGGACGCCCTCGGAAGCTTTCGGGAGCCCGACCGTGACACCTCTGCGCCCCTTCGGCGTATAGGCAGGTATGCGCCTCCATCACCTCATGCTTGCCGCCGCCATCCTCGTCAGTGGACGGGCCGCCGCCCAGCATAGCCCGCGCCCCCGCACCGACAATGAACGAGTCTCGTCGGGCCTCGGCGCAGTCGGCCTCCATTTTCAAGTCACCGAACCCAAGGGTGAATTCGCCGCCAATACCAACAACGGCTTCGGGCTGGGCGGATACGTCATCCGCGCGCTCGACTCCAACAACATCCTCAACCTGCGCGCGGATTTCTCCTTCGTTTCCTACGCCAATAGTCGCCGGCGTATTCCGCTGGCAGGAACCGGCGGGCTCGTGCAGCTCGACCTGCGCACGTCCAGCAATATCGTGTCGGTCGTGGCCGGCCCGCAGCTGCTCGGGCCGACGGGCGCCTTTACGCCCTACGCCACGGCGCTCGGTGGCTTCTCGGTCTTCTGGACCGAGAGCAGCGTGGAAGGATCGCAAAACACCAATACGCCATTCGCGAGCACCACGAACTCCAGTGATGCCGTCTGGGCCTATGGTGGGGCGGTGGGCAGCTACATCCGCGTCACTGGCGGCGCGACCCCCGTGCGCCTCGACCTCGGGGCCCGCTTTCTCCGCCATGACGACGCGCGCTACCTGACCTCCGATCGCGTGCGGCAGGCCTTCGAAACCAACGCGGTACCGGTACCCGTTCGCGGGCGTGCCGACTTCATCACCTACTACATCGGCGCCACTCTCGTCGCGTTCTGAGCCACCGGCGCGGCGGGCGCGGTGGCCGGAGCGCCGCGCCCGAATGCCCGGCCATCAATCGTCCAGCGGCCGACGTCGCTGTCGCTTGGTTTCCGCGCGCTGCCGCTTCGTGCTCAGCCGCTCCTGCACCGAGCCGAAGGTGGGCTTGGTGGCCTTCCGTACGCGCGGCACCACCAACGCCCGTGCCACGAGTTCGCGCAGTCGATCGAGCGCCGCCCGGCGATTCTGCAGCTGGCTGCGATACTCCCCGGCCACGATGCGCAGCGCCCCCTCGCCATCCAGACGGGACGCCAGCTTCTCCAGCACCCGCTCCCGCTGATCGGCGCGCAACGCCCGGGTGGAGCGCACATTCCATTGCAGCACCACGCGAGTGGCGCTGCGGTTCACATGCTGTCCTCCCGGGCCGCCGCCGGCGATCGCCGACAGCTGCAGCTCGGCCGCGGGAATGTGCACCCCCGGCGCCACCGTCACGCCGTCCAGCTCCTCACCTCGTAGCGGCCGTGGACCGTCGGCGCCACTCATGGCGACCGGCACGGCGAGCGCCGAAGCGACGCCGAAACGGCGGCTGGGGTGGGGCGCTGTGCTGGCGTCGGCGCCGCGTAGATCGCCACGTACTCTTCCGGACCCGTCTCACGCCGCGACAGGCGCCGGTACCCCACGCGCGCGAGCTCGCAATCGAGCAGCGACGGTGGCGTTCCGTGTCCATAAGTGGGGCGATCGAGGTCGAGAATCACCAGACGCCCTCCCGGCTTCATCGACGACGCAAGATTCCACAGCAGGGCAAACGGCTGGGAAATCTCGTGGTACATATGAATCATGAGCGCGACATCCACGCTGGCAGCCGGAAGCCGCGGATCGTGCGCCTCTCCCAGCACCACGCGCACGTTGGTGAGCCCATCGCGAACGACGCGCCGCTGCAGCAGCGCCAGATACTCCGGCATGATGTCCTGCCCAAATACCACGCCGTCTCCGCCCACCAGGGGGGACAGCCGGGCCACGTAGTACCCGTCGCCGGCGCCGATGTCCGCCACGGCCTGCCCGCGGGTGATCCGTGCCAGCTCCACGACCGTGTCGAACTCTCCCGCGTTGTCGCGGTCATCCTCGGCGGTCCAGCGCGGCGCCACGATGTCGGCCACCTCTCTCGCCGGAGGCGGGAAGTCCGCCGCCTGGGCACCAGCCTGGGCGGCGGGGGTGACGGTGTCCGAACCCACGGCCACGCCTGGCGTGCCGTTCCCCAGCACCACCCGCTCCCCCGCCGGGCGGCACGCCGCCACCAAGGTTGTCCCCAGCCACAAGACGGTCCACAGCTCGTGTCGCCGTGTCATCATGGCACTCCGGCAGCGGGTTCCGCCCGACGGTGAACACGCAGGGCGGCGACTCGGCGGCCATCCATGGCCACCACCTCCAGCTCGCCGCCGGGATACCCCACCCGGTCCCCCACGCGGGGGAGACGCCCCAGGGCGGCGAACGCGTAGCCGCCAAGCGTGCTCCAGTCTCCCTCGGGGATCGGCAGCTTGTGATCCGATCGCACGTCCACCAGCGACATCGAGCCCGCCAGCTCGAGGACCCCGTCGAACATCAGGGCATCCCGCGACAACGGGTCGTACTCGTCGGCGATGTCCCCCACCACCTCCTCCACCAGGTCTTCCATCGTCACGATGCCCGCTGTGCCGCCGTACTCGTCCAGCACCACGGCCAGATGGGCCCGGGTGCGTCGCAGGTCGTCGAGCACCCGCTCGGCGGCTCGGGTAGCCGGCACGAACAGCGGCTCGCGCAAATGCTCCCGCAGGGCGAACGACTCGGGATCGTCAGCCAGCCAGAAGTCCTTGGCCAGAAACACCCCCACGATATCGTCGGCCGTGTCCCGATAGACCGGATACCGGGAGTACCGCTCCCGGCGCATGATCTCCCGCAGCTCGTCCAGCTCAACGTCCTCGGCAATGGCCACCATTTCCGTCCGGGGGCGCATCACGTCCAGCGCGCGCTTGTTGTGAAAGTCGAAGACGCCCGCCAGCATGGCCGAGTCGCTTTCGTCGAGCGTGCCGTGCGCCCGGGCCTGCATGACCAGCAGGCGCAGCTCCTCGGGGCTGTGTACATGCCCTCCCTCCGACACCGGCTCGATCCCGCCCAGCGCCAGCAGCCGGTTGGCCGTGCCGTTGAGCATGGCAATGAAGGGGGACATGGCCTGCGAAAAGAGCATGAGCGGCCGGGCGACCAGGCGGCTTACCCCTTCGGGGCGCGCCAGCGCCACCGACTTCGGGGCCAGTTCGCCCAGCACGATGTGCAGGAAGGTGATGACGAGGAATGCCATGGCGATCCCGGCGCCGGTGTGTTCCGCCCCGGGATCAGGCACGATCCCCACCTGCCGCAGGGCCATGTCCACCAGCACGGCAAAGGCCGGCTCACCTATCCATCCCAAAGCGAGCGACGCCAGCGTTATCCCCAGCTGGGTGCCGGAGATGTACCGATCCAGCTGGGAAAGGGCACGCTGGACGACCGCGGCGCTGCGGTCCCCCTCGGCGGCCATCTGGTCGATCTTGCTGCGGCGCACGGCCACCAGGGCAAACTCGGCTGCCACGAAGAAGGCATTGAGCAGCACCAGGACCAGCACAAACAGCAGCCGGATCGAAATGGTCCCGATCGACAGGGCGGGCTCGGGAGACAACGGAGCGTCGGCGAACATGACCCAAAGGAAACCGGCGGGCGGCTGATTCGTCAGGGTAGTGCATTCTGCAAGACTCGGGACCTTCCCCTCCCCTGCAATCTGCACGCCCCCGTAACGATGCGCGCGTGAGATATACGCCGGCTTTTCCGCACGACCCCATCCAGGAGCTGCTCGAGCCCCGGCGCATGCTGCGCTGGGTCTGGCTCGCGCGCGTGGCGCTGGCGTGTGCGATCCTCGTGGCGGCCGTATTCGTCTGGAGCCAGGCGGCCCCCACCGACACCCTCATTGCCACGCTGGCCTTTGCCGTGGCGACGCTCGCCACGGTCGGATCGGCCCTGTACGCGCAGTTGAAGCCGCAGGCCCTCGGACTCTGGTACTACGGCGCGCAGTGCGCGCTCGATCTGCTCCTCGTCACGGCCGTCGTGCACATCACCGGCGGCTGGAGTTCCCAGTTCGCGGCACTCTACATTCTGGTCATCGCGGGCGCGTCCCTGCTGCTGCCGTTCGGTGGCGGCCTCGCCGTGGCCGCGGCGGCCTGCGTGCTGTACGCCATCGATGTCCTCTGGCTACGCCCGGGAACGGGCACCCTGTTCGTCGGCGTCGGCGTGCAGGTCGCGGTCTTTGCGGTCGTGGGGGTGGGGTCCGGATTCGTGGCGGCGCGGCTGCGCCTGGCCGGGTCGGGCCGTGCAGCGCTCGCCGCACAGCTGGCGAAGGTGCAGCTCGAAGCCGCGGAGATACTCCGTACCATCCGATCCGGCATCATTACCGTGGACGCCCGCGAGCGGCTGCTCTACGCCAACCCGGCGGCCTCCGAGTTGCTCGGCATCGAGCTGCGGGCATTCACCGGCAAGCCACTGCTGCCGTCGCTGCGGGCGGTGTCACCGCTGCTGGTGGACCTGCTCGAACGGAGCGCGCGCGACGGTCTGCGCACCACGCGTGCAGAAGGGTTCATTCGCCGCGACAACGAAGAGGTGCCCATCGGCGTGTCGACGACGCTGGCCGACGGGATGCGCCCCGATGGTGGTGTCACGGCGACCGCCATCTTCCAGGACATCTCCGACAGCAAGCGCCTGCAGGCGTTGCATATCCGCGCCGAGCGGCTGGAGGCCGTCGCCGAACTGAGTGCCTCGCTCGCGCACGAGATCCGCAATCCGTTGGCCGCGATCCGCAGCGCCACCGAGCAGCTCTCGCGGCTGCGCCTTCCGGATGGGACGCCGGAACATGATGACGAGCAGGTTCTCCATGCGCTGATCGTGCGCGAGGCCGACCGGCTCAGCCGACTGCTGGCTGACTTTCTCGACTTTGCGCGGGCGCGTGTCACCCGCCTCGGTACGCTGGATGTGGGCGCGCTCGTGCACACGGCCGCGATGCTGGCGGCGTCGCACCCCGATCGTCACGTCGGCGTACAGGTGCAGGTGAGTGTCAGCCCCGATCTCCCGCGGCTTCACGGTGATGAGGATCTGCTGCATCGCGCGGTCTTCAATCTCGTGCTCAACGCGATCCAGGCGGTGGGCGAATCGGGACACGTCTTCGTCGAGGTCGAACGGCGAGCGTCCGACGACCGGCAGGGGGCGTCGGCGGCCATCACCGGGGAACTCGTCACCATCACCGTGACCGACGACGGGCCGGGGATCCCCGACGACCTCAGGGATCGGCTCTTCGAACCGTTCGTGTCCGGCAAGGCCGGCGGGACCGGTCTCGGACTCCCCGTGGTGCACCGGGCAGTCGAGGCACACCGCGGTGTGGTGCTCGTCGACCGCCTGCCGCACGGCACGCAATTCGCGATCCTGCTTCCCGTTGCTCCGGCCGCGGTCGGAGCCTCTTTCCCTTCTGGTTCCGGTATGTCCGGAGTGACCTCGTAATGGCTTTCGCTTCCGCCGCCACCGCCCCGCGCGTCCTCGTTATTGACGACGAAACAGGCATTCTCGACACCCTGCGCATTCTCCTCAAGACCGAGGGCTTCCAGCCCATCACCGCCCATGGCGGCCGCCAGGGCATCGAGAAGTTCGACGAGCTGAAGCCGGACATCGTGCTCACCGATGTGCGCATGCCCGACGTGACCGGCGTGCAGGTGTTGAGTCATGCGCGACAGGCGGACGGCGAAGTACCGGTCATCCTCATGACCGCGCAGGCCACATTGCAGTCGGCCGTGCAGGCGGTGAACGCCGGCGCGTTCTACTACATCCAGAAGCCGTTCCGCAACGACGAACTGGTGGCCATTCTCAAGCGTGCCGCCGAGCACCGGCGCCTGCGGGTAGAGAACCAGTCGCTGCGCCAGGAGATCAAGCGGCGTGACAGGAGCAGCAGTAACTGTCCCGTCGGGCGCAGCCGCAGCTGGCTCGACGTGTTGCGGTTGGCTGAAACCGTGGCCCCGACGGATTCCACGGTGCTCATCACTGGCGAGTCGGGCACCGGCAAGGAAGTCATCGCCCGGTATATCCATGATCTGAGCGCGCGCACCGACCATAGCTTCCTGTCGATCAACTGCGGTGCGCTCCCCGAATCGCTGCTGGAAAGCGAACTGTTCGGGCATGTGAAGGGGTCGTTCACCGGCGCCGTGAAGGACAAGGCCGGTCTCTTTGCGGCTGCCGACCACGGTACCTTCTTCCTCGACGAAATCGGCGAAACCACGCCATCCACGCAGGTGAAGCTGCTGCGTGTGCTGCAGCAGCGGGAAGTCATTCCCGTGGGCGCCACCGAGGCGATGCCGGTGAACACCCGCGTGCTCGCGGCCACGAACCGGGACCTCGAAGAGGAGATCAAGCGCGGGGCCTTCCGCGCCGATCTGTTCTACCGCCTGAACGTCATTGCCGTGCACCTGCCGCCGCTGCGCCAGCGCACCGATGACATCCCACTCCTCGCCGAGAGCTTCCTCGCCCGCTCGTCGCAGGCGCGCCAGGAGCCGGTCAAGGTGCTCGCCGACGACACGCTCGACGCGCTCATGGCGTACGCATGGCCCGGCAACGTGCGCGAACTCGAGAACGCCCTCGAGCGGGCCGTCATTCTCTCGCCGGGCGACCGCATTCGTCCCGACGCGCTCCCTGAGCGGGTCACCGCGCGCCGCGCCGAACCGTTCGTTTCGGAGCGCACCCCCGTGTCCCCCACGCTCGAATCCGTCGAGCGCGCGTATATCCAGTGGGTCCTCCAGAACGAAGGCGGCAACAAGAGTCGCGCCGCCGACATGCTCGGCATCGATCCCTCGACGCTGTACCGGAAACTGGCGCGGTACGGGGATGCGTAGCGCCCCCATGCTCCGCGCGCCCCGTCGCCGGGGGTTCACCCTCATCGAGCTGTTTGCCGTGGTGGTGCTCTTTGCCGTCCTCACGACCATCGCCATCGCGAAGTTCGGGCAATCCAAACGGCGGGCGTACCTCGTGTCCATGAAGGCCGACCTGCGCAACATCGCGACCATGGCCGAAACGCACTTCACGACAGAAAGCTCCTACGCCAACGTCGACATTCCGGCGCAGGGCAGTTCGGGCACCCTGATCTCGTTTCGGAGCACCGTCAACGAATGGTCGGCCACGGCCACCCACCCCGGCCTGCCGGGAATTACCTGCCAACTCGAGTCGGGTGGGGGCTCACAGCCCACCTGTCTTGAGGCGGGGTGGTGAGACGCGGCACCGCTTGCACGCTGCAAGAGTTCTTGCGAAAAGCAAGGTGCGTGGGAAGGATCCCCGCTTCGCAGAAATGATGTAAGTGCTTAAATGACAATGGGTTTTATTGTTGGTGCCGCCGTGGCAAGGCTGTTGCCACTGGAGTTCGTGTCGCGAGGAAGGCCACCATGGCATCCCGACAAATCCCCCCACTTTTTGGAGATCCAACAAATGCAGAACCGCACGCGCAAGGGCTTTACCCTGATCGAACTCCTGATCGTCGTCGTCATCATTGGCATCCTGGCCGCCATCGCGATCCCGAAGTTCGCCCAGACGAAGGAGAAGGCGTATATCACCGCCATGAAGTCGGACCTGAAGAACCTCGTGTCGGCCAACGAGGCCATGTACTCCGACGGCAACACCTACGCGGACATCCCGGACGCGCCTCCGGGCTCGTCGGGCGTGACGATCGAGCAGAGCGGCACGGCCACTGGCTGGTCGGCGACAGCGTCGCACGGGTCGACCTCGGTGACCTGCACGATCGGCGTCGGCACGGAAGCGGGCGACAACCCGGAAGGCGAGCCGGTCTGCACGACGCCGTAACGTCGACAGCAGTTCCAGCAGGACGAATGGGGGAAGGGGTCGGGCGATTGCCCGGCCCTTTCGCCGTTTCCCCGGTTGCGGCTGCCGCGCCGTGAGCGCATCCTCCGCCCGTGCCCGAGATCAAGCGACCCAGCATCCATGATCGTCTGCAACGCGTACTCACTGCCGCGAGCGCCGGACTGATCATCGCAATCATCACCACCATGTGGTTCACCGAAGCGTTGCCCGCCGGCATCCGGTGGCCCCTCGTGGTGACCTTCGTCTTCGTCGTCGCGCTCCTCTCGGCCAGCATTCTCCAGCGCCTCGTGGCACGACTCATCGAGGAACCGCTCGGCCACTGCGTGCAGGCGGCCGATACCATCGCCCGCGGTGATGTCGCCCAGCTGGTGCCCCCGGCCAGTACACAGGAGTTCCACCAGCTGGCCACCAGCATCAACCACATGACCGAGCAGATGGCGGCGGCCACCCAGTCGCGCATGCGCGTCGAGCAGCTCGCCACCATGGGACGCATCGCGGCCGGCATCTCGCATGAGATCGGCAATCCAGTATCGGCGATCGCCAATTACGCGCACCTGCTTCGCATGCGCACCCGCGATGTGCAGGGCACCACCGAACCCCTCGATGCCCTCGAACGCGAGATCGCCCGCATCGATCGCATCATGCGCGGGTTGCTCGACTACTCGCGCCCCCGACGCCTCACCCCCAAACCCATTGTCGTCGACGACATCATCGACGATGTGCTGCGGTTGCTCGCCGACCAGGGCATCACGCGGCGGTTCCGTGTCACGCGTCAGCTCGAAGCACCCGATGGCGTGGTCTACGCCGAGCGCCATGACCTGGAGCAGGTGTTCGTGAATTTGCTGCTGAATGCCGTCGACGCCATGGATCGTGAAGGGGACATCGTGATCCGCTCGCGCATCAATGACGCCACCGCCGTTGGCGACAGCTTCGAGAAGCGCCGCANNCGACCCGCACCCGCAACGCTGGGCGCATCGCCCCAGCAAGCGCGCGCTCGCGTGGCTCGCCCGCCCGGAGTCGCCGCCGCGCTTCCTGCAGGTGGTCATGGCCGACTCGGGAACCGGCGTGGCACCCGAAGATGCCGAACGCATCTTCGAACCGTTCTTCTCCACCAAGCAGCCGGGGAAGGGCACCGGCCTCGGGCTCGCCATCGTGGCCAGCACCATCGAGAATCTCGGGGGCACGATCTGGGTGCAGCGCGCGCGCGAAGGCGGCGCGGCGTTCGTCATGCTGCTGCCGCTGCACGCCAGCGGGATCCGGCCCATCACCCCACCCAACGGTGCGGCGTTGATTTGATCCCGTCGGCACGATTTCGGTGACGGAGCGGGAGCGCTGGTGACCTATCGTGTCGCCATGCGCTCCCTTTCACTTGTCCGCTCCGGTCGGCGCCAGCGGCATGGCCGACTGCTCATCGAAAGCTGTGTCGCCATCGTGCTCCTGGCCGGCGGCAGCACCATGGTGCTGTTGGTAGCCGCCGGCAGTGCACGACTCGTCGACTCGGCGGTTCATCACGACGCCGTGCTGCGGGAAACCGCCACCTACCTCGCCCCCCTCCTCGCGGCGCCCTGCGCCGCGCCCACCGTCGCGCAGTACCAGGCTTCCCGCGCGGGGGTCGACTACATCGTCACAAACACGCGCGTGGGGCCCCTGCCCGCAATGACCGTGGGGGGCACGTGGTACCGCTCGCCGCTCGCGCGCGCCCATACGCCTGGCTCCGCTCCACTCTCGGCTCAGCAACAGCACGTCGCGTACGCCGCCTCGTGGTGCCAGCCATGACGCGCCTCCCACGGACAGGCACCACGCTTGTCGAACTGCTCGTGGCGCTGCCTTTGGCGCTGCTGGTCGGCATCGCAGCCACCCTGCTGCTGCTGCGCATCGCCCGTACGGTGCGCGCCCAATCCGCCCAGCTGGCTTCGTCACGTGAACTGCGTCAGGTCGGCGGCATGCTGGCCGGTGAACTCGCGCCCCTCAGCGGCCACGACCTGCTGGCCGCCTCCGACACCCTGCTTGCCTTCCAGTCTCCCATGGGTACGCTGCTGCTGTGCGACCGCCCAGCACCACACGCGGTCGTCGTTGCGGTTCCGCACCACAGCGACGATGCCTGGCTGGCCAGTGTGCGTCCGGGTGATCGCGTGCGCGGCTGGCACGCCACCACCACGCCCGTGGACACGCCCATCGCCGCGGAGCGCACCGTGATCGCTCCGCCGTCTGTCGTTGGGGGCGCCGGCTGCGGCCCCGACAGGTCCACGACCAGCCGGCGCTGGCGCCTGCCGCTCGACACGGGCGCCGTGCCGTTCTCCCCTAGTGGTCCGCTCACTGTGCATCGCGACGTGCGCTACCGTCATTATCGCAGCGGTACCACCTGGTGGTGGGGGCGCCAAAGTCGAGATGGCGCCCTCTGGGACGCCATTCAGCCCGTGGCCGGTCCGCTACAGGCCGCCGCACTCGGCGGCGTGCGCGTGCGCCTGCTCGACGCCACTGGTGCGCCCGTGGGACCGCTCCCCGCTCCCGCCAGCCACAGTCGTGGGCGCATTGCCATGGCGCAGGTCACGTTCAGCCTCCGGCGGCGCGCTAGCTCCACGCTGCAGCCAGCCGTGGATACCGTCACGGCCGTGGTTCCGCTGCGGGCTATGGCCTACCGGCAACGGCCATGATGACCCGGCGTTACCGGGCGCCCGTCTCGCGGCGCCGCCACGGCTTTGTCCTCCCCCTCGTTATCGTGGCACTTGCGGTCTCCTCACTGCTCGCCCTCGCCTTCATTCACGAGGCGCTGCTGGGCGCGCGTGGTGCCCGCGCCTCGCTTGGCGCCGCCGACGTCGAGTATCGGGCCGAAGCGGCACTCGGCACCGCGCTCGCCCGCTGGTCCCAGGACTCCTTGTGGAACACGGGGGTCGGCACCCGGCACCAGATGTCGGTTCCCTCTCCACGGCAGCCAGTTGCAGTCGAATGGCTCCGGCTGCATCCGCTCATGCTGATCCTACGCGCCCAGAGCCACGGGCACGCCGTGCGACGCCTCGATGTTTCCTCCCGGGAACTGCTGCGCGCCGTCCGGCTCGAGCCCCCGCCGTTCCCCATCGAGGCCGCCATTAGCACGGCCGGTACGCTCCACGGATCCAACGGGACCATCGTCAGCGGCATCGACGAGTTGCGCCCACATTCCCCCTGCGGCGCGAATCGGGACACGGCGAGCCTGCCCGCCGTGGTCGCCAATCGAGTAGCCGCCGTCGCACCGCACACGTGGACGTCGCCGCCACCCTGGCGCCCTCCGCCGGCTACGCTCTGGATGCGCACACACGGTGCCGTGCAGGCACTCGGACCACAAGTGCCGGTGCGGCATTGGAATGCGACGCCGCGCCCTCTGCCCCCGTCCTCTGGATGGCATGGCGTGATCGTCCGCGGCCCGTCAATCGCCATCACCGGCCCGTCGGCCTGGCAGGGGCTGCTCGTGCTCGACGGCAACGCCACCGTCACCGGAGCCTTGCACGTGACGGGCGTCCTGGTGGTACTCGGCAACCTCGACGCCGCCGCGGCACAGCTCACGGTGCAGGGGGCAGTCGTTGCCGCCGATACCAATGCCGGCGGTGTCACGCTCGGCGCCGCCGGGGCCGTGCGCTACGACCGCTGTGCCGTACAGCTGGCACTCGCCGTCGGTGCGCGTCCCTCGCTGGCGCCGTTCTCCCTCTGGCACCGCCTGTCCCGCTAACTGCTCCCCCCGCGTCACACCCCCGGGAGTGACCCCCGGACCGCGGGCCGTCGGTGTCACGAAGTAAGCCCGCGTACCCGCCAGCCTCCCCTTGGGAAGCGTTACCTCGTGAGGTTCGGGTCGTTTCAAGGGTGACACGTCCGTTTCAGGGCGGGTCAATCCGTCCTGTCCACCGCATTGGTGCGGGACATTCGAAGGCAACCACTGCGTAACCCCCGTCCCAATGGCGCTCTTCGGCCGGAAGCAACTCACTGTCGGGCTCGATGTCGGTTCAGGGCTGGTGAAGGCCGTGGTCATCGACCACAGCGGCCCGGTCCCCGAATTGGCGAAGGTCGTCATCACGCCGCTGACCGACACCGCCATCGTCGAGGGGGAAGTCATGGATTACGGTATCGTGGCCGACGCCATTCGGCAGACGATCGCCGCCACAGGAGCCAAGACCAAGCACGTGGTGGCCGCCGTTGGTGGACGCGATGTCATCGTGAAGAAGATCCAGATGGAGCGGGTCAAGGAACAACAGGCCCGTGAGCTCATGCGCTGGGAGGCGGAGCAGCACGTGCCCTTCGACATGGACTCGGTCGAACTCGACTTCCAGGTCCTCGACCCCGATGGCGACGGCCTCGACATGAGTGTGCTGCTCGTGGCGGCCAAGCGCGATCTCGTGGAGGCCAAGCAGGCACTGCTCACGGAATCGGGAGCCGCCCCGGCCGTCATCGACATGGATGCCTTCGCGCTCCACAACGCCTTCGAACTCAATCATCCGGAAGCGCTGAGCGGCACGATCGCGCTACTCAACGTGGGTAACGAAACCACCAATCTGAACATCCTCGATGAAGGTGTGCCCATTCTCACGCGCGACCTCGGCGTCGGTACCCGCCGCCTCCGCGAGGATCTGCAGCGCGAGCACGGCATCAGCGCCGAAGACGCCGAGGACCTGCTGCGAGGCTACGATCGCACCCCGATGCTCGATGGCATCGTGGCCGCGCGCGGCGAAGAAATCGCGATCGGCCTTGAGCGCGCTGCCACCTTCCTCTCCACGTCACAACGCAACTTCGGGCAGATCCGCGCCGTGTACGCGTGCGGTGGCGGGTCGCGCGTTCCGGGACTGCTGCCGTGGCTTTCCGACCGGCTCCGCATCCCGGTGCAGTCGGCCAATGCACTCGCCAAGCTGAACGTCCGCGAAGGGGCGCTCGAGTTCCTGTCCATCGACGAGGTCGCGCCGCTGCTCATGCTGCCCGTGGGACTCGCGCTGCGCACCGCCGCCTGAGGACCCGAGGACACATCTCATGATGATCGAAATCAACCTGCTCCCGGGCGCCAGCAAGAAGGGCAAGAGCGCCGGCCGTGGGATCTCCCTCGGCTCGCTTTCCGCGCTGGGCGCCAAGATCCGCGATCCGTGGCTGATCGGTGCCGCCGCCTCCGTGGCGGTCTCGGTGGCCGCGGTGGGGCTGCTCTTCTCCGCGCAAAGCGCCCGTGCCACCGAACTTGGCACACGCGTCGAAAACGCGGTGCGCGATTCCACACGCTACGCCAAGGTGCTGTCGGCGCGTCACAAGCTGACGGCCGAGCGCGATTCCGTGATGCGACAGCTGCAGATCATCCGCACCATCGATGACAATCGGTACAACTGGGCGCACATCCTCGACGAGGTGAGCCGCGCCCTGCCGGCGTACACGTGGCTCACCGTCATCGAGCAGACGACGACGATGCCGCTGCCGCCCGGCATGGACTCCACCGCGACCACCCCGGCGCCCGCGGCGGCCAAGACGAAGGGCAAGGACACGGAAGAGAAGGCACCGGCCGATACCATCACCGTGCACCCGCCCCTCGGCTTCCGGATCGTCGGCCAGACCGTCGACATCCAGGCGCTCACGCTGTTCATGCGTCAGCTCGAAAGCTCGCCGTTCGTGCAGAAGGTCGCGCTCTCCAAGTCGGAGATCGTGCTCGTCGAGGGCAAGGACGTCACGGAGTTCGAGCTCCACGCCGAATACGAAGTTCCGCCCCCAGGTATCGTAAGCACGACGCCGCTGGTCGTCCCCGTTCGCTGAGCTGTCCATGGCCCTCCTCCCAACCGCCCAACGAGACCGGATCAAGCTGCTGATCGGCTTTGCCGCCATCGCGCTTGCGGTACTCTATTGGATGTACCCCTACGCCGCCCAGAACGAGCAGTTGGCGGCTGATGAAGCCCGTGTCGTCGCCCTCGAGGACGCCAATCAGAAGGCGGCGCGCGAGTTCGACAAAGGCAGCATCGAACAGCTGCGATCGCAGGCGGCACAGAATCGATCGGCGCTCACCGCCATGCGCCGCCTCGTACCCACCGGCAACGAAGTGCCCGCACTGCTTGAGGAAGTCAGTACGGCCGCCCGCCGCGCCGGACTCGATGTGGGGGGGGTCGTGCCTGAGCCCGTCATGGCCGGCGATCGCTTCGATACCTATCGCTACACCGTGACCATTATCGGTGGATACCACCAGTTCGGCGAGTTCCTCGCCAACGTCGGGTCGCTCGCGCGCATCGTGGCGCCGGTGCACTTCGCCATTACCGCCGGGACCACCAATCGCCAGCGCAGTGGTGCCCGCACGTCGGAGAAGGGATCCCTGGCCGCCACCATTACCCTGCAGACCTACGTCGAGCGCACCGCGCCTGCCCCGCGCGCGAAGGAGCGGTCGTCATGATCGTCGCCCTCCGCCTGCTCATGGGTGCGGCGCTCGCCAGCGTCATGCTGACCCCGCACGCCGCTGCCCAGCAGCCCCGCGTCACCACGGTCCGTGGGGACTCGGTCGGGACCGTCAGCGCGGCCGCCGTCAAGACGGCCCCCACCGCCAATGCCAAGCGCACACCGCGCGAGAACGCCAAGAAGAGCGTGGTGCCATCGGAGATCACGCTCCAACGAGAAACGTTCTCGTACAGCGGGAGCGGTCGTCGCGATCCCTACAAGTCGCTCATGTCGAGCAGCGATGTGCGGCCGCTGCTGAGCGACCTCCGCCTCACCGCTGTGGCCTTCGACCCCGCGGGCAGCAACTCGGTGGCCATCCTCCGCGACTCCTACTCCAAGACGCAGTACCGCGTGCGGGTCGGGCAGCAGCTCGGCCGCCTGCGCGTCAGCGGGATCCGCCAAAAGGCGGTGCAGTTCACGATCGAGGAATTCGGATTCAATCGGCAGGAGACGCTGCCGCTGAGCAGCGATACGACGAAAGTGAGGAATCCATGATGGGACCGACGACCGTTGCGGTGATGGCCGCGCTTCTGGCAGGCGGCTCGCCTGCCTCCGCGGCACACTCCGCCCCCCCGGCCGCCACGGCCATCACCCACGACGCCGCGATTCGCGGGCACGTACGCGGACTCGAGATCGCGCCGGCCCCGAACGGTACCGCCATCGTACTCGACGTCGATGCCGCCGTGGCGCTCAATCACTTCACCCTCGACAATCCCTCGCGGTTGGTCGTCGATCTGGGTGGCGCCAGTCTCTCCATCCGGTCGAACTACGACGGCAAGGCGCGCGGCGCTGTGCGGAACGTGCGCCTCGCGCCTTGCCGTCGTAGTTCGACCGGATGGAGAGACTGGCGCCAC
>VYLE01000641.1_pt1 | contig 15110 bp, 17 predicted proteins | sample 5114391 | NCBI WGS metagenome assembly VYLE01 (sample SAMN12291771, study PRJNA351875) | freshwater metagenome | isolation source: freshwater lake | place: USA: Michigan, Kent Lake | collected 2013-08-15
CAACGACACCTCCCCGCCAGCGATCCAGCCCAACGGCAGCAGGAACATATTGGCCACCGAATGCTCCAATCCCAGCGCCACGAAGGCCGTGACCGGCCAAAGCACCGCCAGCACCCGGTCCGTCACCGACCGCGCCGCGAAACTCAGCCAGATCGCCAGACAGACCAGCGCATTGCACAGCGCCCCGCGTAGCACGGCCTCAACCGGCCCCAGCCCCGTCTTGGCCTCCGCCGCCCGCACCGCCGCCGCGCCCATCGGCCCCTCGGCCAGCCCCGCCATCCCGAAGGCCAAGGCCAGTCCCACGGCCCCGATCAGATTGCCCAGCCAGACGATCCCCCAATTGCGCAGCAAGGCCCCGACCGTGATCCGCCGATCCACCGCCGCCATCACCATCAGCGCATTCCCGGTGAACAGTTCCGCCCCGCCCACCACCACAAGGATCAGGCCCAGCGCAAAGACCACCCCGCCCAACACCCGCGCGGGTCCAAAGCCGGGGTCCACCCCCGCCATGGCCACGCACCAGCCCGCCGCACCAAAGCCGATGAAGCACCCCGCAAGCACCGCCAGCACCAGCATCCGTCCGGCCGGCAGCGCGGCCTTGGCCACCCCCGCTGTCTCGATCAGCGCGCCGATCTCGGCGGGTCGATAGGCTTCCAACGGCTCCGGCATCGCGATCCCCCCCGTTGCGCGCCGGGCTATATGACCGTGCGCTGCGTGACCACAGTTTGCTGCACAGAATACGGCACAAAACAGGGCACAGCCGTTGCGGGTAGGGCTTACTCGGCCAATTCCCAGCCGTCGGGATAGAAATCATGCGCCAGCGCGATCTCGGTGGCCAGCCGTTCCTTGTCCCAGATCGCCTCGGGCGTCACCGGGATCGGGCCGAAACTGGCGATGACTGTCTCGCCATCCCCCACCCGCCGCGTCTTGAAACCCCTTGCTTTCAAGGCCTTTTCAAAGGCCCCCCAATTCGCATCCGTCTCTTCGACGAAGAAGATGAAATCGATCACCGATTGCGCAGGCAGGCCCTTCACCCCCTTGAAGGTGGCGAATGTTTCACGGCGCTGGGCTTCGAAGTTATGCGACATGGGCGTTGCCTATCACCCCATCAACCGCGCCGCCAGATGGTTCTGCCGCTCCACCACTTTCGGCAGATCGATCGTCACCATCTCCCCATCCCGAACCACTTGTTTTCCCTCAACAAACAGGTGCTTCACCCGCGTCGGACCACACAGAAGCAGCGCCCCCACAGGATCCCAACTCCCCGCGCTTTCCACCCCGGTCATGTCCCAGACCGCCACATCCCCCCGCTTCCCCACCTCCAGCGATCCGCAATCCCCCCGCCCCAACACCCGCGCCCCGCCCAGCGTCGCGATCTCCAGCGCCTCGCGCACCCCCATCGCATCCGCCCCCAGCGCAACCCGCTGCAACAGCATCGCCTGACGCGCCTCGCCAACCAGATTGCCCGCATCGTTCGACGCCGATCCGTCCACCCCCAACCCAACCTTCACGCCCCGGTCCCGCATCGCCCGCACCGGCGCGATCCCGGAACCGAGTCTACAATTCGAACAGGGACAATGGGCCACACCCGTCCCGGATCGCCCGAAAAGTTCAATTTCCGAACGATCCAACTTCACGCAATGCGCGTGCCAGACATCATCGCCCGTCCATCCCAGATCTTCTGCATATTGCCCCGGACGGCAGCCGAACTGGGCCAGCGAATAGGCGATATCCTCGTCATTTTCGGCCAGATGGGTGTGCAGCATCACCCCCTTGTCCCGCGCCAGAAGCGCAGCCTCGCGCATCAGATCGCGGCTCACCGAGAATGGCGAACAGGGTGCCAACCCCACCCGCACCATCGCCCCCTCGCGCGGGTCGTGGAACGCATCCACCACCCGGACGCAATCCTCCAGTATCATCGCCTCCTTCTCCACCAGCGCATCGGGCGGCAACCCGCCCGCACTTTCCCCGATGCTCATCGCCCCCCGCGTGGGATGAAACCGCAACCCTACCTCGGCAGCGGCAGCAATCGTGTCATCCAGCCGCGATCCATTCGGAAAGAGGTAAAGATGATCCGAGGTCAGCGTGCAGCCAGACAGCGCCAGTTCAGCCAGCCCCACCTGCGCCGAAACGAACATCTCTTCCGGCCCGAACCGCCCCCAGATCGGGTAAAGCGTCTTCAGCCAGCCGAACAGCAACGCGTCCTGCCCCCCCGGCACCGCCCGCGTCAGGGTCTGATACAGGTGGTGATGCGTGTTCACCAATCCCGGCGTCACCACGCACCCCGCGGCCTCCACCACTTGACCCGTGGTCACCAACCCCGTCCCCACCGCCGCCACCACGCCGCCCCGCAGCAGCACGTCGCCCCCCGCGATCTCGCGCCGCGCGCCATCCATCGTGACGACCGCCGCCGCGCCACGGATCAGAACCTCATTCTCAGGCATGGAATGCTCCCTTCGCGCCCACCCCCTTCGGTGGATCGGGAACGCCGGGCGACAGAAGGGGGAAGGACTCGGCCCGTGCCGCCCAAGGCTAGCGACGCGCCACCTGCCCCGACAAGGGATAATCGTCACCGTCTTGACCGTCCCTGTCGAAATCCGCGCCCGCCCCGCGTCTTCACTTCAGCGGGTCGGATTGTCCGCCCGCAAGATCGGAGATCGACCCATGCGCCACGTCCTCATCGCCACTCTTCTCGCGACCGCCCTCAACCCGATGGCCGCCCATGCCGACAGCCCCGCTGCAGCCGATGCCGCAGCCCTTTCCCAACTGCGCGGCACCTATGCCAGCCCTGCCGTCGAGACCTGGTATGGCGGCTACGGCACGCGCGAATTCATCTTCGCCGACGGGCAATGGCAGCTTATCTTCACCCACGCGCTGGACCCGCAGATGGTGCTGCGCACCTTCCAGTTCCGCACCGGTGGCGCCTATCGCATCGGGGCGGCCCATGCCACTGTGCCCAGCGCATTCGAGGCCGATTTCGACGAGGAGTGGAAGCACCTCACCCTCCTGACAAACGACCCGCAGGTCATCGCGGGGATGGGTCTGGCGGATTGCGCCCTCACGCCGAATCTGGAGACGGACATTTCGGCCACCGGATGTGGGCCTTGGCCTTCGGTGGCCGATTGTGGCACCGATCATGACCTGCTCGCGCTTGATGCCAGTGGGTTGCGCTTCGGCGAAAGGCCAGCAGACAACAACATGTGCAGCCCCGACCGCCGCCCCGATGCGCTGCTTCAACCCGTGGTGGCACTCACCGCGCCGTAAGGCCCTAGCCCCGCAGCAAGGCCAAGGCCGCCGCATGCACCTCGCGGTTTGCGGCGGCCAGCACGCGGCCCCCGTCAAGGCAGGGATTTCCCTCCCAGTCGGTGACGATGCCCCCCGCAGCCTCGATCACCGCGATGGGGGCCTGCACGTCATAGGCCTGCAACCCCGCCTCGATCACCAGATCGATCATCCCTGCCGCAACCAGCGCATAGCCATAGCAATCGGTGCCATAGCGCGTCAGCCGCACCTCGGGCACGACACGGCGGAAGGCCGCGCCTTCCTCGGCCGTGCCCACTTCGGGAAAGGTGGAAAAGAGGATCGCCTCCGACAGCGGCCGCGGCCCCCGGCAGCGCAACGCCGCCCGCCCTGACGGTCCGTTCACCTCGGCCCGGCCAAGCCCGCCTTCGAACCTCTCGCGGATATAGGGCTGGTCGATGATCCCGTAGATTGGCCCGTCCGCATCCCGGACCGAGATCAGCACCCCCCATGTCGGCGTGCCGGACAGATAGCCGCGCGTCCCATCGATGGGGTCCAGCACCCATGTCAGCCCGCTCGTCCCCGCCTCGGACCCGAATTCCTCGCCCAGAATGCCGTCCTGCGGACGGCGGCGCTTCAGGATGGCCCGCATCCGCTCTTCCGAGAGGCGATCCGCCACCGTCACGGGGTCGAAACGTGCCGTCTCCTTGGTATCTGCCGTCAGGTCCGACCGCCGGAAATGCAGCAGGGTCGCCTCCCGCGCCGCATCCGCCAGTTCCGCCGCCGTGGCGATCAACTCCGCCGCATCCCGCTCCGACACACGCATCCTGCATCCCCCGAAAAGCATATCCCCCCGCGCTATCCGCACGAGGGGATGGGGTCAAGCATCCGGAACCGGGTGGCCAGCACCCGGCACAGGGGATCAGGCTGCGTCGCTCAGAACGCGGGCAAGATCAAAGAGGCGGCGGCGCTGCGCTTCGGGGATCGCGTAATAGGACCGCACCAGTTCCAGCGCTTCTTTGTCGGCCATGAAGTCACCCTCGGCCGCCTGCGCGCTTTCCCGGCTGTCGTCCAGCCCTTCAAAGAAGAAGCCGATCGTCACGCCCAGCGCGTCGGCGATATCCCACAGCCGCGAGGCAGAGACGCGGTTCATCCCCGTCTCGTATTTCTGAATCTGCTGGAACTTGATCCCGACTTTGTCGGCAAGTTGCTGCTGCGTCATGCCAACCATCCAGCGACGATGGCGGATACGCTTGCCGACATGGGCGTCAACGGGATGCTTCATTTTGTACTCCTAGACATCGTCCCCTGCCATGTTACAAGCAAATGGCGTGCCGAAAATTGCCAACACGTAGTTTTCCACAAGATTTGCGGGTCTGCGGCGCAAAAACCTGTCGTTTAGGATAGCGCAAGTTATACGAACGAAGAACAAGCTTTGCCAGAAACCCGCCGCTGAACCGGAGGATTAACAAGCCATCCAAGACTCGCGCAAAGGAGGTTTTTCATTTTGCATTTCTTTTTGCAACAAATTCGTGACAACTTTCGCATAATGCAACAGATTTTCCTTTGGATGCTCCCTCACCTTGCGCTATCTCCCCCGGGAACACGTCCAAGCAGAAGGGCAACCGCGTGCGCGGCTGGCTGATCGAAACTCTCGGCCATCCGGCCCGTCTTCTGGACCTGCCAGATCCCGAACCCGGTCCGGGCGAGGCACTGGTAGAGATTCGCGCCTGTGGGTTGAATTTTGCCGATCTCCTGATGGCCGACGGCAAGTATCAGCAGAAACCCACCCTCCCCTTCATCCCCGGCCTTGAACTGGCCGGAACTGTTCGCGCCCTCGGCCCCGACACGGAAGGACCTCCGCCCGGCACCCGGGTTGCGGTCTATACCGGGCAAGGCGGGATGGCCCAGCGCGGCTGCTTTCCGGTGGAGAACCTCCTGCCCCTGCCCGACAGCCTCTCCTTCGCCGAAGGCGCGGGGTTCCAGATCGCCTACGGCACCTCGCATCTCGCGCTGACCCACAAGGCGCGGCTGCAACCGGGCGAGACGCTTCTCGTCCTCGGCGCCGCTGGGGGCGTGGGCCTCACCGCGGTAGAGATTGGCCACCAGATGGGTGCCCGCGTCATCGCCTGCGCCCGGGGGGCCGAGAAACTCTCCCTCGCCCGCGCCGCCGGGGCGGATGAGGTGATCGACAGTGACACGCCCGACCTGAAAGCCGCCTTGCGCGCATTGGGTGGCGTGGATGTGGTCTATGATCCCGTCGGCGGCCCCGCCTTCGACGCAGCGCTGCGCGCCACCCGCCCGGATGGCCGCCTTCTCGCCATCGGCTTCGCCTCCGGAACCGTGCCGCAAGTGCCCGCCAACCTGCTTCTGGTTAAGAACCTCACCGTCATCGGCTTCTGGTGGGGCGGCTACCTCGCCTTCGCGCCGCAGATCCTGCGCGACAGCCTCGCCACCCTTCTCGACTGGCAGGCAGTGGGGCGGATCAAGCCCCACATCTCCAACCTCCTGCCCTTCGAAGCCCTGCCCCAAGGGCTCGACCTCCTGCGCAGCCGCGCCGCCACCGGCAAGGTGGTGATCGAAATCCCCGAAAGCCCCTAGCAGCAATAGGCGTTGCGGATCTCCTGCCGCAGCAGCTCCGCCGCGTCGCCCTTCAACGTGGGCGCGGCATAAAGGCAGATCATCTGCGCCCCCAAATCAGGCAGCACACCCCGCGTCTCGATCGGGAAAAGCCCCTGCGGCATCGCATTGGTCAGCCGCGCCGATACGGCCAGATCGGCAGCCACTGTCGCCTCGATGGCCTGCTCGCTCTCGCCATCCACCGCCATCTCCCACGGGATGCCCGCCATCTCTAGCGCCGCCACCGCCCTGCGACGGAAGTTGCAGGTGTCCTTGAACCCGATGCGCAGCGGCCGCTTCTGCCAAACCTGCCCCTCTTCCGCCCCGACCCAGACCAGCGGCCGCAGCGCCAATTCCTCTCCGCCCGGCCCCACAGCATCTTCCGTCGTCAGGATCAGGTCCAGTTCGCCCCGCTGAAACCCATCCTTCAGAAGAACCGTGAAGGACGACACCAGATTGACCCGCACGCGCGGAAACTGACCCGAGAGCCGCTTCAGAATGCCGGGAATGGCCGGATAAACGATGTCATGCGGCACGCCCAGCCTGATTTCGCCCTCGAAACTCGACGAGGTCAGCCGCGCCAGTGCCTCATCGTTCAAGGCCAACATCTTGCGCGCGAAACCCAAAAGCTGCTCCCCCTCTGGGGTAAGCGTCAGCTTGCGCGCCGCCCGTCCGAAAAGACCAAGGTTCAGCGACTCCTCAAGCCGCTTCAACTGCATCGACACCGCCGATTGCGTCAGGTTCAGAAGACCCGCCGCCCGCGTCACCCCGCCGGCATCGACCACCGCCACAAAAGACCGAAGGGCCACCAGATCAAGCGTCCGCGCCATCATCACATCCCCTGATGTCAATCCAAACAATCATTCATTTTTCAAATGCCACATCCTCGGGCATGTTTCAACCATCCTGATCCGACAACCACGGATCATCATCAACCGGAATGGAATTGATCATGGCATACCCCCTCTCCACAGCCCTTGGCCGCCCCGCCCGCCGCCATCTGCCGTTGCTGCGCCGTCTGCAGCGCATCATGATCCTGCGCCACGAACGGCGCGCGCTCGCCCGGCTGGACGACCACCTGCTCGCCGATATCGGCCTCACCCCCGATGCCGCCCGGATCGAAAGCGAACGCCCTCTCTGGGACGCACCCGCCCATTGGTATCACCCCGACCGGGCCATCAGATGAAATCTGATAAAACGCAGGAAAAAAGACGACTCGTGAATAGACCGTTTCCCACGCAAGCGTCTTGAAATTGAAGCTGCGGCTCCCGATATTGGCACCATCCGGCCTGTGGGATGCCAACCCGCAGCCGAAGGCTCAACATCGGAGGCTTCACATGGCTGAATACCAGACGATCCGTTCGGTCGGCGCAGGCGCCCGGACCGCTCAGATCGACGCAGGGCTTCGCGCCCACATGAACAAGGTCTACGGGCTTATGTCCGTGGGCATGCTGCTGACCGGCGGCGTGTCCTGGGCAGTCGGCACCACGGACCTGCTCAATTTCCTGCGCACGCCGGAAGGCGGCATGACGATCCTCGGCTGGGTGGTGATGTTTGCCCCCCTCGCGATGGTCTTCGCGTTCGGCGCGGCCATCAACCGCCTGTCGCAGGCGGCGGCACAGCTGTTCTTCTACACCTTCGCCGCTGTGATGGGTCTCTCCATCGCGTGGATCTTCAAGGCCTTCACCGGCGTCTCCATCGCGCAGACCTTCCTCGTGACGGCGATCGCCTTCGCGGGTCTCTCGCTCTGGGGCTACACCACGAAGAAAGACCTGTCGGGGATGGGCACGTTCCTGATGATGGGCCTGATCGGCCTCATCGTCGCCTCGATCGTGAACCTGTTCCTCGGGTCCGGCGCTCTGGCCTTCGCCATCTCGGTGATCGGTCTGTTGATCTTCGCGGGCCTGACCGCCTTCGACACGCAGAACATCAAGAACACCTACCTCCAGCATGCCCAGTATGGGGATGAAGAATGGCTCGGCAAATCCGCCATCATGGGCGCGCTCAGCCTCTACATGAACTTCATCAACATCTTCATGTTCCTGCTGCAGTTCCTCGGCAACCGCGAATGACGCGGGGCTGATGCCGAAACGGAAAGGGCCGGTCGCGAGACCGGCCCTTTTCCATTCCGCCTTGCCCGTCGCATCAGGGCGCGATCTGCCGCATCATCCGCACCGCCGGAAAAATGATCCCCGGCGCCAGCGGCACATCCACCTCGTGCAGCACCCGGAACCCCAGCGCATCGTAGAAGGGGATCGCCATGCGCGTCGACATGCAGTCCAGCCAGCGGATGCCGTGGCGCAGCGCGTCGACGATGATCTCGCTCATCACCGCGCTGCCCACCCCCTGCCGCAACCGCGCAGGATCGACCGCCACATGCCGCACATGCGCCGTCTGCGGCGCATCCTGCCCATGGCCCGGCGCGGCCATGCTCCAGCCGCCCGCGCCGATCACCTGCCCCTCATCCGTCTCGGCCAAGAAGTACCTGCCCGAAGCCACCAGCTCCGGTCGCGCGCGCGAGATGATGGGCAAGGCCGTTACCACAACGGAGGGCTTGTAATCCCCCTTGAGAAGCCGGGGATAGCTGCGTGCCAGCAAACGATCCACGGCGGCGAGGTCCGTCGGCTTGGCGCGGCGAAGGGTGAGCGTGTGATCCATCGCTGGCAGCTAGCGCAACTTCCGCGCGAGGAAACCCCCAGCACCAAAAGAAAAGGCCGCCCCGAAGGACGGCCCGATCTCGGACGGTGGGCAAGACCTTACTTGATCTTGCCTTCCTTGTATTCCACATGCTCGCGCTTGACGGGGTCGTACTTCTTCACGACCATCTTTTCGGTCATGGTGCGGGCGTTCTTCTTGGTCACGTAGAAATGCCCGGTCCCCGCCGTCGAGTTCAGACGGATCTTGATCGTCGTCGGCTTCGCCATAGTCGTCTCTCCTAGAACGGGGAAACGCACAGGCCCCCGCGAAATCTCTTGAAGCCCGCCTTTTACTTGGGGAGGCGGCAGAGTCAACAGCCAAACCGCCCGCCACCCATCAAATTGCGCGCCTTGCGGCGCAAGCCTTTCGGGGTCGCCTGCGCGGCCTGCGCCGCTTGGCTCCGCCGGGGGTCCCCCCCGGACCCCCGGAGCATTTTTGGCGAAGATGAAGGAAGCCTCGTTTCCTCCGGCCCCAATGCTACGGGGGTGCAGGGCGAAGCCCCCTATGTCTCCCTCCGATCAGAAAACGCGCGGATGGCCTATAAGCCGGATTCTGTCCGGGGGTTGCCCCCCTGGATGACCATTCCTCTGCCGACCGTGTCACCACGGCGGTCAAGCTGCCAACCCGGGCCTCTGGGCTGAAGCGTCCCTGCGGAGGTCTCTGCCAGAGGCAGACCTTTCCGCGCGAGGCCCCTATTCGGCATTGCTCCGGGTGGGGCTTGCCGTGCCGTCCCGGTTGCCCGGTCCGCGGTGGGCTCTTACCCCACCGTTTCACCATCACCCGGGCGAACCCGGGCAGACTCTTCTCTGTGGCGCTTTCCCTGGGGTCGCCCCCGCCGGGCGTTACCCGGCACCCTTGCTTCATGGAGTCCGGACTTTCCTCGAAGCTTTCGCCCCGCGGTCATCCGGCCATCCGCGCGTCAGCGGGCTTACGCCGCGCCCGCCCTCGCGTCAAGCCGCGCCCCGGTCCACCGGGAACCGCGCCGCCAGATCCGCCGCAAGCCCCGCATCCACCGCATCGACCGGTCCCTCGGCCCAAGGCCGGAACCGCAGGCGAAAGGCCCGCAGGATCAGCCCTTCCTCCCCGTCCGGGTATCCGAAGCGGCGCGCATGGCCGAGGAACTCGGCCGGGCGACCGCCGCTTCGCCCTTCGGGCCAGACCGACAACCCGGCCATCGCCAGCCTGCGCCAGTCAAAGCGCGGCCCCGGATCTGACTTGCGCGCAGGTGCCATATCGGAATGCCCGATCACCCGTTCGGGACGGATCCCCCAGCGCCAAATGATCCCCGCCAACACCCGCTCCAGAGCCACCATCTGCGGTTCGGGAAAGGGCTGCGCGCCTGTATTGGCCAGCTCAATCCCGATGGACCGGGAATTGACATCCGTCACCGCCCCCCAAGCGCCCGCGCCCGCATGCCAGGCGCGCAGCGCCTCATCCACCAACTGCTCCACCCCGCCATCCTCGGCGATCAGCCAATGCGCCGACACCTCATGCGCCGGATCGCACAGCCGCGCCCGTGCCTCGGCAGCGCTCGCCATGGCGGTGTAATGGATCACGATCAGATCGGGCCGGGCACCCCCGCGCCGTTCCCCGCAATTCGGTGACGGAAAGCTCACTGCAGCCGGAACGGCCGCGGGTCCCAAGCACAGGCGAAACCATCGCCATCCGGGTCCAGCCCGCGGCGATCCCGCTCCGGCCCACCCGCCGCCAGAAAGGCCTGCTGGGCAAGGTCGGGCGAGGCATAGCGCGCGCAAGCCGCCTGCGGATCGGTGAATCGCAGGGAAGACCGCGAATGAACCTGAGTGCCGGGGTTATGCGTGGTCGACAGCGCATATTGCACGATGTTCGGCCCCGTCTCGGTGCGTTCCGGTACGGCCGTCGGTTGGATCACCTGATATTGCGCCCGGTTCCGCGCCAGACGTTCCGCATCGCTTTCAATCGTCTCGCGCTGCGACACGGCCGCGAAATCCTGCTCGTCGGAGATGCCCGTGTTATTGTGCACCATCTCGCCAGATTGCGGCGCGATGGTCGCGGGCGCGTTGCCGCGCGGACGGTTCGGGTCGTTCGGATCGAAGGCCGCCACAGCGCCTGCGCCTTGCGCCATGGGATCGGGAAAGACCACAGGCGCGGGCTGCGTTGCAGAAAGCGGCGCCGTCCCCGTCGCCCGGTCGATCGCCGCCGCCGCCAGATCGGGAGAGAAGCCGCCCGCCGGAGCCGCAGGGGCCATGGCGGTGCCGAAGGGCGCGACCGGCGTGACCGGCGTCGCAGAACGGGGGGCCGCAGCCGCCTGTTCGCGCAGATAGCTGTTATAGTCGTTGAACCCCACACCGGCGGCAGAATTTGGCACACTCTGGTTGCAGGCGGCCAAGGCCACGGTCAGGGCAAGCATTACGACAGAACGCATCTTCACGCCTCGGTTTCCTTCGATCCGGCGGATTACCACCATTTGGTGGGTTTTGCCACAAAGCCCGCCGCTTGTTCGAGCACATACGCGTGATTCAGCAGGTCCCCCTCCTCCCACGGCCGCCCGATCAGTTGCAGCCCCAAGGGCAGCCCCTGTTTGTCCAGCCCCACAGGAACCGAAATACCGGGAAGCCCCGCAAGGTTCACCGTCACGGTGAAGACGTCGTTCAGATACATCTCGATCGGGTCCGCCGACGACATCTCGCCCAGACCGAAGGCCGCGCTCGGCGTGGCGGGCGTCAGGATCGCATCCACGCCTGCCGCGAAGGCCTGTTCGAAGTCGCGCTTGATCAGCGCCCGCACCTTCCGCGCGCGGTTGTAATAGGCGTCATAGAACCCCGCCGACAGCACATAGGTCCCGATCATCACCCGCCGCTGGACCTCCTTGCCGAACCCTTCGGCACGGGTCTTCTCGTACATCTCGGTGATGCCGTCCCCCGCCGCCAGCTTGGCCCGATGCCCATAGCGCACCCCGTCATAGCGAGCGAGGTTCGACGACGCCTCCGCCGGCGCGATCACGTAATAGGCGGGCAGCGCGTATTTCGTATGGGGCAGCGAGATATCCACGATCTCCGCCCCGGCATCACGCAGCATCGCCGCGCCATCAGACCACAGCTTTTCGATCTCGGCGGGCATCCCCTCCATCCGGTATTCGCGCGGCAGGCCGATCTTCTTGCCCCGGATATCCCCCGTCAGCGCCGCCTCGAAATCCGGCACCGGCAGGTCGGCGGAAGTGGAATCCTTCGGATCATGTCCCGCCATTGCCTGCAAGAAGATCGCCGCATCCTGCACCGTCTTCGTCATCGGCCCCGCTTGATCCAGGCTTGAGGCAAAGGCCACGATCCCCCAGCGGCTGACCCGCCCATAGGTCGGCTTGATCCCCACGATGCCCGTGAAGGCCGCGGGCTGGCGGATCGACCCGCCGGTATCGGTGCCGGTCGCGGCAAGGCACAGATCACCCGCCACCGCCGCCGCCGACCCGCCCGACGATCCGCCCGGCGTCAGCCGACGGTCATCCACCTTCCACGGGTTCACCGCATTGCCGTAGCACGAGGTCTCGTTGCTCGACCCCATGGCAAACTCGTCCATGTTCAGCTTGCCCAGCATCACCGCGCCCGCCTCGAACAGCTTTGTGGTGACGGTCGATTCATATTCCGGCTTAAAGCCGCCAAGGATGTTCGACGCCGCCTGCGACGGAACGCCCTTCGTGCAGAACAGGTCCTTGATCCCGAGGGGGATGCCGCACATCGACGGCGCATCGCCCGCCTTGATCCGCGCCTCCGCCGCCCGCGCCTGTTCCAGCGCGATGTCGGGCGTCTTGTGGACAAAGGCCCCAAGGTCATCGGCGGCATCGATGGCCGTCAGGCAGGCCATGGTCAGGTCCGTGGCGGAAATCTCGCCCTTGCGCAGCGCATCCCGCGCCGCCGCGATCGTCCAGCTGTTCGCGCTCATTCCACCACCTTCGGCACGGCAAAGAACCCCTCGCGCGCATCTGGCGCATTCTTCAGAACCTGCGACTGGATATTCCCATCCGTCACCTCGTCCTTGCGCCGCTTCAGGCGCATGGGCGTGACCGATGTCATCGGCTCCACCCCTGTGACATCCACCTCGTTCAACTGTTCCATGAAGGTCAGGATGCCCGAAAGCTCTCCGGCCAGCGCCGGCAGATCGGCCTCTTCCACCCGGATGCGGGCCAGCTTCGCCACACGGCGCGCGGTGTCGATGTCGATGGACATGGGTCTTTCCCCTGTTCTGATCCCCGCCCGTTTAGCCCCCCGCCCCCAATCCCGCAAGGGCATGGACAGGACAATCCCCGCTCATGCACAGCCTCTGCGCCCGAGGGGCCATTTCCCTTGGCCAGCCAGCCGCTAGCTTGGCCATCAGCACCCTTCCCCGACCAGATCAAGGAGACAGAGATATGAAGATCACCTGGCTCGGCCATTCCGGCTTTCGCATCGAGGTTGAGAGAGCCACCCTCCTCGTCGACCCCTGGCTCGCAGGCAATCCGATGTTCCCCGCCGAACGCCGCGCCGAGGCGCTGGACGGCGCGACCCATGTCCTACTCACCCATGGCCATGGCGACCATTCCGCCGATGCCGCCGCGATCTGCAACGAGAAGGGCATCCCCCTTGTCGGCATCTACGACCTCGTCAGCTGGATCGAAGGGCGCGAAGGCATCTCCTCCATCGGCTTCAACAAGGGCGGCACGGTCGATCTGGCCGGGGCCAAGGTGACGATGGTCAACGCCTCCCATTCCTCCACGATCTCGGGCGAGGCAGGCCCGGTCGCCGCAGGCTCCGAGGCGGGCTTCATGATCGCAGGCGAGGGGCACACGATCTATGTCTCGGGCGACACCGATATCATGGCCGACATGCAATGGATGGGCGAGTTGCACGCCCCCTCCATCGGCATTCTCTGCGCGGGCGGCCACTACACCATGGACATGAAGCGCGCCGCTTGGGCGGCGCGGCGCTACTTCAACTTCAAGACGGTGATCCCCTGCCACTACCGCACCTTCGGCGCGCTGGAACAGGACGCGACCGAGATGGTGGTGGCGCTGCCCGGCGTGCAGGTGATCGAACCGCAGGTCCTTGACCCCATCCGCTTCTGACAGCGCGCGGGGGGACAGCCGTCCCCCCGCACCCCCCTCTTCACCGCTTCGCGGCGAAGAACCCCTTCAGCAGACGTTCCGCCTCCGCCGCCCCGATCCCGTCATAGACCTCGGGCACATGATGGCATTGGGGATGCGAGAAGACCCGCGCCCCAACCGCCACGCCGCCGCTCTTGGGATCCGCCGCACCGTAGTAAAGCCGTCCGATCCGCGATGCCGCAATCGCCGCTGCGCACATCGGACAAGGCTCCAGCGTCACATAAAGATCATGGGCGATCAGCCGCTCCGCCCCCACCGCCGCACAGGCCGCCCGGATCGCCAGCATCTCGGCATGGGCCGTGGGATCGTTCAACTCCCGCGTCCGGTTCCCCGCTTGCGCCACCACCAGACCGGACGGCGACACAATGACCGCGCCCACGGGCACCTCGCCCCGCGCGCCCGCCGCCCGCGCCTCCTCCAGCGCCACATCCATGAAAGACCGGAACTCCATACGCCCTTCCTGCCCCGCCACAGCCAAAGGCGCAACCTTGCCCCTTCATCTGTTCTTAAATATCCTCCGGGGGTCCGGGGGTGGAAAACCCCCGGGTGTTCCGCTAGGGACCACACCTTGCCCTTGAAGGACACCCCCATGACCCGCCCCCCGAAACCGCCAGCCAAAGCCGCGTCCCAGACCGCCCCCGAAGGCGACCGGATCGCCAAGGTGCTCTCGCGCGCAGGGATCGCCTCCCGGCGCGAGGCGGAACGCATGATCGCCGCAGGCGAGGTCGCGGTGAACGGCAAGGTCATCGACAGCCCCGCGCTCAATGTCGGGCCCAAGGACCGCATCACGGTCAAGGGCCAGCCGCTGGCCCCGCCGGAACCCCCGCGCCTCTGGCTCTATTACAAACCCGAAGGCCTCGTCACCTCCGCCGCCGATGAAAAGGGCCGCGACACCGTTTTCGACCACCTCCCCGACGATATGCCCCGCGTCATGTCCATCGGGCGGCTGGACCTCAATTCCGAAGGCCTGCTCCTCCTCACCAATGACGGCGAACTCAAACGGCGGCTGGAACTTCCCTCCACCGGCTGGCTGCGCAAATACCGCGTCCGGGTGAAAGGCAACCCGACCGACCCCGATCTCGAACCGCTGCGGCAGGGGATCACCGTCGAAGGCGAACGCTTCCAGCCGATGCAGGTGGTGATGGACCGCCATCAGGGCGCCAATGCCTGGCTGACCGTCGGCCTGCGCGAAGGCAAGAACCGCGAGATCCGCCGCGCCATGTCGGCCATCGGCCTGACCGTGAACCGCCTGATCCGCGTGAGCTACGGCCCCTTCCGCCTGAACGAGATGCAGCCCGGCGAGGTGGAAGAGGTCCGCCCTCGCGTGTTGCGCGACCAGCTCGGCTTCGCCCCCGACCTTTTCGCCGCCACCGACGCCGCCCCGCGCAAACCCGCCCCGGCCCGCCCGGCCAAAGCCGCCCCTTCCGGCGAAAGCGCCCTA